>Ga0224508_10003917_pt1 | contig 12251 bp, 8 predicted proteins | sample SF_Jan12_sed_USG_4_FD_170157 | JGI IMG/M metagenome (GOLD analysis project Ga0224508, IMG submission 170157) | Sediment microbial communities from San Francisco Bay, California, United States - SF_Jan12_sed_USGS_21 | ecosystem: Environmental > Aquatic > Marine > Sediment | place: USA: California...
GTGACGCCATAGGAGATTTTTTTTAGCTGATGTTTGGTGTATTCGATTTCAATATTGTCAGTATAGTTTGCCGCAGTTGTCGGAATTTCATTTTTTAGTAGTAACGGGGTGACAAGTAAAAGGGCAGTAATTATTGGAATGACACCTAGTACTAAGTAAATTGGTTTTATCATAATTGCTTGACAATTACAAATTGACGATTATTGCAAATAAATCTTGGTTAAAAATAACTTAAAATTCAAGTCCATTTCATTCATGTTTGTGGGGTCGTAGCCTAGCCTGGTAGGGCGACAGTGTCTACGAAAAAGATCACCGCTAAGGGCTCCAAAGGTTAACTAAGCTAAACTGACTCACGGATGATGTAAGTTTGGAGCTGTAGTGACCCGTAGGTCGCCGGTTCAATTCCGGTCGGCCCCACGTTCCACACCGGTTCATATAGTTGATTGACGTAATTGTATGTAATTAGCAACAAAACCTGAAACCATAATTAGACAAGTTGGGAACTATCAAAAAATCAGTGTTCCACTTTTAGAATTCAAGGATTGGATAATTGATGGTGCCGCCTTCGTTGTTGTCTATGATGACATTGAAGTCAGTACGAATTTCACCAGAGTTGTCGATGATGCCATGATTGTTGATGGTAACATCAGAATTAATTGTTAGTGTAACATCAGTTTACATATAGTATCATTCGTCAAATTAGGTATAAAATATTATAAAAATACCCAGCTATATTTACAATGTGTGTCATCACAAAGACACCACAATTGCATGTATAATAACTACAATATCAACTGTCCCAATTCCAAGAAAAAAAATATCAAATATGCTTATACTATTAAGTGGATTTTTTATTCCCAATTTTCTTTTTTGAAATGTACTCAAATGTCTAAATCCCCTATCTCAAGATAAAACTAGGACTTGCTAGAAAAACTATGATATGCATACTACTAAGATCTCAGATAAATAATTAGCAATCTAAGAAATTCCCAAAAATTCCAGCATAACACGTATTTGTTCTTCTACAATCATATCTAGTTGTTCAATTTTTTTGTTAAGCTCTTCAATCTGTGTTTTTAATTGATTGTTTTCATTATGTAGTTGTTGATTGGCAGACTGTAATGCAGTGTTTTGATTTTTTAAGATCTCAAGTTCATTGTTTGATGCTACAGTTGGATCATTTGTAGATGATGATGTTTGTGGGGGTAATTGAGAAGATTGTTGCTCGTTTGATCCAGTTGTATCATTATTAGATTCATTTGATGTAGGCAAAGAATTTCCAGTATTGTCGTTACCATCATTCATAAATGTAGCAGTTGCCTGAATGTTTCCATTATAAGTAACTTCAACTGTAAATTCACCGCTGGTTTGCCATGAAGATGATTGGCGTTGTAATGATGAAATTGTCGCTTCAAAGGAATTATCATTATTAATCGAAATGCTTCTTGCGTATACAATTACATCATCAGAGGAAACCACTCTTAGACCAAGAGGAATAGTTTGAGCTAAATTATTGGTTGTTCCAGATATCTCGATGGAATCATTAGGACCGTATACGAACTTGTCAGTATTTAGAGTAATAACTTGCAACGGTTGTAGTGTGGGGGAAGATTGTTGTTGTGAAGCATCAGTCTGTACATTATCAGTTGACACTATTGTAGCCTCAACTGCATCTGAAGGATTACTTTCACCAAAAGAGTTTATTGCAGAAACACGGTACTGATACGTCAGTCCTGCAGTAAGACCAGTGTGAGAATATGTGGTAGTTGAAGCACTTCCGGTGTTTGTCACTAAAACTGAATAGTCTGATTCTTCATTTATTTTTGATTCTATCTTGTATCCTAGTAGCGATGATGAATCATTATCAATTGGTGCAGACCATGATAGATTGATCCTGTTTTGGGAAATCGGAATGGCTTGTAGATCAATTGGTTGGCCAGGAATATTAGTTGACAATGAAGTGTTTGTATCATTGTCATCATTATTGTCCTGTGTAGAACTAGAATTACTATCCCTTTCTTCCTCAGGATCTGTTATCAGTGTATTTGCAAGCTGTTCATCAGATGGTTCACTTGTTCCAATATCATTTATTGCATATACACGATAGATATAGGTAGTATTTGGGATAAGACCACTATGAGAATATGTGGTATCAGTATTTTCTGTGTCAGTAATTACCGTAGAATAAGATGAATCATCGATTATTCTTACTTCAATTTTGTAACCAGTAATTGAATTGTTATTATCAGAGTCATTTTCTGATGCAGACCATAACAAATCTATTTGTGTAGATAATACGGGTTGAACTTTTAGATTAGTTGGAGAATCAGGAACGTCACTGGGTAATACAGAGTCAGAATCACCATTATCATCATTACCACTATTTGATGTTGATGATGAGGATAGAGTTATAGTAGTTTTTTCAGAAACGTCACTTGAGCCACGCAGATAATTAGCAGCTACTACGAAGGCATATGATTCATCTGTGGTTAAATTAGATACAGTATAATCAGTACCGGAACCAACGGTACTGGTAATTTCATTATATACGCCTGATGCAATCTCTTGTTTTATTGTATAACCATTGATGATTTGACCATATGTTTGAGTGGGCGGATTCCAGCTTAATTCAATTGATGTTGGAGATATTACTCTTGCTACTACGTCAGTAGGAACATTAGCACCTTCGATGTTTCTGTTTTCTAAACTGATACCATCACTAGAAGTTTTCACAGTTGTACCACTGGAAGGTTCACTTTCACCTGCAGAATTTATTGCAGAGACTCTGTACGCATAAATTGTATCAGGAATCAAATTTGTATGAGAATAAGCAGTATTAGTATTACCAGTATTTTCCACAATTATAGAATAGTTTGGATCAGTGTTTATTCTTGCTTCAATCTTGAATCCAATTATTGAAGAGTCATTATCATCATATATGGACCAGGATAGATCTATCTGTGTAGATGAAACAACATCAGCTTTTAGATCAATAGGAGAAGCAGGTACTGTATCAGACAATGTTACAGGTGAAGAATTTTGTTGATTGTCCTTAGACTCTTCATCATTAATATCATCTGAAGCATTACTGTCTTCATCATCATCAGAAGGTGATGATGACGAGACAACTTCAAATTCTGTAGAATCCTCAACATCATTATAGCTAATTGTTACCTTATAGTTTCCAGGAGTCCACAGAATTGTATCATATGAACTTGAAAATTCATTGTCATTTATTGGGGTATAGACATTTACAATTGGATCATTATTAGAATCAATAATTTCAATTTCTACTATGTTGACTTGTTCATCACCATCTTGAAGATCAAGTGTGCCAGATATTTTGACCAATTCACCTTTGGTATAAATTGATTTGTCAGTATCAACTTCTGCAAATGCTAAAGATGGGGAGAACATAACAAAAAACAACAATACTGTACTTAGAATAAATAGAGAACTACCATACTTTTGTATCAACTTACTTCTAAAACCTTACTTCTTGTCTATGATAAAATAATAGTTGTTTGTTTGCGGCATGGTTTCTATTCATGATAAAGTAAATCCCATAATGACACAAAATTGATCTCAAGTTGAAAATTAAGCTTTGTCATGGCTGTTCAATTTTACTTTATGTATATAATATAATTTGTAAGAAATTCTCTGTAGTATATAATTATGATCAGTTTGTTTTGTATTGAATTATCATATCAATCCTCTCTTGGAATCTTGCCGTTTTCATCAAACTTCTCTTGAACACCAGATGTAGCATTTCCATATTTTATGTTCAATTCCTCGTTATATTCAATAATTTCACTTCGGCTAATTGCAGTCTCTTGCTGGAAGATTTTTGTTGCCTCTACTGAAGACTTGCCCTCCTCAAGTGCATATTCCTTGGCCTCACGTGCATCATCTGTCCTCTCTTCTGTGAACAAGAATTGGTGCCAAAAGATATCCTTTACAGAATAGTCAATGTCGACTAAAAATCTCAAAAATGCATTTCTTGGTGTGTGGGATTCATTTTTCTCCTCAAAGGATTTCAATTCATTTTCCAATTTTGAATGCGTCTGTAGTCTCTGTTCTGATATCTCCTTTTGTTCCTCAGATAGAATCTCTTTCTTTATGTTCTCTGTCTTTTGTTCTTCTATGCTATCAAGAATTGTTCTTGAAAGGAGATTATATTTACTGTTATCATAGTTGCTTGTTTTGGGAGTTTTATCTTTTGAATTTGCATTATTTTTTGAAATCTCAGATGATGTCATTACCTGATATGTTACTTGTGTGTTTAGGTACAATGTATCCTTTGTTGCGTAGACTGTAACTGTGTTCTCTCCTAGTTCTGCAGGAACCTTTGATGTAATTAAAAATTCTCCTGCAGAATTAGTAGTTGCAATACCCACACTAGATGGAAAGTTTACCTGAATCTCTACATTGGATAATGGATTGTCATCAGAATCTGTTACAATACCATTAACGAAAGGATATTGTCCAAGCTCAAATATAGATAAACTGTTTATGGAAAGAGTCATACTATTCTCGTCAGCCCATACTGAAGGTGCAAAAAGTAATCCTGCAATACCAACAGACAATAGTGTTATCAAAAAAGGAAAAATTGAAATCCGAAACATCTCTCTTTGTTTAAAAAAAAATAAAATTAATACTCAATATCGAAAAATATGATCAGAGTATTTGAAAATTGTTGACTCAAACAAAAGATACTTTCAAAAATCTATGTTCAATATTATAGCCATTTAATGTTTGACTGATTTCACAAAGTACGATATTAAATACATTAAAAGAAGAAGGGATAGGACTGAAATGGAGAATTGGTATATTACGCTCTATTCCTATCCCAACTAACGAAACGAACTATGGATTTGATTAGGTAATAGAATTATTAGAACATTATTTTTTGTTTGCGGTGTGGTTTTTAGACATGTTAGAAATTCATATTAACCTAACAATATAGAAACAGAAGAGAGTTTTAATGTCAAACAAGTTTAAAAACGATCGAAAATAGAATTTGAAATATAATTGAAATTTAGATTAAAAATATTCATATTGTTGTTAAGTGTATCAATCATTCCAATTTTTCTGATAGGAATTATTAGTAATTATGATGATCAAAGAATAATCACAGAACATGTAATAAATAATTTAAAATTTTTTGTTGAAAAAGAAAAAAAGAACATAGAAAGTAGAATAAACACTCATGTTACAGAATTGAACTTAGTTTCTAACAGAATAGAATTATTACAATCAATAGAAAAGTATAAGAATTTTCAAACAGATAAAAACCTAGAAGAATTAAACAAAAATTTTGAGAATGTGAAGAATATTCTTGATGATGCAGTAAAAATACAGATTACAGATTTGGATGCAAAAATATTAATATCAACAAAAAATACCGAGATAGGCCAAATACAACACTATGAAAAATTCACTGAAATAAAAAATTTGGATCAGGCAAACATAGATTTTGTAATAACAAATGAAGGACAGCCAACTATACTTATCTCCAAAGTATTAGCAATGGGAGCAAATCAAATTGGAATAATTTTTGTAGAATTCGAGCAAAAGAGTATATTTGAAGGGATAACCGCAAATGCACTGGGAGAAACAGGAGAGATATCTATTGCCAAGAAGATTTCAGAAGATGAGATTTTATTAATATATCCTTTGATGATTGAAGAAGATGTCATTCTAAAAAGAACAATATCTATGGAACGAGATAATGTTCCAATTGTACAATCTATGATGAAGAAAGAAGGAGAATTTGTGAGTCTTGTAAATATAGAGAATGAGTCAGTTTTAGCATTTGTAGGATACATTGAGAAAGCCAATTGGGGTATTGCAGCAAATATCAATACTTCAGAGGTTTTTGCATCACTTCAGTTTAGCTTGTTTATCTTAGCTTCAGTATTGTTGGTTATGAGCGTGTCGATCATATTGATATCCATATTTTTTTCAAAAACAATTGCAAAACCAATCAATGAGATGGTCGAGGTTTCAAATCAAATAGCCCAGGGAAATTTTAATGTGAGAACAAAAATCACCACAAATGATGAATTAGATGTACTTTCAAGATCTATTAATTACATGATAGAATCATTAAGAAAAAAAGTAAAGATTGAAAAGGAATTAGAAGATTCTAAAAAACAGTTAAGAAACGAAAGAATTAACACCATAGGAATGTTAGCGGCCCAAATTGCGCATGACATTAAAAACCCATTGCATACAATTAAAAATTCTACAGAGATTATTAAAAGACAATACATTAACAAAGAAATCATTGTCAGAGAAACAAATAGAATTGACAGGGGAATTTCAAGAATAACACATCAGATGGATGACGTACTAAATTATATCAATACAACCAAAATTGATTTTACCCAGGAATCATTGTTAAAAATTCTTAATACAGCTATAGAAACCCTGAGAATTCCTAAAACAATTAGGATCATAAAACCCAAAAATGATGTTAACGTTGAATGTGATCCAGAAAAAATGGAATCTGTGTTCAGCAACATCTTATTGAATGCAATTCAAGCAATTGGGAGTGAAAATGGACAAATAAAAATTAGCATAATAGAAAAACAAGATCAAGCAATCATCGAATTTAAAAATACAGGTCCGGACATTAACGAAGAGGCATTACCAAGAATATTTGAACCTCTGTTTTCTACAAAGGAAAAGGGTACTGGGTTAGGTTTGGTAAGTTGTAAAAATATCATAGAGAGACATAGTGGAATTATAACTGTTAGTACCAATCCTGTTATTTTTAAAATTATGATTCCAATAAAACACTAATAGAAATAATAGTAATAGATAAACCGTAGAATCAGAAGGTCATATAATGATTAAAAATAGATTAATTTTGATTGCAGATGATGATCTTGATGTTCTAGAATCTACACAATATATGTTATTGGATGAAGGATATGAGGTAATAACTGCACATAATGGGGCAGAAGCAGTAGATATGTACAAAAAACACAATCCAGACATGGTACTTTTAGATATTCGAATGCCAATACTGAATGGTTATGAGGCATTTTTTGACATTAAAAAATATGATTCAAATGCAAAGATAGTATTCATTACAGCATTTTCTGTGGACAGTAAAAAAACAGAAAAGGCAAGAGACATGGGCTTACTTGATTTTTTACACAAACCAATTGAATTCAAACAAATCATATACATAATTAAAAAATATTCTTGATTAATTAATGTAAATTCATTGTAAGTATATTGTCTAAACTTTTTTTATAATATTTCTTCGCTTCTTCGCAAAATTCAAGATACCATTGTCTAATATCATTGTCATGATCTAGAATTAGTTGTATCTTGGAATTAGAGATTATATTTTTAGGAGAATTATTTTTATCATAAACCAAATTTGTGTAAAACCACAATGAAATTTGGTTTGCTAGATCGTTTTCTTCAATGTATTCAAAATTTTTTTTGTATTTTATGGAAAGATATGACATCAGTTCATACATGGGTGGATCAAGTCTCAATGCTAATTCCAAATTATTTAACAGTAATCCTTTAGATAAAATTCGAAGTTTGTAAACATCATCACCTATGATAGATTTTAAGAATTCCCATTTTCCAAAAACTCTTGGTAAAATGTGAGCATATTCTTTTGTCATAACATCTATTTGATTTTTTGTCATATCTAGAACATCCAAACAGTATAACACACCATGCAGACTTAACCTATATTGATCACCGGGATTTCTTTTGTAGCTTTTTCCATCTTTAATTATTAAACCAACATGTAAAACACCATTAGAACGATTTCCTCTATCTGTTCTGCCAACTAACAGACGTCTATATTCTTTTTCTTTAGTTTTGGTTCCAGACAGATCTCCTGCTAATTTAATCTTAGCCATCTCCCATGTGGTTAACGAACCATTCAAAGCTAAAATTTCTAAAATTTGCTGGACATTTTTTTTATGTTTGGATAAGTCTGTATGCAAAAAAGTAGAACCATAAAGCCTATGAGCAGTAGGTCTAGTATACAATTTGTACGATTCTAGATTTCCAATATAGTTATCCTTTAGCAATTCATTGGAAACCATTACTGTTATCAAATTGTTAGATTCATTAATTAATTTGATGTTCAAATTCAAAAAATCTTAGTATTACAATTATTCTTCTAAAAGTATATAGTAAAAATTTTAGATAAAGATATGGAAAAGCAAACACATGTTTAAGGAAGAAATCTTAGAATGACAAATTTGAACATAAAATACTACTCGCAATTAAATAATTACTAATAGAATGATGCTTTAGAAATAATATAGTATCTACATTTTCTCTACTGAACACATATGAAGAAATATGATTAATAATAATTCATCGTTGTCAACATAAAGAAGATCTATCATTAAAAATTTAGTTTGAATATAGATGCATAAATAATTGTGGCAATAATTGTAGCAAAAATTAAGTTACAAAACAAAAAGAAAGGAAAATTATTGTGATTATAGTCTTGACATAATACTAAGTCTTCTTTGGCACTTACTTCTCCTATAATGATGCTGCCTACCATCCATGGATGAACAATGTAAAAGTAGTCAAATGTACCTTCTTTCTCAAATGTGTGAGAGAATGTTGTACCTGCTATAAACAAACTAGAATCAAATACTAAAACTGCAATCTATGACTGAGTAAATCAGATAGTATCTTAACAAAACGATCAATTTTGTTTATTAAATTCAATTTGGTTTGCTAAGTTAGAATTTTCCGTATTATATCATAATGGCCAGTTTTGGACAAGCATGGAACAGACCTCCCTCTGATGGACTCGGAGATAAGATTTCAGGCATATTCAAAAAAGAGGCACCACTAAAACCACGAGTAGAGAATGCAATAAGGGATCTAAATAAGCCAATATCAAAACTAAACAATACTTCTAATCAGTTAAATCAAAAGAATGACAAATTATTTCAAAGAATTGTAGAGGCTCAAAAAAACAAGGATATACACACAAGCAAAATCCTTGTAAATGAGCTGATACAAATCAAAAAGACAAACAAGATGATAGGAAATATGAGAATCACAATAGATAGGACACAGTTAAGACTATCAACGGTAAGCACTTTAGGGGATGCAATTGTGTCGATGCAACCAGCAGTACATACCATGAAAGCAATTGTTCCTGCAATGAATAGCATATTGCCTCAGGCAAGCCAAGAGCTGGAATCAATGGGCAATATGCTTGGAGATATGATGCCAAGCTCCTTGAGTGATGATTATTCTTTTGCAGATTCTGGATTGTCCTCACAAGAGACTGATGCTATTCTAAGTGAGGCAGCAGCAGTTGCAGAGACGCAAATAGGAAACAAGTTCCCCTCAGTTCCATCAAACACTGACAAGTCAATGTATTCAACTAAATACTAAAGTGAGAGAGTGTTCTGTATTAGAAATTCGTCATATAGAATTTTTCTTTAAATATTTGTTCAGTTTGTTTCCCGCACTATCATTTTTACAATTAATATTTTTCTATAATCATAATGGAAATTTATGAAATAACTGAAATGGGTTTTTGTCTGAATGAATTGGTATTTTTTGACAGTCTGAAGAATTTCTGGTAACTTTATCTGAAAGACTAAGAAAATTTCGTAATCAGTTCTTTCGTCTGTTTGAAGGTTTGTAAGAGGAAGATCAAGTACAACTAATAGAAAAACCATCTTTTTCTTTTTTTATCCGACTCACAATACATTATAAAATTCCATTAAGAAAAGTATTATGTTTTTACAATCTTTATTTATAGATCTTACTAACCAGTTAATTGACTTGTTCATGATATTATTATTAGATAAATAGGCATAAAATAATCTAAAAACACCACATGAACCCACGTACACACAAGGTTCGATTCCGGTTGGCCCCACGTCCTATCGTATTCGCATACTTGATCTAATAGTTATTGCACTTTACAGCTAAACCTGAAATTATAATCAAGCAAGTCAGAGAATTATTTGAAATTCATAGTGAATCACTATTACAATTCAAGTATTGATGTATAGTTGTAAAAGACAACATACTAACAAATGTTTAATCCACATCTATTCGAAACAAAAAATATTAACCTAAATCGTTTAAAAAAACATATGACAAAAATACACCCCCTCTTATGACAAATTAAATAAATCTCAAAATCTGTTAGAAAGTCAATTAAAATGAGATTCTGATTATGAAGAACAAATAAAATATTATTTTGAATTAATGGTAGATAGTCCAGAATGTTTGCGAGATTCTTCCTTGTCTTATTGGTGTCTCAGTTTTAATGTTAAGCTAAAAACATCACATATGCTGAAAGTCAGTTTACAGATTAAATATAAAGTGCGCAATAGTCAAATTTCAAACTATTTTTGATCCAACATCCATTGTATCCCAATAGAGAATTCATCATCAGATAAATCTCCTTTAGTCCATTTTTCAGCATTGATTTTTATCCAGATTGGAATCTCATGCCCCCCATTGTTTTTTGGTGTCTTGGTATAAGGTACATGGAGTATCTGTTCATCTAGTAGAAAATTCAATGTTTGAAAGTATTGGGCATTTGATATGTTATCTGATGTCCAAAATTGGGTTATCTGTTTTAACCAATTTGGGATCTGTACTATCTCATATCCGACTGTAATTACAAAAGAATCTCTTGTTTCACTTCCAAATGAATCAACTGCCATGCATCTCACTGTTGTTTTTCCTGTCTGGAATATTGTTTTTGATGTTTTGTCACATTCCACTGGAATTGGATTGTTAAATTCGTCTATAGCAGTTACGCTAAAGGGAACCTGAATCGGGGTTTTTGATTTGACATACAAATCTCCATTTGTTATTATTTTTGAGTTAATCATAGTTGATTGCTCAACTGCAAATACATCACTTACATTACCTACAAAAAAAACAGCTGAAGATACTGCAAAAACAATCAATGTTTTGTTTTGCATTGTAATATGTATCATGTTATGTTCTTAGTTACATAATCGGCCAAAAAGCAGTTAAGCATTACTACTTTATCCTATGATTTATCATGTATTTATTCTGAATTTATTTCTCAGTTCTTCTACTTCTGGAATTTCTTTACAATAAAAAAATAAAAAAGAATTAGTTTGGAATGGAAGTCTCTGTCTTTTTTATAGGATGTTTGAATATATCATGATGTGTTGCAGCTGTTTGTTCTTTATTGAATATGAGATCGCATCTATAACATTTCCAGGTAGTTGTGGTTTCCAATGATCTGATATTGCATTTACAGATATAACATTACTGCATGAATCATCACAACCAAAAGACAACAGGTAATCATCAAAGTAATGATTGTAAAATTACCTAGTACCCATATTCTAATTTTATAAAAATTGATAACCTGTCTGCAATTGGAGCTGTCATCAAAATACTAGCGCTAGTTTTTGATCTTAAGCTCCAAAAATATTATTTTTTTTCTTGTTATTTACATTCAAGATTATTAAATTTTAGCAGTTCAACATGATTTTTTGATGACGTAATCAGACATATTGATCATGTATTGAAGACATGTTGCCCCCATATCGTTTCCAAGGCATGTCCTGTGTTGGAGCTTACTGTTTTCATAAGCATAGAACATCGATTATCTTAAAAGACAAAAAACACCAAATTCAGAAACAAGATAGTCAGGTTACCTTGTGAATATAAGGCCTGACTCTATAGACTATTTTTTGAAGGCCTGACTCTATTTCATCAGATGGTTTCTTGCCAATATGATCAATCACGGCTATAAAATCACTTATAATCTCGTCTTTAGTTGACATTTTCATTACAATTACAGTATTGTATTTCACGTCTAAAAGTATCACTATTGAAACATCACATGCCCACAGTGAATCAAAATTTCAGTTTCATGATATAATATATCATCATCTCTGCAAGTGTACGCAATGATTGTGTCACATTAACCCATAAATGGAATTGTCCAAAATGGACTGGCATCACATTAAAAAAAATCTATTATTTGTTTCTCAAAACGTTAAGTGCTGATCCAGATTTGAACCATTCAATTTGAGATTTGTTGTAAGAGTGGTTTAACAAAATTTCATCTTTATTTCCATCAATATGTGAAATAATACATTTCACCTGTTTGCCTGGTTCCAATCCGTTTAAATCAATTAAGCTTATTTTGTCATCTTCAAGAATTTTTTCATAGTCATCAGGGTTGCCAAATGTCAATGCCAGAACACCTTGTTTTTTCAAATTGGTTT
>Ga0224508_10003918_pt1 | contig 12248 bp, 13 predicted proteins | sample SF_Jan12_sed_USG_4_FD_170157 | JGI IMG/M metagenome (GOLD analysis project Ga0224508, IMG submission 170157) | Sediment microbial communities from San Francisco Bay, California, United States - SF_Jan12_sed_USGS_21 | ecosystem: Environmental > Aquatic > Marine > Sediment | place: USA...
GTTAACGCTGCATGCTCACCATGACATGCATGCGTTCGTGGATTATCTCGGCCGACAGGAAGAGACACACGGCATTCCGACCAGTCATGACCCTCGCTACTGCTACATGCACCCCGGCAATAGTTTTTGGATTTATGTACGGCATACGGCAACAGGTGACATCGTCGCATGCCACGCTCAACGGCTGATCGTCACCAGTGACTTTGTCGAAGAATGCATGGCGCAAATACTCTTCGAAAACCTGGCGCCCAACCTGGACACCGAGCCGCTGGGCATCGATGACTCCGATGATATTCGTTTATCCGGCCGTATCGTGTTTGGTGGTGGAACCTACATCCGCCCAGACTGGCGCGGGGCGGGACTGCTGATATTCAACCGGGCTTCGCGGACGATCGCTCTGAGGCATTTCAGGGCGGACTATCTCTGCGGAATGCAGATGAACACCGCACGTCGCAAGACCTTGGCGCTGACCGGCTTTGAATTCGCGCACGTCAAGCCATTCATCAAAGGCGGCCTTCCGCACAAACCTCAGGCAGATGATGTCCAAGTCTCTTGGTCTAGCCGCGCGGAGTGGATGGAGACGATCCGACGGGAGTTGGCGAATCAAGATGCCGCGACACACACGCCAAGGCAGAAACACGGCCAGAACGGTCCGTTAGGGGAAGCAGCAGCCGCAGGTATTCGCGCTTGAAGCCTTTCAAGTCATGCGAAATATGGTGCCCAAACGGTTCTGCCGCCATCTTGCAGGAATAGTATTCGTTGCTGCAAAATCGAATGATGTCCGGATAAGGAAACTCAGCTAACGGTTTTTCCTCCATCCATCGAAAATAAACATCGCGCTTAACCGAGAACCGGTAGTGATACGGGCTTTCCGGCGTGACATCGATCAGTGAGATTGCCCCGGTGTTGATCGGAGCCAGATTGAAGTCTTTTTGGCTGGTACGACCGTTGCGGTGCTCTATTTGCCAATAACTGAACGCTTTTTGGATTGCACTTTTCGAACGACCCACCTGTTCGCCGATTTGCTCGATTGCAAGCAGCGTGTCGACGGGCATCTGCTGACGCTTTTGCCAACCTTCATCGCCCATTTGTGTCATCGTGAAAGCGCGCAGGGTCATGCCATTTCCATCTCTAAGTATTCCGGCTCGACCGTACCGAACTGCCGTGTGGCGGTATAAATCTGTTCGACCTTTCCATCATCATCGATTACCGGAAGCAGGATTCTCCGAAAGCACATCTCAAACCGCTCCATCCTGTGGATCACCTGTTGGTAGAGCGGCTTGCACGTTTCCTTGACCAGCAACAAATCGTCCATGGTCTGACGCTGAATGAGCTCGCTCTCCATTTCGCGCAGAGGGAGGATCTGAAGGGAAACATCGGTTGATGTATAGACGAAGTCTATCGGAAGTTGCTTGGACACCAGAAAACACGCCGTATTGACGCTGCGTGGTTGGAACTTGTTCGTGTGAGGCGGCGAACCGAGCTTTCTCCATTGAGCGTAGAGAATGCCAACATCGGTATTATTCTCTACCTGCTGCACCAGTTCGATAGGATATCGGGTGATTTCGATGAACTCTTTACCAGAAGTCGAATATATCTGTACGTCCACTTCTCCCTCCCAATTTTTTTCCTGTCAATCCTGACATACTAGTGGAGCAGATCGCAAGGATGCCGGAAGTCAATACGACAGCATGTCTGCCACTATGGGAATCAAAGATATTTTGGGGTTTGGCGGCGGTCCTGCAAATTATCGGCCCGGCTTTACTGGATGAATGTTCGTTTCCGACTTTCTGAATCAACGCCAGAAGTCTGACATCGAATTTTGGCAAAGCGCAGGCGTCATTTTGGGAATATCAACGTTGCCGATTGTTTTGCAGTTGCGGATTAAGGATGCCGCAGTCGCAGTTTCGCCCTGAGCCTTGCTGGAAATACCCGGGTACAAATTCAATGTCTAAGTGGAACTGCCATTCGGGGCACCTGCTTTGGCCGCCTCCTGATGGGCGATATAGAAGGTAGCGGCGACAATTAGGATGGCGCCGCTCACCGTCTGGATCGATGGGATTTCGTCAAAAAATAGTACCCCTGCGAGACCGGCAAAGAGCAATCGTGAATAGTCGAAGGGCATTACCGCTGTGGCATCGCCGACACGCAGGCCGTGTATCAGGCAGGCATGTCCCGCACTTAATCCAATGCCAATGACTGCAAGCAGTGACATTTCGTAAATGTCGGGGGTTCGCCAGATGAAAACAGTCGGCAGTGAAACAACGATCGTCGAAATTGCCATTCCCCAAAACAAGATCGTCAGCGATTCGTCCTCCAATGTCATACGTTTTGTGAGAACGATATTTATCGCCACGATTACCGCATTGACGAGAGCGGCGGCGGTTCCCAGGTCCAATTTGGTCGACGGATCAACAATTATCCAGACGCCGACAAAACCGATTGCGGTGGCCGTCCCTCGCTGCCAACTTGGTTTTTCCTTAAGAAAAATAACGGCCAGCAGGATTAGCCAAAGTATGCGCGAGAAGCTTATGCCCGTGACGCTAGCGAGTGGAATGCGTGTCAACGCGTAAATTATCGTAATGAGGGCAAGGGACCCTGTGAGTCCCCGGATGATCTGCAAGTCGAGGCGCTTCGGCCGAAGCACTGTTTTCCACCCCATGAAATGAACAAAGGGGAGGAGAACAGCGACACCAAACGCACTGCGAAAGAATGCGATTTCAATAGCATCGATGGTCGTGCCGACGACTTTTATCAAAGCCGTCATCGCGGTGAATATCAGGGCGCTCGACAATATCCAGGTTGCGCCACGGACGTTCGGCGCGATTCGTGTCCATCTTCGCGGCGCGGAGAGAGCATATTTCCTATTGTCGCTTCGCCGCATCGCACCGCTCCCAACTATCGCCTATACGGCCACCTCTCAGGACGGCTCCTCGGCAAATCCGGTCTGGATGGTTTTGATTTCCGCCAGCGCCTCTTTCGATAGCGGCCCCTTTTCGACCGCGGCCGTCGCCTGCTGCAATTCGTCGAGCGTCGCGATGCCGATCTCGGCGGTTGCAACCGCCGGATTCGAGATCACGTACCGGACCGCCAATTCCGGCAGGCTTGCGGCATGGCCCGCCGCGACGACCGGTTCGAAGCGCAGGGCCCGGTTCACATCCGTCGCATAGTCGGGGCTCGATCCGATCGGCGTGACGCGCTGCAATCCCAAGGGATGGCGCGCCTCGCTTCCGGACAGCGTGCCGCCGGCCAGAACCCGCACGCCGATCGATCCGACACCATGCCGCTTTGCCGCGAGCAGAAGCTGACGGTAGTCCTGTGCGGGATAGCCGGGCGGAATGGCTTCGCCCGCCGACGGAACGAGCATGTTGTAAAAGATTTGTGCGCTATCGAAGCTCCCGGATTCGAGCAGCTTGTGGAGCGCGTCCGTGCCGCCCTTGGCGGTGAAGCCGAGGTAGCGGGTTTTGCCTTCGTCGCGCAGTTTCGTGAAGGCGGGGACGATGTCGTTGAGCACCTGATCGGCGGTCAGGTTTCCGCGGTCGCTCGGCGCCTCCAGCGTATTGTGGAGTTGAAAGATATCGACGCGGTCCTGCTGCAATCGGGTCAGGCTGGCTTCGAGGGAGGCCCGGCTCGCGCCGGCGAGATCGCCATGGTCCGCTTCGGTCACGCCGACCTTGGTGCTGACGACGATGCCGTCGCGGTTGCGGCCGAGCGCCCGGCCGAGATTGGTTTCCGAGGCGGTATTGCCGTAGGACGGCGCGGTGTCGAAATGATTGATCCCGTTGTCCCGCGCCCAGGCAACGGCGCGGTCCTGGTCGGCCGCGCTGCCCGCCGTCATCAGCCCGCCGACCGCACCACACCCGAACGTCAACCGAGAAACATCGAGATCCATGCGGCCGAACCGATTCTTTTCCATGAATGCCATCCTTTGAATTGCTGTCAGTCCTTACCGCCTGTCTTAGCGTGCCAAGGGGCCATTGGCGCCAGCCCGGGTCACCAACCGTATAGGAAACGCGCAATGTTGGGCACCGCATTGCCGGTCATGATGCAAGTTCCGGGATCAACCCTTTGCCCCGCTTGACGCGGCTCCGCCGAAAACTAGGATCGGCGGCGGAGGAGTATCGGGGCCGGTGTCTCGCGCGGTCTTCAAAACCGTTGAGGGGCGTACAACGTTCTTGGTGGGTTCGACTCCCACACTCTTCCGCCAAATCCTCCGTCCGACCCGCCAGCCAGGATACCGCCATGGCCCGCATGCCCTATCCCGACCTCGACGCCTTGCCCGAGGACGTCCGCAGCTTCGCCGCCCGCATTCATCCGATGCTCAACGTCTACCGGATGATGGCCCATGCGGAGACCTCGCTGTACGGCTTCATGAAATTCGGCAATGCGCTGCTGTTCAAGGCCGATCTGGACCCGGTGCTGCGCGAGCTGGTGATCCTCCGGGTCGGCTATCTGTGCGAGGCCACCTACGAGGTGCATCAGCACAAGCTGGTCGCGGCCCATGTCGGCGTGACGGACGATCAGATCGCGGCGGTCGCCGATGACATTGAGAATTCGGCTTTTTCGGATCTGGAGCAGCGGGTGCTGCGTTTCACCGACGAGGTGGTGCACGAGGTCAAGGCGAGCGACGCGACCTATGACGCGGTCGCCCGCGACCTCTCGAGCCGGGAAATGGCCGAACTGGTGCTGACCGTCGGCTTCTACATGATGGTGTGCCGCTTCCTGGAGAATTTCGAGGTCGAGCTGGAAGGCGACGACGCCGTCGATCCTTTCGTCAATATGCCGCCTGCCAGAAAGTGAGCGCCGCGCAGGATCATTGTCTCGCCCGTCCTCCCTGTCGCATAGTGGCGGCTGAATTGATCATCATTCGGAGACCCATCCATGGCGCGCCAGAAAACCGCTGAATCGAGCCCCGTAGAGTCGGTTGTCTCGGGCGGCGTCGATCTCGTCGAATGGTATTACGAAAAAGGGTTTTCCGACGGATTTCCCGTGGTTCCGCCGACGCCCGAAAAAGTCGCCGCGACGGTCGAGGCGCTCGGCGGCGACGCGGATTACGTCGAGGCCCGGGTGCCGCCGCGCTGGGGCAGCCTGACCCGCGAGGTGCTGGCCATCAACATGGTGATGGCGGGCTGCAAGCCGGACTACGCGCCGGTTGTGCGGGCGGCCATGCTGGCGCTGTGTTCGCCGGCGTTCAACCTGCACGGCGTGCAGGCGACGACCCATATGGCGTCGCCGCTGCTGGTGGTGAACGGCCCGATCCGCAAGAAGCTCGAGATGAACGCGGGGCATAACGTATTCGGCTCGGGCAACCGGGCGAACGCGACGATCGGCCGGGCGATCCGCATGATCCTGCTCAATGTCGGCGGCGGCTGGCCGGGCGATCTCGACAAGAGCACCCTGGGATCGCCCGCCAAATACACCTATTGCATCGCCGAGAACGAGGAGCTTGGCCATCTCGCGCCCTATCATGTGGAGAAGGGCTTCACGGAAGACGATTCGACCGTCTTCGTGATGCCGGCGGAGCCGCCGCACAGCGTTACCAACCACGTCGCCGACGACCCCGAGGGTATTCTCGACAGCATCGTCTCGGCGATGAGCACGATCGCGCACAACAACGCGGTCAGCGCCGGCCACTGCGCGGTCGTCATCGGCCCGGAACATGCCGCCGTCATGGCGAAATACCAGTGGACGCGGCACGACATCAAAAACTATCTCTGGTATCAGGCGACCAACACTTTCGGCGACGTGGCGTTTCAGCATCGTTACGGCAAGGTCTATAACCGCAGCCTGCCGAAATGGTACAAGCGCGACGTGGATGCGCGCATTCCCGTCGTGCCCAGCGCCGAGCATATCCATCTGTTCTGCGCCGGCGGCGAGGCCGGCCGGTTTTCCGCCTTCATCCCCGGATGGGGCCACATGGCGAGCCCCGTGCTGCGCGAGCTGAACGGCAACGCGCCGGCTGGCGGCGGCATGGTTTGCGAGGATGGAACCTGTTATTTGTAACCCCGATAGGGCCCGACAATCGGCTCGATCAGCCAAGGAGGAAGCATGCCGCTCGATGCACCGAAAACCGGCCATGTCGTCTACGATCCGCGCGGGATCGTCGAGACGACCGCCATCCCGCTCGGGAAGCGGGTCGCCGACCTGAACGGTCTGCGGCTCGGCATCCTGAGCAACAAGAAATGGAACGGCAACAACCTGTTGCGCAAGACCCGCGCGATCCTCGAGGACGAGATCGACTTCGCGGACGTGAAATTCTACGAGAAGGAAAGCTTCTCGAAGAACGCGGATCCGGGCCTGCTGGGCGAGATCATCGCCGACAACGACATCGTCCTGACCGCGATCGGCGACTGAGGCTCCTGCACGTCGTGCTGTATGCATGACGCCGTCAGCCTCGAAGGACAGGACCGCGCGACCGCGATCATCGTGACCACCGAATTCCTGCACGAAGCCGAAGTGCAGCGTGACGCGCTCGGCATGGCCGAGCTGGAACCGGTGGTGATCACCCATCCGCTCAGCACCCTGTCGGACGAGGAAATCGGCCAGCGCGCCGCCGACGCCGCCGAACAGGCCAAGAAGATCTGGCTCGGCAAGGCGTAGTCGCGATGTCGAAAGCGAGCGTGAATGCAGCCGCACCCTTCGTCAGGCTCAGGGTGAGGCTGCGGCGTTTCCATAGCTTAACCTCATCCTGAGCCTGACGAAGGATGCGGTTAAGCGCTCACCAGCGACACTTTCTTCAACCGGCTAACCGCCGCAAACCCGGACCGCGCCGGTGAAGGCCATCCTCGACGGCATCCGCGTTCTCGACCTGACGCAGTATTTCGCGGGACCGCACACGACGCTGCTGCTGGCCGGGCTGGGCGCGGAAGTGATCCGGATCGACAATCCGGCGACCGGCGACGGGCTGTCCGACGCGCCGGTCTATGTCGGCCCGGACGGCCCATCCTTCGAACGGCAGGGGCCGGACGATCTCGGCATCGCCTTCCTCAAACGCTGCCGCGCCAAGAAGGCGGTCACCATCGATTTGAAATCGCCCGACGGCCATGCGCTGTTTCTGCGCCTGGTCGAGCAATCGGCGGTTGTCGTGGAGAATTTCAGCGTCGGCGTGACCGAACGGCTCGGCATCGACTATGCCGCGCTGTCGGCGCGCAATCCGGGGCTGGTCTATTGCTCGGTCACGGGGCTCGGCAGCACCGGCCCGGACCGGCATCAGCGCTCCTACGACGTGACGGCGCAGGCGCTATCTGGTCTGATGAGCATCACCGGCATGCCGGGCCAGCCGCCGACCAAGGCGGGCTCGCCGCTGGCCGATGCGATCGCCAGCAGCTTCGCCATGGGCGGCGTGCTGGGCGCGCTGTTCCACCGGGAGCGGACCGGCGAGGGCCAGCATGTCGACGTGTCGATGGTAGATTGCCTGTTCGCGCTGCTGTTCGACGAGGCGCTGGATTGTTACGGCCAGCTCGAACTGCCGTTCCAGCAGGGCAACCGCATCCTGCGGTTCTCGCCCTTCAACAGCTACCGCACCCGGGACGACTGGATGGTGATCGGCGTCGGCAGCGAACCGCAATGGCACGCCCTGCTCGGCGTGATGGACCGCGAGGATCTAAAGGATCACCCGGACTACAGCCGCCCCGGCTGGCGGGTCGCGAACAACGCGGAGGTTGATGCCCTGGTCGGCGCCTGGACCGCGACGATGGACACCGCCGATGCGGTCACCCGGCTGCAGGACGCCGGCGTGGTGGCGAGCCCGGTCCACGACATCGACGATCTGAAACGCTGGCCGCACCTGAAAGCGCGCGACATGATCGTGCCGCTGGTCCATCCCAAATTGGGCGAGTTGCCCGGCATCGGCGCCGCGAACTTCCCGATCAAGTTCAGCGCGACGCCGGGCGGCTACGACACCCCGGCCGTGCCGTCGGGCACCCATAACCGGGAGATTTTTGGGGAACTGCTGGGGTTGGACGGCGATGAGTTGAAGCGGCTCGAGGATGAGGGCGCGATTTGAGCAGCAGCTTCCTGGCGCTACCGCGTCGGCGGCGCTGAATTCGCCGATGACTTAATCGCGGCTTTGGCCCGCGACAGCGCGCGGGCGAGGCGGGCGATGAAGTCCGATCGAATGGCCTCGTTGCCGCTGCCATCCTTCTTTCCGCCGAGCGCCACCACCGAGGCGGCATCGATCAGCGCGTCGATCTCGGCGCGGGCATTGTTCAAATCCGCCGCCGGCGCCGCGCCCGCCTGAGCGGAGTCGATTGGCGCCTCGCCCGTGACCTTGACCCAGCGGTTGAGGGCGCAGGACCGGTTTGCCGGGATCGGGCTTTCGGTATCCTGCACGATCGTGCGGATTTTGTTGTCGCGCGCCACGATGCCGATTCGGGTCCGAAGGGGCCCGCCAAACAATTCCTGCCAATTAATCTGGACGAGTACCGAGGACACCGCCGCGTAGTTGCCGCCCCGGCGCCAGGGCCGTTCCAGTACCTGAATCGATTTGAACGTGCCGGTCCGATGATGGCAGTCGAGCGCGATCTTCCCCAATTCCGTGATGCTCGCGGGTGTTTCGATTTGCCGCGCGGCCGCCGTTTGCTCCGTAATCGCCGGCTGCTGGCCGAGCGATTGAAGAAGCATGACGGCGAGATGAGCAAATTTGGCGGCGGTCGCTGGATCGGTCATGGCCTGAATTCCAATAAATTACTTCTTGGGAATCAACACAAGAATGGTGGAAATACACTTAAATAAGTGAAAATTTCCGTTCCCGGTCGGCTTCCTGTGGTCGGGTTCCCTCCATATATGGGGAAGCGGGCCGTAATTTGAAATGTGCGAAGCGCCGGGCGGCGGCGCGGCCATAGCCCGCCGGCCGGGAAAATCTCCGATTTTCCTGCTTTCGGTAAGAATTGCTTTCGAAATTGGCGCCGGCATTGGCACTATACCGGCATCGCCCAGCATGCCGCGCAATCGGAAGAATCGGAGAAAATCATGTCGGATACCATGGAAGCCCGGGGAAGCTGCGTTTGTGGCAGCACCCAGATCACTGCAAAAACCGTCAGCCGCAATGTCGGCGCCTGTCATTGCGGCATGTGCCGGAAATGGGCCGGCGGGCCGTTCATGGCGGTCGATTGCGGCACCGAGGTGTCGTTCGCCGGCGAGGACACTATTTCCATCTTCGACTCCTCCGAGTGGGCCGAGCGCGGCTTCTGCAATAAATGCGGAACCCATCTCTTCTACCGGCTAAAGCATAATCAACAATACTATATGCCGGTGGGAATATTCGAAGATGACAGTAAATTTCTGTTTGATCATCAGGTTTTTATTGATGAGAAGCCGAAATATTATAAATTTGCAAATAAAACGAACGATATGACGGGTGAGGAGGTCTTCGCGCTTTTCGCGTCTTCCTCCGAATAGCGGCGCGGCCGCATATCCCCCCGTAGCGTATTTGCCGAAGGATGCGAATGCATCATCGGTCCGGCGCCCGGCGGCTCCGCTGTCAGGATTGTGACGGCCGATCATCGGATTGCCGATGGAATCCATCGCCCTACCATCGATTGGCCGAATTGCCGAATTGCCGATTGGCCGATTGGCCGATTTGATACGATGTCGTAAGGTAATGACAGCGCCAATAAAGGATACGCGGTCTGGACGGTTTCCAGTGAGGGTCTTAGGGCAAGCAAATTGCCTCCGATGGCGGCGTAAAAAAACAGTCTATGGGAGGATTACGGATATGGTCACAATATTAGGACGCCAAGCCTTCGCCGTGATGGCGCTGGCGGTTGGCGTGACTGCGACGGGACCGGTTGCTGCCGCCAAGTGGCCCAGCAAGCCGGTCGAATTGGTCTGCGCGACATCGGCTAAATCGGGCGCGGCGCATTGGTGCCGACTGATCTCGGCCGTTATGTCGAAGCAACTCGGCGAGCGCGTGGACGTCTTGTTCAAGGGCGGCGGCGGCGGCAATACGGCGGCGGAGTATGTCGCTAAAAAGGCGACCGACGGCCATACCTTCTTGCATCGAAACACCAGCTATTCCGGCTATATGAACATGCCGACGTTCAAACCGGATCCGAACCAGTTCGAAGTGGTGGTGCATTTCACCAAGTTTCTGTATGTGATCGGCACGCGGTCTGACAGCAAATATAAGACCTTCAAGGATGTCATCGACGACATGAAGGCCAATCCGGGCAAGATCTCGGTTGCCGCCAACAAGCCCGGCTCGGCGCATCACCGTCACTTGATCAACCTGTTCAAGGCCTACAATGTCAAATGGAACTACGTGCCCTACAAAGGATCGGGCCGCGCCATGAAGGACGTGCTCGGTGGCCATGTGCCGATTGGCATTATCCCCACCGGGATCTGGGCGCCGCAGGTCAAAGCCGGCAAGGGCCGCACGCTCATTCTGCTGAACGAACAGCCTTATCCGGGCATCAAGGCGCCAATTCCGAAAGATTTTGGCCAGGACTACGCGTTCACGCACCAAATTCAGGGCTTTTTCCTCAAGAAGGGCGTGCCGAACGACGTAAAGAAACAGATCGCGGCGGCCTTCAAGAAGGTGGCTGCGTCCGAGGAATACCAGGGCTACATCAAGAAGACGGTGGGCGCGATCGATGTGTTCAGCCTCGATGGACCCAAATTGACGAAGGAATTCCACGACCTTCGTGTCGAGACCGGTGAATTCCTGCGCAAGAACGGGCTGATAAAGTAGCCGGATAGCCGGTGTATTTCGGTCCAGGCATGGCCGCGGCGATCGATTGATCCCGCGGCCATGTACCGTGTGCGCGTCGACCGGCGAAGGATCTGGACATTGGCACCCATCAACATCGGAAATCGCGAACAATGAATGAATGGAAAGCGGATGGCAGAACGGCCGACGGGATCGGCGCCGTTCTCCTGCTCGCGCTGTCGGTCTTCGCCTATTATGTCACGACCACATGGATACCGCCCGTGCTGCCGGGGGACCCGGGGGCCGCGTTTTTCCCGCGGATTTCGTTGGGCATCATTTTCTTCTTCAGCATCGTGCTGCTGATCCAGCGTCTGATGGCATTGCGAAAGACGTCCGCCCGCGATCGGGACGCCGGAGCGGCCGGCGGCGACCGCGTGGTGCGCATCGATCTGGCCAAGTTTTTTCAAGCCCTGGCATTTTCGGGCGCGGCTGTTGCCGGCATCGGCATCGTCGGATTCGAGCCGGCGGCCTTCGTCTTCCTGTTTGCCATGCTCGGGTGGCGGACGGGGCACTGGATTTGGGCATTCGTCGTGTCGGTCGTTTCGGTCGGGATTATGTATCTTCTTTTTGTCCCGTTGCTGACCGTGCGGCTGCCGCTGCTATTTCTGCCCACGCATCTCAACCTCTTTTGAAGCCGGACGATGGACGCGGTACTTGAAAATATCGTGCCGGCAATCGGCATCGTTCTACAGACCGAGAGCCTGATCGTAATCGCGCTCGGTGTCATTGCCGGCGTTATCATGGGGATTCTACCGGGCTTCGGCGGCTCGCAAGCCTTGGCGCTGATGTTTCCCTTCACGTTCATCATGTCGCCCTCGGCCGCCATCCTGTTCATGGTATCGGTGTATTCCGCGGCCGAATATGGCGGTTCGATCCCGGCGATCCTGATCCGGACGCCCGGTACGCCGGCGGCGGCGATGACCGTGCTCGATGGCTTCCCCATGGCCCAGAAAGGGAATGCCCGGCGCGCGCTGATGATTTCCATTTCGTCCGGCGTGTTCGGCGGTATCGTCAGCAGCCTGATCTTCATCGTCGCGGCGACGGCGCTGGCCTGGGTCGGATTGCAGTTCGGCCCCTCTGAAATGTTCGCGCTGGGAATTCTCGGTCTCGCCATCATCGGCAGCTTCGTCGGCAGGGACCCGACCAAGGGTTTCATCGCCGCGGGGCTCGGCTTGTTTCTGTCGACGGTTGGCGAATCGCCGTTTGGCGCCGTCCGTTTCGAATTCGACCAGTCCTATCTTTCCGACGGCATTCCGTTGATCGTCATGATCATCGCGATGCTGGCCGCGCCGGAAATCTTTCGGTTGATGGGCCTGACATCCGCCAAAGCGGAGGCCGCTTCCCACATCTCGAAAGACGCGTTGGTGGCCAAGGGGGCCGGGTTCTCGTTCCGCGAATTCATCAAGCTGCTGCCGACGATGGCGCGCGGCAGCATTATCGGCACGGCGGTCGGTGCAATTCCCGGGCCCGGCCCGACCGTCGGCACGGTGATTGCCTATAACGAGGAAAAACGCTGGTCAAAGCGGCCGGAGGAATTCGG
>Ga0224508_10003919_pt1 | contig 12248 bp, 6 predicted proteins | sample SF_Jan12_sed_USG_4_FD_170157 | JGI IMG/M metagenome (GOLD analysis project Ga0224508, IMG submission 170157) | Sediment microbial communities from San Francisco Bay, California, United States - SF_Jan12_sed_USGS_21 | ecosystem: Environmental > Aquatic > Marine > Sediment | place: USA: California...
ATGCAGGCCGGCTGGCCGCCATCACGTGTACGTTGTATACAGAAATGACACTTCTCGACGACACCCCGTGGCCGCGGTCGGTTGCCCAGATAGTGTGTGTCGCCATTGATTTCGTCGCTCGGTAATTCCGGCTCGGTCCAGTTGAAATGACGAGCCGAGTAGGGGCAGGCCGACATACAATAACGGCAACCGATGCACCAATCATAGTCAATGACCACTATGCCGTCAGGCTCCATCCAGGTTGCCTCGACCGGGCAGGCTTTTACACAGGGTGGATTGTCGCACTGCATGCACTGCACGGGCAGATAGTATTTGCCTTCAACAGGTACGGTTTCCGGATCATAGTAATGATCTGACTTTTCCAGGTCTTGCGTGCCCTGATCCATCTGCAGAACCCGAATATATTCCACCTGTGAATTCCGACCGAGATTATTCTCCTTGACACACGCGTGTACACAATCACGATAGCCGCGGCACGTCGAAATATTGATAGCGTAGCCAAAAACGACCTTTTCCCGGGGCGGTGTGTCGACACAATTGATCTCTACACCGTACTGGTCCTGCACCCTGCGCTCTATTTTAGCCAGCGCGCTGTCGATTTCTTCGCGGCTCATTTTCTTGTATTGCTTGTTGAAGAAATCGCCGAAAACTTCGAGAAACGTCGCCCCGCCCCAGGCCGGCGTCGCCAATGCCGGGACCGCGGCAGTGGCGGTTGCTACCGCCCGGCCGAGTCTCTCGAGAAAACCCCGTCTCGCCTGATCGCATTTCCTGGCTTCTGACGTACCGCTGTCTTTACTCATGGTCGCCTTGCTCCGACGGTTCGTCTTCGGTATGGCGCTCCCAGACTTCAACCCTGTCGTGGACATCGGGTAATGCACGCTCCAGACCGGTTCGTACTCCGGGCGCCTGCATTGGCTTGCGGGGCGCTATAACCGGATTGTGCGCGTCGTGACAGTTAGTGCAACTATAGATCACCCTTTCGCCTTTCCAGTCTGTTTGTCGCTTGCCGTGCGCACCAAAATACCAGTCCTTGTGACGCAGGCCATGGCAGCCGCCACAGACCAGATGCGCATCATTGAAACTAACCTGCCGGCCATTCGTCGCGACCAACTGGTCACGGTCATCCAGTTGGTGACAGGAAAAACACCAGAAGCGACCCTGCCCATGTTTCAGGTCAATCTCGTGTGGCGACATCAGCTCCCGCACGCTGGCGTCGGGTTCCATGAATTCGTGGCATTGCGAACATGGGTAGAACGCGAGTTCGTCCTGACGTGGCACCACCGAAAATGCAGGAGCGTCCGAATAACCGGAGAATTCCTCGAAACCGGTGTTTTCCTCGGTGGCCGCTACGCCCGATATGGCCAGTGAGAAAACCGCGATCAACGCTAGCCGCACAAAGCTGCCGATGGGCTCCATTCTATTAACGGCAGAAGTTGCAGGGAATGTTATTGCCGTGCCCCTTGCACGGGCGTTTGACCTCACCGCAGCCTGCCAGATCCGCGCTTGACGGTGCGCCGCTCCGAGAAGAACTCAAACCTAGTCGCCTCGTATTGCATTTCTGCCATCGCATTGCGGTACTCCAAACGAATTTTGAAATACGCGGTGGCGTCGTCCGGCAGTGAGTAGCTAAGCGTCTCCGTCCACTCGCTGTCGGCAGCTAATCGGGTATCTTTGTCGACGCGGACCCCCGTTTCGAAGAAACCCCACGTGTACTCCACTGGCTTGCCTGAAGCGTCGACAAATGACTTCCCAAAAATGCGTTGGTCAATTTGCCGGGCGGTTTCGGCCGCGGCCACCTCTACAGTCAGGATGATCTCCCGGCTAGGCATACCGGTTGGCACGGCGTGACCGGTTACGTTGGCGATCCGCACCACGACATCGATACCCTCTTTGGTGCGCACCAGGTCGTATTCGATATCGAGTGCCTTGACGAGTTGGTGCAGGGAACGTCCGCCCGGCATCTCGTGGAGGTTGACTTCCGCCCGTTCGATGCGTTTCACGCGCGGGTCGACGATATTCGCTTTCGTCCGCCACATGTGGCAGTCCTGGCAAGTAGTCCCGTCTGCGGCGGCCTGGCTATTCTGCCACTCGGAAAACGTAGTCATGATGGGCACGCCATCGGCGCTCGCGTACTCGTGACAAGGAGCGCAAGCAAGCGACTTTTCGTGTAACGGACTGTAGGCTACCTCGTGCCCGGTAGACTCGGCACCAATAATGGGTCCACGCTTGATCGGTCCGAATTCCAGTTGCATGCGGGGTCCATGTCCGGAGAGATCGACATCGACCAGGCTATGACAAACGTCGCAGCTGACGCCCTCCCAGGTAACCTTCTCGCGCAGTTCCCAATCGCCGGTTTCCGCAATCATCGGGGCATGGCAATCGAGGCAGACGCGTGAGCGATCGTCGCCCCACGCGACCTGGCTTTGGCGAAAACTCTCGAGAAAGGCAGCGCCTTCCACGGAATCGGCGTGCTTGGATGCCCGCCACATCTTGAATATATCGCGATGGCACGAGCCGCAGCGGTCGCTCGTCGTCATTTGGGCCGTCACCGGCTGCGCGAGGACCCACACCAGGCCGGCGACTAGCGGTACCAAAAAACCTGTTGCCCGCATGACACTCCCACGATGACTCCCGTTCCGTATAGCATGGCGCGTGCCCGCGAACAATGCGTAGTCTCCACAGGCGAAAGCCAGTCGCCCTTGCAGACGCTCCGGCTGGCGGTTTCCGGGCTCGGCGCGCCAGGGAATTATGCCGGGATCCCTTAACTACTTTCCCTACGCACTGGCTGCGTCTATTGTACGCGCTGGAAGAGGCAGACAATCGTGTGCACGATAGGGTGTCGCATAACGATATCCCGGTCGCCTGCCGCTCCGGGGGAGGGCTGACGACATGACCGTGAATCGATATCGTGTTGCGCGACAGGCTGAAATATTCCCAGGGGGCAAGCGGATTGACAAGATTCAGACCCGCTTCACATCAATTCCGTTTCCAGAGCAAGTTGCGAAAAAAATCGGCGTCATGACATGAAACACCACCCCGGTCGAAACGTACGCGGCAAATTCCTGATTCTTGTGGCTGTGGTGATGTCAGCACCCCTCATCGCTGCCGATCTGGAACCCTGCGCCGAATGCCACGAGGATGTGCACGTCTCTTCCACAGCGCACGTCGACACCGGCTGTCTCGACTGTCACAGCAACCTGGAACGTGCGCCCCACCGCCGGGTCAATCTGCAAAAACTGGCTGGCGTTGCTGTATGCACGCAGTGCCACGAAGACAGTGCCCACATTGCCACCAGCGCACACAAGGAACTAACGTGCTCGGATTGCCACGGCGAAGCGCATGCCGTGGATCAATCGCAACCCGACATATGTGCGGATTGTCATCGCAGAATAGACCGGACGGTCAGCCGCAGCGTGCACGACGGCAGCGTGACCTGTGGCGACTGTCATGGCGACGCGCATGCAATTCCATTAAATGGCACCAGGGACTCGCCGGTCGCAGCGATGAACCAGATCAAGTCCTGTGGCTCCTGTCATGGCGAGCCGGCCGAGTTGATCGACGGTTATCTCACCAGTGTGCATGGCCGCGCATTACTGGTATCGGCGCTGGACAATGCGCCCGCCTGTACCGATTGTCATGGCGATGCGCATGCCATGACCGCGATCGATGCCGCGAAAGCACCAACTTCGCATCAAAACAGTCCCGAGATGTGCGGCTCCTGCCATGCGCGGGTAGTCGAAGTCTGGAAACAGGGCAGTGCGCACGGATCGGCATGGTCGTCGGGAAATGAGAATGCCCCGGTTTGTGCTACTTGCCACAGTTCACACGGTGTCGATGCGCCCGACTCAAATCAGAACAGGCTCGCGTTTCCCGAGACTTGTGGCGAATGTCATGGTGGCGTGTACCAGACGTATAGAGACGGTTTTCATGGCAAAGCCAGCGAACTGGGTTTCATAACCACTGCCATTTGCTCGGACTGCCATACGCCACACCGCAATCTGCCGGCAGTGGATCCGAGGTCCAGTGTTCATCCCGATAATCTGGCTACGACCTGTGGCGCATGCCACGGTGATTCTCCTGAGTATTTTCTCAGCTACGATCCGCACAGCGATCCGACTGACCGGGAGAGCAACCCGGAGGTCTATTTTGTCTGGCTGTTCATGACCGGACTACTGCTGGCGGTATTTGGCTTTTTTGCTATACACGATCTGCTGTGGCTACAGCGCTCTTTGTTCAGCTTGATTGGCGGCGAAAAAATCGCCAGACCCGTGTCCAAAGGACCGTATGTACGCCGTTTCTCCTCAACGACAATCCGCGTACACCTGGTCGTCGTAGTGACATTCCTGTTGTTGGCGGCGACCGGTTTGCCGCTAAAATTTCACCATTCCGATTGGGCTCAGACAATGATCTCGTTGTTTGGCGGCGTTGAAGGGGCAAGGGCGTTTCACCGGATGGCCGCGATCGGTACCTTCGCGTATGTCATCTTCCACCTTGTCAACTTATGTATCCGCAAATTCAAGCGTAAAGAACAAGGGTTGCTGTGGGGTTCTAATTCGCTGGTCCCGCAGCCGTCCGACCTGGTTGCCCTGTGGCAGAACTTGCGCTATTTCGTATACCTGGGACCGAAACCGCAGGGCGATCGCTGGGGCTATTGGGAAAAATTCGATTACATGGCCGTGTTCTGGGGCGTGCCAATCATCGGATTGTCCGGGCTGATACTGTGGTTTCCGCAGTTTTTTACCCGACTATTGCCAGGTTGGGCGCTCAATGCCGCTCAAATTGTGCACAGCGACGAGGCGCTACTGGCAACCGGTTTCATTTTTGTGTTTCACTTTTTCCACACTCATATGAGACCGGAAAGTTTTCCGATGGACCCGGTTATCTTCACCGGACGAATGCCTTTGGAAAGGCTCAAAGAGGAGCGACCAAAGGAATACGCCCGACTGGTAGAAAGCGGTGAACTCGAATCGATCATGGCCGATGCACCGACAGCAGCCGAATTGCGCACTGCCCGGATCTTTGGATTCTCGGCACTGTTTATCGGGCTTGCGCTGGCTATTGCAATTTTCTGGAGTGTACTCGCACCCTGGTTAAGGTAGAAACGATGCGTCTGAACAAAATCATAAGCGATTTCTTCAGTGCGATTACGCGCAATTACATCAGTTTGTTTGGAACAGCGCTCGCCGGCGCAACCGGTGTATTGATACTGACATTCCTGTTGCTCGATCTGTTGGGATTTCACGGTGGGCCATACCTGGGGATTCTCACTTTTCTTATTTTGCCTGCGTTATTCGTTCTCGGCCTGTTGCTAATTCCGCTGGGAGTGTTCCTCGCAAATCGGCGCCAACGCAGGACCGGAGATAGTGATTCCAAATCTAGCCGGCTATTACCGGTGATCGATTTCAACGTTGATCGCACCCGCAACGTGGCGTTAATGGTAGCAATGGCCACTCTGGTTAATATCGTCATCCTGGCGGCCGCTACTTACAAGGGTGTGCATGTGATGGAATCAACCGCTTTTTGTGGTACCGCCTGTCACTCCGTCATGCAGCCTGAGTTCACGGCTTTCCAGAGGTCGCCTCATGCACGTGTTGATTGTGTCGATTGCCACATCGGTCCCGGAGCCGACTGGTTTGTAAAATCGAAGATATCCGGTACGTGGCAGTTAGTTGCCGTCGCCTTCGACCTGTATCCACGCCCGGTACCCACACCGATACACAATCTCAGACCGGCGCGGGAAACCTGTGAGCAATGCCACTGGCCGGAAAAATTTGTCGGCGACAAGCTGCACGTAAGTACTCATTTTAAAGAAGATGAGACCAATACTGAAACAAAAACAGCCTTGTTACTGAAAGTCGGCGGCATCCAGGGACGTGAATCCCGGGGCATCCACTGGCATGTCGACCCGCAGAACCAGATTCGTTACCTGTCCGACGCGTCGCGCGAGACCATTTACGACGTGGAACTCAGTCTGCCCGATGGAAGTAAAAAAGTTTATCGCAATGGCGACGCGCCGGAGGATGCCGTCTGGCGCAACATGGACTGCGTGGACTGCCACAATCGCCCAACACATATCTACCGGCAACCCGAGGACGAGGTTGACCTGGCGCTGGACGAAGGTCGCATCGATCGAAACCTGCCCTTCATCAAGCGCGAGGCGCTCGAAGAGCTTCTGATCGAGTACGACTCACATGAGGCGGCGCGCAGCGGCATCGCCAGCGCGATCGATGCTTTCTACGGCACGGAGTATCCGGAAGTCCACAGCAGCCAGGCGACAGCAATTGAGGCGGCCATCGGACAGCTCGGCGATATCTATGTGTCCAACGTATTTCCGGCGATGAATGTCTACTGGGACACGTACCCGAATCACATTGGCCACGAGGCCTCAGCGGGCTGTTTCCGCTGTCACGACCGCAGACACCGCACCGAAGACCGCGAGCGTATCTCTAAAGATTGCGAGACTTGCCATACCGTTCTGGCCGAGCGCGAGGAAAACCCGGAGATTTTACAGCAGTTACTACCCTAGATTCGCTAATCTGGATAATCGGGACCCATACGTACAAACCCGTACCTGTTTACAGGGAGTCGCAGAACGGTAATATACGTCAGAGCCTGAATTTGAAATAAAAGGACGTGGGGGTAAGCGATGAGCATGAAGTGGGCGTCGTGTTTTCTTTCTTTTGCAGTAATCCTATTCGCTCTCTCCGGTTGCGAAGGCGATGACGGCATGCAGGGCGCCACCGGCCCGGCTGGCCCCACGGGCGCGACCGGACCTCAGGGCCTTCCCGGTGATCCCGGCGATCCCGGCACCGGTGACGGTTTAACCGAGGTCGGTGACGCTGCCGCGATTACCGCGCAGATATCCAGCGTGACAATCGCCAGTCAGCCAGAGGTCAATTTCTCTCTCGTCGACGAAACCGGTAATCCGACCATCGGACTGACCAAGAGCAACATCGATCTCACCATCGCACGCCTGGTTCCGGGAGTCGATGGCAATGCCAGCGAGTGGCAGAGCTACATTACCCGCATTGAAGACGCAGATGGCGAAGAACCGGATTCGCTCGACACCGCTGTGCAGGCAACCACGGAAGACGGCGATGACGGCGAACTCATCGACAACGAAGACGGCACCTATGTCTATACTTTTGCCGTCGACCTCGACGCTGCCGCCGTCGCTTATGACGATACGCTAACACATCGCGTCGCCATCCAGTTTCGCGGTGTCGCAGAATCGACGGATAATGCCGTCTACACCTGGCGACCTTCCGACGGGGCGATCTCGGAGATATTCACCCGGGAAATCGTTGAAACCGAATCCTGCAATGTCTGCCATGCGAAACTGGCACTACACGGCGGCAGGCGCTTTGATGCCGGCTATTGTGTTACCTGCCACAATCCCGGTTCGACCGATCAGGACAGCGGTAACACGGTGGACATGAAAGTTATGATCCACAAGATCCACCGTGGTGCGTCGCTGCCCAGTGTCGAAGCTGGTGGTCAGTATGTGATTTACGGATTCCGTGAAGGAGAACACGATTATTCGAACGTGGCTTTTCCACAGGACATTCGCAATTGCCGGAATTGCCATGATGAGACCAATGGGGCAACGCCCGATGCTGTCAATTGGCTGGAGAAACCGACGCAAGAAGCTTGTGGCTCTTGTCACGACGATGTCGACTTCGTAACCGGCGAAGGACACCTAGTCGGTCCCGCGACTAACGCCCAGTGCACGGATTGCCACCGCACCGACGGTTTTGCCGGGCCCATCGACGAGTCTCACGCGATCCTGAGTCAGGTGTTGGCGGCCGACTATCAGTACAACATTGTCGAAGTAGTTGATACCGCGCCAGGTGAATTCCCGACGGTGACTTTCTCTGTGACCGACGCAGACGGCGAATTCTATGACATCCAGAATGATGACCCGTTTACTTTTGAAGGCGGCGACAGCCGGCTCGCAATCGACCTGGGCTGGTCGACATCCGATTACCAAAACACCGGTAGCGGCAGCGAGATTCCCGGATTCCGCCCAGGATCGCCGGCACAGATGGTCAGTCTCAACCCGTTGGGCGGTGGCGCAACCGATAACGAGGACGGTACTTTCAGCATCACTTCGGGCGTCATGATTCCGCTTGACGTAACCGGCTCCGGCCTGGTGGCGATAGAGGGTCATCCTGCCGAAATTGTTAATGAAGGTACGATTAACGAGGAAATAATTGAAGTCACTCCGGCCGGGGCGACTGCCTTCTTTGCGATAACCGACGACGAAGCGGAACCGCGTCGCCCGGTGGTAGCCTTGGAAAACTGTCTCACCTGTCACCAGTCATTGAGTCTGCACGGTGGCAACCGCACCGATAACATCGATCTTTGCGTCGGCTGTCACAATCCCGATGCCACAGATATCCGTGCCCGTGAGGAGGCCGGTGTCGACGCCACAACCTCCGCCGATGGTCTGGATGAGGTGTCAGTGGACTTCAAGCGCATGATCCACCGCATCCATTACGGTGGTGAGTCCGAAAACGGTGTTTATGTCTATGGGTTTGGCGGCAGTCTGCACGATTACTCGCATGTGATATTCCCCGGCGAGCTCGACAAGCTCAAACAATGCGACGTCTGTCATGACGGCAACACCTTCTATCCGGTCGGCGCTGATGTTCTGGCAACCACTATTGATAGTGGCGAGGATCTGGGTGATCCGACCGATGACATCAATATCACACCCAACGCTGCGGTTTGCTCATCGTGTCATGAAAGCGCACTGGCAACCGCGCATATGACTCATAACGGCGGCGCATTTGATGCCATGCAATCGGCAGATGGCACCATGATCTCGGCATCCGAAGGTACAGTTATTGAGACCTGCGTGTTGTGCCACGGCCCAGGTGCCGACGCGGACATTCGCGAAGTACACGGCTTCTAACGCAGTCCAGCCACGCCCCGTTTGGGGCGTGGCTATCTCTGATTAACCGTAGTTGGCTCGGACAGCTATCAGCGCGGTGAAATCGCGAAAGATGGGTGCTGTGCAAAATCAGGCTGACGCGGCGCGTTGGTCAGTCTATCCCACGCCAGTTGCGCCCAGTCTTCATTGCGCTCCACCGCCGCGGCCAATACAGGACGCAGCGCAGCTGGATAGCCGACTGGATGGTTGGGATAGCCCGCAAATTCACCTGCCCCCGAGAAGCCTGCTGCATTAGCCATCGCGGCGGTGCCACATTCGTTCTGACTGATCGCCTGCCATTGACCGCCAAAATTGAATTGCAATGTCGGGATATACGCGTCTGCTATGTTGTCAAACATCGGTCCAGGCAGAGGCTGGCTGGCAACAAAGCGATATGTGGTTGCAAACTGCCAGCAAAATACGGGATCTGTCATTCGCTTTCTGGAAAACTGCATCTTCCAATCGAGTATTGGTTGAACCTCGGCGAAACCTAAATGCCGCGCGTAGTTCATTATCATTGTGAAAAAGTCATCTTCCCATGGAGAGAGAAGCACTGTCGCATGCGCAGGATTTGTCCACCCGGAAATAATCCATCCAAGTTTGTTTGCTGATGGATTATTTACATATTCGTTCATGTAAAACTGGAAGTTATTGTCGAGCTGAGTCTGAAAGTAACCCTTAAGCGGATGGTTATCTGGCGTGATGAATACGGCTTGTAATAGAGTCCGCATAGACCAGGCCTGGGCGCGCGCCTGCTGGGCCCGATACACGGCCTGACCAAAATCGCGTCCCTGCGGGGCGACCGGGAAAGAGTTCCAATTTGTCCAGAAGTGAAGTTCCTCGAGATAGTAGTGGTCGCCGGTCAATAAGTAGGGAACAAAAACCAGGGACGGTTGATGCGCCGTATCCGGGTTCATGGTTGTGCCACAGTTATTGCATGGCGGTAACGGATTTGATGGGCTATCAAAAACGTTGGCGTGCGTTGTCAGGTTTGGATAGTCTTCCAACGACACTGGCAAACCAGTGTCTGCATCTCGATAGTGAATCGGCCAGTGCGCGGCGGCGTCGGCAGTACCATAAGTGGCCGCTGCAGCGCCTTCAGTCATCGAATAGAGATACATGGAAGTCCAGCCTGGCAACAAGCCGAGATCCATCCGCCCACCCGGTGCAGGCATGTTTTTGAGGGCAAGACCTGAGTCCATGATGTCACTATTGTTGTTCCAACTCGTTTCCAGCCCTGCCAAATGACTGGGCGAAAGACTGATACTGCGATCGTAATTCGGCACGGTTCCGGTGGATATTACGTAATCGACATCATATTCCAGGTGCAGCTGGGGTTCGCCACCTAGCCAGGCAATCCGGCGCCAGCGTGAATGATGGTGATGGTTGACCTGTTTGCTCGGCAGAATCTCGGCACCGCCGGCGACGATGTTAACTGTATAATTCAGGTTGCTGGCATTGGCACCAAACGCTGACGCATTCTCGACGATGATGTCGGTTCGCGCGTCGCCAGTTTCATAGACACGCAGCTGAAAACGTGCTGACAGAAGCGGATGAGCAGCGCCGGACGCATCGCGAAATGGTATTTGATAGTGCGCTTCAGTGGCTACGAAACCTTGTAGCCAGTATGACGGCGCACTACCGAGCATGCTCTGCCGCAATGAAGCCGTGTAGATATTTCCACCCAGGTTAATCGTAGCAGTTGCATCGTATTCGGCAGGCAAATCGCTCAACTCGACCGGCGAAAACTGCTGGTGATCATCGCACGACAAAATCTCGAGTCGTAATTGTTGACCGCCCTGCAAAGATGGGACAACGCTGCTAAGCACGGCATGCTTCAAAGATCCATCGGGATACCGGCTCTTGACGTCAACCTGCAAAGGCGCTGCGTCACCGTTTTCCAATCGGGCCTCGACGGATAAGCCTGCCGGTACGTCGCCCGGTGCGAATACCTGGCCAAACGTCACTGGCACGTTCGTCGCGGTGCTGGAACCACTTGCCGTACTGTTTAACTCGATGCCGGTAATAACCGTACCGCTGGTGGGCGACAGCACAGTTACGGTACGTGAGTCGGCATCGCTTTGGCCTTCCGGGCTGGTAACCATGAGGCTGATCGCGTATTCGCCGGGCCGGTCGGCAACAACCTGGGCGTCAGGACCGTTTGGGATAATCTCAGGATCGGCGAGCGCAGGCGATTGCGTAATCGCCCAATCATAAGTCAGCCCGGGGGCAACAACATTTGCACTAACATCAAATGGTTCGCCAGAGGTGACGAATTCCGGCGCGAAAAAGGATGCATCGGGTCCTGATGACGTCTCTGTCACACCGGAAACACTTCGGGATGCGACACCGCTTTGCCCGGAGCTGTCGGTAACAGTCAGGCTGACGACATAGGTGCCGGTCAGATCGGTTGTGATACGCGCGGCAGCGCCGCGTGCCGTTACAGAGGACTGGCTACCGGATGGTGCCTGGCTTACCGACCAGTCGAATGAGACATCCTCAGAGTTAACATCCCCGTTGGCAACAACCATAAACGCCTGGCCCACAACGACAGATGACGGCGCAAAAAACGACGCATCGAGGTCACCCGAGCTTTGGACGGGTGTTGTGTTTTCTTCGGTTTCGCCCCCACCGCCGGATCCGCATCCAGCGACTAACAGCATTAACAAAACGGATGTCATTCTTGTACTTGTAACGATGGAGCGGACGGTGGCGATTTCCTGCATTTTGAGATATCTCCGAACAGTGCCAGTTTAGGCTTGGCGGTTAACGCCAGCGCAAAGACACAAATCGGGGGTTTTCTGAAGGCAGGTGCCACGAATAAAGATCGTCTGTTTTGGCAACCCCGCTGTCATAGGTAACCCCTTAGACCGGTGGCTTTGCGCCCCTGCCTTTCGGCCAGGTTCGCCTTTTCACGACCGCATTTCTATCAGATCGATATGAACGTGTCAAAGGCCTTGTAGCTAGATTTGTTTAATTTAAACGAAGCGACATAATTCTCAGTTAATAATCTTCTGAAATCAACAGGCTATTCGAGAAGTATCTTTCCATATATATGTCACAACGCTGATTTTACGGCAGAAAGTTGCGGCGATATTTTGACGGTTTTTTCTGCGGTCAGGACATCCAGATTCATCGAAATTACAAGGATAATCAGGATAAAGTCATGGTAGGCACTGCTCAGCGCGGCACCGCCGACCAGAAAGCACAAAAGAGAGACCTGCAACATCCTCGCCATTTGCTGAGCCCACAGCAGTTCTGAACGCCCCCGCGCTCTGAGCAGGATCCGCCGCAGATGCAACCACGCCGCTGC
>Ga0224508_10003920_pt1 | contig 12247 bp, 13 predicted proteins | sample SF_Jan12_sed_USG_4_FD_170157 | JGI IMG/M metagenome (GOLD analysis project Ga0224508, IMG submission 170157) | Sediment microbial communities from San Francisco Bay, California, United States - SF_Jan12_sed_USGS_21 | ecosystem: Environmental > Aquatic > Marine > Sediment | place: USA...
CTCCAGACGAATGATCTTCTTGTAGATGGCAATCGCTTTGACAAACAGTTCTTCTTGAGCGAAGTGCTCGGCAGCCCTGCGGAACAGATCGATGGCCTTGTCCATTCGCTTGAGGCGAACGTACAGGTCTCCGACCTTGTTGAGCGTAGAGGTGTCGCTCGGGTTGTCATGGAGAACCTTTGTGTATTCTTTGATGGCAGGCTCGATCTTGCCGCGCGCGACAAGCTTGTCGGCCACCTGCAAGGAGTCGCGTCGCCCGCGAGGCATCTAGCAGCTCCTCGAAAGTGAAGCGCTCTTCTGTGGCAGCACCGAGCGGAAGGTCAAGCGATGAACCGGGCACGGACCGAATGTTCGCAGGGCTTCGAGATGCTCGGGCGCACCGTAGCCCTTATGTGCCGCGAAGCCATAGTGCGGATAATCGCGGTCCAGGTCTCGCATCATCCGGTCCCGCTCGACCTTCGCCAGAATCGACGCACAGGCGATCGCATAGCTCAGGCTGTCGCCTCGCACAAAGGAAAAACAGGGCATCGAAGTCCCGCGAAGCGCCACGGCGTCGACCAGCACCGCATCGGGGGCCGGCCGGAGTTGCTCTATTGCCGCGATCATCGCCCTTCGCGTCGACTCCAGAATGTTGAGCCGGTCGATGACCTCGGGCGGTATCGGTACGACCGACGTCGCTATCGACGCCGAGCAAATCCAGCCCGCCAGCTCTTCGCGCTGACTCGCTGAGAGACGCTTGCTGTCGTCTACGCCCGGTACCAGCTTCCGGCTGTCCGGGATAACCGCCGCCGCCACCACCGGACCAGCGAGCGAGCCTCGTCCTACTTCGTCCACACCTGCCACAAGGGCATACCCGGCATCCCCGAGCCGCCGCTCGATCCGGCCCATGAGACGCAATCGATAGGCCTCCGCCCCTAGGTGTGCCAACGTCACCGATCGAATTCTCGCATTCCTATGCCCCTCCCATCGCCCTCGAGAACGAGGTCGTTTTGAATGGAACTAGGAGGCGGCGCTCGGTTCCTTGCGCGCCGCTTTTCCTTGCAGCCTGTCCTCGCGTCGCTCTTCGATCCTCGCCGCCTTGCCTCGCAGCTTGCGAAGATAGTAGAGCTTTGCGCGCCGAACCCGGCCACGCCTTACGACCTCGATCTTGTCGACAACCGGGGAATGGAGCGGCAACACACGCTCAACTCCGATCCCGCCGGAGATCTTGCGAACCGTAAACGTCTCGCGAGTGCCACTACCCCGGCGCCCGATCACGACGCCTTGGAAGATCTGGATCCGTTCTTTGTCACCCTCGGCGACTTTGACATGCACTTTCAGCGTGTCGCCGGGCCGGAATTCCGGCATATCCGAACGTAGATAAGCACTCTCGACTTCTTGAAGCTCGTTCATTGTCCTCTCCTGATTCAACGCCGAAGACTTGCCGACGTGAGCCCTCTAGTGGGTACGGGCGACCCTGCGGTCGCTTGGGGCGGGATCTTAGCACGAGGCCGGGCTGGGTTTTCCCAGTCTCAATCGCTGCTTGGCCCGCCCTCCTCGGCCGCGGAGCCGGCCAAAAGATCCGGGCGCTTCTCACGCGTGGCCCGCAGCGCTTGACCTTTTCTCCATCGCGCGATCTCGGCGTGATGCCCCGACAGCAGTACCTCAGGAACCTCCAAACCCTCCACAACGGCCGGACGTGTGTATTGAGGGTAGTCGAGGAGCCCGTTGCGGAAACTCTCGTTTTCCACCGAGGCCGGGTCTCCGATGACAGCCGGGATCTGGCGGGAAACCGCCTCCGTCAGGACCATCGCCGCGACCTCGCCACCCGAGAGCACATAGTCCCCGATTGAGATCTCCTCATCCACCACCGTCTTCCGAACCCGCTCGTCGATCCCCTCGTAACGGCCGCAGAGCAGGAGCAGTTCGGGCCGCGATGCGAGCTCGCGAATCTTGGCGTCGTCCAGACGTCTGCCGCGCGGCGACAGCATCACCCGCCGGGTCTTCCCGGGCACCGACAGCTCTCGCACCGCGCGGATCCAAGGCTCGGCTTTCATGACCATCCCACCGCCGCCGCCATAGGGTTCGTCATCGACCACGCGATGCGCGTCGTCCGTGAAGTCGCGAAGCTGGCGCACGTCGACCTCCATGAGCTTCTTCTGGATCGCGCGCCCCAAAAGGCTCGTCTCGAGAAACGGAACAAAAAGCTCCGGGAAGATGGTTACGATGACGATGCGCATGTCTCGATCAGCCCCTCGGGCAAGTCGAACTCGATCGAACGGTGAGGTTCGATGTGGCGGATGTACTGGGCGACAAACGGCACGAGAAGCAAACGCGTGCCATCCGAGACTTCCAAAATCAGGCCACCGCCGTCCTCGACGACTTTTGCCACCTCACCCAGCTCGCCGGCGGTGCGATCGCTGCAGCGGCAGCCGATCAGCTCGTGGTAGTAATAGGAACCGGGCTCGCTCTCCGGGGCTCGGCCGGCTTCGATCTCGAGCACCGCTCCCCGCAAGAGCTCCGCCTCGTCCCGATCCTCGCAGCCTGCGAATCGCACCAGAACGGCATCCTTGTGCGCTCGAGACCCGGCAACCTTCAAGCGTTCCCGGCTACCATCGCGAAAGACGACGATCTCTGAGCCGGTGTCGAACCGGCCTGGTACAACGGTCAAAACTTCCACGGCGACCTCTCCGGCCACACCATGCGGCCGCCTCACACGCCCGATCATCAGGTACTCAGGCTTTCTGGACCCTGCCACGGTGACGCGGCCTCCGACGTCTAGTCGAGGATCTTGAGCTCGTAAACGTCGCCGTCTTTGGTCCCGCGACCCCCGAGCAGCGTACGCAACGCGCGCGCGGTCCGACCTTGCCGGCCAATCACCTTGCCCAGATCCTCCTCAGCGACCCTGACTTCGAAGGAGGTCGTACCCGCATACGAATCTTCGCCGATCTCGACTTCCCGCGGCTCGTCGACAAGCAAGCGGATAACGGTGCGGAGCTCCTGCAACGCCATCCTCAGGCAGTGGGGGCGGCAACGGCTTCGGGCTGCCGCTGCTGCTTCACGAGTCGTTTGACGGTGGGCGAAAGCTGAGCGCCCTTCGACACCCACTCATCGATGCGATCGACATCGAGTCGCGAGGCGGAGGACGGCTTTGAGGGATCGTAGTAACCCAACTCCTCGAGCGTCGCCGCGGTGGGCGCGCGCCGGGAGTCAGAGATCACCACCCGGTAAAAGGGCCGGTTACGGTTGCCCATTCGGCGTAGGCGTACTTTCAACATTCTTGGTAGATCCTCAGTCGGTGTATCGGGAAACGGGTAAGGCTCAGTAGCTGGGAAGGCGCCGTTGGCGCCGAACGCCGGATAATAGCACCCGCCCCAGGGCAAGTCGAGCGGTCCTCTGGTCAAGTCGGGCGTCGGTTCGCTCCCTTGAAGCGGCCGGCGCCCCTGCCGGCCGAGGACGACGTCACGGACCGCAGGCCCCGACTGTAGACATTCTCTCCGGCTGCGCGATACTTTGCCGGAATGCGTATCGCGTTCGGAAACGGGCACCAAGCGGCCGGGGTTCTCGACGCCCTCCCCGAGCGACCGCTCTATGCAAGGGTCGATGGCGTCGTCCGAAACGGCGGCTTTGTGCTGATGGAGCTCGAGCTGATAGAGCCCCAGCTTTTCTTCGGGCTTGCAAAAGGCTCTGCGTCCCGTTTCGCAAACTGCCTGCTCGAGGCGCTGAAGGCGAGGATCTGACTTAGGGCGGGCCCTCGGCAAATCAGACGGCAAAAAACCCGGTCCGTTATGAACTGGAGGCGCTCCCCGGGCTCTTGAGCTCGACCCGCAGCGCCCGAAACACTCGCTCGTCGAAATTCTCGACGGAATGAAGGGGCTCGGGTCCCAACCAGTCCGCGCCCAGATCGCTGCCACTCAAATCCCGATCTTCGGGTGTCTCGAAGCGCATCTCGCCCTCCGCATCGTAGTAGCGAATTCGGGCCGCTTCGAGCCCGACCATGACACTCGGCCAGCGATGGGTGTGGGCCGGCTCGCGCTCGCCGGGTTGGATGATGACTTCGAGTACCCGCACTCTCCCGTTTTCGAACAGCACGCGGTGTGAGTCCGGTGCGGCAACGACCGCATCGAGGTTCGGGTCCCATACCCTGTCATCGTCGGCCGAGACCGCGATCCCAGCCGCGACCATGCCAACGAAAACCAGAAACAGCAGGATCCAGCGCTTGATCGAAAGTCCGTTCATCGAGGCCTCCAGTAGCTTGAGATACGGAGCCGTGGCGAAGAGGTTGCCCAACCGTGAAGGCCGCTACCGGTTTCTCGCTACCCCCCCATCGCCTTCTGCAGCCACCCACCCTTGATCTTCTTCATCATTTTCCGCATGGTGCGGAACTGTTTGATCAACTGGTTGACCTCCTGGACGCTGGTCCCCGAACCGCGAGCGATACGCCGCTTGCGGCTGGCGTTGAGAAGGGTCGGTTTCTCCCGCTCGCGCGGGGTCATCGAGTCGATCACCGCTTCGACCCGCGTGAGCTTCCCCTCATCGACCATGGAAGGGTCGAGCCCCTTGAAGGGGCCACCGCGTGGCAGGGCTTCGAGCACCTGGGCCAGCGGCCCCATGCGACGCATCTGCCGGAGCTGATCGCGCAGATCCTCGAGGGTGAACTCGCGCCGCGCCATCCGTTTGGCGAGCCGCTCGGTCTCGGAGGCATCGAGCCCCTTCTCGGCCTTCTCGATCAAGCTCAGCACGTCGCCCATGCCGAGGATCCGCGACGCCATGCGCTCGGGGTCGAAGACCTCTAGATCGTCCGGCTTCTCGCCGACGCCGACAAAACGGATCGGCACCTCGGCGACGCTGCGGATCGACAACGCCGCACCCCCGCGACTGTCACCGTCGAGCTTGGTCAGGATAACGCCCGTCAGGGGTAGGAGCTTGCCGAAAGCCCCTGCGCTTTTGACCGCGTCCTGACCGGTCATCGCGTCGGCCACAAACAGGAACTCGGTCGGATCGAGGCTCTTGGCCAGAACCGCGATCTCGTCCATCAGAGCTTCGTCGATATGTAGGCGCCCCGCGGTATCGAACACCACCACGTCATAGCCACGCTCCCGCGCCTCACGCGAAACACGGGTCGCCAGATCCACCGCCGTCTCCCCGTCGTCGGGCCCCAGAACGGGAACACCCACACCGGCTCCCACCTGCCGCAACTGCTCGACCGCGGCGGCGCGCTGGAGATCGGCCGCCACCAACAGAGGTTGGCGCCCGGATTCTCGTAGCTTCTTGGCCAGCTTTCCCGCCGTGGTGGTCTTACCCGAGCCCTGGAGACCGCAGAGCAGCACGACACTCGGATGCCCGGTGAGACGAAGATCGCCACCGGGCTCACCCAGAATCCCGACCAGCTCGTCCTTGACGATCTTGACGACCTGTTGCGCGGCAGTGAGGCTTTCGAGCACATCGCTACCGATCGAGCGCTCGCGAACCCGGGCGACAAAGCTCTTGACCACCCTGAAGTTGACATCGGCCTCCAGAAGCGCGAGGCGAATCTCACGCAGCGCCGCCTGGAGAGCCTCCTCGCTTACCCGGCCCTCACCCTTGAGCCGTTTGAAGACTCCCTGTAGGCGATCCTGCAGTCCGTCGAACATCGCGGCGGCGATGCTAGCAGTTCCGGCGCAGCGCCTCGGTCGCCGTATACTTCGCCGCCATGAAACGTCGCGCCAAGATTGTCGCTACTCTCGGTCCCAAATCGAACCAGACCGCGGTGCTCCGCCGCTTGTTGAAGGTCGGTGTCGACGTCTGCAGGCTCAACCTCTCGCACGGCGATCACGATTGGCACCGCGATGCCATCCGCAAGGTGAGGAAGCTAGCCGGCGAGCAGAACCGCCAAACAGCAGTCCTGATAGATCTGATGGGTCCGCGGTACCGGCTGGGGACGCTCGAGCCCCGGCGGTTGCGCAAGGGGGAGACGGTTACCCTCGGAGACAAGCGCGAGCGCGTGGACCTGCCGGTCAAAAAAGCCATCCTGACCCAGTTGCATCCGCGCGACCGGGTTCTGCTCGACAACGGCCTCGTTGAGCTTCGAGTCGTCCGCCGCCGCGGCGGCCGGGTTACCGCGAAAGTCGTCAGCGGCGGTCCGGTGGCGAGCCACAAGGGGATCAATCTCCCGGACTCGGCTCTACCGTTTACGATCTCGCGCAAAGATCACGCCGACATCGAGCTGGCAGTCGCCGAATCGGCCGACTACATCGCCGCCAGCTACGTCGGTCAGGCCCGCGATATCCACTCCTTGCGGCGTGCGGTCCGGAAAGCCGGTGCCGAGATCCCCATCGTCGCCAAGCTCGAAAGAGGCCAGGCGATCGAACATGTAGACGAGATCGTCGTTGCCGCCGACGCGGTAATGGTGGCGCGCGGCGATCTGGGGGTAGAGGTGCCCCTCCACCGCGTTCCGGTTCTGCAAAAACTCATCATCGACTCCGGCCGGCGCCACGGTAAGCCGGTGATCGTCGCCACCCAGATGCTCGAATCGATGATGGAGCGACCTCGCCCCACCCGCGCCGAGTCATCCGACGTGGCCAACGCCGTCTTCGACGGCGCCGACGCTCTGATGCTCTCGGGCGAGACGGCGGCGGGCGACTACCCCGTCGAAGCGGTGCGAACGATGGCGCGGATCGTCGAAGAAGCCGAATCCTACGCTCGGCAGCGGCCGCACCAGGACACCACTCTCGCGACCCTGGCGCAGTCCGACCTGCCGCACCGCATAGGGTTCAGGGACGGCCCGGCCAGCACGCCCGAAACCAAGGGCCACGAGATCGCCGATGTCGTGGCTGCCTCGGCGGTGTTCGCGGCCCGCAACATGCCGGTCCGACAGATCGTTGCCTTCAGCCAGGGTGGGTTTACCGCTCGTCTCATCGCTCGCTACCGCCCGGGCGCTCCGATCGCCGTGCTGACGACCGCTCCCGCCGTCGCGCGCCGAATGCAACTGGTCTGGGGCGTCCGCCCGCTGGTCCTAGCGGACGACGTCCGCACCCACGAGGACGTGGTCCATCTGATCGACCGGGAGCTGCTGTCGGCCCGGCTGGCGCGGGTGGGTGACGCGATCCTCATCTTGATGGGGCATCCCATCGCAGAGCGGCCGCTCACGAACCTGATGCGTATCCACCGCGTGCGGAAATAGCCGACATGGGGACACGATGGAATCGTGTCCCCTCAAAGCTCAAAAATCACCGAGACGCCGAAAATACCTGGAGACGCAAGGCTTGCGACCCGAGGCTTCCGCAGGCGTACTAACAGTACGCCGAGGAAAGCCGACGGGAGCGAAACGCAGCGGATTCAGGTATTCGCGGCGTCTCGGCGGCGCCAGGCGAAATAGGCCGGCAACACCGTGATCGCCACGACACCGGTGAAAACTGCGCCCAGGATCGCAACGATCCCCATCGAAGCCAGCCCCGGGTAGGACGAGCGCGCCAGCGACCCAAAACCCACGATCGTAGACAAGGCCGCAATCGTGATCGCCTTGCCGGTTTGGACCAGACCTTGAGAAAGCCTCTCCGGCGACTGACGGGAGAACTCCCGGTGGCGGTGGATCATGTGAACACCGTAGTCGACACCGATACCGATGATCATCGTCGAGACAAAGATGTTCATGAAATTCATCGGTATCTCGAGGGCGGCCATCGCCCCCAGCATCCATACGATGCCCATCACCAAGGGCGCCAGCGACAGAATCGTCGAGTCGAGGCGGCGGAAGTCGAGCCACAGGAGAATCCCAACGAGAACAAACCCGAGCACCGATGCGAGCAGCGCGTCTTCGAGAACTCTCTCGCGCAGAAAACGGCTGATGACGTTGGCACCCGTGAGAAGCGTTTGGTCACCCAGTCGGCGAGCCATTTCGACGGTCTGGGGCGGCGCCTCACGGCGCCATTCCTTGGGTGGTGGGTAGAGATAGACGACACTCCGCCAGCGGCCGTCTGCGTCGTGGAGATAGCGTTCGATGAGTCGCTTGCCGTGGGTGGTGCGCTCGATCTCATCGATCGATACGGGCTCGCGGCGGGAAGCGGCCTGCCGAAACAGATCCACACCGCGAGAGAAAGCCTCGGCTCGCACCCCTTCTCGAGCCAACTCGGTGGCAAAGACCGACTCGATTCGATCGAAGTCCAGCGCGGTGCTCCGCCGGTGCTCCGCCAGCCAGTCGAGCGCCCTTCTCTGGCTCTGGGGTGGCGGCAGAATGGAGCTCACGGTGTCCACATCGGTGAGCACTCCATCGTCCACGAGTCGTGACGCCGCTCGGCTCGCCTGGTCCGCCAGGCTCAGCACTTCATCCGAAGTCGGCGCGGTGACGATCAGCATCATCTGGTCAAAGCCGACTCCGTATCGCTCCGCGACCTCGTCTCGCACCTCCACGCCACGGTTCCCCTCGGGTCGCATGGCGCTGATGCTGTCTTCGAACTCGAGGCGCGTGGCCGAAACCGCCGCCAGCAGGGTGATCACCAGTCCAACCACCAAAACCAGTCTCGGCCACGCCAGCGACATCTTGATCACCCGACCGCTACCGAAGCCATGGAGAAAACGGCGCGGCACGCGCTGCCGGCGTTCGTGGTGGTCCTCGCTCCAAGACAGCAGCGCGGGGAGCAGAAAGATCACGGCGGCCATGCACAACAGGATGCCCGTGCCGGTGAGAAAGCCCATCTGGTAGAGACCCGTAAAATCCGTGACTCCAAAGGAATAGAAAGTAGCGGCGCTGGTCACACCACCAACGAAAACAGCCCGCCCCGAGGAACCGCTCATCCTGGTCAAAGCCTCTTCCAGCACGGCACCCCGCTGGCGCTCCTCGACGAATCTGCCGTAGGAGACGATGACGAAATCGATTCCCAGGCCGATGAGAAGCGCAGCGACACCGCTGGTGGCGGAGCTGAGTACTCCATACGACATCGAGGCGACTCCAAAGGTCAGTATCAGGCCGCAACTCAGCGGAATGAGTGCATAGAGAAGGGGTCCAAAGCGGCGAAACGCGAGTAGGAAAAGCGCCAGAACCCCGATCATCGAGGTGGCGACGTTGGCAATCACGTCGCCTTTGATGAGCTCGGCGTCTCCCAGGGCCACGACATGCCGGCCGCCAAGCACCACTTCGGGAGGCGGTGGCACGGCTACGGGATCACGACCGAGAAAGGACGGCCACTCCGCCTGAGCCAACGCGATCTCGGCTTCCACCCTGGCCACCAGTTCCTTCGAGAAATCGACATCCTGGGGCGGGCCCGAGGGACGGCCCAGCAACAGCAGCATCCGGTGGTCGCGCGACAGAAAGTAACCACTTGCCCAGTCGATCTCGAGACCGGAGCGGGACGTATCGACCCGCTCGAGCAACAGGTCGGCGACTCCAAACGGGTCGAGGCGGAGCAGATCCTCGCGCAGAAACGACTGCGGCGTCGCGATCAACCGCTTGATCTCGCGTGCCCGCTCGCCCAGTCCTTCGTCGCTGACCTTCGCCGCTACCCTCTCGAGTTCGCTCTCGTCGAGAAAAACGAGTGCCGTCGGCAGATAGGACACCACCAGTTCCTCGAGGTTGCCGATGTGATACTCCACCTCGTCGAGGAGCGGTAGCGCCTCGAGCCGGCGACCGAGCGCATCCACAAACTCCTCATAGGGATCGAGAACCGAGTCCTCGGGGACACGAACCGCCACTAGCAACCGATCCACACTGCCAAACTGTTCGAGAGCCAGCCGAAACTCGTCAACAACCGGTTCGTTCTTCGGTAGGAGGCTCAGAATGTCGGTATCGAAACGCAGCCGGCTCGCCATTGCCAACGACACGACAACCAGAACGGCCGTCAGGCCGAAGACGAGCCGGTAGCGCCGACGCGAAAAAAGCGCCACTCGCTTCAGCGACGTATGCATCGGCTCGGCCGGCCCTCTTGCAGTGTCATCGTTGCCTGGTGAAGCCCGTCAGGACGAGACGTCGGAATCCGGTTGGATGCTACCGCGCCCAAAGAGCGCCGGGCCGTAACGCACGAAATACTCGAACCCCGAGACCAGGCTTGCCACCATGGCCACCCACAGGGTCCATTCCGCGAGTTTCTCCAGGCTGCCGAGCTTCTCGTAGATGATCAGCACGGCGATGGCTACAACCTGCAAGACCGTCTTTACCTTGGCCGACCCGATGGCGCCGAGAACCAGCTGTTGCGAAGCGGCGACGCTACGCAAGGCCGACACCGCGAATTCACGGGCGATGATCACGACCACCATCCACGCCGGCGCGATACCGAGCTCCACAAGCGAGATAAAAGCCGCGGAGGTGAGGATCTTGTCCGCGGCCGGGTCCAGCAGCATCCCCAACCGGGTCACCTTCTTCTGCCGCCTGGCGATGTAGCCGTCGAGAAAATCAGTCAGCGAAGCCAGCAGGAAAACGGCCAGACCAACAAACTCCTTGCCCTCAAATTTGGTCAGCAGAACGGCAACGAGCAGCGGCACCAGAAGAATCCGGCTCAGGGACAGGATATTGGGCAGATTGAACAGCATCGAGCTAGCGAATCCTAGCAGCCCGTGGTAGAAGTCCTCATGGCGTCGCAGCAGGGTCTTACGAGATGAATCCGAGGAGCGAGGAGGAGTCGATGCGGTGTCATCGTCGACGACAAGCGACACAAGGAGTCGCTCGTAACCGCCTGCTGCCCCCCGGGTTGTGGCGGCTTGAGGCCGTCTGCGGCGTTGCCGCTCCTCGAAAATGCTCCGGCATTGCCTACGTCGCGATGCCTAGCATCCGACCTCAAGGCGCTCACAACGACGCCGTGAGGACTTCTATCACGGGCTGCCAGGCGGAGAGGTTGTCATCCGTAGGCGACCGGTCGAGTCGCGGTAGAGAAAGGTCTTGCGACCCGGCCGTAGGTGCGGTGAGCCCGCAATCCGGTAGTCGGGGTCGCCGCGGTAGATCCGCATCACCTTTTCCACATATGCCTGGGTTTCCGGGTACGGCGGGATGCCGCCAAACCGACGGACCGCTTGCGGCCCGGCGTTGTAAGCCGCCAGCGCCAGTTCCAGACGTCCGCCAAACGTGTCGAGCATCCTACGGAGGTAACGGGTGCCGCCGCGTAGGTTCTGCTCCGGGTCGTAGGGGTTCTCCACTGCCAGCTCCGACGCGGTCTCCGGCATCAGCTGCATGAGCCCCATGGCACCCTTGTGTGAGAGCGCCGCGGTGTCGAAATCGGATTCCACACGAATCACCGCGCGGACCAGTTCGGTATCCAACCTTTGGCTCTTGGCCTGTTGAGCCACCATTGCGTCGAGGTCCCGCGACGCGGGCCGGGAAACCGAGGGCCGTGGCCTCACCCGGCCTTCGCCCCCGTGGTCGTTGTAGATATGGGTGCTGCCGTCGGCCCTCACCACCATGCGGACCGCGGCTTCCAGACCCGCCGAGCCCGCAAAAAGAGCTACCGCCGCCAGCAGGCCCTTCCACTCGCTACGTCCGCGCCGTGCCATCAGCCGGCTCCCAACTGCTGTTTCACCAGACCCGGCACCGCCTTGAGCGCGGCGTTCAGTTTCGCCGGCTGTTTGCCGCCCGCCTGCGCGAAATCCGGCCGCCCACCGCCCTTGCCATCGACCAGCGCCCCTATCTCACGCGCCAGGTGCCCGGCGTGTACGCGTTCTGTAAGGTCCGCGGAGACCGCCGTCACGACGCTGACGCGCGATTGGTCGCGGCTACCGAGAACGACGACACCGGAGCCCAGCTTGCCTCGCAGAGTATCCGCCATTGTACGGATCTCGTTGACCGGTGCGGCCGGAACCTCTCTTGCCACGATCCGGACGCCCTCGACCAGAACTTGCTCGGCGTCCGCCTCGGCGCCCGAAACGAGTTTCAGACGCAAGCGCTTGAGCTCGCTCTCGAGCTCCCGTTTGCGGGCCACGAGAGCCGCCACCTCGCGCGGGACCTGTTCCCCCTCGACCCCCAACTCATCCGCCACTCGATGGAAAAGATTCATGCGCTCTCCCACATATTCTCTGGCGCCTTCTCCGGTGCGGGCTTCGATCCGCCGGACCCCCGACGCCACACCGCGCTCGGCGACAATGACAAAGAGTCCTATCTCACCCGTATTGCCGACGTGGCAGCCACCGCAAAGCTCGAGGCTCTCCAGCCGTCCGGGCTCCGCGCCGTCATTCTCGCCAGCCGCCAGATCGAGACCCGGGACTTGCACCGTCCGCACGCGCTCACCGTACTTCTCGCCGAACAGCGCCATCGCACCTGCAGCCACCGCCTCATCGAAGTCCCGATCGGCGGTGATCGACGTCGCCTCCG
>Ga0224508_10003921_pt1 | contig 12247 bp, 10 predicted proteins | sample SF_Jan12_sed_USG_4_FD_170157 | JGI IMG/M metagenome (GOLD analysis project Ga0224508, IMG submission 170157) | Sediment microbial communities from San Francisco Bay, California, United States - SF_Jan12_sed_USGS_21 | ecosystem: Environmental > Aquatic > Marine > Sediment | place: USA...
TCTGATCGGCAACACGCTCGGTTTGATCGCCGGCTATTTCGGAGGGCTGGTCGACACGGTGCTGATGCGCATTCTGGAAGTCACCATCGCCTTTCCGTTCTTCGTTCTGGTGATCGCGATCATCTCGATATTGGGGCCCGGCCTCACCAGCTTCTACATAGCACTCGCCCTGGTCGGCTGGGTCTCCTATGCGCGCCTGATCCGTGCGCAGGTGCTAGTGCTGAAGGAAAGCGATTTCATCAGTGCGGCAAAGACACTTCGCTACGGCCCGGTGCGCATCATGCTCCGCCATCTTCTGCCCAATGCGATAGCACCCGGCGTCGTCTTCGCCATGACCGACATGGTTCTGGTGATCCTCTTAGGCTCGGCGCTCAGCTATCTCGGCCTTGGCGCGCAGCCACCGACGGCGGAATGGGGCGTGATGATCGCCGAAGGGCAGCAGTTTTTGGCAACCGCCTGGTGGATCTGCCTGTTCCCCGGCTTCGCGATCGTTCTTCTGGCGCTTGGTTTCAGCCTGACCGCAGACGGCCTCGCCGACCTGCTCGGCACCAAAGCATGAGCGAGCGGGCACCGATCCTCGACGTTCGAGGTCTCGCCATCGACTTCGCGGCTGATGGCAGCTGGAACCGTGTGGTCGACGACGTCAGTTTCGATGTCGGCCGGGGCGAGGTCCTGGGGATCGCCGGCGAAAGTGGCTCCGGCAAGACGGTGACCTGCCGGGCGCTGCTTCGTCTTCTGCCAGAACGCACCAGCCGGATTGCCGGGGGCAAGGCCGATTTTGACGGGCAGGATCTGCTGTCCATGCCGAAAGCGGCGCTCGAGAAAACCCGCGGCAGCCGGATCTCGATGATCTTTCAGAACCCGACCAGCCATCTCGATCCCGTCATGCGCATCGGCAAGCAGATCGCCGAGGGGCTGATCCTGCATCAGGAACTTGGCGCATCGGCGGCGCGCAGCCGTGCTATCGAGCTTCTGGCCGAGGTCGGTTTTCGCGAGCCGGCGCGTCAGGTCGATGCGTACCCCCACGAGCTTTCGGGCGGCATGCGCCAGCGTGCAATGATCGCCGCAGCCCTTGCCTGCGAACCCGCTCTCCTGATCGCGGACGAGCCGACCACCGCCCTCGACGTCACCATCCAGACGCAGATCGTCAACCTTCTGAACGACCTCCGACGGCACCACGACCTCGCCATCATCTTCATCAGCCACGATCTCGGCCTGGTCGCCAATGTTTGCGATCGGGTCGTGGTCATGGAGCAGGGGCGCATCGTCGAGACGGCGCCGATCAGAAAGCTGGTGGAGGCTCCCTCGCATCCCTACACCATCAAGCTGATCAGTTCTCAGCCCGAGACCGTCACGCCCGGCAGTTTTTTTGCGCTTGGCGAAGATAGCCCGCCGGAGCCGACAGCCCTCCCGAAAGCGGCATCTGCGAATACGCGGCCGCTCCTCGACATCAGCAACCTGGTCGTCGAATTCCGCCGCCGGCGGACGCTGTTCGACATCATCAGCCGGAAGCCTGCAACGCCGTTCCGCGCGGTCGACGGCGTCTCGCTGCAGCTGCACCGAGGCGAGGCGCTAGGCCTGGTCGGCGAGAGCGGCTCAGGCAAATCGACCCTCGCCCGCACCATCGTCAAGCTCATCCAGCCGGCCGCCGGCTCGATCACTTTTGACGGTGTACGCTTGAGCGATGAGCCCGCCGCCACGCATCCAGCGTCCGAAAACCAACCGGACCCGGTCGCACCGGGACCGGCGATGATTTTTCAGGATCCGTTGTCCTCGCTCAATCCGCGTATGACCGTCGCCGAGACCTTGAGGGAGGTGCTGGAGGTTCATGCCATCTGTCCGCGCGGCGAACTCGATCAGCAGGTCGACCGGCTGATGCAGGAGGCGGGCCTGCAGCCTGAGTTTAAAAACCGTCGCCCGCATCAGCTCTCCGGCGGCCAGTGTCAGCGGGTCGGCATCGCCCGCGCCCTTGCCATCGAGCCCGACCTGCTGATCGCCGACGAGCCGACTTCGGCGCTCGACGTCACCGTTCAGGCGCAGATCCTGAACCTCCTGATGCGCCTTCGTGCGCGTCGCGGCCTCGCCATGATCTTCATCTCCCACGACCTCGCCGTGGTCCGTCACCTCTGCCAGCGCATCGCGGTGATGGCCGAGGGGCGGCTGGTGGAAACCGGCACGGTCGAGCAGATCTTCGAGGCGCCGAAGGAAGCCTACACCCAGGAACTTCTGGCTGCGATCCCGCGCATGTTTCCCGCGAAGGCGGCTAACTGTGCTGATTGAACGATCTACGCTACGATCATACCAAGCTCGCTTCTGGCCGGAATGGCAGGAGGAGGAAATCAACAAAGGGAGGCAATCGCCATGATGGGTATGAGATTTTTTGCGACCATCGCTCTGACACTCACGATCGGCATGACACAAGCGCTGGCCGAAGGCGTTCTCAAGATCGGCAGGGACCAGGACAGCGTGTTCATGGATCCCATCCTGGTCAGCCAGAACGCCGATGTCTGGGTGCTGAACAACATCAACGCCCAGCTGGTCAGAAACACTCGGGAGGCCACAGGCATCGAGCCGGATCTAGCCGAGAGCTGGGAGATTTCCAAGGACGGGCTGACCTACACCTTCAAGCTGCGCGACGGCATCGTCTTCAGCGACGGCAGCCCGGTCACCTCGGGTGACGCCAAGTTCTCGATCGAGCGGCTGCGCGACGGCGACGGCTCGGTCTTCGGGTCGATGTTCACGGTGATCGAGGCGATCGACACGCCTGACGATCAGACCATCACCTTCACACTGAAAGAGCCGACCACGCCCTTCCTGTCGATTCTCGCTTTGTTCGCCGCGGCGATCCTGCCGGAGAGCGCCGTCACCGCCGACTACGATACCTTCTCCGAAAAGCCGATCGGGGCTGGCGCCTTCAAGCTCGCCGAATGGCGCCGCGGCGATCGTATCGTCCTCGAAAAGAACGAGAATTATTGGGAGGAGGGCCTGCCGAAGCTTGACGGGGTCGAGTGGCAGTATCTGCCGAACGACAACACCCGCATCCTGAAGCTTCAGGCCGGCGAGATCGACGCCATGATCTTCGTGCCCTTCAACCGTATCGAGGAACTGGACGGCGATTCTGAGATCAACGTCCATCTCGATCCCTCGAGTCGGATGGATCACATCCTGATCAACCACGCGAACCCGCCGCTCGACGATGTCCGGGTGCGTCAGGCGCTCGCCCAGGCGATCGATGTCGATTCCATCATCAAGACCGTGACCTTCGGCCATGGCACGCCCGCCAATTCCTACATCCCGGCCGGTGGCATGTACTACAACCCGGACAACATGCTGTGGTCCCACGATCAGGAAAAAGCGGCGGCGCTGCTGCAGGAAGCGGGCGCAGAGGATCTGGAACTCGACATGGTGGTCCAGGCTGGCGACGCCAATTACGAGCAGGTCGCGGTTCTCGTCCAGGACCAGCTCGCCAAGATCGGCGTCGGGGTCACCATCACCAAGCAGGAAGCCGGCCAGTCGTGGGACACCATCGTCGAGGGCACCTACGACCTTAGCACCAACTACTGGACCAACGACGTCATCGACCCCGACCAGAAAACCGGCTTCGTCCTGTACGGCGCCGATCCGGATGTGCTCTCCTACTACACCCGGTACAACAATCCCGAGGTCAACGATCTGGTGCAAAAGGCACGCATCGAGACCGACGAGGAAACGAGGAAGGGCATGTATTACGAGCTGCAGAAAACCGCCCAGGAGGAGGTCAACTGGCTCGGCCTCTACTACAGCCCCTTCCGCAACGCCTCACGCAGCAACGTGACGGACTTTTTCCAAAACCCCATGGGCCGTTTCATGCTTGAGACGACATCGATGGAATAGCGCGGTCGTCCGTTCGCCTAAGGCAACATGCGGATCTTGAAGGTCTGCATGTTGCCCATCGGCAGTGACTGCGTCGTCAGTGCCCTTAGCGTCGCCATCGACGCTCGACCAGAACGATGGCCTGGTAGAAGACGAGCGATATCAGAACGGAGACGATGGCGACCGTCCAGATCATGCCGTAGTCCAGAAAGCCCCGGGATTGGTTCATGAGATTGCCGAGGCCGCGTCCGGTTGCGAGCCATTCGGCGATCATGACGCCGAGGAGTGCCCGCGGCACGGCAAGCTTGGCGGCGGCGAACAGATAAGGTAGGGCGCTCGGCAGGGCGACCAGCCAGAGTTCGCGCAGCGGCGATGCGCCATAGGCGCGACAGAGATCGAAGGCCGCGCGCGAGACGAGCTGCAAGCCTTGAGCGATGGTGACGAAAGCCGGAAAGAACGTGACCGAGACGGTGATTGCGATGGTCACCGCGATGCCGCGCCCCAGCAGCAGCACCAGGAGCGGGGTCAGGGCGACCAGGGGCATGGTTTGCGTGACCAGCGCGATCGGCAGCAGCGTGCGCGCCACCGCGGGCTTGACCTCGCCCAAGACCGCAAGGCCGAGCGCGATGGCGAGCCCGGCCGCCATGCCAAGGAGAGCGAGCGGCAAGGTCTCGAAAAGCGCTGCGAGCAGCCTGGTCTGCGCGCTCTCCGCGGTACCAGCGAGAAACAGATAGTCGATGAGGCCGAAGGGGGTTTTGGCCACGATCGGTGAGATGCCGAGCAGCGCCAGCAGCAGCCACCAGATGATGAAGGGCAGCATGATCGCGACGATCAGGGTGATCCAGCTGCCGCGTTCGCTTTGCGGCAACGCCCCGCTTGCGATGGTCACGGCGCGGGTTGCGCCGGTCATCCGTCGGGCGAGCAGGGCAAAAGCGAAGTAGGCGAGCCCGGCGATCAGCGTGGCGGCAAGACCGATGCCCCAGAGCCGGGCCGGATTGGCCTGGCCGAGCGATCCGAGCAGATAGGTGCCGAGGCCCCATCTGGCGCCACCGCCAAACTCGGCGAGAATGGCACCCAGAACCGCGTTGGGAGCAGCCACCCGAAGGCCGCCGAGAAGGGCCGGCATGCTGGAGCGCAGGCGAACCAGCCGGAGCAGGGCGAAGGGGCCGCCGCCATAGGCTCTGACCACATCGGCGGCACGGGGATCGATCTCGGAGAGCCCAACCAGCATGGCGGTCATCGTCGGGAAATAGACCGAGATCGCGGCGAGAATATAGCGCGGCGTCATGCCGTCGAAGGCGATCAGGAGGATCGGAACGACCGCGATTGGCGGGAGGGCGAAGAGGGCGACGTTGATGCCCTGGCAGAGCTTGGCCGTGACCGGCCAGCGGACGAAGCAGAGAGCAGCGAAGATGGCCACCAGATTGCCGATGGCGAAGCCGATGGCTGCAGCCTGGAGGGTTGCTGCGATATGGCCGCCATAGTCGCCCCGGTCCAGCCAGGCCTGATGAAGAATTTCGCTCGGCGACGGCAGGGCGCCGCCTGCGACCAGGTCGAAATCGCCGACAAATTCCCAGGCGATCAGGCCGAGGAGGAGGTATCGAAGCTGGGGCTGGATCTGGACGCTCATGCCGCCTTGCTGGCGTCGAGCTGCCTGGCCAGGTGCTCGGCGACCTGATCGCAGACCGCGTGGAAGGCTGGGTCGCGCAGCAATGTTGATGGGCGCGGGCGTTGAAAATCGACATCGACCATGGCTGCAATGCAACCGGGTGATGTGCCCATGATGGCGACCCGATCAGCGAGAAAGACCGCCTCGTCGATGCCATGGGTGACGAGGAGGGTGGTTGCGCGGCGCTCCAGCCAGATCCGCTGCATCTCCAGGTTCATCTGGCGCCTGAGAATTTGATCGAGCGCGCCGAAGGGCTCGTCGAGCAGGAGAACACCGGGATCGGTGACCAGCGCCCGCGCGATCGCCACCCGCTGACGCATGCCGCCGGAGAGCTCAGCCGGCAAGGCATCCCCGAACCCTTCGAGCCCGACCAGCGCAATCAGGGCCTTGATCCGCTGGTCAAGATCGCGCGGCTTTCGGCCGATGACGTCGAGCGGCAGTGTGATGTTGGCGCGTACCGAGCGCCAGGGCAGCAGGGCAGGATCTTGAAAAGCGACGCCGAGCTCGCCGCGATGGGCCAATGCCGTCGGTGGTTCGCCACCGATCGTGACGGCACCGGAATCTTCCGTTTCCAGCCCGGTCGCGATCCTGAGCAAGGTCGACTTGCCGCAACCTGACGGACCGATGATCGCGGTGAACGATCCGACGGGGCAAACGAGATCGACCTGTTTCAGGACGTTGAGCGGCGCACCCCGCAGATCGAAGCTTTTTTCGACGTTATCGAACAGAAGATCACGGGGCCCGCTCGACGATGCCATGAAGCTTCAGATTTCCTCGAGCAGCGTCGTGTCGAACATGGAACGATCGCCCTTGATGCCGATCTCGGCAAGGGCTGCCAGGTTCTTCTCGATCGCCTCTTCGCTCATGGCGAAAAAGCCGCCTTCGGCCTCCATCAGCGGACGCTGCGCCTCGTTGAAGAAGATCTCGTTCTCGACCGTGCGACCGGTGCCCTTGAACCAGGTCTCCGCGAATTTCGGCGGCCAGCCCTCGGTATCGGTAAAGTTCTCGTCCCAGCCCTTCCGGCTTGCCCTCAGCCAGGCGATGAGCTCGGCGCGCTTGGCCGCGAGAACCTCATCGGTGACCACGACTGTGTCGTTGAAGATGGTGAAACCGGAATCGTAAAGAAGGAACGACGTTGCCTCTTTGCCCGCCTGTTCGATGGTGTAGGGCACGTTGGTGGTGAAATCGATCGAGGCGTCGATCTCGCCCTGGATCAGCGGCGTCGGATCATAGGCGTAGGGGACGATGGTCAGCTGGTCTTTCTCGATGCCGTTCAGCTTCAGCATCGCGTCGACGGTGATGGTATTGACCGGCGGCACGGCAAGCGTCTTGCCGATCAGATCCTTCGGCTCGTTGATGCCGCTTTCCACCAGGCTGACCACGCCGATCGGGTTTTTCTGGTACTGCGCGCCGATAATCTTGAAAGGAGCGCCCTGATCGACGATCGCCTTGATCGTGGTATCCGGCGTCGTCAGGGCGAGATCCGCCTTCGCTGACAACAGCGAGCTTTCCGGGATAACGTCAGGGCCGCCGGAGAGATAAGTGAGATCTAGACCCTCCTCGGCATAGCGCCCATTGTCGAGCGCGATGAAGTACCCCATGAATTCGGCGTCGTTGACCCAGGCGGCCTGCATGGTGAGCGGGGTTGCGGCGCGACCAAGCCCTGGCAGGGCAAGGCTGCCACCGAGTGCGGCCGTTGAGGCGAGAAAGAAGCGGCGATCGAAGCTTGGTGACATGACAGGCGTTCCTCTGTTCTTTGATAGGTTCGATGTCAGGGTGCTGAAAGGCCGTGCTGCTCTTGCAGTTCCTGCAGCGGCGGCGTGGCCGCGATCTGACGGGGGTCGAGGAGGTCCCATTTGACCCCTCGGGGACGAGGTGCCCGGCGCTCAACATGATGGCAGGCGCCGGGCGTGACGATGTAGTCGACCAGAATATCGGTCGGACTTGGATGCAGCGTCTCTTCGACGACCTGGACATCATGCACCAATGCTGCCACCGGCGTTCGCTCATCGGCGAGGCCGAGATCGGTGAACATGCCCCATTCCAGGTCGAAGAACCCATGCCCCTTACCGAAACGCACGCCGTCCCTCGATACGGCTGAGGCACCGGTAACCATGAAATCGAAAGCGCCGCGCTCGGCGATCTCCGCAAGCGTGATGGGCCGACCGAAATGTTCCAGACCATCGAGCCAGCTTGCGAACAAGGTCTGGCCTTCGGGCACCATGGAGGGCTCGAGCAGAATGAAGCCGCGATAGATGCCATAGGTCGAGACGATCATCGTCTTGCCCGCTTCGAGCATCCGTCGGCGCAGCTCCGCCAGGCAATTGTCCGGGGTAACGAAGCCATAATTGCCTGCCTGATAGAAGGGCAAGGCTTCCAGCTTCGACGTCGCCTCTTCGCTGCCTTCGAAGTCCGGGATGACTTCAGCGAAATTCAGATGAAAACGCGAGTCCGGCTTGGCGACCTGCCGCAGCCGGTTCCAGATACGCTCCCGTACGATCTTTGATTGAGTCATGGCGCTGCCGGATGTTGCCGCACTTCCTCGTTCAGATTATTGTGACATTTGTTTCTATACATAACAAGATTGAAACTTATGTTTCGGAGGCGAGTTGGCGACCAGGCTGATCTTGCGTATCCAGGACCGGTTCGAGGACCTGGCGCCGAGCGAGCAGAAACTTGCGACCATGCTGGTCGAGCGAGAGGATGACCTTCTTACCTACTCTGCAACCGAGCTCGCCGAGCTCGCCGGCGTCTCGAAGGCGACTGCGGCCCGCCTTTTCCGTAGCCTCGGTTATCGAGACTTCAACGAAGTCCGCTTGCAGGCGCGCGAAGAGCGCAATCGTACGCCGCCTGCGCATCGACGTCTGGAACCGGCCGACGCACCGAGTGGTGCCGGCAGCATCTCGAGCCATCTCCAGACGGAGCTTGCCAATCTGACCCGCACCTTCGAAGAGCTGAGCTCCGATAGCCTGCGGCAGATTGGCGGTGAGCTCGCCCGCGCTCCGCGGGTTTGGGTTCTGGGTTTCGGTGCTGAGGATGGTGTTGCCCGCTATGCGCGCTTGATGCTGGCGCGAATTCGGCCAGGCGTGCATCTGATCGCCGGTCAGGCAGGCTCCTGGGCGGAGGACATGGCGATGATGGGCCCGAAGGATCAGCTGCTGGTCACCGCGTTCAGACCGGTCTCCAGACTGCTGCCGCCCATTCTTGACTGGGCTCATACCAGCCGGGTGGGGCTGATCGCGATCACCGATCCGACCACCAGCGATCGCCTGCGTCGCCTCGGCGCGCGCACGCTGATCTGCCATGTCGCCGGGCAGCGGCTCGGCCCGTCGCAATCCGCAGCGATCAGCCTCGCGCGCCTGCTCGCCCAAGTGACCGCGGAGGCCCTCGGAAGCCGCGCATCGCGCAGGCTGGAGCTGCTTGGCGACATCCATGGTGAACTGGAAGATCAGGATTAGTGGAATGTCCACGACATGACTTTCCTGCCGCAGTCGTCGATATCGACAGTATGCGGCCAAGTTTGATGGCGTAGACGCCTGGCCCTTATGTCGACAACATAGCTGGTGGGCAAATGTGGTGATCGCGCTGCCGCCAATCGCTCGCTGACGATGCATCAAGCTGGCTTGCCAATCACTATGTTTGGCCACCGCATTAGCAAATGCACAAACTTTGCGAAGTCTCGCCTTTCCTGGGAAAAAACCCTGCAATTGAGGAAAGCGCCAGCGGATCTTGCTACTGGATCGTCAACGCTCAGTCACCATTGACACCCAGAAGACGATCGCATCCTGATCGTCAGCCGAAATACAGCCATGACCCATGCTGCTATCGAGATAGGCGCAATCTCCCTCCGCCAGCGTTACAGGCTGGTAGTGCTCGGTATGCAGTTCGACACGCCCTTTCAACACCAGCAGCAACTCCTCGCCGGGATGATGAAGCAGCGGACCAAATTCTTTGATGCTGTGCGCCCTCAGCCGCGCGATCAACGGGTGCATCTGCTTCGTCTTCAGTTCGGTGCATAGGAATTCGTAGACATAGGCGTGCGTGTCGTGGCGCTCGCCTTCTCCTTTTCGGGTAATGACACGTCTTGTCTTTGGCGCGTTCTCGCTGCTCGGCGCTAGCAGGTCGGTTACGTCGACACCAAGGCCTTCCGCTAAGCGAAGGATGGTCTCGAAGGATGGCGAGAGCTGGTTGTTCTCGACCTTGGAGATCGTCGAGGCAGCAACACCGCAGCGCGCTGATAGACCGCCCTGGGTCCATCGCCGTTCCTTGCGGATCTGCTTCAGCCGCAGCCCCAAGGCAGCGGCGCGCTCTGGCGTCGGGATGATGGGGGTGGCGGGATCGTGTGCCCTCATGCCCTCTCTCGTCATCTTGGTTTCAGAAATTTCGTATTTGACATATTATTTCCTTAAACTAACTATATTTCGAAAGCGCTAGAGCGGCAATAGAGCCCTTGAGGGATGATTGCCAGGAAGCTTCGGCCGAACGAGGAGCAGGGGATGGCGGAGATGGTCTTTGAGGGCGTGATGCCAGCGATCACGACCCATTTGTCGTCGGACATGAGCATCGATCATCAAGCACTTCACCAGCATGTCGACTGGCTAATAGGCCATGGTGTCTCCGGTATCGTTCCACTGGGATCGCTCGGTGAAGGTGCCACCATGAGCTTCGATGAAAAGGGCTCGGTCCTGGAGAGTTGCGTCGCGGCGGCAAATGGACGGGTGCCGATCGTGCCCGGCATCGCCTCGCTGAGCACCGCGGAGGCGGTCAGCTTGGCCAAGACGGCAGAGCGTCTCGGCTGCGGCGGCCTGATGATCCTGCCGCCTTACGTCTATCAGGGGCCCTGGTTCGAGATCAAAGCGCATTTCGTTGCCATGCTCGAAGCGACCCCGCTTCCCTGCATGCTCTATAACAATCCGGCCGCCTACGGAACGGACACCACACCTGAGCAGATCGCCGAGCTTGCCGCCGAACACGGCAATCTCAAAGCAGTGAAGGAGTCCAGTGGCGATGTCCGGCGGATCACGGCGATCAGGGCTTTGGTCGGCGATCGGCTCGCGTTGTTCGCCGGCCTCGACGACATGGTGGTCGAAGGTGTGGCCATGGGCGCCGTCGGTTGGATTGCCGGGCTGATCAACGCGTTGCCGCGGGAATCCATGGCGCTATTCGAGCTTGCGAGAGCAGGCGAGGACCAAAAGGCGTTCGAACTATATCGTTGGTTCCTGCCGCTGCTTCGCTTGGACACGGTCCCAGAATTCGTACAGCTGATCAAGCTGGTTCAGGCCGAACTCGGGACCGGCACAGAGACCTTTCGCCCACCAAGGCAGGTGCTCACGGACGAGCAGCGAGAGGCGACGGTCGCCCTGATTCGAGAGCGCATGGCCTCAAGGCCACCTTTGGGTTAGAGCGCAGAGACGGGAGGGGGACCATGGAGTATCGGGTGTTTGGGCGCACAGGTTTGAATGTGTCCTGCCTTAGCCTCGGCACCGATAATTTCGCCGACCCCACACCAGAACCGGAAGCTTCTCAGATCCTCGACCTGGCGATCGATGCCGGTATCAACCTGATCGACACCGGCGATGTTTATGCCGACGGCGAGGGCGAGCGGATTATTGGCCGGACGCTGAAGGTCAACGGTCGGAGAGATCAGGTCCTGATCGCCACCAAGGTCGATCACGGACGGCGACGGCCCGGCTACTCGCTCGACGATCCCGGCCTCTATGGCCCGAACGATCACGGGCACAGCCGGCTCAACGTGATCCGTGCTTGCGAAAACTCGCTTCGTCGTTTGCAGACCGATCATATCGATCTCTATCAGCTCCATCGCCCATCGCCGAACGTGCCGTTTGACGAGACCTTGCGGGCGCTGGACGACCTGGTCCGCCAGGGCAAGGTTCGCTATGTCGGCTGCTCGACCCATCCAGCCTGGAGCGTGATGGAAGCGATCATGGTCAGCGAGCTCAAAGGCTATGCGCGCTTCGTCTCGGAGCAACCGCCTTATAATCTGCTGGACCGGCGGATCGAGAATGAGCTGGTGCCGCTCTGCCAAGCCCACGGTTTGGGCCTGGTCACCTGGGCGCCGATGGCCATGGGCGTGCTCGCCGGCCGTTATGACGATGCCAAAACCTTTCCGAAGGAATCGCGAGCAGCGCTTCGCGGTGGCTTCTATGCCGATCGGGTCACTGAGCGCGGCATCGAGGTCGGCCAGGCGTTTTCCAAGCTCGCGGCCGAAGCCGGTATCACGGCAGCGCAGCTTTCGATCCTCTGGGTCAAGGATCAGCCCGGCATCGCCGCACCGCTGATCGGCCCTAGAACGGTGCAGCAGCTAAAAGACCTTCTACCGGTCAAGGATATGACCCTGGAGCCGGCACTCCGTGAGGCCTGCGATTGTCTCGTGCCGCCCGGCAGCGTGGTTGCAGACTTCCACAATACGGCAGACTGGATGAAGATGATGGTTATTTAGGATAGCAGCTTATGAAAATCGCCAAGATGATACAGGCCATTGATCTCCATGCTTGCGGCGAGCCCGGGCGCGTGATCGTTGGCGGCGTGCTCGACGTGCCGGGTGCGACCATGTTTGAGAAGATGACCTATCTCGCCACTGAGGCCGACGATCTCCGCTTGCGCATGCTGCGCGAGCCGAGGGGTTATCCCGCCGCCAACTGCAATCTCATCCTGCCGCCGACCCAACCCGAGGCCGATGCCGGCTTCGTCATCATGGAGCAGGTC
>Ga0224508_10003922_pt1 | contig 12247 bp, 9 predicted proteins | sample SF_Jan12_sed_USG_4_FD_170157 | JGI IMG/M metagenome (GOLD analysis project Ga0224508, IMG submission 170157) | Sediment microbial communities from San Francisco Bay, California, United States - SF_Jan12_sed_USGS_21 | ecosystem: Environmental > Aquatic > Marine > Sediment | place: USA: California...
AAACCCCCGATTTTCGGCCTGAGCCAAGAGCTTGACGGCCGGGAAGTCGCGGCGAATGGCTTCGACGCTTCCGTCGCTGCTGTTGTTGTCGACGACGATCAGCTCGAGCTCGTGCGCGGACCCCTGTCGCGGTGTCGAAAGGCTCCCCAGCAGGCGCAAGACCATGTCTCGCGTGTTCCAATTAACGATAACGACGCTGACGCTGGCCGGCGGCACGGGCCTCTCCTTGGTCGATCCACGTTGGAACCGTTTACTTTTGGATTCCAGGGAGGATCATAGCATGTGAGCCCCAACTCCGCGAAGGCGAGCCAGCGCGAAAGTGCCTTCTTTGGCATCGAATTCGGCGCTACCGGGAGAGCAGACTAGCGCCAGCCCCACTTCCACGCGCGGTACCAATCGATGATCCTAAGGGGTGCTGCCGCGTACGCTATTGGCTTGTAGTAGTACGGATCCAGCGGGTGTAGGGCGAGGCAACGGACAGCAGTCTGCATTGCCGCTCCCCAACTGCCTGCGTGCCTTTGCTCCACGGTGCTGGCCATGAAGTGAGACACGACGTCGTTGTCCAGGTGCCTGTTCTTGATCCGACGCGGATCCAGCACCTCAGGCAGTTGGGACTCATCGTATGGCAGCCCACGCCTTTCGAAGACCTTCAAGGCGGCCTCACGGAGCAGCTGCTGCCGCTCCATCGGATTTCGTTTGGTGAGGGCCTCCCAGTTGATTCGATAGGAGTAGAGGCACTCTCCAAGGACCATCATCGGGAATCGCTCTCCAATCCGAAGTATGTAGTCGTAGCCCTCGCCTATTCGAAGAGACTCATCGTAGCGAAAGCCTTGAACCATCGAGACGCGGTACATGGCCGTGGGGTCGTGGCCGGGCATGCTCATCTCATCGATCGCTCTCCGACACTCCTCGCTATCCTTCATTGCAAACGTTGGCGCGACGTGGCGGCCGTTTAGAATCAGCTCAAATCCGCAGAATACGGCTGCAGTGTCGGGATTCTCACGCATGCACTGCAATTGTCTCTCGATTCGCTGCGGAAAGCTGAGATCGTCCGCATCTTGAATGGCATAGTATGCCCCTCGCAGCTCCGAGAGCGCGTAGTTCATTGCTGCCGGTTTTCCTCGGTTTTCCTGGTGCAGGACCCGGATCCGCGGGTCGCGGAGGTGCTGGATCGTCGACAGGCAACCGTCTGTGCTCCCGTCGTCGACGATGAGTACCTCGAGCCGGGGGTACGTCTGATTCAGGATGCTCTCGACTGCGGGTCGTAAGAATTCGCCCGCGTTATAAACGCAGATGACGACCGTGACGAGTTCGAGTTCCGTTTTCCCGCCGACGTCAGCCATTACAAAGCAGAATAGACGGCTGTTGCGAGTGCATCAACCGTGCTTGGGAACGCGCTGCCCGGCGCTCTTCGCGCGAGTCGGGCATCCATGCGGCGGGACGGCTCGGGCACGTACGGCGCGAGGCGTCGGCAGGGAGCTGACCAATGAGGGCGCGCCGGGCCACGCCAGCACGTGGCTCATTTCCAGACCGTCCATGGGGTATCCCCTCGGGCATACATGTCGTCTAGCAGTTGTTTGTCTTTGAACGTATCCATGCATTCCCAGAAGGCCCGGTACTCGTAGGTGACCAGCTGGTTCCTCTCGATCAGACGATGGAAAGGCTCGACCACCAGCTCGTCACCGGGCTCCATGTAGTCGAAGATCTCTTGCTTGAGAACGAAGTAGCCGCAGTTGATCCTCGTACTCTCCGATACGGGTTGGATGTCTGTGACGGTCCCATCGGCAGACTTCTGAACGACGTGAAAGCTCGTCGTGGGTTTGACGGAGACGAAGCAAGCGATCTTGTCCTCCTTCAGTGCAAAAGACAGGTAGTCGTCGAGGGGGAGGTCAGTGAGGCCATCGCTGTAGTTGGCGAGAAAGACCTTCTCCCCCTTCAGGTGTTGCTGGACTCGTCTCAGCCGCTCCCCGATGTTCGAGCTCAAGCCCGTATCCACGAACGTGATCGTCCAGTCGTGCATGTCGCTCTTGTGGAGATCGATGGTCGAGCCGCCTTTCGTCATCGTGAAGTCGTTGGCCATGGCCTCGTTGTACTCGAGAAAGAATCGCTTGATCGCTTCGCCTTGGTGCCCGAGGCAGAGGATGAAATCATGATGCCCGTAGTGCGCGTAGTAGCGCATCACGTTCCACAGAATGGGCTGAGGCCCAACTCGTACGAGTGGCTTCGGGATCGAGTCCGAGTAGTCTCTCAGGCGCAGCCCCTGGCCACCGCAAAACAACACTACTTTCATAGTCTTGTGGACACTCTAGTACTTCAGGAGGCGGAGTAGCAAACCGTTTCCCTCCAGTACCGATTCGAGGTGCCTGGGGGCAGGAGATCGCCGAGTCGCGGGTGCTCATTCACAAACCCCCTACTCGCGAGCTCCCATCATAGGCCTACCAGCCTAGTTGTAGCGTCGGTAGACGATCTTCGAAGGGCGGCCGACCAAGAAACGGTCGGCACCTGCATCCATCGCTTGGCGATAAACCCGCAACGCGCCCCGAACCGCTTCGATGGTGCGATCGATGTCGTCGGTCGTATGCGAGTAGCTGACGACCAAGGACGGCATCAAGACGCCCCGCGCGATCGTCTCTTGCAAGAAAAGGGTCCGATACGCCTGGGAGGGCTTCCCATCGGGACCCTTAGTCATAAACGCTAGGTTGCAAGGCTTGCCGACGATGTGAACATACTCCTCGAGGCCGGCTTCCCGTGTCGCCTCGGTGAATCCCAGGGCCAGCCGCTCCCCGATCCCCCAAAGATGCTCGATCACTGGCTCTTGTTGGTAGACCCGCATCGTCGCGACCGCGGCTGCGAGTCCGTGGGTTTCCGCACCATGCGTGGTGGAGAGGAGGAAGACACGTTCCTTGGAGTGTCGAAGCCCCCCTCGCTCCATGAACTCCCGCTTACCTCCCAGCGCCGACACGGAGAAGCCGTTGGCGAGCGCTTTGCCGAACGTGGAAAGGTCTGGCGTCACACCATAGTACTTCTGGCCACCGCCGAGATGCCAACGAAACCCGGTGATCATCTCATCGAAGACGAGCATCGTACCCTCGGCGGTGCAGAGACTCCGAAGCTCGTCGAGAAAACCCTCCACAGGATCTTCGCCACGGGACGGTTCGAGGATAACCGCTGCGATCTCTCCGGGATGCGCATCAAACAGGGCCTTCACGCTGTCGAGATCATTGTAGTGAAACGTGAGCGTGAGGGCTTTGTCGCTCTCCGGAATCCCCGCGTCAACAGGCGTCATACCAATCGACCAGCCGTTGTATGAGAAGAAGGGATGATCGATGCAGAGCGCGACCTTGTCGCGGCCGGTGACAGCACGTGCCAACGTGATCGCCGCGGTCGTCGCCGTCGAACCGTCCTTCGTAAACTTGACCATATGGGCACCGTCTACGATCCCGAGGAATTCCTCCGCACACTCCACCTCGAGGGGAGATGGGCGGTTGAAGTTTGTGCCGTGGTGCATCGCCTTTTCGGCTGCCCTGATGACATCTGGATAGGCGTGACCGAGGGTGACAGCCCGAAGTCCCATCGCGTACTCGATGAACTCGTTTCCATCGACATCCCAAACATGGCAACCGCGGCCGCGTGCGATGAATCCGGGTGCCTGCTCCGGGTATTGGTCGTCACCCTTGGCATAGGTGTGCGCCCCACCGGGAATGAGGTCGTGACTCTTAGCTCGCAGCTCGCGTGTCTTGTCGAAGTTCACTTTGCTACTCTCTTCTTTGAGGCCCCAGCAAGGTGTCGTACTGCTCTTGAAGCTGGTAAGCCTGGCGACGATTGACCACGCGCAACTTCGGACGATCGAGTCTATCTCCACATCAGATAGCGTACGATATTCTTAGCAGATTTGAGAAAGGGGCGGAGGTCCAATAGGACAGTTGAACGAAAACGGAAAGGACCTCAACACCATAAGCTAAGATACTCGGAAACTCCAGAACGTCATCTAAATCGACGTCCCTGGTGGCGGAGATTGTGAACCCTGAATGCCGGGTCGCTTGGCAAAAAGCGCGGCCCCCAGGGCAAGAGCTGGGGACAAACGGGTCCGTGACGCAGTCAGTTCCCTCCGAGCGCAGAAAGAGTCAGCACTCTGATCCAACTTCGGCAGTTAGTGCTTCGTATTGTTATCTTGCGAATCGTTCGAATCCATTCTTCTTCAAGCCGCGGCAGAACGATTAAACCATCATCCCTCGCTTGATTACCTATCACCCCTTCAATTTGAACGAATCAACCTAACCCGAATGCGCGCAAGCGCTTAAGCTTCATGTTGAGTCACTGGTTCGAGATGGAGATCGGAGGTTCTCGAGTATGCATAAGTCTGAACAAAGATATGACGCGCCAATGTCCGAGCAGGTGGACTTTTGGAATAGTTGGAATCGGTGTAGAGAAACACAGCGTGGTGAAGTTTCTTTAGAACAATCGAAAGTTGTTTCATCCTGGCTTGAACGGCTAGCCAGGACTGACCTGAACATCATCGATGTCGGTTGCGGAGCGGGCTGGATGTGCGAAAACCTAGTACGGTTTGGCCACGTAACTGGAACTGACTTGTCCGATGAAGTCCTAAAGCGTGCTGCCATGAGAGTTCCATCAGCGAAATTCATATCTGGGGATTTCATGGCTATGGACTTTGAGCCAATGTCGTACGATGTTGCGGTAAGTCTCGAAGTACTATCTCACGTCAACAACCAAGCTGCTTATCTAAACAAGATTTCCGATATTTTGCGCAGTGGCGGCTATCTCATGCTGGCGACGCAAAATCGCCCTGCGCTCGAACGAAACGATATTCCTGCGGCAGCTGAGGGCCAAATAAGGCGGTGGGTTGATCGCCATGAGCTGTCCGAACTATTGAACGACCGATTTGAAGTAATCGAAATGTTCTCGATTACTCCGCAATTCAATTCGGGTTATCTTCGCTACTTGAACTCCAGCAAGCTGGGTTCTCTTTTTGCCAGTATTGGGCTCGATGCGGTCAACAAGTTCGTGAAAACCAGCCAGGAAAAGGCGTGGCTAGGCTGGACAATTATGGCGCTAGCGCGCAAACGAGAGGTTCGCTGAATCCTGTCCCCAAGCTCCAGCAACTGAAGTTTGAGACCGCCGCGGCGCCGGAGACTAGGCGCTGCCCAATGGCAAGATGAAAGTCGAGCTGCTCGAGGCCAACTGGAAACTTTCGTTACTTCAGCGCTTACTTCCTGGAACGACGCGAGTATGTGTAGACGATACCACCGAAAGATATGAGGTCTGTCGACGACATGGAGAAGATCGCCTTTTGGGGTAACTTTGGCACAGGAAATCTAGGCAACGAGTGCACGCTCCAGGCGACTATCGCCAACATACGTCAGCGGTTTCCGCAGGCACGGCTTGTATGCATTTGCACTGGCCCCGAAGATGCGAGTAGGAGACATGACCTCGAATGCTTATCCATTCAGCCTGCCTTGGCCGGCTCCGGGTTTGGGAACGCTGTGCCGCCCGCCCAACGCTTACTCCGAAAACTGCTATTTGCTGTCCCCAACGAATTTCGTCGCTGCCGGCAGGCGTTTTCGGCACTCGAGGGTGTTGACGCATTGGTAGTACCCGGAACCCAGGTGCTTGCGAAGTACGACTCCGAAGTACTTGGTTGGACATACTTCGCTCTCAAATGGGCGGTAATTGCAAAACTCAGAGGTTCTTCGCTGATCTTTCTAAACGTGGGCGTCGGACCTATTCGTGGGAGAATTGCGAGATTCTGCGCAAAGGCGGCATTGTTACTCGCGGATTATCGCGCATATCGCGACCACGATTCAAAGGAATACGCACGCCGCCTTGGGGTCGAGGTCGCGCCCGACGTTGTTTGTCCGGATCTCGCCTTTGGGCTTCCCGAATCAGTCATGGGTACGAGAATTGGGCGTCAGGAAGATGCGGATGCGATCGCCCTGGGCGTAGTTGACTACCACGGACAGTTTTCCGAATCTGCCCCGGCCGACAGCGCGCTATTGTACCAGAACTATCTGGAGAGAACGGCAGAGCTGGTCGTACGCCTTGCGGAAGGCGGGCGCACCGTGCGCATGATAATCGGGGATCTCTCCTACGACCGTACAGTGGTTAATGACGTGACATCGATACTACGTGAGAAAGGGTCGGAGGCGTGTCGTGAGCGTTTGGAGATCCCGCCGATTCACTGCGTCGACGATTTGATCTCGCATATTCGCCGGAGCCGGGTTGTGATCTCCCCACGGTTCCACAACATAGTCTTGGCCTTGCTCTGTGAGAAACCCGTGATTGCCATCGCTTATCAAAAGAAGTTTGCAGAATTGATGGGAGATCTCGGCTTGCAGGACTACGTAGTGCCCATCGACGACTTCCAGCCGGAGCGCGTTCTGCAGCAACTTCGCTGCATCGACGCGAGGTATGAGGACATCAAGGAGCTAGTGGGGTCGCGGGTCGCACTTTACCAGAACTCGCTTCGCGAGCAGTACGATCTTATTTTCGACCGCAAATGGTAGCGGCGGCATCGTCTTCTCGAACTTTCTTCGATCTTCAGCACGCAGACCCGAACCTCGGTGAGAACGGACGGTTTAGGCCCCTATATTCGGAGGGTCTTCCGCGTTTTGCGCCAACGACACCATCCACCTTGCTGAGCTTCGTCCAACGGGGTTTGCTAGTGTTGAAGTGAAACCATTCTCGCTGAAAGGCTATAGCTGGAGGAGGTGGGCGTTGAACACGCAGAACTCAAATCGTGCCGGTCGCTCGGAGACCGTGAGTGTCTGTATGCCGACACTTTCGGCTTTTCACAAACAGGCGTTTCGAGTCGGCTTATGGGAAGCACAGCAAGTTCTTGCGACTTGCGCGGAGGTCGATCTCGTGGAGTTGGAAGCATCGCGAGGTTTCGCATGGAAAGAAAGACAGCTACATACCCTCATCTATCATGACCGATCGCGGAAGCTATCGTCGCTCAATCCTGGACTGCGCCGTGTTCGACTCACAAGGGACTACGATGTCTTCATCATGGTTTGCCCGCTTTGGCTTGACGTCTGGTACGCAAACTGCGTAGAGCGATGGTGGGATCACTGCCAGACCAGCATCTGCTGGATTGATGAGATGTGGGCACACGAGGTTCCCAAACTTCGTTACTGGCTACCTGTCTTGAGCCGATTCGACCACATCTTTGTTGGGGTTGGTGGGACCGGACCAGTCCTTGCGGAAGCGCTGAATCGGGAATGTCACCAGATATTCGGAGCGGTGGATACCCTGCGCTTTACGCCTTTACCGCGTGCACCGGGTCGTGTCATTGATGTGCATAGCATCGGTCGTCGCGTTCAACCTATTCATCAAGAGCTTTTGAAGCTGGTATACGAAAACGGTGTTTTTTATGTTCATGACACGCTGAACAACACCGGCAATAGCATCGCGCCCAGTTACCGGGAACATCGGGACATGTACGCCAGTATGGTGAAGCGAGCGCGTCTGTTCATGGTGGCTTCGGGGAAGGTGGACGCTCAGCAGGACACCTTCGGCCAAGCATCCCTTGGCTTTCGTTACTTTGAAGGAGCTGCAGCGGGAGCGGTCCTCTTAGGACAAGCTCCAATAGGGCCGGATTTCCAACGGCACTTCGATTGGGAAGATGCCTTATTAGAAATTCGGCTGGATGGATCCGATACCCGTGAAACGGTGACCGACCTGTTGGCCGATCCGGCGCGACTCGACAGAATCAGTATTGCGAATGCTGCTCAGTGTCTTCGACGTCACGACTGGATTCACCGATGGATTGACGTCTTCGACCTTGCCGGACTTCGCCCCACCCAAGGAATGCGAGACCGCGCAAGTCGCCTGAGCGATCTCGCCGATGCAGCACTAGAAGCACAGGAAATCTAGGACCTTTTCCGAGGTCCTGCTGGAGTTCATGTGAACCTTCGGAAGGAGCAAGAAGTATCTTCAAACCCCTGGGCTCTCTCTCTGAGGGTTTCCTTCGCGGCGTCCCCTGATCTATCTGCGATCAAGCGTCCCGGCACCGTAGCAGCCGAAAACGGGAGGCGATTCGTTCGGCGCCAGAAGTAATGAAACAAGCTCATAGGCAAAGTGAGTTCTTGGATACGGAGCATCTACAGGGCGATCTCAAGCGCAGGTCCGTGCGAGGCGCTGTGTTTATGGCGTCCGGCGGAAGCCTAGAGCTGTTCATCAAGCTCATATCTATCCCCATCCTGGCGCGATTGCTTTCGCCCGAGGATTTCGGCCTCGTTGCGATGGTAACCGCCTTCACCGCCATTGTGGACGCAGTGCAGGATGCTGGCTTGGGAACGGCGACAGTCCAACGCAGGGGGCTTACCGTAAGCCAGGTGTCTAACCTTTTCTGGTTGAACACTGCGATTGGGACTTTCTTCGCTGTTGCGGTTTGGGCATCTTCATCAGCCATAGCCGGGTTCTACAAAGAGCCGAGGCTGATCGGGATTACCGTCGGAATCTCCATATGTTTTCTCATTACTGGAGTATCGGTTCAGCACGAGGCAGTGATGAACCGTCAGATGCGGCAAGGAGAGCTTGCGTTCATCCGATTGCTTGGAAGCGTTTCGAGCATTGCGCTCGCCATCGCGCTCGCGCTCAAAGGATGGGAATACTGGGCTCTAGTCTGGCGGGAAGTTTCCCGAAGTGCTTTTGTCGCCGCTGGCGTTTGGGTTCGATGCCGTTGGTTGCCAGGCCTGCCGAGCAGGGGCCAAGGCACTCGCAGCTTGCTTCGATTCGGTGGCGAATTGACTGCCACGAATCTCTTGACCGCGCTCATCGCGAACGTTGATCGTCTGCTCATTGGCCGGTTTTTCGGTCCGGTCCCCGTAGGCTTGTATCGTCAAGCGCAATTGCTCCTTACGGTACCTATCGACCAGCTAAACGGCCCGATCATGGGCGTTGCGCAACCAGCACTGAGTGCGTTGCAGTCCGATCCCGATCGGTACCGACGATATTACGAAAAGATCGTGCTCCTCGTATCTCTTGCGACAATTCCGCTGGGCCTCTTTGTGGCGGTGTACGCCGAGGAAATCACCCTCTTGATTCTTGGGCCAACTTGGATTGAGGCGTCTTCGTTTGTGACTATTTTCGGCGTGGCAGCAGCGATGCGTCCCGCGATAGCGACAAGTGCGACTGTGATGATAACTTGCGGAAAAACCAGAAGATTTCTAGCGGTCGCAATTGGCCACAGCTTAGCGTTGACTGCCTTCATGCTCCTCGGAGTTAGGTGGGGTGCAGAAGGTGTGGCGTTGGCTCACGTAGCCACTACGCTCGTCGTTATGGTTCCAAAGCTGTATTACAGTTTCATCGGCTCACCGGTCAAACTGAGGGGCTTTCTGGGCGCTGCGCTAACGCCACTTGTAGCCGGTAGTGTGATGGTTGTCGCGCTGGTGGCACTTAAGCGTTTCGTTCCTTTGCCTGGGGCCGTTGTTTCTCTGGGATTCGGCGCGATCGCAGGAGCGTTGGTCTATGCGATGGTGTCCATGCTGCAGCGACGAAGCAGACATCAGCTGATTACGACTGCGAATGACTTCGTGTCGTCCTTCCGGCGACGGCCAGGTGGGGGGCCCCCTGTTTCAGGCTAGTTGTGTGTGCTGCAGCAATGCGGCTTGGGTCGGCAGAAGCCGGCCGGGCAGCATGAGAAGCTGCCGAAGTGATGGAGGGACCGACCCGCCGGAGTCTGCCTGCAGGGGCCGGCTCCAAACCCCCCTCAAGCGGCATTGGCTCAAGACCGTTGTCGTGAGCGTTTGACCTGCCCCGTTTCTTTGGACCAGCAGTTAATGCAGAACTTCCTCTCCTCGACCAGGGGTTAGGGGTTGTGGGTTCTGGCGGCGAAATGCCGCCGGGGTCAAGTAGGCGATGCTCGAATGAGGTCGCAGCTCGTTGTACTCGCGACGCCCGCACTTCGCGAATGATGCGCTCGAGCGGATTGTTGGTTCGAATGCGCCGCCAATGCTCGGGCGGAAACGCGTAGTAGCTCAACGTGTCCTCGATGCCTTCGGCGACGAGGGCGGCTGCGTTTCGGAGTTTCATCTGCTTGAGACGATCGATGACGAAGGCGGCCTTCTTCAGGGCCTCGGCCCGGCTCTCTTGGGCATGAATGGCCTTCATCATCGCCATCACGTCGCCGAAGCTCATCTTCATGAAGAGTCCGGCGTCGAGCAGTCCGTTCAGCGTCTCTTCGACCGAGCCGCGCACCAGCTCCGAGAGATGGCCGCGCACCTGGGCCTCATCAATTTGGATGACGTTCGTGAGTTTCGTCGTATCTTCAGTCATGGGGTCGGGTCCTTTCCTTGGTTTCAATCGTCAATGGATTGGACCTTCGCCCCTTTCTCAAATCTGCGAAAAATATCGTACGTTATCTTACGCTGTCACGCTGCCCGTAAAGAGAGGCCTCGACGCCAAGGCCTGACGCACGGTCTTCTAGGTGAACCACCATCGAGGCCTTATGAAGGTGGTCTAACGCGTTTACCTACCAGCCGCCTCCAACAACAAGACCCAGTCGCCCGTGGCTGGAGGTATGAAGCTTCGTGAGCCCTGGTCCGGAAATGTGCCGACCACTACATTGCTGGCACTCGCCGGCGCGAACCAGCGTGCCCGGACATTCGTTTCGGAAAACTCCGTCATATCAATGGTAAGCTGCCGCTGGCTCGGCGTGTAAGCGATGACCAACTTGGAATCCGACGACTTGGCAGCATAAGCCGAGCTCGCTCCAGTGCTCTGCCCACCTATCAACACCGTACCTTTGCGGTCGGGCTCAAGGGACGCCCACTCGTAACCCTGGAAGAAGTCGACGAAGCGTGTGCGGTCCTGCGCGCCATCGCTATCGAGATTCGTTTCCCATGTGCCGTTATAGGGAAATAGCGCCTTGTTCTCAAAGTTCCAGACCGGGTTGTTACCGAAGAGGGCCCCCATGCCACCGGTCAGGATCGACCAATAAGCCTGAGCGCGCAGAGTGAGTCTCGAGACCGGAGGCTCGGGCTCCTGCTCGTATCGGGACTCAAAAAGGAAAAAGGGTCGCGTGGGTGTACGCCCGTAGTCCTGCTCCAACTGCACCAAGAGACCCGGATCCTCGTATGCGTAGGTGGCGTTCAGATCGAGCCACGTTTCACTCCCCACCACCTCGGACGATGATGTGTTTGGTCCCGGGTGGTACGTGAAGAGCCAATCCTCCCGACCCGTGCTTTTCAATCCCTTCACCAGAGCCCGTGTACGCGTAAGAACCTGGGGATCCCAGTAATCTCCACCCATGACCCAGATGATGTTCGGAAAGGCTTGGAACTTCTCGCCGAGGTAGGCACCGTAGTCTTGGACCTCCGATGCGGTCCTCGACGCGAGGGCTTGCCACCAGCCCTCCGCTCCGCCAAGGAACCCCAAATATGCTGGAGTCATCATCACGAGGATGTGTCGATCGAGTGCCTGCTGAACGATGCCAGCGCAGCGGTCGAAGTACGTATCATTGGGCGTTCGAATGTCTTCGGGTGTCTTGAACGGCGCGACGTCATAGATGTTTCGCGGCGGACTCGGCGCGAACTGATGCTCGATGAGGTTTAGAAGAATCGTGTTGAAGCCACGTCCTGCACGGTCGTCGAGATACTGCGTCACCTCGGCGTCGGTCAGCGCCACCATGAGCGACCACGGGGTGTCTCCGTTAATCAGGAACGGCGTGCCGTTTGGATCGACCAAAGCGCGATTGTTGGGCGACAACACAAGGGGAAATCTCGCCGAAAGCTCGGCCGCCCGGACCTCGACGACAGCTGTGCTGCGCGAGCTACCGGCTGGACCCTTGCAGTTCAAAGCGTACGTTGTCGTCACGGACAGACTCCCAGCAGACTCAGTCCCAGAGGGGGGTCGATCGCCAGTCCACCCGCCCGATGCTGCGCACGAGGCGGCATTCGTGCTCGTCCATGTGAGAGAAACACTGCCGCCGGGCACGGTGCTGCTGGGGCTAGCTGTGAGAGCCACGGTAGGCGGCTCGGCGGAGCCCGTCACGGTCACCACCACAGTTCGGGAAGCACTTCCTCCGGCCCCGCTGCAGCTCAGCGTGTAGGTGCTGTTGCTGGAGAGCGGGCGCGTTGAAACCGAGCCGCTTAGCGGACGCGGCCCTGCCCAATCGCCCGACGCTTCGCAGGAGGTCGCGTAGGAAGCGGTCCAAGTGAGCGTGGACGAAACGCCCTCGGCTACCGTCATAGGACTGGCCGTGAACAAGATCTCTGGGCTTGGCGGGGGA
>Ga0224508_10003923_pt1 | contig 12246 bp, 14 predicted proteins | sample SF_Jan12_sed_USG_4_FD_170157 | JGI IMG/M metagenome (GOLD analysis project Ga0224508, IMG submission 170157) | Sediment microbial communities from San Francisco Bay, California, United States - SF_Jan12_sed_USGS_21 | ecosystem: Environmental > Aquatic > Marine > Sediment | place: USA...
TGTCTAGTTCTGAGGAGGTGAATTTCGATATGGTCTTCAGTAACTTTGGGGCACTCAATTGCATCCAACCCTCCGATTTGAAAGAAGTAGTACAAGCACTTCATGCGAGAATCCACAGAGGAGGATACGTGGTTTTGGTGGTGATGACATCATTTTGTCTCTGGGAAAGCATCTACTTCCTGTGGAAAGGTAAGAGAGACAAGGCAAGCCGCCGATGGAGAAGGGACAGTACGATCTTTGAAACTCAGGAATGCGAGGATCTCAATATCTGGTATTATTCACCCAGAAAATTGTATACTCTTTTCAAAGATTATTTTACTCTCCATTCAATTAGACCGGTAGGATGTTTTATCCCTCCATCTTATATGGAGCCGGCTTTGAAGAGAAAACCTCTTCTGCTGAAGGGGCTCTTTAAGATGGATCGCCTCACAGCCACATTATCTCCTCTTGCGTACCTTTCTGATCACTTTTTGATCGTAATGCAAAAGAAAGAGAATGGGTAGCGAGTTGGTTGAGTGTATTCCTAATGTTTCGACAGGCCGAAATCTACATTTGATTAAACAGATTGAACGTAGGCTAGACGAGATCGCCGGATTATCCCTCCTTCACGTCGACCGGAGTTATAGCATCGACCGTACTGTACTGACAATGGTGGGACATATGGAAGCTATCTGTGAGGGAGTCCTGGTGCTGGCCAGGGAAGTGGTGAAAAGCATTGATTTAAATAGATACACTAGTGCCCATCCTCATGTCGGAGCTTTGGACGTTTGTCCATTTGTACCTATCCGAGGCATAAAGCTTGAGGCATGCCAAAAGGAAGTGGATGTTCTGGCCCATCGCATCTATTCGGAGCTCCGGTTACCGATTTATTACTATGAAAAATCTGCTGTGTCGGCAGAGCGGACTAAGCTGGAAAGTATCAGGAAAGGGGGGTGGCAAAATCTATCAGATAGAAGTGTGCATGATTTTCCACCAGATGTAGGTGGCTTGGCATTGCACCCCACAGTAGGGACAACCGTAATGGGTATACGGGACTATCTTGTGGCGTTCAATATAAATCTGGATTCTGCAGATATGGTCACCACCCGTGGTATTGCGAGACGAATGCGAAATGCGAGATCATATCCACTACTTCAGGGAGTCAAAGCAATTGCCTGGTATAATGAAGACTATAAGTGCATGCAGATATCTGTGAATCTGACTAAACCCTGCACTACTGGGCTTCATCATGTGTATGAGGCTGTCTGCGAGATGGCTTTGGAGTTGGATATAAAGGTTATCGGATCAGAGTTAATTGGTATGCTCCCTCTTCGGTACCTGATTGACTCGGGAATCTTTTACCTCAGTGAATCCGGTAAGTCAGCATGGAGCCGGGATGACTGTCTGCAATCTGCCATCGAAAGGCTGGGATTGACGAGGGTGCGGGACTTCTCTCCCGATGATCAGATCCTTGACCATAGGTATAGTATCTTGACAAATAGCGATGCAATCTTTTGAGGACGCACGAATCCATAAATGCCCAAAAAATTAGAGACTTTTCTTTATTTTTGATGGTTCAATAGAAAAACAAAAAGCAATGATTTTTAGCAAACTACCAATAGGGATTCTCGTAATAGCACTTGTCTTTGCGTCATGTGTAAGTAACAAGAAATTCACAGAACTAGAGTCGGAAAGAAATGCTCTCGCCGAGTCTGTCAGTAACCTGGAGGAGAAGGTCGGCATGTTAGAGACTGATAAGAATCAGCTTTCAAGCACGAACGACGAAATGACTGAAAAACTAGCGTCTGTAGAAGGTCAATTGCAGGAAACAGAGCAGAGAGTGAGTCGAGTTAACTCACAGATGGAGGACAATCAATCTCAGATCACTATGCTGCGGAAAGAGATTCAATCCGCCTTCAGCGATGTGGAAAAAGCGGTCTCAGAAAGTGGTCAGCGTATCACGGAAATCGAAGATATGTTATATCTCGACTTGGAAAATCCCATAAATTTTACCACTGGTTCCTCCCGTCTGAATAGAGAAGATAACGAAACACTGGGAGAGCTTGCAGACATGTTAAAGAAGAATCCGGGTCTTAGTTTGATCATAGAAGGGCATACAGACGATCGACCTATCAACAATGCCAGATTTAGGGACAATTGGGACCTTAGTGTTGCCCGATCGGTAGCTATTGTCAGAAAACTTATCTCACTGGGAGTTGAACCCAAACAACTGACCGCGGCCGGTAAAGCTGAGTTTCATCCCACAGCTACGGATGATCCCAAGTCAGCCGCTACTAGGTCTGCTAACCGAAGATCGGAGGTTATCATGGTTCCTCAGATTGGGAGATTATATAAGCTGAACAAGAACCAAGGCACATAATAAATCCGTAATGTAGAATTATGTGTTCAGCCAGTGACGGTCGTCACTGGCTTTTTTTATTCATCAACCCTTATACCAAAAGGTAAGTAGGCCTCCCTGGGTGGTTGAAAAACATCCAGAGCCAGGCAATCTGTGATCGGAGTAACAGTGTGTGGAGTGCCGGATGGGATAATCACCACATCTCCGCCCTTGCACAACTGGGTCATATCACCTACAGTGACCTCCATTTCCCCCTCAAGAAGATTCAGGGCTTGCTCTTCCGGATGATGGTGGACGGGTAGCACAACACCTTTCTTGCAAGTTACATATGACAAGGTCAGACCTGCAGTATGAATGAGTCTACTCGTGTAGCCTGGATAAATCTCCTTTACCGGAACTGAATTCAACTGATGGAAAAGCTCTTTCATAACGAGTCTAATTAGATTGAGGTTTTACGATAAAATATCCATCCTGGCCCTGAGTCTGATACAAAGGCATCAAAATCATGCCTTCATACTGAGAATGAATAGCTCCGTGCCTGTCGCTGGCAAGCAATTCTCCCTTTAAAATTTTCTGAAAATTTTGATATCCGGATCTCATCAAGAAATTGTCATCTTTCGAAATCGAGTGACAATACAGTAAGTCAGCAACTTTGGGTAGACCTCTGGAATACTCAACAAGGAGCTGATTGTGTCGATTTTCTATATGTGCCAAATCTACGCATCCAATCGTACCCATACAATTAATGACTGCGGCTATACTTCGATTGACTGAGAGAGGGTCATCATGTTGACCGCCTTCAAACACAAGGCCAATTATATCGTTTGCATTTTGATTTGTATAAAATTGTATGCATGTGCCAGGCAAACGTTCAATCACGCCTGTGATAACCGGTGCATGCATCGTCTCAGCAATTTCTAAACTCTTGGGATCGCTTGTCGGGAGCGTAAAAATACCCCCATGTGCTGTGGTCGTGTGCAGGTCCAGTAGGACGATTGGACCATCATGAAACTGATCAATTTCTTGATCTACCACCTCCTTCAGCATTTGTACCTGCTTGGATTCAGCATTGCTGGCTGATAGCGCACTGTTACCATTGAACTTTGATGGTTCCCAGATTCTGTTAAGATCGTAGTCGATATATCTGGTGCGAGCTCTCAAAGCTGGTAAATTACCGAGTAGACAGACCAACTTGCCATGAAAAGTGAATGAAGGATTTGTGATGGGCTCCACCTCAAGCATCTTCAAAAGGAGGTCCAAGGCATTTACTCCCGCCCATTCATTTCCATGTAAACCTGCTAAACAAATGAGTAAAGGACCGGGTTTACTCTGTGTATAAGATCCAAGGTTGCGTTTTATATGCATGCGCTCAGGCAAAAATAACCAAAGTTGTTTCTCATTACCTTGTAGCTTTTTATTGAGGGTACTTGATTGGCTTTTTATTTAATACTATTTTGACTGATATGAAGAACATAAGGGGCGTTCCTGCCTGGATATTTATAATGATTGGGGTACCACTCTTCGGTCAGACCGTGACAGTATCTGACGAGTTGAACTTGAAATCAGAGTTTGTCTATGATGTCTTAGGAAAATATGACAACGATATACTCCTGGTTCGTGATGGCATTAACGAATTTGATGTCCAGTGCTTTGATAAAGACATGTTTATGTCATGGACGATAGAAGAGAACCTGGATAGTAGACGGTCACGAATTATTGACATTGTATCACGGGAAAAGGGATTTAATGTGATTTACTCTGATGAGTGGAAGGACACCCTTATGGTGAAGTCACGTTTCTATGATCCAAGAGCCAGACTGGAGTATACAGATACTGTCGCTGTATATAAAAGAGGTTTGATCCGGCCTAAATTCCGTTTTGTGAAATCTGAGGATAGGAATTTATTCCTGATGACAGAAGTAGAGAACGAACGAATCATTAGTGCCTTTGCTTACGATTTCAACGGGAGGCAGGTACTATGGCAGTCACAATTTGATTTCTCAGATATAAATTTTAGAGAGGACTACCGCAAAACGATCTTGACAAACAATGGATTACTTTTCTTGATTTTTGAAAAAGACAATTATCGTTTTCGCAAGGAAGATCATTCGATAGAGATCTTTCGGTTTGATCAGGATCGAAACCAATTTGATCTGGTCAGTTTTCCTTTGCCGGAATTCACAACTTATGATGCCTTTTTTAAATATGATAATCTTAATCAGCAGTTGACATTGGTAGGTCTATACTCGGACCGAAATACGGGAACGACCGATGGAATATTCCATATCACGGTAAAAGGTGAGGATTTTAATGTCCATAATGTTGCCACAGTTAGTTACAATGACGAGTTGTTGGCAGATTTTCATGGCAAGTACAATCCTAAGAAGGAAAGTTTGCAAAATCTGGATGTGCAAGACTTGATCTTTCGCGAAGATGGGGGTATTCTTCTTATAGTTGAAGAAAACAAAGAATATGAGAGGTTATCCTACGGATCGCGACGGGATTACTACGGAAGTACTCGCTTCTCGGTAGATTATTACTACGAAGATATTGTCCTCATTTCTATTCATCCCGACGGAAACTCACACTGGCAAAAGCTTTTGCCTAAGAGACAATACTCAAATGATGACGATGCAGCGTTTTCCTCCTATTTCTTATTCAGTAATCCGGCCCACATACGAATTCTTTACAATGATGAAATTCGTAATGAGAATACAGTGAGTGAGTATATCCTGAATGCATCGGGTGACATTACCCGTAGAAGTCTGATGAGCACAGACAACCAGAAACTAAAACTACAAATCAAAAATGCTGTACAGGTCTCAGCTAACGAATTGGTAATCCCAAGCGTACGTGGTAAAAGACTGAAGTTAGTGCGGTTACGTTACTAGTCGATGGTAATTAAGCGTGATTCCTTTTCTTTGCCATCTTGAATCGTTAGAAAATAAGTTCCCCTGTTCATTCGATTTGGATCAATATGAATTTCGCCATTCCTAAAAGTGAGTGAAAAAGGGATAGACCTTCCATCTACGGTTTGTACCTGAATGGCAGGTTGTAGTTTTCTTCGTTTTAAGAAATGCATTCGTAAGAGATTTAGTTTGTAATCTCAAACTTAATGAATTTATTATACATTGTAAATAAATATAATATGTTAATTGACATCTCATTGCAACCGTAGCAAACCACTAAACCATATCCTCTGCCCGCACCCACTTATCGAATTCTTCTGATGTCACATAACCTAACTCGAGGGCAGCCTCCTTAAGAGTCGTATTTTCCTTGTATGCCTTCTTGGCAATTTCTGCGGCTCTATCATATCCAATTTTGGTATTGAGGGCAGTAACCAGCATCAGAGAATTCTCCAAGTTCTGCCTGATCTTTCCGGTGTTGGGTTTTAAGCCAGACACGCAGTTTCTGTCAAAGCTGATGCAAGTGTCTGCGATCAACCGTGCTGAGTTAAGAAAGTTGAAAATCATCATAGGTTTGAAGACATTGAGTTGAAACTGTCCGTTCATGCCCCCAACATTAATGGCCACATCATTTCCAAGGACCTGAGCCATTGCCATGGTTAAGGCTTCTGCCTGTGTCGGATTCACTTTACCGGGCATGATAGATGAGCCCGGTTCATTAGCGGGAATCTTCATTTCACCAATACCGCTTCGTGGTCCGGAAGAAAGCATACGAATATCATTTCCAATTTTCATCAAAGACACGGCAGCTGTCTTTAGTGCGCCATGGGTTTCTACAATAGCATCGTGGGCAGCCAGTGCTTCAAATTTGTTCTTCGCTGTTACAAATGGATGCCCCGTCGCTTCGGCAATCTTCTTTGCCACCATTCTATCATAACCCTTAGGTGTATTTAGTCCAGTGCCTACGGCGGTGCCACCCAACGCTAATTCTGCGAGGTGCTTCAATGTATGTTTTATGGCAGCTATGGCATGCGACAGTTGTGATTCATAACTTGATATTTCTTGTCCCACAGTAACTGGCGTAGCGTCCATGAAATGGGTTCGACCTATCTTCACAATGTCATGAAACGATTTCGATTTTAAAGCAAATGTAGACCGTAGTTGTTCGAGTGCAGGTATCGTCTTTTCTGCCACTATCCTATATGCTGCAATGTGCATGGCTGTGGGAAACGTGTCATTTGAAGATTGGCTTTTGTTCACATCATCATTAGGATGTAGGTATTTCTTCTCGTCAGTGAGATTTCCACCTCGCAGCACGTGGCCCCGATTAGCAATTACTTCATTTACGTTCATGTTTGTTTGCGTTCCGGACCCAGTCTGCCATACGACGAGGGGAAATTCATCATTTAGCTGACCCTCCAAAATCTCATCACACACAGTAGATATGATTTTTGCTTTTACTTTGGACAGAACCTTCAATTGCACATTGGTCTGAGCAGCAGCCTTCTTAAGAATGGCAAATGCATGAATGACTTCAATAGGCATTTGATCATCACTAATCTTGAAATTTTGACTTGACCGCTGCGTCTGTGCTGCCCAATATCGGTCGATGGGAACTTTTACATAACCGATGCTGTCTTTTTCCTTCCTGAATTTTTGCTTTCTTGCCATTACCTTGATTTACGTTTAATTTGTGGAGCAAAAATACACGATTCGAGTATGAAAGTGAGGATAGACGAAAAGTCGTTGCGTTGCGGATTGACAGAGAAGGATGTGCAGTTGTTGATTACCGACGGCACTCTCACAAACGTGGTACCTTTTCCCAATGGCAGATCATTGTATTACATCATTAATACCCATACGGGAGGGGAGATGTTTACTACACTTCAGATAGATGGCATCAGACTGTTCGTTCCAGCTACACAGTGTGTGACGTGGGCTCATTCTGATGAGATCAGTATGTACAGCCAGAATCCCTTGCCGAAGGGAGGTAACCTTGAGCTGATCATAGAGAAAAACCTACCATGTTTTCATAAGCAGACAGGGAAATCACAAACCGATCTCGCTGCTAATCCCAATCAAAAGCGGGACTCAAATGTCTAGAGTAAATCGAAAGAAGATTCTGAGGTTTAATGGAATCTCTATCCATGGTGTGGAGGATAACATTGCCGGAGAGGAGCCATTAGAAATCAGAATTAGATATGGTCGTTCAGAACAAAGAAAGACAAAATCCATTGCCGTTACGATGCGTACAGAAGGGGATGATGAGGATTTGATACGGGGTTTCTTGTTCACCGAGAATATTATTGACAGTGGGGAGGAGATTCAGATGATTAAGAGATTGGACGAAACAAATCGAATATTGGTGGAGCTTGCCACGACGAAGACAGTAGATATCGACAGCCTGACCAGACACGTTTTTACCTCTTCGAGTTGCGGAGTGTGTGGCAAAGCCTCGCTTGAACAAGTACGCAATGTGATACCACATGTCTTGAAGAGAAATCACCCCAAGGTTTTGCTGGAGGAAATTATTACATGGCCGATTTTGGCCCGGCAAAAGCAAGAGACTTTTACTTCGACGGGCGGATTACATGCGGCTGCACTCTTTAGTCAGGACGGGACCTTACTTGCGCTGAAGGAGGATGTAGGTCGGCACAACGCAATGGATAAATTGATTGGGTACGCACTGAGAGGAAGACTTTTACCATTATCCGAAACTATTTGCCTGCTCAGTGGTCGAGCAAGTTTTGAATTGGTTCAAAAAGGATTGATGGCGGGAATTCCTGTACTCTTGGCTGTCGGCGCTCCATCATCGTTGGCGGTTGAGCTGGCCGCAGATAATAATTTGACGCTTATCGGCTTCCTTCGAGATCATCAATGTAACATTTACAGTGGCTTGGAGAGAATTGACCTGCCTGGATCAGGAGAGGAAGGCTATCATCTGGACTAAGCCAGAATGTAAGGAATTATCGGGTAGAACGACAAGGATCACACAAGTAAGGGAACCCGCTATCGTTTCCCAATTGCCCTACAAACTTCTTATCTTTAGGTGAAATATAAATTCACTTTATTTTCAAAAAAAACAAGAGTTATTATGGCATTCGCACTACCAGATCTTCCCTATGCTTTTGATGCATTGCAGCCACATATTGATGCCCGCACCATGGAGATTCACCATGACAAGCATCATAATGGGTACACAAATAATTTAAACAAGGCCATCGAGGGCACTTCCTTGGAAAACGAGATGATAGAAGGTATTCTTGGCGGAGTCTCCGGCCATACCACTGCCGTCCGTAACAACGGAGGAGGTTATTACAATCATTGTCTCTATTGGGAAGTCATGTCGCCCAATGGAGGTGGAGAACCGACCGGTGAATTATCCAGTGCAATCATCGATAAGTTTGGCTCTTTTGCTGACTTCAAGGATGCTTTCTCAAGAGCAGGAGCTACTCAGTTTGGTTCCGGTTGGGCTTGGCTTCTGGTGGATGGAGCGGGGAGTTTGGCGGTTACTAATACGGCCAATCAGGATAACCCATTGATGGATGTAGCGAATGTACAGGGTACTCCTATCTTGGGAATGGATGTTTGGGAACACGCCTATTATCTTAATTATCAAAACAGGAGAGGCGACTATATTGCAGCATTCTTCAATGTGGTGAATTGGGACGAAGTATCCCGTCGTTTTGCTGCTGCAACGTAAGTACTTCTTTCATCGCAAATTATCAAGGGCTGTTCATCCAGGACAGCCTTACTTACTTGCGACTAGACTTCTACCTGGCTAGCTTGGATATTTCGTACAGTTGCTGGATCTGCTCAAGGGAGTAAGTTCCAAACATGCCAGCTTGAAACAAGTATTCGGTATCGCCCTGGATCTTGATGTGACGAAAATCATAATTGATCGTACTATCAATTTGAAGTTCAAAAACAAAACCATCCGGATCCTCGGAGACTACCTTCTGGAAGAAGGGATTCAGTTGAGCCATTTCTAGGTATTCAGCTTTCACAGCATCGAGGTTATGGTTACCAGCTCGAGAGCTAAATAATTGAAGGCTGTACCAATCTTTTTGACTGATGATCGTGATGTCCTTCTGCATTCCCCAATCCATAGTTTTAATTTCTGCACTGTCAGGCACCTGGATAGTTATTGGTATGCCATAAGTGAGGAGGTCTTTCTCTACCAGATTGAGCTTTGCGTCATTGCTTTGGCATGCTAGAAACAGGGTAAGAAGAATTAGATGCCAAGGACGATACATGGGTTGTTAAATTTAGCCCGCTAATTTACGATAAATTAGAGGCAGATGATACCAGACAATCAAAGGCCATTCACCTTGGAAGTAGCTGCTCATTCTTTGACATCTGCCATAGCTGCTGCTGAGGCCGGAGCGCATCGGATCGAATTATGTGTCGCACTTGAGGTGGGTGGACTCACTCCAGGGATGGGGTTACTGAAGCAGGTCCGAGATGAGATCTCGCTCCCTATAAATGTATTGATTAGGCCGAGAACTGGAAATTTCTGCTACGATTCAAGTGAGTTAAGAACAATTCAACGCTCGATAGAAGTGTACAAGACTGAAGGTGTGAATGGATTTGTATTTGGTTGCCTCACCGCAAACGATGAGATCGACAGATCAGTGGTTGATCAGGTTATGTCGTGGGTAGATCCCTTACCGTTCACTTTTCACAGAGCATTTGATTGCGTTCGAGATCCATACCAGAGCCTAAGACAGCTGGCCTCGTGCTCGGTCAGAACAGTCCTCACATCCGGACAGAGTGGGACGGCCTGGGAAGGAAGAGAGCTGCTTAAGTCTTTGATATCCATGGGTGAGAATATAGAAATTATGGCGGGGTCGGGAATTCATGGTGGCAATATTCGGGAACTTGCCGATTATACGGGAATCCGTACTTTTCATTCGTCGGCGAAGACCTTTCAAGAAGGATTATCGTCTGAGCAACATCAGCGCATCTCCATGTTGTTCGGAAAGATGTATGAACGTGATGGAAAGTGGGAAAGCAGCCAGAAAGAAATTAATCGGATGATTGTTGCAATGTCCATGGCTGAAGAGTCCTAGTATCCTGACAAGAAAGGGTCTGATTTTTATTAGTCAATCCCTTAGTTTTCTAAAATCTTTTCCTCTTAGCTACGATCGTTTCGCTTTTATTCCACAGCCGATCGCTTTAGTCGTCGCAGGATCCGGTGTCTTTCCTTCCTTCACGGCGGCAATAGCTTTTGCAACATAATTTACAGATACACCTGAAGCATCCTGTGCACTATCGTCAATACCGCCTATGTATTGAACTGTCAAATCGCTTGCAAGCAGGAATACGTGCGGTGTGCGCGTTGCACCAAATTTTGGATAGACTTTTTGCTCCGCATCTATCACATATGGAAATGGAAAGCCCTTTTCTTCTGATCGTATTTTCATTGCATCAAAACTGTCGCCAGGCTGAATTTCCGGATCATTGGGATTGATAGCTAGCACCGGAAAACCTTGAGATGTGAATTCTTTATGAAGCTCTATGATCCGGTCTTCATACAACTTTGCCCAGGGACATGTGTTGCATGTAAATATCACAATAGCACCCTCTTCTGCATATTCGCTCAGGGTAATCCACGATCCATCAACACTCTGCAATTTGAAATCATCGGCTTTATCTCCCAAAGCATATCCTCCCTCACTTACAATTTTGGCTGATGTCAGAACCAGGGCTAAAATCAGCAGAGTACCTAATAGTAATGTGACTTGTTTCATTGTTGTCTATATTTTGTTGATTGATTCAACCATTGATTTGAGCTCGCTGTAGGACTCAAATTTTTCTCCGTGAAAGACTTGCCGACCATTGCGAAAAACTACGGTAGCAGGTATGGCACCAGTCCAACGTTTATCCACCTTATCAATCCAGGCATTTGCATCCGGGGCATATAGTACCAGTACTTCTGATTGCAGTTCATTTTTTTCAATAAAGGGAATCAGTTTACTGTCAATTTGATGTTTGAAATCCAGACTAACTAGGAGGACATGGACGGGTTGCTCCAGAAAATCCTGACGAAGATCTTCAAAAAAGGGTAATTCTTCAACGCATGGCTTGCACCAGGTAGCCCAAAAGTTAACTACATAAGTGGTGTCGTTTGACTTCTTAAAGTAAGATTCAAATTCTTCGAAGCTGAGGATGGGAGGGTCTCCAGAGGTTGCCTGACTTGCTCCGAAGAGTAGTAGGCACAATGTGGTAAGAAGATATGTCATGGATTAGTCCAACTAAATGTATCCATAACGCCGATAAGGCTAATTAAGTTTGTATGTCACGCCTAATTTATCCAATTCCTTCACGAATTGACTATCAATTTTCACCGAACGATCTCCAGACATGAACCGAACCTTCACTTCATGATCCATATCAAAGACCACCATTCGAAGGTGATGTTGACCCATATGGTCTGTGCAGGCATGATCCAAGGAGCTCACAAATTCAGGATTTATCATAGAGACAGGCACCTTCAGGGTAATTGACTTGGTTAGCTCATCACTTACACTGGTGAGCAATTTAACCAACAAAGGACTGAAAAATAACTCATCAGAATTATAACGACTTTTAAAAACTCCATCGACATATACAACCTGACCTTCCTCGATAAAACCCTTGAATTTTTGATACTCATCATTACCAAGATATAACTCAATAGAGCCGTTGTAGTCTTGAAGTGTGAAACGGCAGTAACCATTTCCACGTTTGTTAATTCCGTGGAGGGCCTTAGTAATTATACCGGCGACCTTTAGCCGACGATCTAGTGCCTTGACTCGATCGAAATGAACCAACTCACAATTGACAAAATTTTCTAATTCCAGTTTGTAGGAATCAAGCGGGTGACCTGAAGCGTAAATCCCGATAACTTCTTTTTCTTGATTTAAGCGGTGCATCATCGGCCACGCCGCCACATCCGGCACTGAAGGTTCAGGGATCAGTACATCGTCAGATTCGCCAAAGAGGCTGTGTGCGCGC
>Ga0224508_10003924_pt1 | contig 12245 bp, 11 predicted proteins | sample SF_Jan12_sed_USG_4_FD_170157 | JGI IMG/M metagenome (GOLD analysis project Ga0224508, IMG submission 170157) | Sediment microbial communities from San Francisco Bay, California, United States - SF_Jan12_sed_USGS_21 | ecosystem: Environmental > Aquatic > Marine > Sediment | place: USA...
AACAGCACCGGCAAGTTGTTGCTCGGCGGTCGCGCGGGCAGCAAGGGCTGGCAATTCCCGCAGGGCGGAATGCTTGTCGGCGAGGACCCGGTCGATGCCATGTATCGCGAACTGCGCGAGGAGGTCGGCCTCGAACGCGACGATGTCGAGCTGCTGGGTATGACAGAGGACTGGCTGCGCTACCGCCTGCCCAGGAAATTCATTCGCCGCAACAGCAAACCGCTCTGCATCGGCCAGAAGCAACGCTGGTTTATGCTGAACCTGGTCGTATCCGACGCTAGCCTGCGCTTCGATCTGTGCGACGAGCCCGAGTTCGACCGCGTGCGATGGGTCGATTTTTGGCGTCCGGTGAACGAGGTTATCTACTTCAAGCGTCGCGTTTATGCGCGTGCGTTGCACGAGCTTGGCTCATCGGTCTACCCGCCCGGCTTGCCGCCACGACCGCGCTGGTGGCCCAAGCGCTGGCGCGCGGTGTTCGACAAGGACATAGGCCGTGAGGAACCAGACTAGGGTTTGACGACTGCGAGCAGAATGATCCCGAGCAGGAATACGACCGGGATCTCATTAAACCAGCGCAACCATTTCGAGGGTTGCGTTACTTCGGTCGAGCGCAACCTGCCGATCCAGGCATAGCAGCGCTGGTGATAGACAAACATCCCGACCAGGAACAGCGCTTTGACCTGGAACCAGCGGATGTCCAGCAGCGCTGCATTGACCATGAGCATCAACAGGCCGAACACAGTGGTAAGAACAGCACCGATCGTCATGATGACAAACAGCCGGAACTCCATAACCGAAAAGCGCTCCCGACTCGGCGTATCAGCTGCCTCGGCGTGATAGATGAACAGCCGGGGCAGATAGAAAAGGCCCGCGAACCAGGTCACCATGAATGCGATGTGCAGGCCCTTGAGCCAAAGGTAGTAGCTGCTCATGCCCATATGATGCCCAAAGCTGTGAATTGCGTCACGCGCCAGGGCCAACAACGTGACCAATCCGGCTTCTGTTTGCCCGGGCCACCGCGTAACATAACGTCTTTGAGCTGAACGGCGATCCTTGTGGCGCGACACTCATCATTACAGCTGCATAGCCGCGGTCGCGTGATTGCGACACGCGCGCTGCTAGGGGTCATGATCGTCGTTTGCGGCTACCTCGTGTTCGAATTTGGCCGCATCCAGGCAAATTACAATATCCTGGACGCAGCCGGGGAGCGTCAGGCATTCGAAGCGCGAATTGCCGAACTCAAGGCCGAGATTGTGGCGCTCAAGGAAGACGTCGCGTTGCTGGAAACGCATCGCGACATCGATAGCGAGGCCTATAAGCAGGTGGAAGCCAGCCTGATGGATCTGCAGGCGAAGATCCAGGAGCAAACGGACGAGATTGCATTTTATCGCGGCATCATTTCACCCGAAGACGGCACGGCCGGCCTGCGGGTGCAGGATTTGCGCCTGAGTCGCGGTGAGACCGAACGCAGCTACAATGTGCGCCTGGTCCTCGTGCAGGCGCTGAAACACGACCGCAAGGTAAGTGGTGATGTGAATATCACGATCGAGGGAACGCAGGATGGAACGACAGCGTCTTACGCCTACGCGCAGTTACTGCCTGATGCGGTGGAGGATAACTGGGCGTTTTCGTTTCGTTACTTTCAGGACTTCGATCGTGAGATAGTGCTGCCGGATGGATTTACCCCGGAACGGATAAATATAGAAGTACGTTCCAGGACCCGCTCGATATCGAGCATTGAAGAGAGTTTTGCCTGGTCCAGCAGTCCGGGCTGACAATGAGCGAAAAACGGGATGCCCTTCCAGGCGTCCGGGAGAGGATAATGTTTGGTCGCAAGCAACGCAGACACACCGTCGTGGATACACTGATTGGCGCGAACACGAAAGTGAATGGCGATGTGCATTTCAAGGGTGGGTGTCATGTCGACGGGATCGTCAAGGGCAATGTATCCGCCGATACAGAGAGCAACTCGGCGCTGAGTATCAGCGAAGATGGCACCGTGGAAGGCGGTGTTTCGGTGCCTTACGTGGTACTACACGGCATCGTTCGCGGTGACGTCTGTGCCAGCCAGCGGGTGGAACTTGGGCCCACGGCGCGGGTCATCGGTAATGTGTATTACAATCTCATCGAAATGGCGATAGGTGCCGAGATCAACGGCAAGCTGGTCCACCAGCCGGAAGGCCAGGTACCATTGCTCGAACAAACCAGTCGCATTGACGAATCGGCCAAGTTGGCTGAGGTGTCATAAGTCGAGAGCTACAGGCAGGGAACATGCAACAGGAAACACCGAGTATCAGCAATGCAGCGCCACCGCCGCCGGTTGTGTTTACGGACGCAGCGGCAAGCAAAGTAGGCGAGCTCATCCAGGAGGAGGAAAACCCGGAGCTCAAGCTAAGGGTCTTCATCTCGGGTGGCGGCTGCTCGGGATTCCAGTATGGCTTCACCTTCGATGAGAATATTGAAGAGGGCGATAGCCAGGTCGTGAATCGTGGCGTCACGCTCGTAATCGACCCGATGAGCGTGCAATACCTGATGGGCGCTGAAATCGACTACAAAGAAGATCTGCAGGGGGCGCAGTTCATCATTCGCAACCCCAATGCGACGACAACCTGTGGTTGTGGTCAGTCCTTTACTGTCTGAATCCTCTCCCGAGGTCATCGCCGCCGTTGACCTCGGCTCCAACAGCTTCCACATGGTCGTCGGCGAACTGCGCCACGGCCAGCTTACGATTATCGACCGGTTGCGCGAGACCGTGCGCCTGGCCGAGGGTCTGTCGGCATCAGGCGATCTGTCCGACGCTGCACGCAAGCGGGCGCTCGATTGCCTGGCGCGATTCGGGGAGCGTTTGCAGGACATGCACGCTGGCAGCGTTCGCGCGGCAGGTACGAGCACGCTTCGCCGCGCCCGCGAGGACTCCGGGTTCACAGCAATGGCCGAGGCAGCGCTCGGCCATCCGATTGAAGTCATACCGGGCATCGAGGAAGCGCGCCTGATCTACATGGGGGTCGTCAACAGCCTGCCACTCAACGACGGCCTGCGCCTGGTGCTCGACATCGGCGGTGGGAGTACCGAATTGATACTGGGCCAGGGCGCCGACCCGCGGGCACTCGAAAGTGTGCATCTTGGATGTGTCTCGATGACCGAGCGCTGCTTTCCCGACGGCCGCATTACATCCGCAGCTCTCGATAAGGCACGCGTCGCAGCGCGGCTCGAGCTCCGACCCGTCAAAGCCTTTTTCCGCGATGCGGCCGATATTGAGGCGATCGGCGCTTCCGGCACGATGCGGGCCACCGAAAATGTAGCAACCGAGCTCGGCATCATCGAGGCGCACGCGTTAACGCTTGATAGTGTAGAGGAACTGATCGAACGGGTATTGAAGTTCGACTCGATTGACGCCTTATCGCTACCAGGTTTGTCAGAGCGACGGTCACAGGTCTGGCCAGGCGGACTGGCGATCGTCGCCGAATTGTTTGCGGCGCTGCGTATCGATGACCTGCACGTATCGGAAGGAGCACTTCGCGAAGGTCTTTTGTATGACCTTTTTGGTCGGCTGCGACACGAAGACGCGAGGCAGCGTACGGTTCGCGCGATGGCGGGCCGTTATAACGTCGACACCGCGCAGGCGCAGCGCGTTGCTGCAACGGCGCGACAGTTGTTTGACCAGTGCAGTGAGCAGTGGAGTTTCGAGATGCCGCTCAGCGAAAGCATGCTGGAGTGGTCGGCATGGCTGCATGAGATCGGTCTCGATATTTCACATGATGGCTTTCAAAGACATGGCGCCTATGTTGCCGAGCACGCCGATATGCCGGGATTTCCACTCGCCGAACAACGATTTCTCGCCTTCCTGATCGACAGCCAGCGTTACCAGATTGGCGACCGCTTGCGGTCGCAGCTGCCGCGCGCGTGGCGTGAAACGGCTTTGCGGCTCGCGCTGCTGTTGCGGCTGGCGGTGCTGTTGAATCGCAGTCGCAGCAGCAAGGATCTCCCTAAAATCGACCTCACGGTTGCCGATAGTGCTTTAAGGCTGCAATTTGATCCGGCCTGGCTGGGCTCCAATCCACTGACTGTGAGCGATCTCGAACGCGAACAGGACTATCTGGAGAGCGTTGGCTACGAGCTTACTTTCAGCCGGTGATTGCGAGATTCTCGAGGAAGGCTACCTGCGCTGAGACCGGTTCTTCGCCAGGTGCCGGCTGCAGGCGTTCGTAACTGCCATCACCATGCAGCATCCACGCCTGGCAATTGTCGGCGATGAACAGCTCCAGGTCACGGAGGATCTGTTCCTTGAGACGTTTCTGCCGAATTTCAAAGCACGATTCGTTGCGTCGCAACAGGTTGCGTTCCATCCAGTCGGCACTTGAACAGTAAAATTCCTCGTCGCCGTCATTGAGGAAGTAGTACACACGCGAATGCTCGAGAAAACGACCGACGATCGAACGAACACGGATGTTTTCCGAAAGGCCGGGCACGCCGGGGCGCAGGGAGCAGATGCCGCGCACAATCATGTCGATCTGCACGCCTGCCTGCGATGCCGCATACAGTGCATCGATGATGCCGTGCTCGTTTAACGAATTTATTTTTACAATGACGCGGGCCGGTTTCCCCGCCTTGGCAAATTCTGCCTCGCGGTTGATCTTGTTAAGCAGCGCGTCATACAGACTGAACGGCGAGGCGAGCATCCGCTTGAGATCGCGCGCTTCCGTGAGGCTCGTTAGCTGCATGAACATCTTGTGTACGTCTTCACCGAGGAGCTTGCTGCTGCTCATGTAACCGTAGTCGGTGTATACGCGCGTTGTCGCGTGATGGTAGTTACCGGTTCCGAGGTGCACATACCGAACCAGTTCGTCTCCTTCACGGCGGACGACCAGCGTCATCTTGGCGTGCGTCTTGTAGCCGACGAGACCATAGACAACGTGGGCCCCCGCTTCCTGTAAACGATTAGCCAGGGAGATGTTAGCGGCTTCGTCGAAGCGTGCCATCAGTTCGATAATGACGGTGACTTCCTTGCCGGCACGTGCTGCGTTGACGAGCAGGTCAACGATCGGGGATTCAGCGCCGGTGCGATACAGCGTAATTTTGATCGCCAGCACATTGGCATCAGTTGATGCGGAACTGATGAAGTCAATCGTTGGTGCGAATGAATGGTACGGATGATGTAGCAGCACGTTTTTCTTGGCTAACAGTTCGAAGACACCCTCACCACTTTTCAATTCGTCAGGTAATCCTTGCGCGAACGACGGGTAAAACAGCTCCAGGCGGTCCTCGATGTCACAAACCGTGGACAATCGGTTCAGATTGACGGGTCCCTCGACGAGATACATGTCGTGTTCCTGCAGACGAAAATGATCGAGCAGGAACTGTTGCAAGTCTTCGGGGCACTGATGTCCAACCTCGAGCCGGACGGCAGCACCGTAGCGGCTCGCCTCAAGCTGGCCCTCGAGTGCATGCACGAGATCGCTGATTTCTTCCTCGTCGACGTACAGATTGCTATTGCGAGTGACGCGGAACTGGTAACAACCGTCGACATTGAGGCCGGGGAATAGTTCGTCGACATGTACGCGAATGATCGACGATAGGAAGACATAATCGTGGCAGCCAGGCGTGCTCAGGTGATCCGGCAGTCGAATAACTCTTGGCAACGACCTTGGTGCCTGAACCATACCGCGATGCCGGCGCCGTCCGAACGCGTCCTTGCCGTGCAGGCGCACGATGAAGTTCAGGCTCTTGTTAAGAATGCGCGGGAATGGTCGCGACGGATCAAAGGTCAATGGCGTGAGTACCGGGACAACTTGCTCCAGGAAGTACGTGCGCAACCATGCCTGCTGCTCTGCGGTCCAGTCCTCGCTCTGCACAAAACGCACGCCCGCTTTTGCGAGCTCCGGAAACAGGACGTCGTTGAGCAACTCGTATTGTTGACTGACGACGCCAAGCATGCCGTGACGCAGAGAGTCGAAGACCTGTTGCGCAGGAAGTTTTTCCGGACCGACCGTTGTCGCGCCGATTTCGATCCGTTGCTTGAGAGCTGCAACGCGAATCTCGAAGAACTCGTCGAGATTCGTGCAGGTGATGCACAGGAAGCGCAACCGTTCCAACAGCGGTATCGCCGGATCCAGCGCTTGCGCCAATACCCGTTTGTTGAACTCAAACTGGCTGAGTTCGCGATTTATGTAGCGGTCAACGGGAGGGTGGGCGGGCGCGTCCATTACGGTCTCTTGGTACGTCGGCCGATCAGTATAACAACGGGATTTTAGGCACGGTGCTACCGAATGCGCATTTCAAGTTATCCGGTGGACAGATCCCAGGAGTGCCGGACCGCTCGCGCCGGTTACCGACGGCAGGTTGCCCGGACGTTCCTGCAGGCGGCGCATCGCCAGCCACGCAAAGGCGACGGCCTCAACCCAGTCCGGGTCGAGACCGGCTGCGGCGGTCGTCGCTACCCGGTCTCCCGGCAGGCGGGCGGCCAGGCGGCGCATGAGCTCGGCGTTGTGCACGCCGCCGCCACAGACCAGGACTTCACTGCCAGGCGCTGCCGAGGAATGAATCGCGTTGGCAATGCTGGCAGCGGTGAGTTCCGCGAGCGTCGCCTGCACGCTCGCCGGGTCGGTATCGCCGATACCAGCCGCCCGCAGCCAGTCGAGATTGAAGTACTCGAACCCGGTGCTCTTGGGAGGCGGCGCCGCAAAATACGGGTCCTGCAGCAGCGCAAGCAGCAACGCCTCTTCGAGGTCACCCGACGCTGCCCATGCGCCGTTGCGGTCAAACGTCGCGTCGCCATGTTCCCGGATCCAGGCATCCATGAGCGTATTGCCCGGCCCGGTGTCGTAGCCAGTCGCAGGTTCGCTGGCGCCGGGTAGCACCGTGATGTTGGCGATGCCGCCGATGTTCACAACCACTCGGGCCGAGTGTTCCCGCCGGAACAGCCACTCGTGAAACGCAGGCGCCAATGGCGCACCTTGCCCGCCCAGTTGAATATCCGCGCTGCGAAAATCGGCAACGGTTGTTATCCCGGTGCCTGTGGCAATGATTTCCGGATCCCCGATCTGCAACGAAAACGGCTCGGCGCAATCCGGTTCATGCCGCACCGTCTGGCCGTGACTGCCGATGGCCGTAATGGCGGCTGCATCGATGCCTGCTGCGTCGAGCAACGCGTTCGCCGCATCGCGAAAGCATTCGCCTATACGCTTGTGCAATGCGGCGACATCATCGGCCTCGCGCAGGTTGGGCGTGCGCATGGCGACGGGCAGTTGTCGACGGACATCGTCGGGGTATGCGTGGCTATGCGTTTGCAGGATGTCGAGAGACGCTGCGTCAAATTCGACCAGGGCAGCATCGATGCCGTCCATGCTCGTGCCGGACATCAGGCCGATGAAGTAGTCACCCATTCCTGTCCAATCGACCGCTTACTGCCCGGCAACGGTAACCGCAGCAAGCTGGGTGTTTTTGAATTGTTCGAGTTCTTCGAGGATCGGTGCAGCTGCTGTGAGAAACCGGTCGCGGTATTTGTCAGCGATTGGGTCAGCCTGCGGCAGCTTCACAGTACGCGGGTTGCGATGCACCCCGTTGAGGCGGTATTCGTAATGTAAATGTGCGCCGGTGACCAGGCCGGTGGCACCGACATAGCCGATGGTTTGCCCCTGCCTGACGCGTGAACCGACCCGCGCCTTGGAAGCGAACCGTGACATGTGGGCGTAAAGCGTCGTAATGTTGCCGCCGTGCTGTAGTATCACGGCGTTACCGTAGCCGGACTTGACGCCGCGAAAAATAACCTTGCCATCGCCTGCCGCCTTTATAGGCGTACCGTTGGGTGCTGCATAGTCGACGCCCCGATGTGGACGTACAGTCTTCAGGACCGGGTGTCGCCGGTTCGGGTTAAACGACGAACTGACCCGAAAATCAACCGGTGAACGCAGGAATGCCTTGCGAACGCTATGGCCGTCGGGGGTGAAGTAATCGGCCCTGCCGCTATCGTCGATGAACCGGACGGCCCGGTAGGTCCGACCGTTGTTATTAAATTCTGCGGCGATGATTTCACCGTCAGTGATGAACTCGCCGTCCTGCCAGACCTCTTCGAACTGCACATAAAAGTTGTCGCCGTTGCGAATGTCGAGAACGAAGTCCACGTCCCAGGCAAAGATCCCGGCAATGTTCATGATGACTTTGTCGGACAGGCCCGCCGTGGCGGCGCTTTCGAAAAGCGACGTTTCGATGACGCCGTATGCCAGGCGTTTACGTTTCTCGATCGGACGATCGACAATGCTGGCGGTGAAGCCGGACTCTTCCCTGTCAATCTGCAGCGCGCTGGTCAGGCTGAGTTCGGAATACATGCTGATCAGGTCGCCATCGTCGTGCGTGATCTCGAAGACGTCGCCAGGCTTGATCTTGCGAAACTGCGCGCGCGCAGCATCAAGGCGGGAAATTGCAACGAGTTCCCCAATGTCGAGCTTGTTTTTCCTGAACAGTTCGTCGAGTGTGTCGCCTCGCTGAATCGTCAACGTAAGCTGGTCGTAATCCGGTTCAGGAAGCAGGACAAGCGGTATCGGGCTGACGACGTAGTTATCGACCAGTTCCTCGACGGCAACTTCTTCGCCGGCGGTCGCCGTCATGCCCGGCGGGTGCGGTGGTTGCTGCTCGATCGTCGGCGTTCGGTCGAGACTCGACAGCAAACCGAGTCCGAGCAGCGGCAGGCCAAGGCCGACCGCGAACCATTGCAGGGCTTTTGACTTCGAAGGCGTGGGGTTGGCCGTCGGCTTGTAATCGTGCAGCAAAGGGCTGGATGGACGATGCAAGTCGGATCCCCGATTCATTGATGCCGGTACTCTACCGTGAGCGTTTCAAGACGTCAAAGAAAACTGTTATAAGTCATGGTGTTATTGGGACAACTTTGGAATCATTGTATGTGGGCTTTCATCATGAGCCGAGAATGCTAAAGTTCGCTGCGTTAAGCCAAGACTCGAGGTCATGACGAACATCAAGGAACAGCTTGCGGAGCTAGTCCGTGGCACCGACGAGGTGTTGCCGGAAGACGGCCTCGAAACAAAGCTCAAACTGGGGCGGCCGCTGCGCGTCAAGGTTGGTTTCGATCCAACCGCGCCCGATCTGCACATCGGCCACACGGTGCTCATTAATAAGATGCGGCAGTTCCAGGAGTATGGGCACGAAATCATATTCCTGATTGGCGACTTCACCGGCATGATCGGCGACCCATCGGGTAAGAACACAACGCGACCGCCGTTGTCAGTCGACGAGATCAAGGCCAACGCCGAGACCTATGAGGCGCAGATATTCAAGATTCTCGATGCCGAGAAGACGCGAATCGAGTTCAATTCCAACTGGATGGGCACGATGGATGCGGCAGGGCTAATCAAGCTGGCATCACACCACACGGTCGCACGCATGCTCGAGCGCGACGATTTCAACAAGCGTTACACGGGCGGCCAGCCGATTTCTATTCATGAATTCCTGTATCCCCTTGTACAGGGTTACGATTCCGTCGCGCTCAAGGCTGATATCGAGATGGGCGGTACGGACCAGAAGTTTAATCTCCTCGTAGGTCGGCAGTTGCAACAGGATTTCCAGCAGGAACCACAGCTTGTTATCACGACGCCGTTGCTCGAGGGTCTCGATGGTTTCCAGAAGATGTCGAAGTCGCTCGGCAACTATGTGGGCATTACCGACGCGCCCGGCGAAATGTTCGGTAAACTGATGTCGATATCCGATGAGCTCATGTGGCGCTACTTTGAGCTGTTGAGCTTTCGGACGTTGGACAATATTGCGACGCTGCAGGGGAAAGTCGGCGAAGGCATGAATCCCCGCGATGCGAAATTCGAGTTGGCGACGGAAATCGTGGAACGATTCCATGACGCGGCCGCGGCAACCGGGGCTCGCGATGAGTTCGTCGCCCGCTTCCAGCAAGGGGCAATGCCCGAGGACATGCCGGAATTGACGCTGGAGGCCCGGGACGGACAGCTGGGAATCGCGCACCTGTTAAAGGACGCTGGTCTTGTTGCAAGCACGTCAGAAGCGTTTCGCATGATTAAGCAGGGGGCCGTGCGGATAGACGGCGTACGGGTCGAAGACCGGACTTTACAAATTGATGCCGGTTCAACGTGCGTGTACCAGGTGGGCAAGCGCAAGTTTTCGCGGGTCAGCCTGACTTAAGCGGGAAACCAGGCGCGCTTTGAGCGTCTAAGAAACAGTACCGTTTGCTACCGGCCGGAGGCCGCCAACTATGAACACGCTGAAATATTCGCTCTTACTCATCATTGTGGTTGTGGCCCAGCTGGCAGTTGCCGACCAGGCGGAAGACGAGGAGGCGGCTCGCCAGGAAGCGTTTCGCGCTGGCATGCAGGATATCGTGGACGGGTTGAATGGTGGCTCGGCAGACCGTTTTATTGCTGCCATTGATCAAAACGACTTCGTTGAACGGATATTCGGTCTGCGACTCATCGATCAGAAGGTCAAGAAGAGTTTTCGGGAGTCCATGAAGAACAACTTCGACGGCATGGTGTCGATGACATTCGCGGATTCCAAGGACAATATGCAAGCGACGCTTTTGGGCGTCGAGTCACGCGGTAACCGCGGCAGGGCCGTCGTCCGATTCGACCTTCCCAAGTTCCAGTTCAGCTATCACGAATACGAACTCGCTCTCGATGAAAACAATAATCTCGTCGTGGTTGACTGGATCGACTTCCTGCAGGGCGAACGGTACACGGACGGCATGGGCACGACGCTAATCATGGCAGCGCCGTCGAAGTCGGCAGTACGCAAACTGATCGACTTCAAAAACGTCCGGGAAGCAGATCTTTTTCAGTTCACGGAGTTGCTGAAGGCCGCGCGGGACCGGCAGGCCGACCGGTATATCGACATCATCAACGGCCTCGACGAACGCCTGGCGCGACAAAAAGTTGTTGTACTGACGAGCGTTCAGTTGACCAAGCAAATCCGCAGCCGCCGCATGCAACGCACGGCTTTGACGTTCATGGCGAAATACCATCCCGATGAGCCCTTGTTTTCGCTGATGTTGCTCGACTACTATTTCCCGACGCGCAAGTACGATGATGCCCTGGCGTCACTCTTGCGGCTTTACGACCGTATCGATTTGGAAGACTCGGCGATGGAAGCCAGGCTGTCGGCAGCAACACTTGTGATGGGCAATGCCCAGGATGCGGACGGGCACGCAGAAAAGGCGCTAAGCCTCGAACCGGGACTCGAGTTGGCGTGGTGGTCGGCACTGCGCGCGCGAGCCGCGCTGAACGATTTTCCGCGCGCGGTTGAGGCGCTAACGAAACTTGAGAACGAATTCAGTTACCAGCTTGAACCGGACGCCCTCAACAAAGATCCGGGCCTGACCGACCTGCTGGCATCGGAAGAGTACACCGGCTGGCTGGCGTCCCGCCGGCAATAGCAGTCAATCCGGCGAGCATGGCCACACTCGAGATCATCGACTTCGATCCGACTTGCGCCGCTGCGTTCGACCGCCTGAACCGGGAATGGCTCGAGAAGCTGTTCCGTGTTGAGGAGATTGACCAGGATATCCTGGCTGACCCGGCCGGCACGATCATCGCATATGGCGGCGTTATTCTGTTCGCCCGCCTGCAGGGCGAAATCGTCGGCACCGTCGCCCTGAAGCAGCAGGGCCACGGCGTCTACGAGCTCACCAAAATGGCCGTCAGGCCCGACACGAGGGGTGGCGGCATCGGTCGGGAATTGCTGCGCGCTGCCATCGAGAGATTCCACCGGATCAACGGTACAAGGCTTTACCTGGAGTCGCACAGCAGCCTCACCGACGCGATCCATCTTTACGAGACCGCGGGGTTTGTTCACGAACTGCCCCCGGCGCCCTCGGAGTACGCCCGGGCCGATGTCTACATGGTGTACCGTGAAACTGCTAACTGATTGAAAAACAAAGGATAGATTGCCGACCGCCACAGCTCTGCCGGCGATCGTCACAAAAGTGAGGAATAAGTGTTGACCGGTGGGCATTCGCCGCTATAATGCCCCGCTCGCTGAGGGTACGGTGTCCTTCAGCTGACCTCCAATCGATGCACGACAACAGGCCCGGGCTGTTCAATGATCCCGTTTGGCCTGTATAATTGTGGGTCTGCCTCATGAAAATGAGGATCGTTCTTTAACAGCATATTCAGATAATTTGTGTGGGTGCTCGCGTTGGATTTTGCGAAGGCAATATCAAACGTGAGAACCAAGTTTAATTTTAGTAATTGAGGTTGGGGATTACGTCTTTAGAT
>Ga0224508_10003925_pt1 | contig 12245 bp, 11 predicted proteins | sample SF_Jan12_sed_USG_4_FD_170157 | JGI IMG/M metagenome (GOLD analysis project Ga0224508, IMG submission 170157) | Sediment microbial communities from San Francisco Bay, California, United States - SF_Jan12_sed_USGS_21 | ecosystem: Environmental > Aquatic > Marine > Sediment | place: USA...
TCCGACTCGACCATGCGATCGAACGACCAGTCACCTGACGCCAGCCGGGAGAACACGTGGGGCCGTTCGTTGATGCTGCGGGCCAGCCCAACCAGACGCTGGCCGGTTTCGGGCGCCACGTCGAGCCGAGACGCAGTCCACTCGGCCAAGGTCCGGCAGCCAACCCCTCGGGCTACCTGTCGCCGGTCTAGCTCGGCCAGCCCCTCCGCCTGCATGGCCCGACTACGAGCCTGCGCCGCTTCCTGAGCCACAATCAGCTGCTCGATCTCATCGGTAGACCAGTCATCCAACCGCACCCGCACGGCGGCGGTGGCCTCGGATGTTTCGATGGTTGTCTCCATCCACCCAACGGATCAGCCATCTAGGACAAAAAAACCCCGATTACCACCAACCAACCAAAAAAACTTCGAAATACCTCGGAAATCATGAAAAGGCCACTTCCAGCCACCTCGCATCCTGAGCTGCCGCGCCCTCAAAGCTCAAGAGGTTGTGAATCCCTGCCCTGGTGGCAGTGGCACCGGGATGTCTTTGGCCTCAAAGGGGTCGAGCCGACGGTGGCGACTGGCCGCAACGCTCGCGGTGCAGATCACGAGTGTCGACAGGGTCGGTCAACCGGTATTCAGCGCCGCATGGACGTCACCGGAGCAGGGATGCGTGTTCGGATCGGAGCACGCTCTTCTGGATCTTTCCCATGGCGTTGCGAGGAAGTTCTTCCACCAAGACGAACCGTTTGGGCCTTTTGTATGGGGCGAGACTCGTGGCCGCTGCTGCCGCCAGGCTGTCGTGGCGAGCCGAGCCGGTGTGGAACGCCACGACCGCTTCGCCGAAATCCGGATGCGGAAGTCCGATGACAGCCACCTCTCCGGCCCCGGCAACCTGGGTGAGAACGGACTCGACTTCCATCGGGTACACGTTCATGCCACCCGTGATGATCAGGTCGGTGGCCCGTCCTTCGAGCGTGACCCTTCCATCGGCGGCGATGCGTGCGATGTCTCCTGTACTGAAGAAGCCACCGGAAGTGAAACCTTCGGTCTTCGGGCGACGCCAGTATCCAGTGCACACGTTCGGCCCTCGGATCTCCAGCACACCGGCGGAGTCCGACTCGTCTGTATTCGGTCCGGCGGCGAGGCGAACCTCGACGTTGGGAAGTGGATACCCGACCGTGCCAGGGACGCGTTCGCCCTCGTACGGATTGGAGCAGATCATCCCGGCCTCGCTCATCCCGTAACGCTCGAGAATCTGGTGCCCGGTTCTCGCCTCGAACTCCCGGTGGGTGCCGGCCGGCAGAGGCGCCGATCCCGAGACGAAGAGCCGCATCCCGCCTGCTTCCGGTCCGAACGACCGCTCCTGGAGAAGCCGGTGGTAGAACGTCGGAACGCCCATCATCACCGTCGCTGAAGACAAGGCGTTGCTGACCATCTTCTGATCAAAACCCGGAAGGAAGATCACCTCGGAGCCTGTGAGCATCGCACAATGCAAGGCGACGAACAGCCCGTGGACATGAAAGATCGGCAGGGCGTGAACGAGGACATCAGCCCGGCCGTAATGCCACAAATCGACGAGATCGAGAGCATTCACTGCCAGGTTGTCGTGCGTGAGCATTGATCCCTTCGGACGCCCTGTCGTCCCCGAGGTGTAGATCAGACTGGCAAGTTCGCCGCCGCCGGCATCGAAGACCCTAGGCACCGGGCCCCCACGCTTCTTCGCCAGGCTGTCAACGGAGATTTCGGACCTACCAGATGACGTCGCCGGCGAGTTGTCCGTGACAACGAGAGCCGGGTCGGCATCATCAACGAGGTACCCGAGCTCCGCGGCGGTATACGCCGGGTTCACAGGGACAAAAGCCGCCCCCACCTTCAGGCAAGCCAGGTAGAGCCCGACGGCGCTCGGGCGTTTCGACAGCAGCGATAGAACCCGGTCGCCGGGCTCCACTCCTTGGATGGCGAGACCGGTTGCAAGGCGATCGGTGCGAGCCGCGACCTCACCGTAGGTCAGGACGGCGCCCGATGGCAGACGCAAGAAAGCTCGGTTGAGGTCCCAGCGCTCGATCAGGCGCTCGTAGAAGTTCGCCATTCGACCGCAGCCTATGCGAGCCGATCAAAACCCACGGGTTGAGAAGCTGAAGCAGCTGGTTGGGCGTCGATCGCCGATGTCGCGACGTTCAAGGACATCGAAGAGATTCGCCTTGCCAAGCGGGCCAAGCCGCACATCGACCGAGCCGCAGGCCGCACCCGCCTAAGGCAGCCGCATCCTTCGGCGCTCACGAACGTATCCCACAAAACCACCCACCAGAGCGCCCGCCAGCACCACCCAGACGTTGAGCGTTCCGAGAACGCCAACCGAAACAAGAGCGGTCGACACGGCGCCGACGAAGCCGCCCACCCTGAATCCGTTCACCGCATCGTATGGCTGCCTCCCTGGCGGCAGTCGGGTCTTATGTTCTGCACCCATCACTCCCCATTCTCTTCGCAGCCACTGCCGACCTCTAGGGGCACAGGTCCCAATCCCGAAGGGGACCCCCGGACCTCGAGTGGCAAGGCCCACGCGCCTATGATTTGCCGCCGCCGACCGACAGGACCCGCGATGGGTGCACAACTCCAACAGAAGCTCCTCGCCGCCGATGCCTACGCCACCGCGCTGGGGATCTCATGGGTGAGCGGCTCGGCAACCGAGTGCGTGGTCTCGATGACGCTGGGCGCCGACCACCTCAATTTCGCCGACGTCGCTCACGGTGGAGTGATCTTCTCGCTAGCCGACTGCGCCTTCTCACTCGCTTCCAACGCCCCGGGCCGGCTGGCCGTGGCGGTGGACACCCATCTCGTCATTCCGGCCGCCTCACACGCCGGGGACCTGCTCACCGCCCATGCCGTGGAGGTATCGCTCGGCAACAAGCTGGCCACCTACCGGGTCGAGGTGAAGGGCCCCGGGGGCCAAATGGTCGGCTTGTTCACCGGGACCGTCTATCGCACTAGCCGCACCCACTGAGCCTTCGCAGCCTGGCCCTAGAATGAGGCCATGGACTACGTAGCCCCGCTCAATGACTTCAGATTCGTTCTCGGAGACCTACTCGATCTCGACGGCCTCACTCGGTTCGAGCAGTTTGCCCACGGCGACCTCGACACTGCGATGGCCCTCCTCGAGGAGTCCGGCCGGTTCCATTCGGAGGTCATCGCCCCGCTCAACCGGATCGGTGACATCGAAGGCAGCCAATGGCAGCCCGACGGTTCGGTAACCACGCCCTCCGGGTTCGCTGATGCGTACCGCCGCTATTGCGAGGCAGGCTGGAGCGGGATTCAGTTCGACCCTGAATATGGCGGTGGAGGCCTTCCGTGGCTGATCGGACTCGCCAACTCGGAAATCACGTCTTCCGCGAACATGGCGTTCGCTCTTTGCCCGATGCTCACCCACGGGGCCATCGAAGCAGTGGCCCGCCATGGTTCTCCGGAGCAGAAAGCCATCTATCTGGAGAACATGATCACCGGGCGATGGTCAGGCACGATGAATCTCTCCGAGCCGCAGGCGGGCTCCGACCTTGGCGCGATCGCGACGAAGGCGGTCCGCGCCGACGACGGCAGCTACCGCCTCGCCGGAACGAAGATCTTCATCACTTGGGGCGAACACGACATGGCGGAGAACATCGTTCACCTCGTGCTGGCCCGAGTCCCTGGCGCTCCGCCCGGCACGAAGGGGATCAGCCTGTTCCTCGTCCCCAAATTCCTGGTCAACGCCGATGGCACACTCGGCGATCGCAACGATGTTCGTTGTGTCTCGATCGAGCACAAGCTTGGCATCAAGGCCAGCCCCACCGCAGTGCTGAGCTTCGGCGAGAAGGATGGCGCCATCGGCTATCTGGTCGGCGAAGAACACGCCGGCATGAGCTACATGTTCACCATGATGAACCTCGCCCGCCTCACGGTCGGTCAGGAAGGAGCGGCGGTCGCCGAGCGGGCGTACCAGCAAGCGCTCAAGTTCGCCCGGGAGCGGACCCAAGGAAGAGCCCCGGCGGCGCAACCAGGGACAGCGTCGCGAATCATCGAGCACCCAGACGTGCGCCGAATGCTCTTGACCATGAAGGCTTCGATCGAGGCGGCGAGAGCCCTCCTCCTTCTCAACGCTCATGCCATCGATGTCGCCAATGCTTCGCCAGACGCCTCGGAGCAGGCGGCGGCCGAAGAACTCGTCCAGATCCTCACGCCGCTGTCGAAGGCATGGGTCACCGAGATCGGGTTGGAGGCGGTGTCTCTGGCGATCCAGATTCACGGCGGCATGGGGTACGTCGAGGAAACGGGCGTAGCCCAACACTTCCGTGATCTTCGGATCGCCCCCATCTATGAGGGAACGAACGGCATCCAGGCAGTCGACCTGGTGGGTCGAAAGCTCGGGATGCGCCAAGGCCGGGCGTTGGTGGAATTCGTGGACAGGATCGCTGAGACAGCCAAGACCGCCTCTGCGTCCTCCGACGCTCAAGTCGCTGCCATGGGAGCCCGCTTGTCGGCTTCCGTTGACACTGCGGTTGTGGCAACCGATTACCTGCAGCAGGCCGACCACGCCGATCGATTGGCCGGCGCCTCGCCCTACCTGATGTTGTTGGGATACCTGGTTGGGGGCTGGATGATGGTGCGCTCTGCCATCGTGGCGGCGCCCCGAAGGGCTGGCGATGGGCTCTACGAAGCAAAAGTCAACACGGCTGAGTTCTTCGTCCATCAGCTGATGCCCCGCACCGAAGGCCTGCTGCCGGCGGTCGTCGCCGGGGGAGAGGCGCTCTTCAGCGTGGAGGAAGATCAGCTGTAGGCAGGCACTCGAGCGACGAGATCGAGGTGGGATGAAGGCAACGTCCCAAAGACTGCTCGTGGCTTGGGAAGGCGACCGTCCAAGAAGGCGGCGGCAACGGCCGGGTTGTCTGCTTGCGTGAGAAGGACCGCCTGCCATGTCACGGCCAGGTCCTGAACGATTGAGCGAGCGCCGGCTTCGGACGCGGGCGGACTGGCGAGTATCCGCTGTGAATCCTCGATGGCGTCGTCGAGCCGGGAATCTCGGCCACGTCCCCTCTCCAACTCCGCCGCCATCGCCTCGGCGGCCCCGGGGGAGCGGTGCATCGCTCTCAGGACGTCGAGGCAGATGATGTTGCCGGACCCTTCCCATACCGAGTTGAGCGGGCTTTCTCGGTAGATGCGAGGGAGCGGAGACTCCTCGACGTAACCGTTGCCTCCCAGGCATTCGAGGGCTTCGCCGACCACCGCCGGAGTCCGTTTGCACACCCAGTATTTGGCGACCGGAGTTCCGATACGCCGCAAAGCTGCCGCGCCTGGGTCGTCGAACAGCTCGGCCAACCTGAACATCAGCTCCATGGCCGCCTCGGTTTCGAGGGCCAGGTCGGCGAGCACATTGCCCATGAGCGCATGGTCAACGAGCGGCCGCCCAAAGGTTGAGCGGTGGCGAGCATTGTGCACGGCCTGGATGACGCTCTGACGCATGAGAGCGGCCGAGCCGGTGACGCAGTCGAGGCGCGTGTGATTCACCATCTCGAGGATGACCGCAAGGCCCCTGCCTTCCTCGCCGATCAGGCGCGCCTCTGCCTGCTCGAAGCGGACCTCGCTTGACGCATTCGATCGATTGCCAAGCTTGGGTTTGAGCCGGTCGATCAGGAGTGCGTTTTGCGTGCCGTCTTCTCGCCAACGCGGCAGGAGGAAACACGAGAGGCCTCCCGGAGCCTGAGCCAACACCAGGAACGCATCGTTCATCGGCGCGCTACAGAACCACTTGTGCCCGGTGACTTCGTAGCGTCGGCCCGGACCGGGTGTTTCCACCGGCACTGCGTTCGTCAGGTTGGACCGCACATCGGAGCCTCCCTGCCGTTCGGTCATGGCCATGCCGAACAAGACCCCCTGCTTGGCGCCGGCAGGTTGGAATGAACGGTCATAGGTCGTCGACAACAATCCGGGCATCCACCGATCCGCCAACTCGGGCTGATGTCTGAGAGCGGGCACCACCGCGTAGGTCATCGATATCGGGCAACCGTGTCCCGCCTCGGTCTGCGTTGTCAGAAAGAACTGAGCCGCCCGCTGCACATGACTGGAGCCTGGCGAGCCCCACGGCCCGGTGTGGACGGCGGCGCCGATGGTGACCTCCATGAGGTTGTGCCAGGCCGGGTGAAAGTCGACCCGATCGATCCTGCGCCCGGTGCGGTCGTGTGTCACCAACTCTGGCGGATAGCGGTTGGCATCGGTCGCCCACTGCAAGGCTTGTTCGGCCCCCATCGCCTCTCCGAGCCTAAGAAGTGGGCGAGCGTCACCGGCGTCGTAGCTAGTGAGTCTCCCCAACAGCGCGGGATCATCTGCGAAGTTGACGTTTTCGAGGATGGAAGCCTGATTGCTCATGGGGCAAACACTAGGTCGACTCGGGGTTCAGAGTTGAGGCGACAGAGTGAGTGGTAGCCTCGCCCCATGAGCAACATCTACGAGCTTCCGGGCATGGTCACAGAACTCGTCGACCTGTCGAAAGCATATGTCCAACAAGAAGCGGTTGAGCCGGTCAAGAAGGTCGGGCGTACCATCGGGGTCGGCCTGGCGGCAGCCATGCTCTTCGCCGTCGGGGCGGTCCTGCTCGGCATCGCCGCGATGCGCCTCATCGTCGATCTCTTCGCCGACACCAGTCTGTGGAGCGTCGCTGGTTACGCCGTGGCGGTCCTCTTTCTGGTGGGCGTGGCCTACCTCTTGATAAGAAGGATGCAATCCTGATGGTTACCAGAGCCGATATCGAAAGCAAGGCCCGTGAAATCGAAGACACGGTTCGCACGACCGAGGAAACGGTGAAGGCTTCGGTGACGTGGCTGGCGGTAGGCGTGGTGTTGTTGGCCGCTATCGCGTTTTTCCTCGGCCGCCGCAAAGGCAAAGCGGGTGGCGCCGTGGTCGAGGTCTACCGGATCAAGTAGTCCGCCCAATCGCCCCGCAGCGCCTACTTGCGGGTCTTCATCTCCACTACGAATCTCTCACCGACGGCCAACTCCTCACTGTGCAGGAGTTCCCGGTGGGATCGATTTCTCCATGCCACGAACACGGCCGTGGCGCCGGTCGCCATCATCAAACGGTCGCGTGTGCGGATGCCACGGAGCAGACGGAGCACAGCGAAAATCATACGAGGAGCCTAAACGCGCAAGAACGCCTTTGGCAGGCGTCCTCGACGAGCTTCTCCATGGCTCGAGTCAGGGCTCGATGAAGATGCACTCGCCCGGGCATTCCTCGGCGGACTCGATGGTGATGTCCTCCTGGCCGGCAGGGACCGTGGCAACGCCCTGGGCACCCTCTGGGTGGCCTTCGGCTTCGGCGTAGATGGTTTCACCATCACGAACGTAGGCCAGTCCGTCGTCGAGCAGCACGAACACGTCGGGAGCGATCTCTTCACAGAGGCCGTCGCCGGTGCAGAGGTCTTGGTCGATCCAGACTTTCATGTGTTCGTACTCCTGTGGTCCTTGCGAGCAGCGGGCTGTGGGGCCACAGCATACTCGCGTACCGGGTGCATTCCGATGCGACCTTACGGACCGCCCGGCGAGCGTCGCGCAAAGCCCAGGTAAACAGTTCTACCGGATCGCCGGTGAGTCACTGCTCGATACGCTCAACCCGGCGAGCGACGGTGATGAAACCAGTGTGGCCTACCATTCGATGGTCGGGCCGCACCGAGCGGCCTTCGACGTTCCAGGTCCGAACCAGAGCCTCGAAACTAGTGATGTCGAGATAGGAGCGAGTCGATCGGAGCACGTCGACGGTTTGCTGCATCTGAGGCACGGTCGGCACGTAGGCGACGAAGACGCCACCGGGCTGAAGGTGCGTGGCAGCGATTTCTGCCGAGTGCCAAGGCTCAGGAATGTCGAGCACCACCCGATCCGGCTTGACGTCGACGATGACATCCTCGACGTCGCCTTCGTGGAGCTCGAGCGTCTCGGGAATCGCACCGAACCACCGGCTGAGTGTTTTTGCGGCATGGCGAGCGTGGTCGGGGCGCTTCTCAACGGATACGACCTTGCCGGAGGCTCCCACCGCGCGTACCAGCGCCATGGTGAGCGCTCCACTGCCGGTTCCGGCCTCGACCACCGTGTTGCCAGGGCCGATGTCGCCGTAGACGAGGATCGGCCCGATGTCCTTGGGGTAGACAACTTGTGCCCCTCGCTTCATCTTCAGTATGTAGTCGGTGAGGCGCGGACGGACGATCGTGAACTTCCCTCCACCGGGCGTTGCGAACCTCGTGCCCTCAATGCTGCCTATCAACTCAGAGTGCGGAACCACTCCGTGATGCGTCGAAAACGTCCCGTCAGCAGCCAAGGTCAGGAGATAGCGACGATTCTTGGAATCGATAACGAGGCAGAGGTCGCCCTCGGCGAGGGGTGGGGGCACGCTAGTTGAAGAACACCGAGGCCATCAGCGCGAGAACCATCCCCAGTACCAGCACCCAAACAATAATCTTCAAGGCTCGTTGGTTTCGCACCGACATAGTGTAGGACACGGAATCTGGAAAGCACGCAGTCGGAAAGGGTTAGCTCAAATGCAGACCTTCCGTATACTTCTGCATCTCGACGAGAGATCAGATCATTGACTGAGCCATCCGACGAAGCCAGAGCCCTCCAGGAGACGGTCCGCCAACTCCAAGAGGAAATCACCGTTCTTCGGTCGCGTCTGCAAGACGGGCCGCGGAGAATTCGCCTGCTCGAGGAACAGCTCATCGAGACCAAAGGCCGGCTCCTCCAGGCATCGCAGCAGAACGAGAAGCTGGCAACGGTGCTCGAGGAGGCTCGTGAACAGTTGGCCGTGCTTCGCCAAGAGGTTGAAAAGCTGTCAGCGCCTCCCAATGCCTTCGGTGTCGTGCTGAACGTCAATACCGATGGCTCGGTTGACATTTCCACGTCCGGTCGCAAGCTCCGAGTCACGGCCCAGCCGACCATTGAGGTCAAACAACTCCAGATTGGACAGGAAGTCCTTCTCAACGATGCGTACAACATCGTCGACATCCGGTCGTTCGCCCACGTTGGCGAAGTGGTTGCTGTCAAAGAGGCGCTCGAGGACGGACGCCTGTTGGTGCTTCTCCACGCCGACGACGAGCGGGTCGTTGGCCGTGCCGAGCCCATGGCCGACGTGGTTCTCAAGCCCGGTGACCATGTTCGGTTAGACCTCAAGACCGGACTGATACATGAGAAGCTCGCCCGTCCCGAAGTGGAAGAGCTCGTGCTCGAAGAGGTGCCCGACGTCGACTACACCAAGGTCGGCGGGCTCCGTGAGCAGATCGAGTCGATTCGCGATGCCGTGGAGCTTCCCTACGTCCACAAAGCGCTGTTCGACGATTACAGCTTGGAAGCCCCCAAGGGAATCCTGCTGTACGGGCCTCCTGGCTGTGGCAAAACGCTCATAGCGAAGGCAGTGGCAAACAGCCTCGCCAAGGCCGTCGCCGAGCGGGCCGGCCGGTCGGATGCCCGGTCCTACTTCCTCAACATCAAGGGCCCAGAGCTGTTGAACAAGTATGTCGGCGAAACCGAGCGCCAAATCCGCCTCATTTTTCAGCGGGCTAAGGACAAGGCCGACGAGGGTGTTCCCGTCATCGTCTTCTTCGACGAGATGGACTCGTTGTTCCGGACGCGGGGAACTGGGGTCTCCTCGGATGTCGAATCGACCATCGTCCCCCAGCTTCTTTCCGAGCTCGACGGCGTCGAGGGGCTGAAGAACGTCATCGTGATCGGAGCGTCGAACCGCGAGGATCTCATCGATCCGGCCATCCTTCGTCCCGGCCGCCTGGACGTGAAAATCAAGATCAGCCGTCCTGACCACGATGCGGCCCGTGACATCTTCCGTATCTACCTCACCAACGACCTGCCGTACGATGAGGTCGATGGAGACATCGGGGAGCACGTCGACAGCATCATCAAAGACACCGTTGATCGCATGTACTCCACCGACGACACAAATCGATTCCTCGAGGTGACCTACGCCAACGGTGACCGGGAGATCCTGTATTTCAAGGACTTCTCGAGCGGAGCAATGATCGAGAACGTCGTTCGTCGCGCCAAAAAGGAGGCGATCAAGCGCCAGATCAGCACCGGCACGGGCGGTGTCCGGCGTCAGGACTTGCTCAATGCGATCACTCAGGAATTCAAGGAGCACGAAGATCTTCCCAACACCACCAACCCCGACGACTGGGCAAAGATCTCGGGGAAGAAGGGTGAACGGATCGTCTATGTCCGTACGTTGATCGACGGCGACGAAGAGTCGCGTGCGATCGAGGCGGTCACCACGGGTCAGTACCTCTGAGGATGGCCACCAAGAAGGTCATCGGAACCGAGACGGAGTTCGGCATCTCGATACGCCGCCAGCCGGACTTCAACCCGTCTCTCGCCTCAGGGTTCGTCATCAATGCGTACGAAGGTGTCCGGGCCAGGGTGCAGTGGTCCTTTGAGGAAGAGTCGCCCGGTAGAGATGCACGCGGCTTCGGCTTTGAAAGCGGCGGAGCCGGCGATTACGAGTCGGGCGTCGTCAACATGGTGTTGTCGAACGGTGCTCGGCTCTATGTCGACCATGCCCATCCGGAATACTCTTCACCGGAGGCCGCCGACCCGCGCACCGCTGCCCTTTACGACAAGGCGGGCGAGCGTGTCCTCGCTCTGGCTGCGGCCAGCGCTCAGGAGCGCGTCGGGCCCGACGAGGTCGTCGGCATCTACAAGAACAACTCCGACGGCAAGGGCAATTCCTACGGAGCGCACGAGAACTACCTCATTGCCCGCCAGATTCCCTTCGGGGACATCATCGAGTTCATGACGACGTTCATGGTGACTCGCCAGATTCTCACCGGCGCCGGCAAGGTCGGCTCCGAGAACGACCGCCCCGACGTGGCCTACCAGATCACCCAGCGAGCTGATTTCTTCGAAGAGGAAGTCGGGCTCGAAACGACACTCAAACGCCCGATCATCAACACGCGGGACGAGCCTCACGCTGATCCCGAGAAATACCGCCGGCTCCACGTGATCATCGGCGATGCAACCATGTCAGAGGTGCAGACCTTCATCAAGCTGGGCATCACCGAGCTTGTCCTATCCGCGCTCGAAGACAGCGCCCTTCCCGATTCGCTTCAACTCGCCGACCCTGTTGGCTCCTGCTGGATGGTGAGCCACGACGTATCGCTCGGAGAGCCGTTGCGGCTGGCACACGGCGGCACCGCCACCGCCCTCGAGCTCCAGCAGCAGTATCTCGAATGGATCACGAAGTACGCGGAATCGGAACGCGACGACGACGTCACCCGGGCGGTGCTTGTCGAGTGGGGAGCGGCGCTCGACCTCCTGGAATCGAATCCCATGGGCGCCGCCGACCGACTCGACTGGGTGGCCAAATATGCGCTTCTCCAGGGATATGCCGATCGCGGGGTCGGCTGGGATGACTCCAAGATGGCGGCTGTGGACCTGCAGTACCACGATGTCAATCCCGAGCGGTCGTTGTACCAGAAGCTCGTCGGTGCCCGGCGGATGCGCACCATGTTCACCCCAGAAGAAGTCGACAATGCCGTGCGCAACCCACCTGACGCCACGCGGGCCTACTTCCGGGGTCGGTGCGTGCAGCGATATCCCGAGAGCCTGGTGGCGGCCAACTGGGATTCGCTCGTGTTCGACACGGGCCATGAGTTACTCAAACGGGTGCCTATGATGGAGCCACTGCGAGGCACCAGAGAGCTCACCGAAGAGATCCTCGACCAGGCGCTCGACGCAGCCGAGTTGCTCACCGCCTTAGGAGGTAGCTGAAAATGGCTGAACAGGAACAGCGGCGACCCCAGCGCCGAGAACAAGAGCCGACGGAGCAGGCCGAAGTCGAACCGGTCGATCGTGAGGCGACCGAAGCGATCGACGAGCTGCTTGACGAAATCGACTCTGTGCTCGAAGAAAACGCTGAGGAATTCGTCAAGAACTACGTCCAGAAGGGCGGAGAGTGACGGCGAGCCGTCCACCATCGCTCCCCATCGAACAGCTTCTCCCATCAGGCATCGGTGACCGTCCCGAAGGATTTTCTTCGCTGCTGGACGCAACCGGATACGGGGTGAACCTCCACGTACCCGCCGGCACCGCCGTCGAGGCTCCGGAGGCCACGACCGTGCTGGCCGCGCAGTTCGGCGACGGAGTGGTGGTCGTAGGGGACCGTCAGGCAACTGCCGGTTACTCCATAGCCCACCGCCGAATCCAAAAGGTGTTCGCCGCGGACGACTTCTCTGCTGTGGCGATCTCG
>Ga0224508_10003926_pt1 | contig 12241 bp, 6 predicted proteins | sample SF_Jan12_sed_USG_4_FD_170157 | JGI IMG/M metagenome (GOLD analysis project Ga0224508, IMG submission 170157) | Sediment microbial communities from San Francisco Bay, California, United States - SF_Jan12_sed_USGS_21 | ecosystem: Environmental > Aquatic > Marine > Sediment | place: USA: California...
CTACATCCAGGTCGATTCGATGTGCCCGGTCAAGGCGCTGGCCCTGTCCGATATCGCGGTCCAGGGCTCGATCAGCGGGGACTATACGCGGACGTTTTCGATCGACGGCAACTACGAGGTGCTCTACGAGGTCGTCCAGGGTCAGCGCAGCCAGCTCGACCATCGCTGGGACTTCGACGTCGCGCCGGGTCCGGCCGTGACGTTCCGTGTCGAGGCCTTTCGTTACACGAGCACGGATGGTGACGACTTCGAGTTCCAGTACTCGACCGACAACGTGAACTTCACGACGGTCGCGACGGCGACCGCGTACGGCTATTTCTCCGCGACGGTTCCGTTGCCGGCGACGCTCAGCGGGACGGTCTATGTCCGCCTGAGGGACACCGATCGCACGCAAGGCAACACGACCACCGACCAGATCATGGTCAACTACCTGGCCATCGAATCGGCCGTCGATCCGCCGCCGCACCCCTGCGAGGCGATCTCAGGGTTGCGTTTCATGGACAAAGAGGAGATGCAATGGGACGCCGCGGCCTCGGCGACGAGTTACGACATCGTCTGGGGTGATCTGTCTGCGCTGCGTCTCAATGGTTCCGTGGGCGACGCTGTGTGCGGCTGGGACGATCACTCGGGGACGAGCATGATCAACGGGACCGATCCGCCGGCGGGGAGTTCGTACTACTACTTGATCCGTGGTGATGATGGGGGGCTGCCGGCGGGCACCTACGACAATGTCCCGGGTCCCGCATTGCCCGAAGAACGCGACGCCGAGATCGGCACCGCCGGTGGTGGCGACTGCAGCAGCACACCATGATTGAGGACAACCGGGACAGATTTATTTGTTCGAAAAATAGATCTGTCCCCGTTTGGTGCACTTGGTGGGCCCACCTGGACTCGAACCAGGGACCAACGGATTATGAGTCCGCCGCTCTAACCGACTGAGCTATGGGCCCGACTATCATTAATAGACCGCAGCCCCCGAAGTATAGCGCGGCCGAAAACCCCCGGATCCTGATACCATTCCACAACCGATTTCGCGTTCTCATCCAAGGAGTCCATCCATGAATCCGAAGCGTCTCTTTGCCTGCCTGCTGTTCCTCGCGCTCGCCATCTCCCCCGCCCTCTCTGCGGTCGTCTACCAGGTCAAGGTCACCAACCACGACGGCAGCCCGGGACCCGAGAGCATCGAGATGGCCGCTCTCGGCCACAAGCTGAAGATGGGGGTCGCCATGGCGGGGCCGAACACCCAGGGCGACGTCATCTTTGACGGCGACCGAAAAGAGATGGTCGTCATCGATCATGACTCCCAGGGCTACTACGTCATCGACAAGGCGACGATGGGACAGATCTCGACTCAGGTGAACGCGGCGATGGCCCAGATGGAAGAGGCCCTCAAGAATGTGCCCGAAGACCAGCGCGAGATGATGAAACAGATGATGGAGAAAAACATGCCGGGGGTAGGGACAAAGGCCAAGAAACCGGCCAACGAATTAAAGAAGACCGGCGAGAAGGCGACCAAGAACGGCTACCCCTGTGTGAAGTACGAAGTCTGGCGCGACGGCGCCAAGACCCAGGAGCTGTGGGTCACCAACTGGAGCAACGTCAAGGGCGCCGACGAGATGGTCGAGACGTTCGAGACCATGGCCTCGTTCTTCAACGAATTCAGGGAGGCGTTGCCCAACATGGCCGACGGCCCCGCCGATGACAACGTCTTTGCCCACATGAACGAGCTTAACGGTTTCCCCGTGGTCACCCGAGCCTTCGAAGGCGGCGAGTTGCAGAGCGAAACCGTCCTGGAATCCGTCACCGAGCGTGACATGGACCCCGACGCGTTTGAACCGCCCTCCGGTTACAAACGACAGACGATGGGCATGCCGTAACCAGGCGACGTCGAATCAGTTTTTTTTCTTGCGCTCCGCCGCCTTGTTGACCGCTCGATCTTTCCGGTTGGCGGCGATCTCGACGGCGCGGGCCAGACCCTCGTCTGACGGTTCGACGTAACCACACTTGTCGAAGAACTTCTTCGCCTCTTCGGCGTCGACCTGGACGATCTTTGCCCGGGCCTTGTTGAAGCCCGCCTTGATCGCGACCTTGAAGTAGTAGGTCTCGCCTGCGACGACATCCATCTCCAGGGCTGACGTGTTCTCGGACTTTGTCCAGAACAACCGTTTGCCGGCGGGCACCTGTGCGAAAGAATACGCTTTGGGTTTGGAGACCATGATCAGGTCGTCGTCGACGAAGGCCCAGGTTTTTACCGCTGCTGCGACCACCGCCGGGCGGAAGACGTAGACCAACGCGTGCCCCTCCTCGGGCTCGCCGCGTCTTTCGTCGTTCTTGGGAAACTTGTTGTAGTACTCCGCTGCCTGGACCGATGCGCCGACCGCGAAGATCACCAGCAGGGACAAGGCCACGTTTTTCAGTTTGCTTCGATGCATCTCATTACTCCTCAATTCGAACATCATCCAACCAAAGCATCGTGCCGATGGCGGTGCCGTTGTTGTGACGAAGGATGACCCGCAGCTCGTCGGTCGGCGCGAAACCGGCATCGACGGTGAACGGGATCGAGATCGTCTGATAGTTGGTGTCCAGCGCGAAGTTGCGGAACGTCACCGGGGGAGCCCAGGTGCCGTTCAACTGCAGGTCTTGACCGGCGGTGATGTTCACCAGTCGCGCCTCGACGGCGTTGGCCTCGATGGCCGAGAACTTCGCCTTGAACGATAAAGTGTAGTCCTGTCCCGGTGTCAGCGGGAGGTTCCGCTGGAACAGGATGATGCCACCGGCACCGGTTCGGGTCAGACGCGCGGCACGGCCGCCACGAGAGATATGAGCAGGATCGGTCTCCTGGGCAAACGTGCCACCGACAGACACCTCCTCCCAGATCGACAGGTTGGACGCTCCGGACCAATCCTCCAGATCGCCGTTGGGCAGCACGTTGACATCACGTTCCGTCCCGGAGGACTCATTGCCCCAACTGCCGTCGTTGGGGGCAATCGAGCGAACGACGTAGTACAGAACCTGACCGACCGCCGGCGAGGTGGGATCGCTCCACCAGTTCTGCACTGTGGTGAACGTCACGCTGGGATCAATGAAGTCGCCGCTGGTGGAACGAGCCACCTTGTACATCGAAGCGCCGCTTTGTGCCGGCCATGAGAACTCATTGAGATCGCCCAGGTTGAAGAAGCCGGCCATGCCGCTGATCTCGTCGATCAATCCGAAGCCGTCGTCGCCGTCACAGTTGTTGTCGATGCCGTCGTTTACCTCCGGTGCGCCGGGGTAGATCGTGCCGTCCGCAGGATCGCAGTCATCGTTGCTGGAGACGTACACGACCGGCATGGCACATGCAGCGAGCGATACCCCTGGATCACCGGCGCCGTCTGCGTCAAGATCCTGGTACCAGAGGGGTTGACCGGTCACTCCCGCGTCGTCGTCGTCGACGTCCAGATCGCAGTCGTTGTCCTGCCCGTCGCAGACCTCGGTGTTGCCGGGGTAGTTATCGGGATCGGAGTCGTCGCAGTCACCCGAGCATTCGTCGACACCGTCCATATCGTCGTCGTCGAAGCTACAACCGAAGCTGAAGTCGATGTCCGGCGTGGTCATGCCTGCGGTGACGGAGACCGGGTTGGAGCCGGAGCAGGACTCGAAACCGTTGTAGCACTGGGTGCCAAGCATCGGCTCGAAGGCCGAAACGACGTAGTCCGTCGCCGGCGGGACGGATAGCGAGTACATCCCGCTGCCGTCTGTTGGCGGTGTGCAGGCCTGGTAGCACGCGTCGACCATCACAGACGTCGCGCAGATCGTCGCGCCTGCGATCGGAACCCCGCTGTCGCGGACGATGCCGGTGATCGTTCCCGCCAACTGAACATCCGCATCGACGGTGGTCGTGTTGCCCTCGGTAACGACGACGATTGCGGCGTTATCGACACACACCTCGTCGTCGTACCACTCGGAGACATAGTTGCCTGAGTTGAAGTCGTTGAACTCGACAAGATGCGGACCCTCGTCGACCTTGATCTGATAGGTGCCGTCGACACAGGTCGAGGCGAAACCACTGGTGAAGATCGAAGGGCTCCCCGGGTTCATGGGATCTTCGTAGTACGCCGCGACGGAGATATCCTCCAGAGGTGTCATCGTGTCGGCGCCTCTAACGAGTCCGCCGATCGCCCCCGCGGGTCCCGACTTGAGCGCCGGGTACGCGATATCGTCATATGCGACGTTGGACGTTCGGCCGTACCGACGGTCTGCCAACGTGTCGTCGGTGACCTCCACCCGGGCGCGATAGAGCACACCCGCCTCGACCGGCATACGGAATCGTCCATCGAGCCCGGAAAAGGTCTCGGCATAAAACGGGAACGGATCGAAGATGCCGTTGGCCTCTGCCGGCTCACCCGCCAGTGGGCTGCCGTCGAAATCCTTCTGGATAGCCGAACTGGTCAGGACGCCCCGTGTCATCTGCTGGTCACCGAAATTGAACGGTCCGGCGATCATTTGCTGGAACTCCGCCTCCAGCAGGCGGCTGCGGGCCGGCGGGATCACACCGAAGAACCAGTCCCCTGCCGACATGTGCAGGGTCACGTCGCCGTTGGCGTCGGTGAGCTTCTCATCGTAGTTACCGGGACCATCGCCCTCGTAGTACAAGCGAGCGTCCTTCACCGGGTTCATTCCGTCGTCGAGAATCCTGGCGGTGACCGCCAGACCGTTGACTAACGTTGTGTCGACAGTGATGTTCCCGATAACTCCGGAACGGAACTCCGACGCAGACACCAGTATCGTGCCGTCCGGCGGTAGGAACGCCACCTCGATCTCGCCACCGGGATGACTGAGGGGACCGTAGTTACCGCCACCGTCGGCGAATCCGTAATCGACGACGATGCCGTCGTCGTCGTCGCAGTCGGCACTGAGATCCTTCCACGAGACGATGACAAACGAGTTGCCGGTGCCGGTGCCCGAGACCGATCCGCCGACGGTCAGTCCACCGGCGGAGAACAGTCCCGGAAGCAACGTGTACGGAACAAGCCGACTGTCCATGCCGTCCACTCGGAGTTTCATCTGTCCGCTGGCGGTTCCGGCAGGGACCTTGGTCGCGACCCGGCCACGAGACGCATCGACGGCCGTGGAGGTGCCATTGACGAATCCGCCGACACCGTCACTGAACAGGACATCGACGACGGCTCCACCGAGGTTGCCGGAGCTCAGGATGACCGGCTGTCCCTGTTGGAGGCTAGGCGATGGATCGATCCAGGTGATCTCCGGCGCGGTGGTCGCCGGCGCCAGCGATGACGGGTCAAACAGCGCAAAGTCGAAGTCGGCCGACTGATCGCCATTCAGATTGATCCAGCTCACACGGGCGTCCTGTACACCCACACCCGTCACATCCAGGATGTCCAGACCGTAGCTGGCATCGGGAAGGGCAAAGTTGAATCGTCCTTCGCAACTCTCGGTGCCGACAGCGTCGACCTGCATCATGTTGTCCTGACGGAAGACGGACACCTCCGCAAGGATTCCGTTGTCGTCGCCATCCACGACGCGCCCCGTGAACAGGGAACCTTGGTCCATGACGATCTGACCCATCTGTGCAGGAGCGCCGACCGTCAGTTGAACCCCGTTGGCGCCGGTGAAGTGACTTTCCGATGGAGCGTCGAAGCCGACGTCGTAGGTTCCGGCCCAGACAATCAGCGAGAAGAATCCATCTTCGTCGGTGATCGTAAACGTATCGTAGAAATCGAATCCGTCGGCGGCGCCGACGCCGGCACCTGAGACGCCCTCCCCGCTCTGGCTGATCACCTGCCCCGAGATCTCGAAGCCTGCGTCGAAGAAGTGATTCTGCGTCACGCCGCAGGTCAGATCGTAGTAGCCGTCGACCACACCGGATCCCGGAGGCGGCAGGAGATCGACCTCGTAGATGCCGGCGGCGTCGAGCGACATGGACCAGTCGCCGTTGCCGTCGGTCACCACACCGCGAATGAACGAACCGCCGTTATCCGCCACGACGATCACATCAGCAAGGTTTCCACCCATATCGGTGGTCTTGCCGTTCAGTGTGCAGACCGGTGTGAAGGTTCCGGCCGCGACTTCGATGCAAGCCGGTGGACTGGTTTCGCCAAGGTCGGTGTTGACGACCGTGACGTCGTAGGTGCCGGGTGTCAGACCGCCGGGAACCTGGACGACGATACCGCCACGGGTCGTGCTGTAGGCGACCACCGTGGCCGGCACGGCGTCGAAGAAGACCTGAGGGGCGGAACCCAGGGAGAATCCGTAGGCGAACAACAGGATGTGAGAGCCCACCGTCGTATCGTCGGAATCCCATCCGGTGATCCGCGGAAGCGAACGCCACGGCCCGACGATGAAGTTCACGTCGTCCACATCGGCGCCGGCGACGGTGAGGAAACGTGAAACCGATTCCGGTGACAGCCCTTTGTAGAACGCGGTGAAGTCGTCGGTCTCTGTCTCGACGAACCAATCATTGTCGATCACCGGCAACGAGTAACTGCCGTCGCAGGTTGTCACGGCGGCGCTGACGTAGCTGACACAGGTATCGAACGCCCGGCCGTAGAGGCAGGCACCGGTCAACAGATTGTCCGCGGTATCTTCGACCGTTCCGGTGATGAAACGGGTGGGAGTCAGATGATCGATATCCCGGCCGCCCAGCGTGTCGCCATCGCTGATGGTCTCGCACTCCAGCACCTGGCCGACAAGGCCCGTCAGCGGATCGTCGAGGCCCACGCTGTAGTCGTACGTGGCAGGTCCCGTCGGACCGACGGCGCCCAGCGTGTAGGTCCCGTCGGCCCGGGTGTAGGTCTGACTGCTGTAGCACTCGGGATCGCAGGGAAACTGCCGATCGGCGAACAGCGGATGACCGGGGACCGGCACACCCATATCGTCATAGAGCGTCCCCTGGAAGAAACTGTTGGCCGCCGGCAGCGTCAGTAAGCTGATCGCCGCCGGTCCGCCGCTGACCATGAAGCTGGTGCTGTCCTCGAGGGAGACGGCCCCTCGCGTATCGATGCCGTCCTCCGGAGACTCAACTGCCCACTCACCGTCGATGACGGAGAGGCTGTAGTCGCCATTCTCATCGGTGAAGCCCACCGACAACATCGGAAGACCGTCGTTGAAATCGGCGGCGACCAGCGTCCCGGGAATACCGGAGCCCGATGCGGGTCCTGACGAGTATTCGATCTTGCCGGACGCGACCCAATCGCCGGGAGTCATCGTCGGATCCTGGGCGACGTGCTGACTGGTGCCGTCCATGAACGGATTGGGCTGCCCGAGGAAGGGCGTCATGTATCCCGGTCGCAGAGCGACGACCACACGGTCGCGACAGGCAACCGCGGCGGGAACCTGAACCAGATAGTCGCCATTCTCGTCGGCGAAGGCAGAGTAGACCCGATGGGTCTCGTCGCCGACCTCGCAGAGCGGTAGTAAGAGGACGAAAGCTCCGGGGACGCCAAGCATCGTGCCGGAGTCCCGAGCCCGGCCGGCCACCGACTGGGTCTGGGCCGCCTGGGTGATGGTAAACGTCGCGGTCTGGGTCGACGAGTCGTTGGTGTCCTCGGCCTCCCAGATGAAACTTCCCGCGCTGTAGGGGAAGGTCAGCGGCGTGAACAGACGGGCATCGATCGTGACCGCCCCCACGGCGATGTTGGTGTCGGAGAACATGCCGGGAGACCAGTCGTCCACGTTGTCGGCGACCACATCGGCCCAGATCATGTTGTCGGCCGGGGCGTCGATGACCCCGTTACCGTTGGCGTCGTTGTAGAGACGGAGATAGACCTGAGACCCGACCACGCTGCCGACGGCCAATTCAACGGTTCCGGCCTCGGTCGTGGTGATGGTGGTCGGACTGACGTTCAAGGTGGGGGTACCTAACGCGACGCCCGTGCCCAATACGGTCAGCGCAAGTAGGTGGATCAACCGTTTGCGAAGTTGCATGAGATCTCCCTGATTATGGACGGATCTCGACTATAGAATTTTGAACCTACAAATCTCAAGTCGTTTTAGGGTTCGTGTCGGGGAGTTTCAGGACTGCCGGGATCAACGGATCCAGCGAATCGCCCCACCCATCTGCCTTCCCGGCCGACCGAGGGTCTCGTCGTCGTCGATAAATTTTCCGCCGAGCTGCTCGTCGATCAGGACGGCTCGCCGACACTCTCCCGGCAGGCGTTGTAGGCGCTGCGGATGCGAATGAGATCGGGATCTTCGTCAGGAACCGACGGTTCGAGAACTGCAATTGCGCGTTCGTAGAGCTTTAGCGCCGCGTTCGGCTTTCCTCCGTCCCGATGGACACCAGCCAAACCCTCGAGGGCCGCCGCCAGGTAGGGACTGTCGCTACCCTCGATCCGCTCGTCGATCTCGAGCGCCCGCCGGAACGATGCCTCTGCCTCCGACAGCTGATTCTGTTTCGCATACAGCGTGCCCAGCGCGTTCAGTGTGGGGGGAAGAATCTCTTCTCTTTCCTCCGCTTCACTGCGGTCCAGCAGCCAATCGAGGATCTCTCGGGCCTCCGTCATCCGGTCCTGCTCCAACAAGGCCGACGCAAGGCTACGCCGCATCCAGCGCACCTCGGGATACATCGGCCCCCAGGAGTTGTCGCCGATCTCAATCGCCCGCCGGAATAGGGGCTCTGCCTCTGCGCTCCGATCGACCGCCCGGTAGAGGTTGCCGAGGGTCGTCAGGCTGAACGAGACGTGAGGGTGGTCGTTACCCAGAACCCGTTGACGGATGTCGAGGGACTGCAACTCGACCTCGATCGCCTCGTCGTAGCGACCCTGGCTCTGAAGAACAATCGCCAGCGTGTGGATGCTGCTGGCGTAGTTGTGATTGTCCGGGCCGTGGGCGTTCTTTTCCAACTCGGCGGCACGTCGGTACAGGGCCTCGGCGTGTGAGTAGTCACCCCGTTCGTGATGGAGGGTGGCCAGGTTGTGGATCGACTGTCCGAGCTGGATGCCGTCTAGACCGAACGCCTTCTCTCGAATGGTCAGTGCACGGAGATGGGCCTCCTGGGCTTCGTCGAGTCGGCCCTGATGCTGCATCGTGTTGCCGAGCGTGTTGAGAACGTCGGCGACGTCGGGATGATCGACACCGAGACTTCCCTCGCGCAGGGCGAGGGAGCGACGGGACAATGTCTCCGCCTGTTCGAGATTCCCCTGCCACAGGCGAACCGTGCCCAACTCGAAGAGTGCAGTTGCAAGCTCTTCGCCGTCAGCGGTGTCGTGAATCTCGACCGCCTCTTCTAGAAGGGGTGCGGCCTGATCGTAAAGACCCATCACTCGGTAGACCCGCCCCATGGTCTCCATCAGCATCGCTCGGGTCCGTGGTTGCTCGTCGAGACCTCCCTGGATCTTCTCAACCCCACGATCGAGGACCTCGCGGGCGGTCACCTCGCGACCCCGGGCTTGCGTCGGATCCGGCGCTTCGAACAGGTCGACCATGAACTCGGCTACGTGACGCGCCGACGCCTCGTCCTGACGGGCCAGCTCTTCGGCCTGATTAGCTCGTGCCAGGCCCCACAGAGCCAGACCCAGGCCGGCAACGAGGGCAACGATCACGACGGCGGCGGCCGCGACCATCATGCGATGACGACGCACGAATTTACTCAGTCGATAACCTGCGTCCGGCGGACCGGCCAGCACCGCCTCATCGGTGAGATGCCGTTCGATATCGGCGGCGAACTCGTTGGGCGAGCCGTAGCGTCGGGCACGCTCCTTCTCCAACGCCTTCATGATGATCCAGTCAAGATCCCCACGAAGGTGACGGGCCAGAGACGGTGGGTCGGTCTTGCGGTTGGACGCGGTGGTCTGCGTGATATTACCGAGACTGGAGATGCGTGTGCTGGGACGTGGTGGATCTTCCTCACGAATCCGTCGACGGATCTCATCGGCACCGGCGCGGGCCAGCTCGGTATTCTGGAACGGCAGGGCACCGACCAGCAATTCGTAGAGCAGCACACCCAACGAGTAGACATCGCTACGGGTGTCGATATCCCCGGTCGTGTCGTCCGCCTGCTCGGGGCTCATGTAGGCCGGTGTCCCGACGACATGACCCTCCTGGGTGAACAGCGTCTGATCGGTGAGTTCCTGCGAGGTCGCCTTGGCGATGCCGAAGTCGATGATCTTCGGGATCGGCTTGTCATCGTGCTCGACAATCATCACGTTGCTGGGCTTGATGTCCCGATGGATGATCGCCTTCTGATGGGCGTGTTGGACGCCACGACAGATCTCGATGAATAGATTCAGCCGTTCACGGGTCGTGAGCTTGTGTTTGTCGCAGTACTGGGTGACCGACAGACCCTTGACATACTCCATCACGAAGTACGGTCGGCCGGTCTCCGTCTCGCCGGCCTCGAAGACCTGAGCGATATAGGGATGATCCATCAGCGCCAGGGCCTGACGCTCGGACTCGAAGCGGGCGATCACCTGGCGGGTGTTCATTCCCGGTTTGATCAGTTTCAGCGCGACCTTGCGGGCAACCGGTTTTTCCTGCTTGGCAAGCCAGACCTCGCCGAAGCCGCCCTCACCCAGACGGCGGATCGGACGGTAGTTGCCGATTACCGGTGGGACCGCCGGTCGCCGTGTGGGGCCGCCGGGTTCGGGTAGCCCTTCGGTGGGGGTGTCGTCGCTCATGAATCTGTCAGTCTACTCCGAGTCGACGGGTTTGAGATGTCGATGGATGATGCCGCTCTCACGGGCGCGCTCCAGGGCCTGGGAGGCCGTCATCATTATTAAGAGTGCCTGTCCCTCAGGAGTGTTTGCGATCGGCCGCGTCCTGACAGTCGAGACAATACGGCGATTCCGGCCGAGCTGACAGACGAGGATACCCGATCGGATCCTCGCAGCGCCGACAGAGTCCGTACTCGCCACGCTCCGCCAGACCTAGAGCCTGTTCGACTTGACGGAGTCGAAGGTCGGTCTGTTGTCGTGTGGCCTTCGACATACTCTGTTGCTGCATCGCGTCCATCCGCGTCAATCGACCGATGGGCTCGTCCAGCGCGACGGGACGCGTGCCCTCGCGAGTCGAATGGAGCATCGCCTGGAGTTCCGTCCTCAGCGCCTCGAGCCGCTGCCGCAACTCGTCGGTCTGCTGTTCGGTCAGGTCGTCCATTCCGGGATCATAGCTGTTTAGCGCTATATCAGCCGCACTTTTGGGTCGTTGCTGCATCCCTGCCGCGTGCCGCGATCCTACCGTGGATGGGAAACGCCGTGAAAGGTAGACTCCTCCCGCGAGCCGGCGCTTCTCCGGCGGAGGACTCATTGATGACTCGACGGATTTTATTTCTGATGGTGTTGCTCCTGGCGGCCGCAGGCTGTGCGCAGGATACGAGCACCGAGGTCAACATCAGCCAACTGGATCGCGCCAACTTCGACGAGACGGTCGAACCCTGCGACGACTTCTTCCAGTACGCAAACGGAACGTGGCTTGCCAGCAATCCGATTCCACCGGAACAGAGCTCCTGGGGCATCAGCGATACGATGCGTGAGCGGAACTACACCCTGCTCCGGGAGATCCTCGACGAGGCCGCCGCGGCCCACGCCGAGACCGGCACCAACAAACAGAGGGCCGGCGACTTCTGGACCGTCGGTATGGATACCGACAAGCTGGAGGCCGATGGGCTGGCTCCGATCGAGGCCGATCTGGCCGAGATCGCCAACGCCGAGAGCATCGATCAGCTGATCGAGGTCATTCGACGCGCCCACGCCGAGGGGGCGGGATTCCTGTTCGGTCTTGGGATCTTCCAGGACCTGATGAACAGCGAGCAGTACATCGCCTACGCGACGCAGGGTGGCATCGGTCTTCCCGATCGTGACTACTACACCCGTGACGACGAGGAGTCGTTGACGCTCAAGAGTCAGTATCAGACTCATGTGTCGCGGATGCTTCAGTTGTTGGGCGACACACCGGAGGTCGCCGACACGGCCGCCGCCGACATCCTCGCTCTCGAGACCCGTCTGGCGAAGGCATCGCTGACCAACGTCGAGCTGCGAAACCCCGCCAACTTCTACAACATCCAGACGGTGGGCTACGCCGATGCCGAGACGCCGAACTTCTCATGGAGTGGGTACTTCGATCATATGGGGATCGGCCAGATCGAGAGTTTCTCCTACGCGCATCCGAAGTTCTTCGCGGAGATGAACCTGGCGCTTGAGGACACCTCCCTCGACATCTGGAAATCGTATCTGCGTTGGAACGTGATCAACGCGACCTCGCCCTATCTGTCCAGCGAGTTCGCCTAGGCCGACTTCGACTTCTACAG
>Ga0224508_10003927_pt1 | contig 12241 bp, 9 predicted proteins | sample SF_Jan12_sed_USG_4_FD_170157 | JGI IMG/M metagenome (GOLD analysis project Ga0224508, IMG submission 170157) | Sediment microbial communities from San Francisco Bay, California, United States - SF_Jan12_sed_USGS_21 | ecosystem: Environmental > Aquatic > Marine > Sediment | place: USA: California...
AACCGACATCAGCCTGATGGATGCGCCAGCCTGTTACGAGCAACTGGCGAGAGAGTTTTTCGAATACTTCCCACAACTGGAAGGCGTGAAGTTCAGCCACAAGTGGGGCGGCATCATTGCGACTTCGACCCGATTCTGCATGGTGCCGGGAGTTGCCTATGACGGGCGTGTCGCCTGGTCGGTGGGTTATACGGGCCATGGCGTCGGCGCATCCCGCTTCGGCGCGCGAATCGGCATTGAATTGCTCGGTTACGAACCCAGCGATATCCTGCAAATGCAGTTCGTCACCAAAAAAGCCATGCCCTGGGCACCGGAGCCATTTCGCTGGATTGGCATACGCTTGACCCAGCGCGCGCTAGTCAGGGCCGATCGGAATGGCGGCAGGCGTGGCCTGTGGCTTAAAATTCTGGACAAGATGAATCTGGGTTTTACCTGCTAACTTCCTCAAAGATTGCAGTCATTTCACCGACCAACAGCGGCGCGTATACGTCTTAAAGACCTGGAGTTTCCGGGCGCTATCAATCGAGAGCGGGTATTTCACGCGTGAATAACGGCGCATAAACATCCTGATCCGACTCCAGGTAACGCGCCGCCGAGTGACCATCGTAAACCGCCGCCGCCACCGTGCCGGGTGCGTTGCAATCGCCGATTGCGCGCAGGGTTTTGAAACGATCTGCAAACGCCAGCAGTTCCTGGTAGAGCGCGTCCTGCGAATCGCGCGAGGTCACCAGCAGCAGGCTGTCGAAGGCGAGCTGTTGCTGCTGATCGTCGGCATAGACATTGGCGACCGTGGCCACTCCGGGAGCCAGGCTAAGCAACCGGTGCGACACGATGACCTCGACTCCGAGCAACAACACCCGTTGCTGTATTTTGCTTTGCTCCAGCGTGTTATCGGTCCACACCGACACTCGTGATTCGGGCGTCAGCAGGCAAACTTCGTGCCCCCGGTTACGACAAAGTTCGGCCAGCGTGCTGCCCATAAAGTAATGATCGTCATCGTAGATCAGCACCTTGCCCGCTAGCGCCTCGCCTCTGAACACATCATCCGGCGTCAATACCCTCACCTGGTCGACTCCCGGCAGCGGATAATGATGCTGACGCCCGACGCCGTCGCGTCGCCAGGACGAACCGGTCGCCAGCAGTACATGTGGTATTTCGAGATCGACAATATCCTGCGCGCCAAGTCGATTATCCAGATAGATGTCGACATTCTGTTTCTGCCGCAGCAGGTTCTCGCGATAATCGCGCACGCGCGCATAACTTGCCATGCCCGGCAATTCGCTTTCCCGCGACACCCTGCCACCCAGTGTTTCCGAGGCTTCCGCCAGGGTGACCGCGTAGCCGCGATTGGCCAGCTGCAGTGCACACTCGAGGCCTGCCGGGCCGCCGCCGACGACCAGCACCGCATCGTCGCTGGCGGCGGCGTCGATGCGTTCCGGGTGCCAGCCCTGCTTCCATTCTTCTCCCTGGGTCGGATTCTGCGTACAGCGAATCGGCGCCGCCAGGTTATCCTGCGCGACGCAGATATTACAGCCGATGCATTCACGGATTTCGTCGATGCGACCCTGATCGATCTTGCGCGGCAGGAACGGATCGGCGATCGACGGCCGTGCCGCGCCAATCAGATCGAGCACGCCACGGCTGATCTGCGACACCATCGCATCGGCCGATGTGAAGCGCCCTACCCCGACCACTGGCTTGCTGGTCAGGGTTTTGACGAACGCGGTATAGGGCTCCTGGTATCCCTCGTTGGGCTCGAAGCGGGCGGTCGAGGAATCGTTGCCCCAGTCACTGACATTGACATCCCAAAGATCCGGGATTTCAGCCAGCATGGCGACAATATCGCGACCTTCCGACTCCGCCTGCAGCCCATGCGCTCCCATCAATTCGTCGGTTGCGAAACGAAACGCGACCGCGCAGTCGTGACCGACCGCTTCCTTGACCTCGACTAGTATCTCTTTCGTGAGTCTAACCCTGTTTTCCAGGCTGCCGCCGTATTCGTCGCTGCGCTGGTTGTACTGCGGCTTGAGAAAATGCTGCAACACGGTCATGTTGTGCCCGCAGTAAACATAGACGATATCGTAACCCGCTTTGCGCGATCGCTTCGCCGCGTCGACATACCAGCGACGCAGGTCGGCTATGTCGCGCTTGCTCATGGCACGCGCCTGGACAGGATTAACGCCATGCGCCGGCATCGCGCTCGGCGCCATCGGCGCGATACGACTATAGTGATTGGTGGCGTGAAAGGCGTTGTAAACCAGTTCGATGCCGGTGAGGGCGCCGTATTCGTGAACCGCATCGGTCATCAGCCGATGCTGCGGAATATCGCGGTCGTCCCACAGGCGCCCCTCGATAAACGGCGTCAATTCCGAACTCGGGTGAATTTCGACTTCCTGGGTGCAGATGACGCCCCAGCCACCCTCGGCCTTGACGGCACGATTGGCCGCCTCGGCGCGCGGGCGACCATGTCCCAGTACATTGCAGTGCGGCACCTGGTAAAAGCGATTCGGCGCGGTCACCGGGCCAATTTTTACCGGCTCGAATAAAATATCGTACCTGGGATCTCGGGACATAAAAGCACCAGCTCAAATTTCAGGGGTCGCCGGAACCGGAAAAGTTTTTCCAGATCCAGGCTGACAGGATGTAAATCAATATCAATAACAGCGGAACAAAATAGATTCTGATATCGGTGAGCGCGGCGATAAACGGGATTCCATCGTAAGTCAACTCGACCAGCACTTCGATCCCGATCGCCTTCAACGCGATCAGGCCAGGCAGAATCAGGGCGGCCAGCTTGAACCAGATCGGCAAACCTTTGCCGGACTTACCGCTGGCCAAGCCGCGCTCGCGCTTCGGGTCTCGATTCATAGCGGTTATTTTACACGCAGACACCCGAGAATTAACCGTCCAGATCATCCGGCCTGTTGATTAGCCCGCAATCATGTAAAACTTGCGCAGGGTTTCGGTTATCTCCCACACGCAGGGCGTGCCCTTGGGAATGAAGAACACGTCACCGGCGGTAAATGTTTCCGAATTTCCGGCAGGATCGGTCAACGTCACCGAACCCGAAATAACCGACATCATTTCGTGTACCGGGTAGCTGTCGATCTCTTCCCGGCAGGGCGCACACTCCCAGATTCCGGTTAGAATACTCTCGTCGCCGGTGGCGAAAAAGGTATCGTTGAGTTCGGTCTTGTCGTCTGTAGTGAAAGCCTCGGGGGCCACCATATCCGAAGGCTGCAGGCCTGCGGCAGAGCCCTCGGGCAGTATGCGTATAAAGTTACTCATGATAATTCCTCCAGTTATTGATTTGATTAAAGAATACGGGGTATTACAGCACCAGTCGATCGCGTTTGAAACTGGCTTCGTTTTGACCGAGTTCCCGCGCCGCCTTGTGCCCGGCGTATACCGCCTGCGCGATGATCCCCGGCGCCCGGCAGTCGCCGATGCGCTGCAGGCTGAGACCGCCATTGGCGACAAACTCGTCGTGCCGTGCGTCCAGCGCTCGCCATAAATCGTCATTGGGCAAGCGCGTGCTGATCGGCAGCAGGTAGTCGGCCTCGATAACGGATTCAGCGCCACCGTAAACACATTCCAGCTGCACCCGGCCGGCATCGAAACCGGTCAGTCCGCGGTTGGTAATAATTTCAACGCCGGTCTCGATTAAAGCTTTCATCAACGGCGTATGTTCCGTTGTGAAACTGCTCCAGCCGGCCAGCGCGGTCTCGGGAGTCACCATGGTCACCTCGATGCCCTGCATCGCCAGGCTTAGCGCAATCGCGCTGCCGAGATAATAGTGCTCGTCGTCATAAATCACCACATGACCATCGGGGGTGAAACCATCGAGCAGGCGTTCGACCCCGATCACCGCTTGCTGCTCGTAACCGGCAAAGGGTTGAAGCAACCATCGACCCACGCCGTCGCTGCGCCAGCGGGCGCCGGTCGCCAGGATCACGTGGCGGCTGTCGAATGCGAGAATCGAATCCGTATCGAGCCGGTTGTCGGGATAGATACTGACGTTGGACATACGCGCAAGCTGGCCTAGGCGCCAGTCCCGCACCCTGGCATACTCCGCCAGCCCGGGTAATCGCGCTTCACGATTGATGCGTCCGCCCGGCTCGGTTTCAGCCTCGGCCAGAATCACCGAGTAGCCGCGTTTGCCGAGCGCGCAGGCCGCCTCCAGGCCGGCAGGTCCGGCGCCGACGATCAGTACGCTATCGTCCGCGTGCCGGGCTTCGATGATTTCGGGATGCCAGCCTCGGCGCCACTCCTCGCCCATGGTGGGGTTTTGCGTGCAGCGAATCGGCGCGCCCAACGAATCGTGTGCGTAACAGACGTTACAGCCGATACATTCACGAATGTCCTCGGCCCGCCCCTGCTCTATTTTTTGCGGCAGGAACGGATCGGCGATCGACGGCCGCGCGGCCCCGATAAAATCCTGGGTAGCGCTGGTGATCTGTGCCAGCATGGTGTCGGGAGAGGTAAACCGGCCAACGCAGACCAACGGCTTGCTGGTCATCGATTTGATCTTTTTCACCGCCACCTGGTTGGCGGCTTCGCTGACGAAACGCGAGCTGCCCATTTCATCTTCATAGTCGCTGACCGTGATATCCCACAGGTCGGGCAGCTCGGCGATCAGGCTGAAACAGTCGAGCAAACCTTGCGGATCCTGTTCGACATTGCCGGGAATCGAGTAGCGCACCGCGAGCGCGCTGCGTCCGGACACCACTTCGGCCACGTCTTCGATCACTTCGCGCAGCAGCCGCACCCGGTTTGCGGCAGCGCCGCCATATTCATCGGTACGCTGGTTGTAAGCGGGATTGAGAAAATTATGCAGCAGGTAATAGTGATTGCCGTAGACATAAACGATATCGAATTCGGCTTCCAGCGCGCGCCGCGCCGCGGCGCGATACATTTCGCGAAAAGCGCGGATATCGGCCCTGTCCATGGCCTGGCTTTGCGCCGGCAATCCCAAGGTCGAACTATTGGGCAGGCTGGCCACATCGAGCGCGATCTCGCGGCTGTACAAATTGGGCGAGGTATGGCCACCGTACCACAACTCGACACCGGCCAATGATCCCTGCGCGTGCACCTTATCGGTCATCAGGCGCAGGTTTCTGACGTCGTCATCGTCGCGCAGGCTGGCGCTGGGATACGGGGTTTCATCGGAACTCGAGTGAATCGAGCAATACTCGGTGCAAACCACGCCCCAACCGCCCTCGGCCTTGACGCCGCGTAACTCGGCCAGCATCTGCGGGCGCAATTGGCCCATGCCGGTGCAGTGCGGCACCTGGTAAAAGCGGTTGGGGGCGGTAACGGGCCCGATCTTTACCGGTTCGAACAGCGGGTCGTAGCGCGGATCACGCGCCATCAACTCGCCGCCGAAACTCTGGCCTTGGCGCGCAGCTCCTGATTAACCTGTTTCAGCGCGCCTTCCTCGGGCGCCTGCTCGAGCTCCAGCACAGGCAATTCATCGCGCAAGGCGTTGTGAAACGCGGCGACACCGCTTTCCAGGTCCGACAGCGTCAGCCCTTCGAAGGCACTCGAGCGCATGCCCTCGGCAACCCACTCGATTAATTGTATATCTTCGCTGCCGACACCGGCGTTGATCGCCTGGTTGAGCTCGCGCGCCTTTAGCATTTGCGGCCGTTCGTCCGGCAATGCGTAGCACTTGCCCTTCATGGCGCTTTGCTGGGGCCCAGCCGGGAAGAACTGGTAAATCTCGATCTGATCGGGAAACAGGGTGAGCACGAAGGTCGGGTACATACCCCAGTAAATCCAGCAATGACGGTGCGAATCCGGCAGATAACTGTCCTCGGGCAAGGCATCGACATAATCGCGGTTACGTTGAAACTTGAACTTGCGATCCTTGAAGCTGCTATACGAACGCCCCAGCCCGCCTTCCAGGCGCTGGTCGTTGTAGGTGCTACCCACCAGGTCGAACAGTTCGGGATGACCGACCGGCACGTGGTAACCCTCGTTGTCGACATCGACCACGGCTTTCCAGTCGAGGTCGAATTTCAGGTCATAGCTTTCGCCGAGGCATTCCATTTCTTCGATGCGGTACAGGCCTATCTCTTCCTCGGCCGCGTCCATCATCTGCGCTACCGACGCGCCATCGCCGCCGAAACGAATGAAAATCAGCCCGTGCCAGACTTCGCAATCAAGCGGCTTGAGGCCGTACTTCTCCCGATCGAGCTCGGGAAAGCTGTCCGCTTTGGGAATGTTTCTGAGGCTGCCGTCGAGGTTGTAGGACCAGCCGTGAAACGGACAGATGAACGACTTGCCGCAGTGCCCCTTTTCTTCGGCCACGACGCGTGAAGCGCGATGGCGGCAAACGTTATAAAAAGCCCTGATATCGCCGTCGCCGTCGCGCACCACGACCGCGCGCTCGTCGCCGATGCCGAAGCACTGGTAATCCCCGTTGCGGGGCAACTCGGCCACGTGCGCGACAAACAGCCAGTTGCGCAAAAAGATCTGCTCGATTTCGAGCGCGGTCAACTCGGCATTGTCATAGGCCCAGGCGGGCAACCCGCCGCGGCTGCCCTCGCGCTTGAAAATCTCCTCGACCGGTATGAATTTCATCATCGCAACCCTCTCGAATCAGGCGGCCGGCGACGGATGCCTGTTAGCCTCGCCCGCGGCGTCCGCCTCGGCCGATTCGATTTCGTCGAGCGCCGCCAGAATGCCCTGACGCAACATCGAGACCATGTCGTCGATCTGTTCGCGGGTAATCGTCAACGGCGGCGACATCACGCACATGTTGATGATCGGGCGCACGATCAGGCCGAGCTTCTGGCAATGCCTGTCGATCAGTTTGCCAATTTCATAGTCCATCGCCAGGTCGTCATCGCCCTGCTTGAGTTCGCACTCGACGCATGCCATCAAGCCCTTGCCGCGCACGTCGCGCACGATCGGGAGGTCTCGCAGCGTCTGCATCTGCTGCTGCATGTAAGGCCCGACATCCTGCGCATGCTCGAACAGCTTTTCGCGCAGCATGATCTCGAGGTTCTTGATACCGGCCGCGGCCGCCACCGGGTGTCCCGAGTAGGTGAAGCCGTTGGAGAACACCGCCGAATCGCCGCCGTTGGCCTTGATTTCCTCGATCAGCCGATCCGACACCAGGAAAGCGCCCATCGGCACGTAACCCGAAGTCAGGCCCTTGGCGGTGGTGATGATGTCGGGAACGATGCCGAACACAGCCTCGGATGCAAAACAGTGGCCGAGACGACCGAAGGCGGTGACCACTTCGTCGGAAAGGTACAGCATGTCGTTGTTGCGGCATACTTCGAGGCAGCGCTGGTGGTAGCCTTCGGGCGGCACGATCACGCCGCCGGAAGCCAGGATCGGCTCGGCGACGAATACCGCGCAATTATCGGCGCCGACCTCGGCGATCTTGTTCTCCAGATTGGCGACGCACTGCTCGAGAAAATCAGCGTCCGACATGCCCTCGGGCTTGTACAGCGGATGTGGCGCCTCGATGTGATGCACCAGGTGAGATTCCATCTCGAGGTTACTCTTGTCGCGTTCCTTACCCGAAACGGTTCCGCCCAGGTAAGTGCTGCCGTGGTAGCCCCGCTTCTGCGCAATAATTTTTTTCTTGCTCGGCTTGCCGCGCAGATTGTTGTAGAAATGCACGAAGCGCAGCGCCGAATCGACCGCGGTGGAACCGCCGGTGGTGTAAAACACATGATTCAGGTCACCCGGCGACTGCTCGGTCAGCATCGCCGCAAACTCGGCAGCGGGCCCGGTGGTCATCGACCATGGCGAGACGTAGGTCAGGGCCATGATCTGATCGTATACCGCCTGCGCCATTTCTGCTCTGCCATGGCCGATATTGACGCACCACATTCCGGCGGGCGCGTCGAGCAGGCGATTGCCTTCGCTGTCATAGACATAAACACCCTCGCCCTTGTCCAGCAGAGTGCGCTGATTGCCGCCGAGCTTGACGATATCGTCCCAGGGATGAATGAATAAATTATCGTTTTGTTTCAATTCTGCAGCTGTGCTCATACCCGCCTCCAGTCGACGCTAACCAGGAAAAAGTTCAAGAATTATAATTAGTTTTTATGTTTTTGCAATATATTTCAATCAATTAGAGATTTTTATTGACCAATCGCTCAGTAAAGGATAAGGTCGCCAGCATCCCAGAAACCGGATTCAGGCCTTGCCGACTACCGTCACCGAAAAGAATTTCGCCAGCCGCAATCGCAAACAACAAAGCGAATACCGCAAACTGCAGCTGATCGACGCCACCATCAACTGCATCGACAAGCTCGGGCTTTCACAAACCACTTTGGCAAAAATCGCCGAGCGCGCCGGGTTATCACAGGGCAACGTGGTATTCCACTTTCACAGCAAGGATGCCCTGCTCGAACAGACGCTGCATCATCTCAACGACGAATACGAGGCAAACTGGCAACAGGCGCTCGCCGCAGCGGGAGACAACCCCTACGATCAACTGCGGGCAATGGTCGAGGCCGCTTTCGCACCAAAAATATGCAACCGCAAGAAAATCAGCGTCTGGTTTGCCTTCTGGGGCGAATCACGTTCGCGCCCGAAGTACATGAAGATTTGCGGCGCCAGCGACCAGGCGTTTTCGGACAAGCTGCTAACGCTGTGCGAAGCCATCGAAAAGCAACCCGGTGCGCGCCTTAGCGCCGGCACTGCCGCGCTTGGCATCGAGGGCATGATCGACGGTCAGTGGCAGAATTTTCTGCTCGGCGCCTCGGGATTCAAGCGCGACCGGGCAATTCAGGCCGCATTCGAACTGATCGATTGCGCCTACCCGGCGGTTACAGGCGCTGATTCCGAAAATTTGTGATCACAATTTTTATATATTATGTTAACATCCGCCCAAACTATTGATGTGACAGGCTATTCGTCATTATGCTAATGTCCGCATTCTGCGAATGGGTTTCAGTCTGCTACCACCGTTAAGCCGCGGTACAGAATAGAAACACAATAATAAGTTTGGTATTCAAAACTAGTAAGCATTTTCGAGGAGATATATATGAAACACACTGCTTTTAAATCCAGCCTGATCGGTTTGACTACCGCGGCCATGCTGACGGGTGCAACTGTCGCCTCCGCCGCCGGCAAACTCAACGTCAGCAACTGGGCCGAATACATGGCCGAAGACACCATTGAAAATTTCGCCAAGGAATACGATGTCGAGGTTACCTTCACACCCTATGACTCGGCCGAAGCGATCGATTCCAAGCTGCTGGCAGGCAACTCGGGTTACGACGTGGTTTCCCACGCGGCTTCATTTGTCGCTCGCCTTAAGCAGGGCGGAATCCTGGCCAAGATAGACAAAACCAAGCTGCCCAACTTCAAGCACATGAGCCCGGATGTAATGGCGCAAATTGGACAAAAATGGGACCCGGGTCATAACTATTTCGTGCCGTTCATGTGGGGCACTCATGGCGTGACCTACAACAAGGAACTGGTGCTGCAAACCTACCCGGACGCGCCGATCGGCGATATCAGCATGATCTTCGATCCCAAGCATATGAAAGAACTGGCCAAGTGCGGCGTGTCTTTCCTCGATTCCCCCACCGACGTCATCCCGATGGCGCTGGCATACATGGGGATGGATCCGGACTCGACCAACAGGGCCGATTACCAGAAGGTAGAGGACATGCTGAAAAAGGTTCGTCCCTATATCAAGACCTTTGACAACTACGCCTATCAACGCATGCCGCAGAAAGAATTTTGCGTCGCCGTCACCTGGGGACCAGATGGATTGCTGGCGATGTCCGGCGCTGAAGAAGCCAACACCGGGGTAAAACTCGATTTCTTCCTGCCCGAGATTTCAAATTTCTGGGTCGACGGCTGGGTCATCCCGGGTGATGCCAAGAATATCGAGAATGCGCACCTGTTCCTCAATTACATGATGCGCCCGGAAGTCGGCGCGGCGGACAGTAACTACACCTGGTACGCCACCGCGAACAAGGACGCCATCCCGATGATCGACGAAGCCGTTACCTCCAGCCCGGCGGCATTCCCGACAGCCGCACAGGTCTCCACCATGTATACGCTCGCTCCATTGCCGCCCAAATCAGAGCGGGTACGCACCCGGACCTGGACCAACTTCAAGGCCGGTAACTAGCAACACCAAACCGGGGTGATCATCACCCCGGTTTTTTTCGCTGACATATCGCGGGGGAACTATGTCACACCCGATAGACCATACCGACCGTCCCTGGCTCGACCCCGAAGCCGAGCCGTTCATCAAGGTGCAGAGCGTCAGCAAGCATTTCGGCGATTTCACCGCGGTCGACAGCATCGATCTCGATATTTACAAGGGTGAGCTGTTCTGCCTGCTCGGCGGCTCCGGCTGCGGCAAGACCACGCTGCTGCGCATGCTCGCCGGCTTCGAAACCCCCTCTTCCGGTTCGATTCTGATCGACGGCGTCAACATGAACGACGTACCGCCTTACGAGCGGCCGGTTAACATGATGTTCCAGTCCTATGCGCTGTTTCCGCATATGACGGTGGAAAAAAACGTCGGCTATGGCCTGCGCCGCGACGGCGTCGCCAAAGACGAGATCGAGCAACGCGTCGATGAAATGCTGGCAATGGTCGAATTGACCCAGTTTCGCAAGCGCAAGCCGCACCAGTTGTCCGGCGGGCAGAAGCAGCGTGTCGCTTTGGCGCGCGCGTTGATCAAGCAACCCAAGATGCTGCTGCTCGACGAGCCGCTGGCCGCGCTCGACAAGCGGCTGCGGGTACAAACGCAATACGAACTGATGAATATCCAGGACAAGCTCGGCGTCACCTTCGTGGTCGTAACCCACGACCAGGAAGAAGCGATGACGCTGTCGACCCGTATCGCGGTAATGGATGTCGGGCGCCTGCAGCAGGTCGGCACCCCGACCGAGATTTATGAATTCCCGAGTTCACGCCTGGTGGCCAATTTTATCGGCAACGCGAACATGTTCCAGGGGCGAATCACCGAAAACGGCACCGATCACGTTGTCGTAGAGTGCAAGGATCCAAGCTGTAATTTCTACATCGACCACGGCGTGTCTATCGCCGAAGGCACCAAGGTCTGGGTATCGCTACGACCGGAAAAAATAAGGGTATCCAAACAAGCCCCCGACGATCCCAACACCAACTGCACCCGCGGCATGGTCAACGACATCGGCTATCTTGGCGGTACTTCAACCTACCGCGTGCTGGTCGGTGAAGAGCATATCGTCGAAGTGACTTCACCCAATCTCAATCGCCCCAAGGACGGCAACCCGCCGATCGACTGGGACGAGGAAGTGTTCCTCAGCTGGGAAGCATCCAGCACGGTGGTGCTGACCAAATGAGCACGCCGGCGGAAGCGATTACGGATAGCGAAATAAGCCTGAAAGACCGGCTGTTACAGCGTCTTATGCGTCTGGCACAGGATCGCTGGCGCACGCTGATCCTGATGGTTCCGTTTGGCTGGCTGCTGCTGTTCTTCCTGGCGCCGTTTTTCATCGTGCTCAAAATCAGCTTCGCTGAAACCGTTATCGCCAGCCCGCCGTTTACGCCGATGATCGAATGGGTCGACGAGGGCATCATGCACATCCGCGTGGTGGTCGACAATTTCGCCTACCTTTGGGAAGACGACCTGTATGTCAAGACTTACCTGAATTCGCTCAAGATTTCGTCGATCTCGACCATTTTATGCCTGCTGGTCGGCTACCCGATGGCCTACGCCATCGTGCGCGCCAACCACACCACCAAGCATATTCTGCTGATGCTGGTCATCCTGCCGTTCTGGACCTCCTTCCTGCTGCGGGTGTACGCCTGGATGGGGCTGCTCGCCGATCAGGGCACTATCAACAATTTGCTAATCGCAATCGGTATCATCGACGAACCGTTGCGCATGCTATACACCCCGTTCGCGGTCTACGTCGGCATCGTATACACCTACGTGCCGTTCATGATCCTGCCGCTTTACGCCAACATGGAAAAGCTCGACTGGACCCTGCTAGAGGCCGCCGCCGACCTCGGCGCCAAGCCCATGGTCACCTTCTTCACGGTTACCCTGCCGATGACGATGCCGGGGATCATCGCCGGCTCGCTACTGGTGTTCATTCCGGCAACCGGCGAATACGTTATCCCCGACCTGCTCGGCGGCGGTAACGTGCTGATGATCGGGCGCATACTTTACAACGAGTTTAACGCCAACATCGACTGGCCCGTGGCCTCGGCGGTAGCGATCGCGTTATTGCTGGTGCTGGTGCTGCCGATGATGCTG
>Ga0224508_10003928_pt1 | contig 12241 bp, 9 predicted proteins | sample SF_Jan12_sed_USG_4_FD_170157 | JGI IMG/M metagenome (GOLD analysis project Ga0224508, IMG submission 170157) | Sediment microbial communities from San Francisco Bay, California, United States - SF_Jan12_sed_USGS_21 | ecosystem: Environmental > Aquatic > Marine > Sediment | place: USA: California...
CGTCGGGGACGAAGTCGCGGAAACCCTTCATCGTATCGACCAACCTGCGGCGCAGGTAGGCCTCGGCTTCGGCCTCGGTCGGCTTGACAGCGTTGTAGCGCTCGAGTGCGAAGTGGGAGCCGGCCTCGACACCGCCCTTGATCAGCACCTCGAGGCCCTTTGCGCTGCCGGCGATGTACGGGTCGACCCGCTTGCCCGCGTAGCGCGGATCGTCGTGAATGCGCCGCAACGCCTCCACGGTCGGCTCGAACATGAACTCCAGCGACCGGAAGTACTCGTCTACGAGCTGGCCGTCGATCCAGGGCTGGTCGTATCCTACTTTCTCGGTCAGACCCTTGACGACTTCCTCGGCGGTGATCTTGCGCTGATCCTCCGCCAGCGCGCGCCGGTCCCAGCCGGGCGCCCTCGTCTCGATGATCCACCGCCCGCCGCGCCGCCGCCACGGCTCCGCCCAGGCGCTCTGGTCACTGCCCGCCACGCCGACGATCGTGTTGACGTGCGGCAGCATGACCCGCTCCAGGAACGCCCAGTCGTAGGGGCCGTCGTGGTGGACCTTGGGGTCGTATTGGAACTTGCAGAAGCGGATCTCCGGCACGCGCCGCACCTCGAGGCGCCTGACGCTGCCCGTGAGGCGGACGACGTGCTTACCGGCCGCGACGAAACGCATCATCTCGCGGACGTCGCTCTCTTCCGACACGACGCCGAACCTGGAGTCGTGTTCGTAATGAATCCCGTCCAGTTCAATCCGGGTATCCATCTGCCCCCCGGTGACGCGTACGAATGCCCATCCCGGTTCTTTGAACCGGAACGCGTAACGGCCGGGCCCCGGCGCTTCCTTGTCGAGGTGCACAGTGACGAAGTTGTTCAGTCGTGTCTTCGCGGTGGCGGGAGCAAAAGGCATGGCGCACGCGAGCAGAACAACGATGCCGACGAGCGAATTCTTCATCCCCTCATTTTAACCACGGACCGGCGGGGTCAGGCGTGCGGGATGCTTCCCTTGGCTATTCGAACTCGAAGAGTTCCACGTCGAAGACCAGCATGCCCGGCACGCGGCCGTCGCCCTGAGCCACGCGGCAACCCCGGGGTCACCGCTCGTCCACCGGCTGCCGCGGGGAGGCAATCAGTTCCCGCAAGTGCTCGAGTCCGGGGGCTCCTTCCAGACAGGAGGCCAGGGGCGCGATCTCTCGGACCAGCCCGCCCCAGTCGGCCTCGGCCTCCGGGTCGGCGGCGGCGAGATGGGCTCGTAGGGGATCCCGGAGCTCCGGGTAGAGCAGCACCCCGCGTGTCAGCCTGAGGAAGCCGTCCACTTGTCGCTCGAGTGATTTCAGGTTGGCCGACAGGGAGCGCGGCGCCCAACGCTCGTCCAGCCGATGCTCGTAGCGATCCAGCAGCGAGATCGTTTGCTGGCCGTACGTCGGCGTGAGATAGGAGATCAGCATCGCCGCGGGGGCCAGCGCCGCCGCATCCCGCAGCCCCGATCGCTCGCCGGCATCGGTGAACTGTTCTTTCCTGTCGCGGTGCAGCCGGCTCCACAGCCCGGGGAACTCCGACAAGGCGTCGAGCAGCTCGGTTTCGTACAGCGCGGCCGTCTCGGGGCTCAGCGGCAAGAAGACGCCCAGGTTGAACAGCTCGTTCTTGATCGCCGCGAGGTCGGTCAGCTCTTTCCTCAGGTCCTCGTCCAGATCGGGAAAATAGAGCGGATGGTAGGCGGGATGGCCGCGCGAGAACAGGGACGCCACCTCCGCTTCCTGCTCTTCCGATCTGTCTTCCTCTTCGGCTGCGGGTGGGCCCTGACGGTCCGACGACGACGGGGCCCGGTAGTACGGGTTGACGTTATAGATGAAGGACTGCCGGAAGAAGGCGAGCCAGAGATCCCTGGACGTTTCGATCTCTTTCACCTCTCTCGCGGTGACGTTGGAGCCGATTCGGGAGTTCAGCCTCGAGCGGCGCGGATCGAACCGCCTGTCGGCTTCGGTCCGCTCCTGCGCCAGGGTCCGCAGCGGCTGCTGCGTCTTGGCGAGGATGGCGGCGCGGCGCCGGTCGATCTCTTTCTGCCAACCCTCGTAGAGCGCCCGGTAATCGTTGCGATCGTCGATCTCGAGCCGGCCGAACATTTCCCGCAGCTCCCTGCCGATGATCTCCTCCGCCGCCCGGACCTCGTGGGGCACGGGCACCGAGGGGCCCGTGAGCGGCGCACCGAAGCGCATCCGCGGCAGCGCGAAGGTGTGCTCGCCGGCTTTGAAGGCGTGGACGGTCAGGTAGCCTCGCAGGCCGCTGTCGCTCAACCGCAGCGACTCGCGGAAGCGGCGGACCTGCTTGAGCAGGCCGGCGGGGGTGTCGAAGGCTTTCCTCGCGCTCGGGGGTGCCAGCTCCTCCCGTTGCCGCGTCTCCTTCCGGTAGAGTTCGCTGCCGATCCGGACCCTGCCGTCGGAGGAGTAGCTCGAGTCCGGATCTTCGAGCCGGGCCAGCAGCAACCCGATCAACTCGTCGGCCGGGAAAGCCCCCGCTTCCGGCTCGTCCATCCGGCCGGCCACCTGACGCTCACCGGACCCGGGATCGGCCCGTAACGGTTGGACCGGAGCGAGCAGGACCAATGCGGCGAGCAGCAGAAGCGAACCCGCGAGGCCTCGAGCCATCCTCGTCCTCCGACTTCCATGGTAAACCCGCATCGCTCCGCTCCCTCGTTCTCGGTCGCCCGTCCGACCCTAACGAGCATAGGAGTTTTTCGGGCTGTGCGTTGTAACATCGCTGTAACAAGCGTTTGCAGTTCCCCGGAGACTTGGCGTCATGAAAGCAGTCGTTTACGACAGATACGGCACGCCGGACGTACTTTCCGTGAAGGAGATCGAGCGCCCAACCCCGGGAGAGACCGAAGTGCTTCTCAGGGTGAAGTCGGTATCCCTGAATCTCTCCGACTGGGAGTGTCTGAGGGGCAGCCCTTTCTACGTCCGCCTCTTTGGACTCATCAAGCCACGCATGCACATTCTCGGTTCCGACATCGCCGGGACCGTTGAGGCCGTAGGGAGTGGGGTGCGCGAGCTTATCGTCGGCGATCACGTGTTCGGCGACGCCCTCGGCACGTTCGGCGGGTTCGCCGAGTACGCTTGCGTGCCGGCCGACAAATTGATGAAGAAACCGGAAGGACTGACGTTCGACGACGTGGCCGCGGTGCCCCAGGCTTCCACCATCGCGATGCAGGGACTGCGCGCGGGTGGCGGGCTCCGATCCGGGCAGAGGGTCCTGATCAACGGCGCGGGCGGTGGGTCCGGCATGTTTGCCATCCAGATCGCAAAGATGCGGGGGGCCGAGGTCACCGCGGTGGACCACGAGGAGAAGCTCGACCACATGCGCTCGCTCGGAGCCGACGACGTACTGGACTACCGCCGGACGGACTTCACCGGGACCGGCGAGCGCTACGACCTGATCCTCGACCTCGTCGGCACTCGCTCGGCCTCCGCCGTCCGGCGTGCGCTGGCCAAAGGCGGCACGTACACCATGGCCGGCGGCAGCATGAGCGCTCTTCTTCAGATCCTCTTGCTCGGCCCCGTCGTCGGCGTCTTTTCCGACGCCCGGATCAGGGTGCTCGCGGCCGAATCCAACTTCGCGAATCTCGAGGCCGTACTCGGCTGGCTGCAGTCCGGTGACATCAAGCTCACCATCGACAGACGATTCCCGCTGGAACAGGCCGCCGACGCCGTGCGATATGTGGGAGAAGGACGGTCACGGGGGAAGGTACTGGTCGTGCCGTAGCGAACCGATCCCCTTCGGCAAGCTACACGTCGGACTCGAACCTGTACTCCCTTGCGGGAAGGGGATTTTAAGTCCCCTGATCAGAAATGCCGGTCCCGCCTGAACACCCGGTAGGCCAAAACCCCGGATATCAGCGTGACAACCGCCGCAATCCACTCCTGGGGACGCTGCCACGCCGCCAGTAATCCAAGCATTAGCGTCGCAACGACAAAAACCGCCGGCACCATTGGATACCCGATCCCCGCCACCGCCGACTTCCCTTCCCGGCGACGCAGCACGAACAGACACGCGACAGTTCCCGCCGCGCTCATCGACAGCACGAACCCGAGATAGGACAGCAATGCGCTCAGTCCCGACACGCTCACGACGATCGAGGCGAGGACTACCTGAAGCGTGATCGAAGCCAGCGGTGCGCGACTCCCCTGCCCGTCGTTCGTAACGGCAAAGAACGCCGGGAACACCCTATCGCGCGCCATCTGTGCGTACACGCGCGGCCCGGCGACGATCATCGACGACACCGAGCTGAGCAGGGCCAGGCTGATCACGATGCGCAGCGCGATCGACAGGAACCCACCGCCGAGCGCAACGGCCGCGGCTGCGGCAACGTCCGGGCGTCCGCTGACGTCCGCCGGAAGAGGCGCGAACAGGAACACCGTGTTCAACACGAGGTAGACGGCGGCGACGATCGACGTCCCGAGCCAGAGCGCGCGGGGGGCCGTCCGCGGAGCGTCCTCGATCTCGCCCGCGACGTAGACCGCGGCGTTGAACCCACTGTAGCTGAGCGAGATCCAGATCAAGGACGAAGCGAACGCGGTCAGCGAGAACGCCGCGGTAGGTCCCGGTACTCCCAGCCCGGGCCATCCGGTGCCACCGAGACGGGTCAACGCATACCCCACGAAACCGGCAATGAACAGCAACTTGAACAGCACGATCACGTTCTGCGCTCGTACGCCATGACGCACAACCAAACCGTGCAACGCTCCGCAGGCGACGATTGCGGAGATTCCGACGGCTCCGACGGGCAACCACTCCGGACGGACCTCCGGCGGGACGACGTAGGTCTCGAAAACGGTCGCGGCGAACGCGATCGCCCCGGTGAACCCGGCGAGGAGCGACACCCAGCCGGCAAGAAACCCCAGACTCGGATGAATCACACGACTGAGGAACAGGTATTCGCCGCCCGAGGCCGTGATGCGTCGAACCAGCCCGCCGTAACTCACCGCCCCGCACAGCGCGATGATCCCACCGACGATCCAGGCCGTCATCACACGGGATCGACTACCCAGATCGGCCAGCGCAAAGCCGCTGGTCGTGAAGACGCCCGCTCCGATCATGTTGGCCACGACCAGCGCCGTCGCCGAGGCCAGGCCAAACGGGCGCCGCCGCCGGCGCTCGCCGGTCATTTCTTCTTGAATATGTGGAGGTAGGTCTCTTTGAAACCGGGGATCTCGATCTCCTCGGCAAAAGAGAATCCGGCGGCCTCGATCTCACTGCGGAATTCGTTCTTCCCGGCCCGCACGTGGTCGAGCACCCACTCCCGCGACTGACCGGGAATCCGGTCGAACTCGACCACGACGAATCGTCCGCCGCGAGCGAGTGCCTGGTGGATCGAGGCCAACGTGGGTTCGACCGCCTCGAAGTGATGGTAGGTGTCGCAGGCAAAGACGAGGTCCACGGAGTCCGGCGGCAAGGTGATCGAATCGACGCGGCCGAGGACGGTGACGACGTTGGCCAGGCCGGCCTCCGCGCTGGTTTGATCGATGTGCTCGATGAAACGCGGCGAGATTTCGACGGCGTACACCCGACCCTTCGGGCCGGCCGCTTTGGCGAAGAGTCGCGTGTACAACCCGGATCCGGCGCCGACATCGGCGACGCGGTCCCCTTCCCGGACACCGATCGCGCGGAGAACTTCGTGCCGCTCCGCGAACACCTCACGGCTTTCGCCTTCGAAAGTCGTAACCCACCTGTCGATGTCCATTTCGGGATCGACGAAACGGCGGTTCAGCTCCGCGGGCGCTCCGGTGACTTTCGGTTCCTGGGCGGCCACGACCGCAAAAGTCATGAGGATCGGCAGTAAGGCAACGATGGTTCGGCCCGGAGATCGATCGTGCATGGGAGCCTCCTGCCCGGATTTTAGCAAGAAAAGACGCGTACGCTGGCATCGCTAGCGGTAGGCTGACTCAATCACCCGTGAGATCCACACTAGAGCTGCCAGAGGCCATGCTCGATTCCGCCGAGGATGTAGATCGAGAATCTACCCTGACCGGGGATCTCCATAGGCGGTATCGCCACGGTCGCGCCGTTCGCCTCCGCAGCCTTGACCGCAGCTTCGATGTCATCCACCAGGACATAGGGCCGCACGACCGGCTCTTCCGTATCTCGCATCGGCGCACGCACGCCTATGCGCCCCCCACCCTCGAGATCGGCTGTGCGGGCGTTGCCGAACTCCGCAATCGGTTCGCTAAAGACGACACCATGCGCATGAGCCAAGGCATCGCACGTTTCGTTCACCGAAGGCGTGACAATTTCAAGGTACTGCACTTTCAAAGCGGTCTCCTCTGCTGTGGCAGCGCCTACGATCAGCAACGACGCTAGACAAAGAACGATCAAACGGAGTGGTGACGAAATCATGATCTGAGATTCTCCTGTGAAATTTGAATGAAACAGCTGCAACACCTTGTCAGGCCGTTGCCCCTTCTCTATCCCGGCACCAACGCCAGGCACGCCCCGACCGGATCCTGAACCACCGCGCATGCGTCCTCCTCAGCGTTCCCTCGTGTCGTCTTCATGATCTTTCCCCCTTCCTCCCGTACGCGACGGACACTCTCGGCGAGGTCGCCAACGGGGAGGTGGATCATCCACATAGGCGGCAGGCCCAGGTTCACGCCGCGCGCATGGCGGACTCCCGCCGCTGGGTTCCCATCATCGCCGAACATCTTGTAGTCGGCGTAACGATCGCTCCCGTCCTCCATCTCGACGTCCTGCACTGACCAGTCAATGACCTGTCTATAGAAGTCACGGGTTGCCGAGGCGTCGGAGACCGTCAGGTCGAGCCAGGAGATGCGACCCACACGCGTCGCGTCGCCGTCAGCCGACGGGACCGCCTCCGCAGGAACGACTGGGACGATCCCGAATGCCGTTCCATTCGGATCAAGTAGCACCGCCCATTGATTATTCCCATCGCGCATGAGCTCGCTCCCGCCCAGATCGAGCGCACGCTTCACACTGGCTGCGACTTCAGCGACCTGAATGTGCGGCATCCATTGGAGCGGAAGGTGAGAATATTCCGCGCTACGCGGTCCCAGGCCGATGATCGGCGTGCCCAGGTTGTTCATCAGGTCCTCGCGCCAAAGCGGGTTCTCGCCCGTGGTGAGTACGCGTGAGTAAAAGCGCACTTCACGTTCGTGCTCGGGAACGGCGATGTCGGCGCTGAGTATTCCGCCGACGCGCGGGACAAGGGGGTCACTCATGGTTCGCTCCCTGGGGGTTCGTAGGGGTTTTCCAACCGTGGAGTTGCGCTTTCCAAACCGTCACAAAGGCCTCGATACGGTTTTCCCGCAACGGCCGGGCTTTGATCTCGCTGCAAAACCGATCCTCACTAGCGGATCGCGATCGGCCGACCGGGTGAGCCGGTCGCACCCTTGAACGGCACGGGCGCGAACATGAACAGGAATTCGTGGACGCCGTCCGACGCCAGCTCCTCGAGCTTGAGATTCTCCAGGTTGAAGATCCCATTCTTGGTCAGCAATTCCTGGTGCACGGGAAACATCAGGTCCGGGTCGGGGTTCGGGACGACCTCGCTGGTCCACGAGTCCGATCCGATCATCGTCAGCTTGCGTGCAGCGACCCACCGAGCCACCTCGAGTCCGATGCCGGCGGGTGAGTCGTTGTACTTGTCCGGCTCGCTCCACAGACTGGACCACCCGTAACGGAACAGCAACGCATCGCCTGCGTGAATCGTCGCCTCCTGGATGCCTTGCTTCTTCAGCGCGCCGCGGACGTCTTCGACCGTGACCTCGTAACCGTTCGCGAGTCGATCCACGTTCTTATAGCCCGCGACGTCGATCAGGATTCCCCGCGTGACGATGGGCCTGATCTTCTCGATGCCGAGCTGACGCATTCCATGCGCGCCGAGGATCTCTTCGCCGGTGAAGCCATTGTAATACACGTCTTGCACGCTGCCGTCGGCCATCGTCATCCGCGTGCCGATGTGAGTCAGCCCATCGAACTGCGTGCCCACCTGGCCGACCTCGGTGCACAGAAAATCGTCGTTACCGATCATCATGTTCGCACCGAACGGTTGGTTGTAGGTCGGCGCCCCGGGAATCATCAGAGTGTAGGTGCGCTCGCCGAACAGAGGCATTCCACGTTCGTAGACCTGACCCAGTTCGTAAATCTTCCCAGTCTCGACCAGTTGGACGGCCTGTAGAACTTTCTCCGGCGTGATCCAATTCGACGCGCCGGCCTGATCCTCGGCGCCCCAGATCGGATGCGGCCACCAGGGTCCTTTCTCGCGGGTCTGCCCGACGAGCGGGACCGTGGCGGCGAGCAGCGAGCAACAGATAACAATGACTACGAAACGAAACACAGCTCCCCCTCCTTTGCAAGGTTCGGATCGTACATCAGGTCTGGAACCCTCAAGTAGCTGGTCAGCCGGAAGTCGACGATAGAGAAGGGCGCCAGGGAAGGATCGGCGGTTCACTGGAGGAACTGACTTGCTGGGCAGCGCCATGAAGCGCTTTACCTTCCAGTCGCCGTTGACATCCTGCTCGAGCACGGCCGCGTAGTTGCCCTCCACGACGTGCCGACCCTCCTCTCCGTTGAGGGAGAAGGTCTCGGAGAAGGTCCCGAAATTTACCAGCCATTTCACGAAGCGTTGACCTCGGTGGAGGACTACAGACCGTCTTCAAAGTCCTGATACTCCGCCAAATATCAGACGATCCAGTTTCGGTACACTACGGCTTCGCTTCTATCATCGCGCTGCGACATATCCGGCCATGGTGGCCACCAGGATCTGCCGGGATGGAATACCGTCGCCATCCGCGGATCGTAGCCAAACAGAAGACCGATCGACAGCTATCGACGCGTTGATGAGTGGGCTAGAATTGCCCGGATTCGGGTTCGGCCGAATATTTGGACACTACGGGTTCACAACTCGGCCTGGTTCAGCTATGCCCAACTTTGGACGCGGAGTTCTTTGAATCCGCGAAAGTCGGCCTTGTTTGCCGTGACGAGTACCAGGTCATTTACACTCGCGACCGCTGCGATCTGGCCGTCGATGAAGGGACGGGCCTTTCCGGCGGCCTCAAGCCTTGCTCGCTCACCAGCGTGCCATTCGGCAGCGGTGCGGCCGTAGTTCAAGATCGGAAAACTCGCTAGCACTACTTCTTCCAAGTAACGCTCGATGGCCGACCTTCGATGCGACTTCGGAAGTCGAGCACACCCGAACTGCAATTCGTGCCAGACGATCGAAGCGATCGCCGTCTCTCCTTCATGGCGACGGAGGCGACGCAATATCGCGGTGGCCGGACTCGGCCTCAACGGCTCCGACACGACGTTTGTGTCGAGCAGGTACTTCAGACTCACAGGTCGACCTCGCGACCGTGGCTCTGGTCCCGTACTCCTGGGAAGAGTTCATCAGGGTCGATGGCCAACTCGTTTAGATCGATTTCTCGCGTGAATTCCTCGTAGGCCTCTGAGAACCCTCGATACTTCAAAATGAGTCGCTCGTACTGCCGACGACCGATCAATACGGCAACAGGTTCACCTCGCCGCGTTAGCTCGACAGCTTTTCCGGATTCCGCCGCTCGCACAAGGCTGGGCAGACTATTGCGAGCCTCCGCGATTGAATGTTGTTTGGCCACCGCACACCTCCTTACGCACATGTACATCTACATGTACATAATATGTACCCGGGCCGGACGACGCAAGTGAAATGGTGCCGGAGCCGGGACTCGAACCCGGATGAGCGTTGGCTCGGGGGGTTTTAAGTACTCTCGAGAAGGGCGGCGAATCAACCTTTATTTGATTCGTTGCCCTTTCCCGTTTCCGAGGGTTACGAGGAGTGCTCTACAGTCCGAGGGTCATGGACACCCAGGTGGACACCTGAGACAGCGGTCACGTCCTGAGCTACGTCGACACTCAACTTATTAGCTGTCCTACGAATCCGGGGCGGTTCCGTTAATCTATTGTGAGTTTCCTCGTCTTATGATCATGAAGCTGAAACGAGTTCTCGTCTGGTCGGGCACTGTCGTTCTAGTAGCCTTGGTCGCGGCAAGCGCAGCCGGGCTTGCTTTCCGCATCGCCCTGGGTCCGGCCGTCCAGAACTTCGCCGCGGACGCTGTCTACGCACCCCATGGCGTTGTCGCCACGAGCCAACCCCTCGCGAGTCAGGCCGGTCTGCAGGTCCTTCAGCGCGGAGGGAACGCCGTCGATGCGGCCGTTACGGCCGCCGCGGTGCTAAACGTGGTCGAACCCTACATGACGGGATTGGGCGGAGATATGTTCGCCATCCTGTGGTCTGAGCGAGAACAACGACTGGTGGGCATCAACGGGAGTGGCCGAGCCGGGGCCTTGATGACTCGAGACGCACTGGGAGGAAGCGTGCATGACACGGGCGCGAAGTCTATTACGATCCCCGGCGCCCTGTCGGGCTGGGCGGCGCTCCTGGAGGAATACGGCACCATCACTCTGGCCGAAGCCCTCGCACCGGCCGTCGCGCTGGCCGACGAGGGATTCCCCGTGTCGAAAAGCACTGCCGGAGAGTGGGCGCTTTTCGCGGACGATCTCAAGTCGGATCCGGGTGCTCGAGATACCTATCTGATTCACGGGAAACGAGCGCCGCGGGCCGGCGAGTGGTTTTCCAATCCCGACCTGGCGAAGACGATGCAAACCATCGCGGACGCTGGCCCTGGCCTGCTCTATGGCGGGGCGCTCGGTCAGAGAATCGCCGAGCATGTACAGGAACTCGGTGGATTCCTGACGATCGAGGACTTCGCGAGGCACCGTTCGGAATGGGTCGAGCCTCTCTCCGTCCCGTTCAAGGACTACCGTCTCTGGGAACTCCCCCCGAATGGTCAGGGCATCGCCGCACTCGAGATGCTTCGACTCCTCGAGTCATACGATCTGGCCTCGATGGGCCACAACTCGTCTCCGTATCTTCATCATCTGATCGAGGCGAAGAAGCTCGCCTATGCTGACCTCGAGCACTTTGTGGGTGATCCGGAGTTCATGACGATCGAACCCGAGCAGCTTCTCACCGACGACTACATCGCCAGGCGACGGACTCATTTGAATCCGGATCGCGCACTTCAATACGCGACTCCCGAACACTCGCTGACAGACAGTGAGACCACCTATCTCACCGTCGCAGATAAAGAAGGCAACATGATTTCCTTCATCAACAGCGTGGCGGGACCGTTCGGTTCCGGAGTCGTCGTGCCGGGTACCGGGTTTGCGCTCCAGAATCGGGCGGCCGGGTTTTCGATCAAGGAAGGGCGCGCCAATACCGCGGGTCCGGGAAGGCGACCGTTCCACACGATCATACCGGGGTTCGTCACGAGGACAGCTGCTGACGGGACCCAGCAACCCTGGCTGAGCTTCGGCATCGTCGGCGGGCCTCAGCAACCGCAAGCCCATGCCCAGGTATTGCTGAACGTTCTCGTCTTCGACATGGATGTACAGCAGGCTCTGGATGCTCCGCGGTTCCGTCACTGGCGAGCCAGTAGCGTGACGTTTGAAACTTCAATTCCCGAATCCACGATTGACGAGCTTCACTCGATGGGCCACCGGACCCAGGACCCGCTCATGGAGGTGGGCAGCATTCTCCTTGTCGGCGAAAACATGGGACTCATTTTCGGTGGCGGACAGGCGATCATGCGTAACGAGCGGGGGTACGTCGCCGGCTCCGATTCACGGCGTGACGGGTTAGCTGCCGCTCACTGAACGACTGCGTTGAGGGACCCGTATCAGAACGGCGTTTGGGGACACCCCCAACCCAGGTCGCCTTCGAACAATCCCGCCCTCCCAATCCGGACGGGTTTGGTGCCGGAGCCGAGATTCGAAGTCCGAGGAGTATGGACACCCCCGTGGACACCTGGAGAGTGGATCGAGTCGGTTGAGCGATTCGCCTCGATCAGCGGGTCGGTGATTCATCTGGCTCGCCGGCTCCCGTCAGGACCTACGCTCCACAAGGCGCCACCTGGCCCCCCGCCCCACGCCCTCAGAAACGATGACGCCCTCGTCGCGCATAGCTCGCAACACCTTTCGGATCGTCTCCCGACTGGTGCCGGGGCAGTCCTTCTCGATATCGGAGATCTGGAACGGCCCCACGCGCCGCTCCACGGCGCCCCGTACCCGCTGGGTCTTGGATCCGCGTCCGCCGCCGATGACGCCTACCCGGTCTTCGAACTCGGCGTAGGCTCGGAGCAACACGCCCCAGAAGTAACCGACCCACGGGCCAGGGTCGTGTCGTCCGTCGTGCCATCCGTGC
>Ga0224508_10003929_pt1 | contig 12241 bp, 12 predicted proteins | sample SF_Jan12_sed_USG_4_FD_170157 | JGI IMG/M metagenome (GOLD analysis project Ga0224508, IMG submission 170157) | Sediment microbial communities from San Francisco Bay, California, United States - SF_Jan12_sed_USGS_21 | ecosystem: Environmental > Aquatic > Marine > Sediment | place: USA...
TGGTTGGCCTCGTCGTCATGCAGATGCGGATGCTTGGCGATCTTGCGGCGATCCGCGACCGGAACCTCGGTCGCGAAGACGTCGCCGATGTCGCTGCGGTGGCCGGATCCGGCTTCGCGTGGCGGATTCTGGGCCGCACCGCAATACGAGCCACCGGCCGGCCGATCATGGCGCGCGGCGCCGTCGCCTGGGCGGCAACCCGAGGAATCGGTCTGGTGGCGCAACGCCGCCTCGCAGGCGATCGCACCTACGGCCGCACCCTGGATGTGACCACCCTGAAGGACACGGCCGGTTCTCTTGCCGGCCGTGTCACGTCGCTACGAGAAGGACGGAAAAGCTGAAGACCCAAATCCTGGTGTCGGTCGACCGCGCCGAGACGCGTGTCGCAATTCTCGATGACGGCAAGACCGTCGAGGTCTATCTGGAGCGGCGCGGCACCCGTTCTGTCGTGGGGCATGTCTGGAAGGGCCGGGTCGGCAACGTCCTGGCGGGCATGGAGGCGGCCTTCGTGGACGTCGGCCTGGAGAAGAACGGCTTTCTCCACGTGGATGAGGTCGTCGCCCTCGGCGTGCCCAAGAGCAAGCGCATGATCGCCAACCTGCTCAAGAAGGGCGACGAGGTCCTCGTGCAGGCCACCAAGGATCCCATGGGCACCAAGGGCTGCCGGCTGACGATGCAGCTCTCGCTCGCCGGGCGCTTCGCCGTCTACGTGCCCTACGGAGACGGGGTTGGCATCAGCAAGCGTCTGCCCGATGAGGAGCGCTCTCGTCTACGCAAGCTGATGCGCAAGATCTCGCCCGAGGAGGGCGGGGTCATCGTGCGCACCGCCGCCGCGGGAGTCGCTGAGGATGCGCTGACGCGCGACCTGGAGTCGCTCGGGCGCCTCTGGGAGGCCCTGAAGGCCCGCGCCGCGGAAGCGCCAACGCCGACTCTGCTGTACAGCGAGGCGGACATCTCTCTGCGGGTGATCCGCGATCTGCTCAACGAGCAGGTGGACGAGGTGCTGGTCGACGATCAGGAGCAGCACGACCGCATTCACGGCTTTCTGAAGCGCACCAGTCCCGCGATGGCCGACCGGGTCGGCTACTACGAGGACGATCAGCCGCTGTTCGAGCGCTACGGCGCCGAGGCGGCCGTGCGGTCCACCCTGACCCGGCGCGCCGACATGAAGTCGGGTGGCTACCTGATCATCGACGACACCGAGGCCATGACCGTCATCGACGTCAACAGCGGACGCAACGTCGGTCGCGGAGGATCGCGTCTCGAGGACACCATCACCAAGACCAACCTCGAGGCCGCGGAGGAGGTCGCCCGCCAGCTGCGTCTCCGAGACATCGGCGGCATCGTGGTGATCGACTTCATCGACATGGACGACAAGAAGAACCGCGACGCGGTCATGAAGGCCCTTGAAACGGCCCTTGAGCGCGACCGCACCCGAACCTGGGTCGCCGACATCTCGGCGCTCGGGCTGGTGCAGATGACCCGCCAGAACCGCTCGGACGGCCCGCGCGAGGTCATGGGCGACCCCTGCGAGCGCTGCGATTCGCTGGGCTTCCACGTGGCGGACGAGACACTCGCCATCTGGGCCGAGCGCGATCTCACCCGCCTGCTCAAGAAGGTCCACAAAGGCGCCAAGACGGCCAAGGTCAAGATGGATCCACGGGTCGCGCACGGCCTCACCGACGAGGACGGGGACTGGCTGGCCGCCATCGAGGAGTCAACTGGCCTCGAGGTGGACGTACAGCCTGACGAGTCGCTGGAGCCGGGCACCGTGAAGCTGATCGAGGCCAAGTGACGGCCCCGGCGCGAAAGGGTGTCCCCCGCCGGGCGGTTTCGCTAAGCTTCCCGGTCGCGACGCGCAGAGCGCGCCTTGGTTGTTCTGGACGGAGTCACTGGTGCCGGATTACGCCGTAATCGCCCTCGGGGGCAAGCAGTATCGCGTCAAAGAGGGAGACCATCTGCTGGTCGACCGCCTCGCCGTGGATGAGGGCAAGAGCTTCTCGCCCCAGACGCTGATGGTTGCCGACGGCGGAACCCTCAAAGACGGCGGCAAGGTCAACGCCAAGGTCGAAGAGCACCTCAAGGGCAAGAAGATCCGCGTCTTCACCTACAAGCCCAAGCGCAACTCGCGTCGCACCAAAGGGCACCGTTCGCACCTGTCGCGCGTGCGCATCGAATCGATCGGGAGCTAGAGGCAATGGCTCACAAGAAAGGCGGCGGCTCCAGCCGCAACGGTCGCGACTCGGCCTCAAAGCGCCTCGGCGTGAAGGTGTTCAGCGGCCAGGTCGTTCCCGCAGGCTCCATCATCGTGCGCCAGCGGGGCACCAAGTTCCGCGCCGGTGAGGGCGCGGGAATGGGCCGCGACCACACGATCTTCGCGATGGTGGATGGCCGGGTGGAGTTCACCCGCGGGCGCAAGGGCCGCCACATCCATATCCACCCGGAGCAGCTGGCGAACTAGCCGGTGCCCTTCACGGACCGCGCCCGAATCCATGTGGAGGGTGGCCGCGGCGGTGATGGCTGCATGTCGTTCCGGCGCGAGCCCCACAAGCCGCGGGGTGGCCCCGACGGCGGAAACGGCGGCCGCGGCGGCCGCGTGATGCTGCAGGTCGACCCAACCGTCGAGGATCTCTCGCTGTTTGGCGCGAAGGCGCACTTTCGGGCCCGCTCCGGGGGCAATGGCGAAGGCGCCAACCGCGACGGCCGCTCGGGCGAGGACCTCGTCATCCCGGTGCCGCCCGACACGCGGGTGTTTCGCGATGACGTCGAGATCGCGCGTCTTTCCGAAGGCGATGAGCCGATCCAGGTGGCGCGCGGCGGTGACGGGGGCACCGGCAACCGTGCTTTTCGCTCCTCGACCAACCAGGCGCCTCGCAGGACGACCCCCGGTCAGCCGGGGGAGGCGACGTGGCTCACCCTCGAGTTCCGCCTACCGATCGCGGTCGCGCTCGTCGGCCTGCCGAACAGCGGCAAGAGCAGCCTCTTGCGGGCGCTGACCGGCGCACCTGCCAGCGTGGCCGCCTATCCGCAGTCCACCCGACAGCCCGAGCTCGGAATGCTCGTCGATGAGGACGGCGAGCACTGGTTGGTGGCCGACCTGCCCGGCCTGGATGACGCCGGCCGGCCGCGCCAGTCGTCGTTCCTGGGTCAACTCGAGCGGGCGGGCCTGATCCTGCACTGCGTCGATGCGACCGACCCCCGCGATGCCGAGCAGCGCATGGCGCTGGTCAGGGGCGGCGTGGCCGAGTATCGCGACCCCGACGCGCAGGAGCTGGTCATCGCGACCGGCTGCCCGGCCGTCGAGCAGCCCGATTGGGGCGATCTCGCCGCCGACGTGGCCGATGGCGCCGGTGATGTCAGCTCCGTGCGCGAGGCGATTCTCCGACACCTGGTCCCAGCCCCGTGATCGTCGTCGCGAAGCTCGGCAGCAGCACGCTCGTGGATCCTGGCGGCGCGCTGCGCACCGACACCCTTGCCGAGCGGGTTGCGGATCTGGTCGAGGTACGACGCCGCGGGCACCGGGTCGTGCTGGTCTCCAGTGGTGCCATCGCCTGCGGCCTGGGCCAGCTCGGGGCCACCGACCGCCCGACCGCCCTGCCCGATCTGCAGGCGGCATCCGCAGTGGGGCAGGGGGTGCTCTTCCAGCACTACGTCGACGCGTTCAGGCCTCACGGGGTGCTTCCGGCCCAGGTGCTGCTCACCTCGGGCGATCTGCAGTCGCGGCGCAGCTACTTGAACGCGCGGAACACCCTCGAGCGCCTGCTCGAGCTCGGGACGGTGCCGATCGTCAACGAGAACGACACCGTCGCGACCGATGAGCTCACCTTCGGCGACAACGACATCCTGGCGGCCCAGGTCGCGGTGCTGCTGCATGCCGGTCTGCTGGCGCTGCTCACCGATCGCGACGGCCTCTACGGCAACGGCGGCGGTGGCCCGGAGCTGATCGAGGAAGTGCCCGCGAACGTGGAACCCACCGACCTCGTGCTCGCCGACATGGGCTCGGGAACCGGCCGCGGGGGCATTCGCAGCAAGCTCGCCGCGGCAGCGATGGCGAGCGCTGCGGGGGTCGATTGCGTCGTGGCGTCGGGCCGCACGCCGGGGCTGCTCGCGCGGGCGGCCGCCGGCGAGTCGGTGGGCACCCGGATCCATCATCGCGGCCGGCGCGATTCCGCATTCAAGCTGTGGCTACGGCACGCCAAGCCGGGTCTTGGGCGCATCGTCGTGGATGCCGGCGCCGAGCGCGCGCTGAGGGAGCGCGGCACGTCGCTGCTGCCGGTGGGAATCACGTTCTGCGAAGGCCCTTTCGTGGCCGGGGACGCCGTGGAGGTCGTCGGCGAGCACGGGCGCGTGATCGGCAAGGGAATCGCGGCGCTCTCGGCCGAGGAGATCCGCCGCGTCGCCGGCTTGCAGTCGGACGAGGTGCGCAAGCGGCTTCCGGGGGCCGACGAGGAGGCCATCCACCGCGACCGCTTCGCGCTGGCGGATGGGCCGGCGCGCTAGGTCGCTGTTACCCTGGCATCGATGGCGACCGAAACCACCGCACCGCAAGCCGATCTCTCCATCGTCGCCGCACGCGCGAAGGCGGCGGGCCGGCGCTTGGCGGCTCTCTCGTCCGGCCAGAAGAACGACGCTCTGACGCGTATGGCCCGAGCTCTCGAGGCTCGCACCGGCGACATCCTCGCCGAGAACGCCAAGGACGTCGATCAGGCGCGCGCAGCCGAGGTCGGCAGCGCATTGGTCGATCGCCTGCTGCTCGACGAGTCCCGGATCGCCGACATGGCAAAGGGCGTGCGCGACATCGCGGCCCTGCCCGATCCGGTCGGCGTGATCGACACCGGCTGGACGCTGCCGAACGGGCTGAAGGTCAGCAAGAAGCGCATCCCTCTCGGAGTGATCGCGGTGATCTACGAGAGCCGACCGAACGTCACCAGCGACACGGCCGCGCTGGCCTTGAAGAGCGGAAACGCGATCATCCTGCGCGGCAGCTCAATGGCCGCGCGGTCCAACCAGATCATCGTGGACGTCCTGCTGGGAGCGCTCGGCGACAGCGAGGTGCCGACCGACGCGGTTCAGCTGCTTGGCACCGATCGGGCCGATCTGGAGCGCCTCATCGGCATGGAGGGCGAGATCGATGTCGTGATCCCGCGAGGTGGGGAAGGTCTCAAGAAGTTCCTTGGCGAGCACTCCCGCATTCCGGTGATCTATGCCGCCTCGGGCAACTGTCACGTCTACGTTCACGAGGACGCCGATCTGGAGATGGCGGCAGGCATCACGATGAACGCCAAGACCCAGCGGCCGGGGGTGTGCAACGCCGCCGAGACGCTGCTCGTGCATCGCGAGGTCGCCGCACAGTTCCTGCCCCGCATCGGTAGAGAGCTCAGCGAGGCCGGGGTCGAGCTACGCGCCTCCGATGAGGCCGCCAAGTTCATGGGCGACCTCGAGGTCACCCCGGCATCCGAGGAGGACTTCGCCACCGAGTACCTCGATCTCATACTGGCCGTCGGTGTGGTCGATTCGGTCGAGGAGGCGACCGACCACATCAGCCGCTACGGATCGGGCCACAGCGAGGCGATCGTGACCTCCTCGCTCGCCGCGGCGGGTCGGTTCGAGGCCGGTATCGATTCGGCGTGCGTCTACATCAACGCCTCCACGCGATTCACCGACGGTGGGGAGTTCGGGATGGGGGCCGAGGTGGCCAACTCCACGCAGAAGCTACACGCGCGCGGTCCGGTCGGCCTGGCGGAGCTGACGACCTACCAGTACCTCGTCATCGGGGACGGACACCTCCGTTAGGCGCAAAGTCGCCATGCTGGGCGGGAGCTTCGACCCGCCGCACATCGGCCACGTCATCCTGGCCCAAGAGGTGCTCTGGCAGCTCGACCTCGACGAGGTGCTGCTGGTGCCCTGCCTGCGCTCGCCGCACAAGCCCGAGGGGCATCGCTTCGACGCAGAGCTGCGCCTGCAGATGGTCGAAGCGGCCATCGAGGGCCATGCGGGCCTTGCGGCCTCGCGAGCGGAGCTGGACCGCGAGCCGCCGAGCTTCACCGTCGAGACCCTGCGCCGGCTCTCCGACGAGGAACCCGATACGCAGCTCTGGCTGCTCGTAGGTGCCGATCAGCTCCACGCGCTCGCGTCATGGCGCGACCCGGAGGTCATTCTCCAGCTGGCTCGGATTGCCGCCGTCGACCGGGGACCGGCCACGGATCTGCCTGAAGGCCTCCACGCCTCTCGCGTGGATCGCGTCAGCATGCCGCGCATCGATGTCTCCTCCACCGATATTCGTCGCCGCCTCGACGCCGGTGCGCCGGTGTGGCACTTGGTGCCGCCGGGTGTCACGGAGCTGCTCGAGGCAACCCGTGCTTGATTCGCGGCGACTTGCGCGAGTACCCTCCGACACGGTCGTTTTCGGAAAGGAACCAGAGCGCAGCCCGAGCAACTGACCGACGTCATCGCGGCCGCGGCGGCGTCGAAGAAGGCCCAAGACATCGTCATCATCGACATGCGGGGCCTCGTGACGTACACCGACTACCTGGTGGTCACCAGCGGCCGGACCCCCCGACAGACCCAGGCAATCGCCGCGGAGGTCCGTCAACGGCTGAAAGACGATCACGGGCTGCTTCCCCACCGCGTCGAGGGCGAGCGCGAGGGAGAGTGGATTCTGCTCGACCTGCTGGACGTGGTCTTCCACTGCTTCACCCCGGAAGCACGCGAGTTCTATCGCCTGGAGCGCCTCTGGCGCGAGGCACCCCAACGTGTCTATGAGCCCCCCGCGGAGGCGGCCGAGGCCGCGCGCTGACCGCATGGAGGACGCATGCTGAACGAGACGCAAGAGAAGCTCTGCGAGCAGAGCACGACCGACTACTCCGACCTGAGCGCGCTCTTCCTCAACTGCACGCTGAAACGCTCGCCGGAGCTCTCGCACACCCAAGGCCTGATGGACATCTCCAACGCGATCCTCGAGGCCAACGGGGTGGCCACCGAGACGATCCGGCCCATCGACCACGACATCGCAACCGGCGTGTGGCCCGATATGACCGAGCACGGCTGGGACACGGATGATTGGCCCGCGATCTTCGAGAAGGTCATGGCTGCCGACATCCTCATCCTGGGCACGCCGATCTGGCTCGGTGAGAAGTCGTCGGTCTGCACGGCGGTCATCGAACGCCTCTACGGCAACTCGCATCTGCTGAACGACGAGGGCCAATGGGCCTACTACGGGCGCGTGGGCGGCTGTCTGATTACCGGCAACGAGGATGGCGCCAAGCACTGCGCGATGAACATCCTCTATTCGCTGCAGCACCTTGGCTATGTGATCCCGCCTCAGGCGGACGCGGGGTGGCTGGGCGAGGCCGGCCCCGGCCCGTCCTACCTCGACGAGGGCTCGGGCGGTCCGCAGAACGACTTCACCAACCGGAACACCACCTTCATGACCTGGAATCTGCTGCACCTGGGGCGGATGCTGAAGGACGCCGGCGGCATTCCCGCCCACGGCAACCAGGCGGCCGCATGGGATGCGGGCTGCCGCTTCGACTTCCCGAACCCCGAACACCGAGCCTAGAGGGCTGACGATGGACGACGAGGAAGCGCGGCAGCTGCTGGCCGCCGAGCGCGAGCGCATCGAGCAGGAGCTCGAACAACTGCACGCCGCGGTGACCCGCGCGGCCGAGCGCGGGGCCGAGCCCCAGGATTCGGCCGACCACGCGCGGATCAACTACGGCCAGGCCCAGGACCTTGCGCGCATCGAACTTCACGAGCGGGAGCTCGAGGCGGTGGAGCGCGCCGAAAAGCGGATCGAGGACGGCACGTACGGCCTCAGCGTGGAGAGCGGCGTGCCGATCAGCGAGGGCCGGTTGCGACGGCTACCGACCGCCGAGCGCACCACGGAAGAGCAGACGGCGTTCGAGCGGCGCGGAGGGGCCTAGCCGCCGCCAGGGGCATCCGGAGGAACGACCGGCGGCGGCGCGGCGCGCAGCTCCAGCACCGCTCGCACCGCCGCCGCCGCGTCGATGCGGCCGTGTCCGAACCACTGGCTTCTTACGGCGGGCTCGCCGGACTCGGTGACGGGATTCCCGTCTGAGTCCAGCCATCGCCCAACCTCATCGTCGGTATCGAGTGCGATCCTCACCGCGGTGTTGCGCAGCAGCTCGCGCAGCTCGTCAATGGAGAGCTCCGGGTTGGCAGACAGCACCAGCGCGGCGACCCCTGCCGCGAGCGGAGTGGCCGACGATGTGCCGCCGAAGTCGCTTCGGTAGCCCCGCTCGCCGGTGGCGAGGGGCTCGCCTAGGGGATGCTCGCGGCGCAAAGCGGGCCTGATGGTGATCGTGCCCGCGCCTGCGTCGACCTCGTCGATGGTGCTCACCTCCGCCCCGGGCGCACCTGGCGAGCCGATCATGACGTTCGCGCCCTCGTGGAACCCGTCAGCGGAGTCCACCCCCAGCGAGCGGGCTCCGGCCGCAGCGGTCTCTGTCAGGTCGGTCTGCGCGGCAGGGGCGCCGATGAGATCGCCTCTGCCGGGCAGATGGCAGGTCCACGTCGCGTACGATCGAGGAGGGTCGTGGCGCATCGGGCGGCCGTCATTACTCGGCGCGCACAAATCCACTGGCCCCCAGCCGCTATAGCGCGCCCGGATCTCGGTCTGCCCGTCGTCGTCCAGGCTCGAGGCTCCCATCCCGAAGGTGTCCGGGTGGGCGGCCCAGGGCCGGTAACTGGTGAACTCGTTGCCCGCGTTGCCGGCCGAGAAGAACATCGGGCAGCCCTTGCCGGCGCGGCCCTCCCGCGCGATGAACGCGAGCGTGTCGCTGGCGAGCTGCGAGATCGGGGCTCCCGCTCCGAACCCGATGCTAGTGCTGAAGACGTCGGCGCCGCGCTCCAGCGGCTCGGGAAAGCCGGCGCGATCGCTCTCGGGATCGAAGCCGGCGGCCCAGAGGTACATGTCGAGCTGATCCACCTCGTTGCGCGGGAAGATCAGGCCGATAATGCGGCAGTTGGGTGCCGCGCCCACCACCCCCTGCTGCGGCTGATCGCCGTCCGCCAGGCTGGAGTGGGCCGTCGCGATCCCGGCCACGCCGACGCCGTGATCGCCTTGGGCTGCATCGTTGTCGGCGCGCGTCGCATGGAAGTCGTGGAGCGCCACCACCTTGTCGCCACCGTCGGAGAGGGGGCCGCGGAAGTCCGGGTGGACGGGGACCCCATCCTCGGATTTCACGCCCTGGTCGACGATGGCGATTACGATGTTCGGGTCGCCAAAGGGGTGCACCCCCGCATCGTCGAGCGCCTGCCAGCCGCCCTCCACCCCCACGAGCTGGCGATCCCACTCGCCAGGCCAGAGATAGGCCGCCGGTACGATTGCGTCCATCTGGCTGGTGGTTACGAGGCTGGGCTCGCACCACTCGACGTCCGGCTCGGCGGCGAGGGCCTCGGTGCGATCGAGCAGCTCGTACGTTGCCGGGGCTCGGGAGCGCAGCACGTAGCCGTTGGGCGATTGGAGGAGGCGTCGCCGCACCTCGAAGCCGTGTCGGCCCGCGATGGCCTCGGCGTCCGCACCGGCTGAGGCCAGCCGCACGACGACCTGACGCGTCAGGAACGACACGAGATCGTCCTCCAGCTGGAGCACCGCGCCCGCCGACTCGACGTGCTCAAGTCGCTCCAGCGCCTCGATGGTCTTTGACGGATCGACGGCAGCGGCCCCGCGGAGCGGGGCCGTAAGGCCGAAGACCCTCACCCCCTGGGCGCGGACCTCCTCGCCGACGGATACCGGTTCCGCCTCGATCGCCGCGTATGGGTCGGCGGCACCGAGGAACTCTTCCGGCTCTTCGACGGTGCTGACCCCAACGAGCCCGGGGGCGGGCTCGAATGGAACCCGTTGCTTCCCGCGGAAGAAGTAGCGAGTCATGGTTCACCCCTTTCCTGCCGTTAGGCCACAGGCGGCTTGAGCCGGATCTCCAGCGGCTCGTCGCCGCGCAGCGCGTCTGCCTGGGACAGACCGTCCACTCGGCTGAGCTGGATGCTGTAGTCGCCGCTGCCGTTCGGGTTGTAGTGGCGAACGCGGGCGAGATAGCTACCGGGCGCGAGGTCACGCTGGATCAGCGACAGCAGCCCGGGGCCGCCATCGTCGTTGATCTCGATCAGGCGCGCGTCGTCGTTGGGCCCGAAGAGGCTCAGCACGGTGTCGATGGAGCCGTCGGTCTCTAGGCGGTAGATGCCGGCATCGGCGATCACGATGCGGTAGCCCTCGCTCTCGGCGACCTGGTCGATGGTGCTCTGGATGGGCGCGTCTCCCGGGGTCAGGAGCGGGAAGGGATCGGTGTCGAGATCGTCGACCTCGATCAGGTACGGCCCCGTTCCGCCGTCATTCCAATAGCGCACCTCGACGAAGTACACCCCTGCCGAGAGGCTCGTCTCGATGCGGGAGTTGCGTCCCTCTCCACTGTCGTCGTCCTGCATGAAGATCGCGTCCGGATCGTTGGGTCCGGCAAGCGTGATGAGCACGTCGGTGCTGCCGGAGGTTTCGATGACGAAGTCGCCCGGCGCCGCCGCCTGGAATCGGTACGGATCGCGCTGGCCCGGCGCTGAGATGTCCCCGGGGACGGGAGGGCCGCCGACGACGATCTCCAGCGGATCGCCACCTGGGTCGACCGCAGGGTCATCGTCATACTCGTAGCCCAGGCTGCGGTGGTCGATGAGGTCTGCAGGGGTCACATCGCCCCACGTCGGCATCGCATCGTCGATGTTGAAGCCATTTGGGTCACCGCTCAGCGGGAGGTAGGGCTCCTGATCCGGATGCTGGTCCATCCAGCGCGCCCAAAGGCGATCGATGTTGCAGTGATGCAAATAGAAGACCGGGTCGTTCGGTGAGGTCATCAGCGCCATGTCGCCGCCCACCCAGACGTGGCCCGGATTGTGAATCTGGGTCTCCAAGCTGAGGCTGAAGCTGCTGGGGCCGCCCCTGTAGGGGGTCCGGGACAACACCGCCAGGATCAGCGACTCGCGCGGCAGCTGAGCGCCAAAAAAGGATCGCCGGAGCGCCGGGCCCGTAACACTGTGAACAAGGGTCCATTGGCCGTTGGCAAATGCAAATGGGCCGGAGCTCACGACTCCACCGCTGGTGCTCTGGCCGAGGAAGTCGTCGGTCCAGGGTGATTCGCCGGGCGCGCGTCCGGTCAGCATGTCCCAGTAGGGGATGGTCACGTCCGGGTCCACGCTCTGCAGCGCCTCTTCCATCCGCCGCAGTAGCTCGCGATGCCACGGGAGGAAGATTGGGGAGTTGTGGAAGCGCATCGCGTCAGGCTGCTGATGGGCATCCACCATCTGATCCCAGAAGCCGTTGGCCTTTACCTGAAGGCAGGCCTGGACGAAGGCATCTCTCTCGTCGGCCGTGAGGTCGGCCTGATTCTTTCGCACTCCCATTGGGGGCCTCTTTCGCTCGGGGGTCTCAGCGCCGTTTTAGTTCCGTGGCGCGGCCACGTCATGGCCCGTGCGCGGGAACTGGCGATATCGGCGAAAGACCCTCGTGGGAGGGTGAAGACCAATCAACGTCGGCGGTTCTTGAGGTTTTCGCCGACTAGGCCGCGTATCGCTGGCGAAGAGAGGGTCGGTGGGGCGAACTGGCACCATCCCCCTCCAGAACCAAGGAGCCCTTATGCGACCGTTTCGCGGTTACACCCCACCACCCGGCGTCGAGCTTCCTGCGCGCATCTTTGCCCAGGCCTCCCCCCTTTCACGCGGAGGCGCTTCGCTCTTTGACCACTCAGGAAGCGTGGACTGCCACTGCGTCGACGAGTTCTGCAGCGACGAGCGCGTGGTCGACCGTGCGGCACAGCGGCTGCTCGATGCTGGTTTCGAGGTGCTCTACCGCTCGGAGGGCACCATCAACATCGCTGCGCCGGCGCAGGCGTTCGAGCGAGCCTTCGGTTGCCAGCTGCTGCCGGTGCAGCGTGAGGTCGTCAAGGGTGGTGGCCTTCGGGATGTGGCCGAGTTCATCGACGTCGACGGAAGCGACCTGCCCGGACTCATACCGACCGAGGAAACGGACTTCGCCGACGTGCTGGAGGGGGTGGCGATCGAGGAGCCCGCATACCCCCTAAACGCGACGGCCGCCCCACCGGAGCCGAGCCATCCGTACCACTATCTGACAGTGCCGGGCGATCTCTCGCGCCTGTTGAACGCGGATGAGGCGCTGGCAAACGGCGCGAGCGGCGCCGGGGTGAGAGTGGTCATGATCGATACCGGCTGGCAGGACCAC
>Ga0224508_10003930_pt1 | contig 12240 bp, 10 predicted proteins | sample SF_Jan12_sed_USG_4_FD_170157 | JGI IMG/M metagenome (GOLD analysis project Ga0224508, IMG submission 170157) | Sediment microbial communities from San Francisco Bay, California, United States - SF_Jan12_sed_USGS_21 | ecosystem: Environmental > Aquatic > Marine > Sediment | place: USA...
ATTTTCTTCTTGTTTTGCCACCAAAATTCAAACTCGCGATTATCCGGGGTGAGACCCAGTGGCCCAAGCAAATTGAGATTATTATCGACGACGCGCCGCAGATCGTTATAAATAACTTTATGGGTCAACTTGAACGGTGTTGACTTGCCCGGTGTCTCGAACCCTATACGCACCGGCGCACCGGAAAGCCAGGCTAGAATCTCGTTACGTCGAAAGCGTTTGCAAAGAATTGCCGCATCGTAGCGACTTCGACGCAATCGGCGTACCAGGCTCCCATGACGAAAGCGAAACGCGCCCCCTTGCCGTTTTTCATACAGAATCAACTCATCCGTATACGGACAATTCTCCAATGTGTCTCTGGCAATCTTGTCTACCACCACATCGATAGTGGCGTTTGGCCAGCGTTTGCGCAGCGCGCGTAGCACGGGAACGGCAGCAAGCGTGTTGCCAATCTTTTCGTTCCTAAAAACGAGAAACTTTGGGGTTTCTGGCACGATCACAGTCATCGTTCGTGCTCGTTCTCCGGCGCCGATAATCACGGCAAGCTTGTGTGCCAAGTCCAAGGGCGAATCATGTTTGACGTTCTAACCTTGAATGATACTAAACCGACGTCGATATGAATTCGGCGGCGGTTTTGCGACAATCGACCGGGAAAACACCGCAATCCCAGTTAGAATAGCGCTGATATACCTGAGTGAATTGATCAGGCATAATAGGTCGTACCAATCATTGGATTGATTTGAATGATTTTACAAATCAACCCGATTGGTTTGCTATACACAGCTTATTTTGGAGGTTTCCGCGTTTCGTAGCACTTCATGCTGCGTCGGCACATAAAACCACCAACGATCTGGAGGAGAAAAGAATGCGTTTACAACGAGTAATAGCCGCGCCGGTTACGGCGGCGGTCCTGGCTTCCAGTGCATACGCAGGTGTTGACTTTGGTAAGGAAGGCGAGGCCGTTAATCTGGTGATTGGTTACCAACCGTACTACACCGAATCATGGTCCGGCGTTGTCAACAACGGCAAGCAGCTGTGGAAGAAATACCTGCCGGAAGGATCAACGGCCGAATTCCAAATCGGTCTGCAGGGCTCGGTGATCGTCAACGCGATGACCGGTGAAAAACAACACATCGGCTATATGGGTGACATGCCCGCGATTGCGTCCACGTTCCGCAATATTCGAGAGCGCGGCGGCACCGACATGCGTATCGTGGCGGTACTCGGAACGTCAAAACAACAGTGCAACATCTTTTTGGTGCGCAACGAAGCCCCGCAATTCAAGGACGGAGTAGAAGCCGTAAAATGGATGGACGGTAAGATCACTTCTGCGCCCCACGGTGCTTGTACCGACCGCTTCGCGCGTTTGGCATTCGAGAAAGCGGGGATCAAACCCAAGCGTTATCTAAACCAGAATATCGAGGTCATCACCACGAACTTCCGCGCCGGTAAACTGGACGCGGCCGCGATTTGGGAACCCACGGCGTCGAAAATCGCCAAGGCGGGCATTGCGCGGCGTGCGGCCAGCGGTGAAAACTTTGATGCGTTGGACGGCGGTTTCATGGTTATGCTTAATGACCTGATTACGCAGCGTCCTGACGTGGTCAAAGGCTGGTTGGAAGCAGAACTTGACGCTCAACTGTTCATGGCCGATCCGGCGAACGCCGATGAGGTGGCGAAGCTGGCCGAGTCACAAACCGAGAAGATCGACACCGAAGTGTTGTGGCATTCGCTGTACGGGTGGAACGACCCGGCGGTAGGCGGGGGCGACGTCAAGGTGCAACTGGACTTTATCGTCACCGACCGGGTGCAAGGCCTACTGAACGACGCAACCGCGTTTCTGTACAGTCTGCCAAAGAAACCTGCGGCCACCCCAACGATCCGTGACGGTGGTGTGGACGACAGTATGGCGCGCGCTATTCTGAAGGAGCGCGGCCTGAGTAGCCCGCTTGGGGTTGTCAGTGCCCAGAAGAAATAGTCTGTAAAATCATCATATACGGGTCCCAGGCCGGGTGTGCCTGGGACCCGGTCTGCGATACCGAAGGACGCCTGGCGTACACGGTGATTTCATGGGTGGGAAGACTGGTTTAGGCTTTCAATATGGCGAATGTTGATACCCCGGCTACCGCAGTAATCAAGCAACAGCCGACCGGTGTCGGGCTGGCTTGGTATCGGTTCAAAAAAAGCCTGGGGACGACGACACCCTACATGACGGTCGGCGGCATCGCCCTGTGGTTACTGATGTGGTGGCTGGCCTGCGAAGTGTGGAGGTTACCGCGTTTCGAGAAGATGCCGGGGCCGGTGGGTGTCATGAGCGAGCTGTTTGCCAGGCAGCCGTTTCTTGGAATTTCGATTTTTACTTATGAGTTCTACGAGCACGTGTGGGCAAGTTGCCGGCGCATATTTATCGCGTTCAGCATCGCCACCGGAGTGGGTGTTCCGTTGGGCTTGTTCATGGGCTGGTCGAAGAAATTCCGCGACTACACGTTCCCTTTGCTCGAGACCTTGCGCCCGATACCGATTTTGGCCTGGGTACCGTTGGCGATTTTGATGTTTCCCGGGTTCGAAGGCCCGGTGATTTTTCTCGCCACCCTCGCTTCCCTGTTCGTGACTACCCTGAATACCTTGCTTGGCGTAGATTCCATCGATGAATCCTATTTCCGGGCGGCCGGGTGCTTAGGGTCTAAACCGAAAGACGTGTTCTGGCATGTCGTGGTTCCCGGGTCCTTACCTTTTATCTTTACCGGCTTGCAGATCAGCATCGGTGTCGCTTGGTTTTCCCTGGTCGCTGCCGAGATGGTATCCGGCGATTTCGGCCTCGGATATCTGATCGTGGATGCCTATATGAACAACGTCACGATTCCGATGGTGATCGGCATGGTGACGTTGGGATTCGTCGGCTGGGGTACTTCGGCGATTGTGCGCCTGGTCGGTAACCGTTTGATGAAGTGGCGCGTGCGTGCCTTGGCACTGGAGCGGCGTTAAGTGGATCAGCGAGTGTCTCCCAAGCCACAGGCCACGAAAGGTGCGATAAGCATCCGCAACGTGACCAAGATCTATGATCCGGAGGGCGTCAACGTACTCGCCGTGGATGACTGTTCACTGGAGATCGGGGCCGGTGAGGTGTGTATGATCGTCGGGCCTTCCGGGTGCGGCAAGACGACGTTGCTCAACGCCATCGCCGGTTTTCATTCAATTACTTTGGGAGAGATTTACCTGGACGGCGAGCTGTTGTGCGGGCAGGAGAAACCTTTGTCGGACCAGGGCGCCGATCGGGTGGTGGTATTTCAGAATGGAGCGTTGTTTCCTTGGAAAACGCTTATGGATAACGTCGCCTACGGGCCCATCGTGCAGGGCGTTATGTCCAAAAAGGACGCGCGGGAAAAAGCCCGCCATATGTTGGCGGAGGCTGGGCTGGGCGACGTCGCCGAGAAATATCCGGGTGAAGTATCTTCGGGTATGGCCAGGCGGGCGGAGATCGTGCGTGCCTTGATCAACGATCCGAAAGTCTTGCTGCTCGACGAACCGTATCGGGCCATGGATGCCCTGACCAAATCGATTATGCACGAAGCGTTATTGGAGATGTACGATCGGACCAAAGTGACGATATTCTTTATCACCCACGACCTGGAAGAAGCGATTTTCCTCGGCGACCGGGTTGTCGTGATGACTACGCGACCAGCGCGTGCCAAAAAAATCGTCGAGGTCGATATTCCGCGACCCCGCGACTACCACATCCTGTCTTCTGAACGGTTCAGGACATTGGTGCAGGAGACCAAGGATGCGGTACACGAAGAGGCAATCAAGGCGTTTGAAGCCGGCGAACGAGAATTGGCGTGATGGGTGGTGAGCAATTATGGCAACGGTAGTAGATAGCCCCCACGCACGTGCTCCGGTGCAACGCAGCCGGTGGCAGAAGTTGCACGCCAACACGAAACTATGGCGGGGTATCATGGCGGTTATCTGTGCGCTGGTCCTGTGGGAGATTGGGTCCCGGTGGGATGAGTGGGTCGGTTTTCAGCTGCCGTTCGTGGGCCTGATTCCGCCACCGACCGATGTCGCCAGAGCGTGGGGTGAGGTGATCTTCCTGTCTGGTTACTGGGAGAGTTGGTATCTCAGTTTCAAGCGCGTGTTGGGCGGATTCCTCGCGGCTCAGTTGGTCGGTATCCCGCTCGGGTTGTTAATGGCGGTGAATCGTTATTTTCGTGAGATATTTTTCCCTCCCTTCGAGGTGTTGCGACCGATTCCGCCACTCGCGTGGGTGCCTGCGTCATTGATTTTTTGGCCTACAAACGAAATGTCCATCGCGTTTGTCACTTTCCTCGGCGCGTTTTTTACAATCGTGATCAATGTGCTCGGCGGGGCGCGCAGCATCGATATCCGGTTACTGCGAGCGGCGCAGTCGATGGGCGCTTCGCAATGGCATTTGTTCAGCAGGATCGTGCTGCCTGGCACCCTGCCTTCGATATTCACCGGTGCTGCGGTGGGTATGGGAATCACCTGGGAGGTCGTGCTGGCAGCGGAAATGATCTCCGGAGGCGGCACCCAGGCGGGGGGTGGCCTCGGGTTTTTTATCTGGAACTCGTACATGGGCGGTTCGTTGGAGCAAATTGTGGTCGGTATGATCAGCATCGGTATCGCAGGTTACCTATCCAGTAGCGCGATCCGCTACCTCGGCGATTTGTCCATGCCGTGGCGGCGGATGTTTTGATTTAAGTTCATGGCCGAAGAACACACGCAGAGCAAGGCCGGGGAGACCGCGGTGATCAGCGGCGGGCGGATCGAGCTTCGCGATGTCAGCAAAGGGTACGGCGATGAATGGCAACATGAGCAGGTCATAGAAAGTCTCTCGATTGAGATCGAGCCCGGCACCCTCTCCGCCGTTGTCGGTCCTTCCGGTTGTGGAAAAAGCACCTTGGTGAATCTGGTCGCGGGTTTCGAAACCGCTGACTCCGGAACCATCAGGGTCGACGGCAAGCCGGTGACCGGGCCCGGACACGACCGCATGGTCGTATTTCAGGAGACCGCTTTAATGCCGTGGTTGACCGCGTATCAGAACATCGTTTTCGGACCAAAACTCCGCGGTGACTTGAAGGGAAGCGCGCTGGTAAACGAGGCGGAGCGTCTGTTAGACAAAGTCGGCCTGACGGAGTTTCGCGATAAATACCCGCTGCAATTGTCCGGTGGCATGCAGCGCCGCGCCGAGCTCGCGCGTGCGCTCATCAACCAACCCTTGCTGATGATCATGGATGAGCCCTTCCGCGGCCTCGATGCGATGACCCGTGAGCTGATGCAGGAATTTTTTCTGCGTTTGTTTGAGGAATACCGGCGAACCAACCTGTTTGTGACGTCGGAGATTGAGGAAGCGATATTCCTCGCCGACCGCCTCGTCGTGCTGTCCAACCGCCCTGCCACCGTGCGCGAAATCATCGAGATTGAGCTGCCCCGTCCGCGCGCACTCGAAATGCTGAGTTCTCCTGAGGCCTACGACTACAAACGCCGCGCGATGGAAATCCTGCATGAGGAAGCCCTGAAAAGCTTCACCAGCGCGAGCGGCCAAACCGAGTTTCTCGAGGCGTATTCGAAACGCGGCGATCTGTAGTCCGGCTATCATACTATGACGGCGCCGCGGGGGGGTCGGAGGCCGTGCTTGTGAGCGGTGTCCAATCTGCGCGGATGTTTAGCGCGGCTCATGCCAATTTGATTTAGAATCCAGCCTGTGTTCCGCTGCCCTTCGTGCAACCCGTGTGTCAGTCCACTGGAGCCACCATCTCGTGCTGCTTGATTGGATTACTGATCGGTCTGTGGTAATTACACTGGCGATCGCCGGTGCGGTGCTGGCGACGTTGGGAAGTGTGATGAAACGTCGCAGTGGCGAACGTGCCTCCTATGCACAGGTGGTGATCCGCGCCGGCTACGCGCTGGCGTGGACCAGTGTCGCCCTGTTCGTTGTTGCCGGCTTTCGCGCATAAACTAGGGCGGTGATTACGGCCCGCGGTTTGTCCATGAGTTTTGGCGGCGTTCGCGCCGTCACCGATGTATCTTTTTCCATGGAGCCGGGTACGGTTGTCGGATTTCTCGGCCCCAATGGTGCCGGCAAGACGACAACCATGCGTATGCTGACGGGATACTTGCGACCGCAATCAGGCAGCGTCTCGATATGCGGGTTCGACCTGCAGAAACGACCCCGGGACGCTCAGCAGCGGCTCGGTTACGTGCCTGAATCGGCCTCCGGGTTTGCCCATCTTACGGTTGGCGAGTTTCTGACTTTCTGTGCCGAGGCCAGAGACCTCAAGGGTTCAGCCATCGGGTATGCGGTGGCCCGGGTCTGCGAGTTGATCGAGATTCGCGATGCCCTGGGCACCGTCATGCGCGAACTGTCCAAAGGCTGGCGTCAGCGGGCGTGGTTCGCGCAGGCGCTGTTGCACGATCCTCCGGTCCTGATTCTCGACGAGCCCACCGACGGACTTGATCCGAACCAAAAGCGCCAGGTCCGGGCGCTTATTCGTAATGAAATCAGCGACAAATGTGTGCTGTTATCGACCCATATCCTGGAAGAGGCGGAACAGGTATGTCAGCGTGCCATCATCGTTGCGGAAGGAAGGATCGTAGCAGATGAGTTGACGGACAACCTCGCCGATACCGGTGGGCGCCTGGCGGAGGCTTTTTACCGGCTGACCGCGCCCGGCGCGATGCGGAAATCTCCGTCCCACGGCACCGTGCCCGATTGGAATTAAAGGATCATGAATTTGCTGGTGACCTTTCGGCATGAGATGCGTCAGTTGTTGTATTCGCCGCTCACTTTTATTTTCCAGATCACTTTCTTGCTGGGAGTGTCGCTGTGCATCTTCCTGATCGCCGATTTTTATGCGAGCGACGATGCTTCGGCACGCTTGTTGCTCACATTCCTGCCATGGGTGGCGGTGATCCTGGTGCCAGCACTTTGCGCCCGAGCATGGGTGGATGAACCGGGTGACCGCGGGCTCGAGTTGATTACCACCTTGCCGATATCTATTTCCGCTCTGGTGATCGGAAAGTTTCTTGCCGCATGGCTGCTAACGCTCATTGCGTTGGCATTTACCGCGCCGTTCGTGGTCACGATACACTGGTTGGGAGATCCCGATGGCGGGATGCTCATTACGAGCTATCTGGCAGCGGCGGCACTGCTGGCGGTCTACGTCGCGGTGGCCCTATTCATGGCATCGCTGGTGCGCGACCAGGTCAGTGCTTTCGTGCTCGGTATCGTGATGTTGTTCATGTTGTTGATACTGGGTTGGGATGTGTCTCGCCAGTTTGTCAAAGCCCTCGACTGGCCGGCGTTCACCGAACTCCTGTTGACGATGAGTCCGAAAACCTGGTTGGACTCGATGGGCCGCGGGATAATTCGAATGCAAGTCGTGACAGCCTTCGCCGGCGTGACCGGTGCGGCGCTGTATGCGACTGGCTGGATGTTGGCGGCCCGCAAGTCGGGCCCGGACCATGTTCTGCATCGGGTCGGCGCCCTGGGTATGGTTCTGACCGCCCTGTTGGCGGCCGCATTGTGTGTCGGAAGTCGGGTCGGTGCCAATTGGTATCTCGATCTAACCGATGAACAAGAGTTCACCCTTGCCCCGGGCAGCAGGGAGGTGTTAGGCAGACTACCTGAGGGTGTGATGGTCACGCTCTACTGGAGCGCGACTCAAGCCGAGATCCCAGTGGCGATACGCGCCCACGCAAGGCGGGTAAGCGATCTCCTCGAGCTCATTGCTTCGCAGGCCGAAGCTAAAATTGCGCTGTCGCGTATTGACCCGATCCCGGATACCGATGCCGAGCTCGACGCCGTCGCGCAAGGGGTACTGCGCGTGCCGATGACGTCCGGGGACTATTTCTATTTGGGAGCAGTGGTTCGCCACGGCGATAGCATTGGGCGTATTTCGTACTTTGACAATCGCCGTGAGCGCCTCCTGGAATACGATCTGATGGTGGCGCTGAACGGCCTGTCCAGGACCGTGGTACCCAAGGTCGGCATTCTCAGTCCGCTGGTGGCGCCAAGCGCAGTGGACAACGACCCTCAAGGACTGTCGTTCTTGACCGAACTCAAACAGGCCTATGATGTTGCCGTGGTGCCCTATTTCAGCGATCAGTTGCCTAACGATCTGGACGTCCTGGTAGTGATCGCCGCCGGAATCCTGCGTCGCGAAATGCTTTACGCGATCGACCAGTTCGTAATGCGCGGTGGAAGTCTGGTCGTATTGATTGATCCGTTTTTGCGCTTACATCAAGCCAGTAATCAGGTCGCGGTCGGCCCGTCGCAGACGGTCGACGATATCTCCGACTTACTGTTGGCGTACGGTCTCGAGTATGTCGATGCAGTGGTCGGAGATGCCTCGCAGGGGGCGCCGGTATCCCATGAAACCTTGGGGCTCTTGAGTTACCCTTATTGGCTGCGAGTCACCGCGCCACAGCTGTCCGGTGCCCACCCGGTGACCGCGTCGTTGAATGAGTTGCTGTTTGCAGAACCCGGGGAATTCAGGTTGGGAAGCGCGAACGCACAAGCTTTAGTAGAGACGAGCCAAGAAAGCGGCTTTGAGACGCGCGACCGGTTTGCCGGGTCCGCACCGGCGGAGTTGGCTGCCGAGTTCGTCCCGGACAAACGTCGGCGCGTGATCGCGGCCGCCGTGGGCGGTGGTGCCATGCAGAGTGCCTACCCGGTTGTGCCCGGCGGCCCGGCGCCAGACCATCGGGCACGGTCACATAAAGCCGGTATTGTGTTCGCCGTGGCCGATGTAGATTGGATCTACGACACGTTTTCTCTGCAATCTGCCGACTTGGCCGGTCAACACGTAGTGCGGCCACTCAATGACAACTATGGCTTTTTGTTGAATATGATCGAGCACGGAACCGGCGACCCGGCGTTATTGTCGATTCGCTCGCGGGGCCGACTGCACCGTACGTTCACGCTGGTGGAGGAGCGTTTCAAGCGCGCTGAACAGAAGCATCGTGAACAGCGTGCTCGGCTTACGAACTCTATCGCTCGTATGGAGGCGCGCATCGGCGAAGTTCTCGAAAACGCGGGCGTGGACAGCGTCGCGCAATTACCGGTAGCGGACCGCGACCGGTTGCTTGTGATGCAGCGTGAGCTTCTGCCGTTGCGGCGCCAACTGCGTGAAGTCCGGCGCGAAATCCGCCGTGATATTGAAGCGCTGGGACGAACCGTGACCGCGTTCAACATCCTGGCCGGTCCGCTGCTGGTACTGGTACTCGCTGCTTGCGTATTCGCGTTCAGGCGCCGGCGACGGATTCAGGGCGCAGCTGATTTTACGATCGCCTCCAACACCCGGCCGTCCTGAAAGATCTTTTCGAAGGTATTATTGCCGAGGGCAGTTTCCATTATGTCGATGACCGCTTTGGCCATCGGCAGCATCGGATCTCCCTGTACCCACACCAGGCCGATGTTTTGACTCACTACCGGTTCTTTGAGTAGTTTGCGCCGGGTGCCTGGAAACCCGCCTGATACTTCCATGAAATGGCTGGGAATAACCGTAGCGAGGTCGCCTTTCATGACGTGAAAGGCGAGCTGAAATATCGAATTTGATTCCACGCGCGGCTCCGGTTTCACGCCACTCGCGGCAAACGCCTCATCCATCATTTGTCGTTCGTACATGGAAGGCGACAGCAGGCACAGCGGCAGCTCCGCGATCTGTGCCCAGGTTACCGGATCTTTCCCGTCGAGCGGATAGGCTTCGGGAGCGAGCAGGCTCAAACGTTCCTCATAAAGCGGGAGTTTGTTGAGGCGTTCCAGAGGTTGGTTTTCCAGATAAGTAACACCGACGTCCAGTTCGAAGTTCTTGAGCGCTAATTTCATCTGCTCAAGACCCATGAACTGGATATCGACCTTGACCTTGTTATGGCGCGTGGTGAACAGGCGTTCCATGACGGGCAATACCGGCGAACTCATAGGCATAGCGCCGATCCGTAAACAGCCCTTCAGGTTCTCCCGCATGATAGCCAGCTCCTCCAGCATTCCTTCGCGATCGGCGAGAATACGTTTCGACCATTCCACGACGCGTTTACCTTCCTCGGTAAATCCTTGGAAACGCTGATGCCGGAGAATGATTGGAATTTCCAGTTCTTCTTCGAGCTGTTTAATCGCGCTGGAAAGACTGGGTTGAGATACATGGCAACGCTTTGCGGCACGCCCGAAGTGGCCCTCCTGCTCAAGCGCGACGAGATAATGAAATTGGCGAAGAAACATGTGCTTGGCGTGTCTGTCTATATGCAGGACTGGGCCGTAACTATACTGTAACATACGATTGTCGATCCGCTATCCCTTTGAATCGCTGAGCTTTCATCACGAGTTTCCATACCGCCGATACAAGTTAATTAACTAAATGAACCTGGTTCTGATTGGTATCGGCCTTGTCGTCGGTATCCTTATCGGTTCGATCGGAATCGGCGGTGTGCTGCTTGTTCCGTCGCTGAACTATATCGCCGGTATACCCATCCACGTGGGTATTGCCAGTGTGATGTTCAGTTACCTGTTCAGCGGTCTCGTCGGTGCGACGATGTTCGCACGCCGCGGATCGATTCGCTGGTCGATGGCCGGTTGGTTATGTCTGGGGGCGATGCCGGGAGCCTATGCGGGTGCCGCTACTGTCTCACTCACTCCGGCCGCAGTACTGGAGTTCTTGATCGCGACGATAATGATCGTGGTCGGCATCAATGCGCTCATCGAGCAAGGCGAACCGGCAGCCACGCGGTCCTGGTCGCGGGGAGAGTTGATGCTGCTGGGTGTGATCTCCGGATTCGGCTCGGCGATGAGCGGTACCGGCGGTCCCCTGGTATTGGTACCGATATTGATCTGGTTGAAGACCCCGGTGCTGATGTCCGTTGGGCTCAGTCAGGTGATTCAACTACCGATCGCGGCACTGGCCACGGTCGGAAATTGGGTGCATGGATCCATTGACTTCAAACTCGGCCTGATGGTGGCGCTGACCTTGATGACCGGTGTGTTCGTCGGTGCGCGGATCTCTCACGCGGTATCCTCCAAAGCTCTGAAACGGTTAGTATCCGTGGTCATGGTGGGGGTAGGCGCGGCCATGGTCATCAAAATCGCACTGCGCTACCTGGTTGCGTAACCGCCGGCCAGACGGCCTTTTCATTGGGCCTGGCTATCGGAAATGGACATTTCCAGGTATCGTCTATCAGTTGATAAGGCAAATCATTTTGACATAGATCAAGGCCATTTTTAGTATTTGAAGGATCCGGTGCAACGGCGATCTGCGCTCGCGCACAGCCAAGATATGGCAGTCTTTTAGACCGCAGCCAACAGGAGAACCGATTCATGCCAGCCCGAAATCATGAACAGTGGACCGCCCAACCGAAACTGAAGGCCGGTGAGTGGGTTGACAGTCGCATTTATTCCGATCCCGAGATTTTTAACGAGGAACTCGAAAAAATCTGGAAAAAGGTTTGGATCCCGGTATGCCATGAGTCTGAGTTGGCCAATCCGTACGATTTTCGAACAGTGACCGTCGCCAAGGAGCCCGTCATAGTGGTTCGCGGTAAAGACAACCAGGTGCGGGCATTCCTGAATGTGTGTCCGCATCGCGGCAACATGATCGAGCGGCGCCCCGCCGGAAGTTTCGCCGAGGGCACCCCGTCGGGAAATCCGAAACACATGACGTGCATGTTCCACGCATGGCAATTCGATATGAAGGGAAACTGCGTGTACATCTCGCGGGAGGAAGAAGGCTATCAAGACCGGCTGACGAAGCAAGACGTCGGGCTGCGTCGGCTGCGCTGCGAGGTTTATTTTGGCGGATTTGTCTGGGTGTGTCTGGATGACAAAATGAGCATGAGCGTTGCAGAGTGGGGAGCCGGCGCGTTCGATTGTTTACAACAGTCTCTGGACGCCGAGCCCCTCGAGGTGTTCCATTATCACAAATCGATCATCCCAGGTAACTACAAACTCTGGCACGACACGAATTCGGAGTTCTATCACGACTATCTTCACTACCACAATCGTGTTACCGGTTTCAACGACGAATACTTCGCCAGGCCGAACACGGGTTTCGATAACGGGCACGTGACCGTCGGCACGTTTGAGGTTAAATACGAAAACTACGAGGGTTTCGATTCCCGGGCGGCAGTCTCGTTCCCGCATATGCCGCCGAACAATTGGTACATGATCGATATGTTCCCGGGGGTCAATTTCAATCTTCGCGGTTCGGCGCTGCGTTGCGATCTGATGACCCCGTT
>Ga0224508_10003931_pt1 | contig 12239 bp, 9 predicted proteins | sample SF_Jan12_sed_USG_4_FD_170157 | JGI IMG/M metagenome (GOLD analysis project Ga0224508, IMG submission 170157) | Sediment microbial communities from San Francisco Bay, California, United States - SF_Jan12_sed_USGS_21 | ecosystem: Environmental > Aquatic > Marine > Sediment | place: USA: California...
TTGCCGATCCCTGCGGCGACTGTCATGGCCGTGGCCGGGTGCGCAAGACCAAGACGCTGTCGGTCAAGGTACCTGCCGGTGTTGACGACGGTGATCGTATCCGGCTGTCGGGCGAGGGTGAGGCAGGGCGCAATGGTGGCCCGCCAGGCGATCTTTACGTCGAGGTTCGTGTCGCCCCGCACAAGATCTTTACCCGGGAAGGCGCCGATCTGGCCTGCGAAGTGCCGATCAGCATAGGCGCAGCCACGCTCGGCGGAGAAGTCGAACTACCGACTCTCGATGGCAATGTGTCGCTCAAGGTGCCTGCAGGAACGCAGTCGGGTAAGACATTCAGACTGCGCGGTAAAGGCGTAACGACGGTGCGCGATCCGCGTGTCGGCGATCTGTTCGCAACAGTTGCGGTCGAGACGCCGGTGAACCTGACCGGCAAGCAAAAGGATCTGTTGCAGCAATTCGAAGACTCGATCTCTGAGGGCGGTGAGAAACACAGCCCGCGCGCTGGCGGCTGGCTGGACACAGTGAAGCGCTTTTTCGAGCGCATCAGCTAGGCAGCCAAGTGGCGACGGCTGGCGGCGTGCCGTAGTCTTGCGCCGGGACCCAGCGAAAAAGGATCACGGCTCATCAATCCTATCTCCATTGGTATTGCAGGCGCCGGGCGCATGGGCCTGGCGGTCGCACAGTCGATCACCGCGGCGGACGATTTGCGGCTTGCGAGCGTGTGGGTGCGTGACGCGGACGCGAAGAGCCGCTTTGAAAGGCCGGATGAGGTTTTGTTTAGCCGCGATATCGACGCCGTCGTTCGCGCAGCCGACGTTCTGATCGACTTCAGCCTGCCCGAAGCGACGGCTGCCGTGCTAAGCGCCGCTGTTCGCCACGAGCGGCCGCTGGTGTGCGGTGTCAGCGGACTCAGTACCGAACAGCAGGGTCTTCTGGATCGCGCGGCCGATTCCATCGCAATTGTCTATGACCGCAACATGAGCCTGGGTATCGCGGTGCTCGATGCCATTGTGCGACGGGCAGCATCGGCATTGGGCGGCGAATTCAGGGTCGAAATTCACGAAACGCATCATGTCCATAAACTCGATGCCCCATCCGGGACCGCGCTGAAACTGGGCGAGGGAGTTGCGGCCGCACGCGGCACGGATGCCAACGCGATCGATTACAAGGTCGAACGCCGCGGCGAAGTTCCGGGAGAACATGCCGTGGTGTTTACTTCGGCAAGCGAACAGCTGAGATTGGAGCACAGCGTGACGACGCGGCAGGTGTTCGCTGATGGCGCGCTGCGAGCGGCGCGATGGGTTCGGGATCAGCCGCCTGGTCGATATTCGATGCGCGAGGTGCTGGCGGTCGATTGAATGTAGCGCGATTTGTCGCGTTTCAGTAAGATACGCCGGATCGCTTGGCGATCGGCGAGTTTACGAGCGGGAGGCACCGTCCTTCCGCTTTTGTGCATCTGCAAAGGGTCGCTTTTGAGTACGCCTGCTGTCCTGGCTCTGCAAGACGGAACACTGTTCCACGGAACCTCTGTCGGCGCCGACGGCAAGACCATTGGCGAGGTCGTATTCAACACGGCGATGACCGGCTACCAGGAGATCCTCACGGACCCGTCCTACTGCCGGCAGATCGTCACACTGACGTATCCGCATATTGGTAATACGGGCATCAACAGCGAGGACATGGAATCGTCGCAAATCCACGCCTCGGGCCTGATTATTCGCGACAGTTCCATGGTGAACAGCAGCTGGCGATCGGAGCGTTCCTTCAGCCAGTTCCTGAAAATGGGCGACACCGTCGCCATCGCAGAGATCGACACGCGCAAGCTAACGCGCATCATTCGCGAAACAGGCGCGCAATCCGGCTGTATCATGACGGGCGATGCGGATCCGGATACCGCGATCGAGCACGCCAAGAAGTTCCCGGGCATTGCCGGCATGGACCTGGCCAGGTTTGTCACGACTGATGCGCCTTACCAGTGGTGCTACGGCACCTCATTTGGCCGCAAGCCACCCATACTCAGCCGGCGAATTGCCCCTTATCACGTTGTTGCCTACGACTTTGGCGTGAAGCGCAACATACTGCGTCTGTTGTCCGACCTCGACTGCCGCATGACCGTCGTACCGGCGACCACCAGCGCGGACGAGGCGCTGGCACTGGATCCGGATGGCATCTTTCTCTCCAACGGACCTGGCGACCCCGAACCGTGTGATTATGCGATCCAGGCCATACAGGAGTTACTCAATGCCGAGATTCCCGTATTCGGCATTTGTCTTGGTCACCAGCTATTGGCCCTGGCGGCCGGTGCGCAAACGGTGAAAATGAAATTCGGCCACCATGGTGCTAACCACCCGGTGCAGAACCTCGAGACCGGCCAGGTGTTGATTACGAGCCAGAACCACGGATTTGCCGTTGACGAGGACTCCCTGCCCGACAATGTCGTCGCGACGCATCGCTCGTTATTCGACGGCAGCCTGCAGGGGATTGCCCTTCGCGACCGGCCGGCATTCAGTTTTCAGGGGCACCCTGAAGCGAGCCCGGGGCCGCACGACCTGGTGACGCTGTTCGAGCATTTCATTCAGTTCATGGATGACCGGAAACAGTCGGCGCTGCGAGCTATTCTGTCATCTTAGATATTTATATATAACATAGAGTTATAAAAGAGTATTAATGTTAATTATCGTAAGTGGCCATGCCCAAGCGTAGTGACATAGAGAGCATTCTGATTATCGGCGCGGGCCCGATCGTGATCGGCCAGGCGTGCGAGTTCGACTACTCCGGCGCGCAGGCGTGCAAGGCGCTGAAGGAGGAGGGTTATCGCGTCATCCTGGTCAATTCGAATCCGGCGACGATAATGACGGATCCCGAGACGGCCGACGCCATCTACATCGAGCCGGTGCAATGGACCGCGGTCAAAAGCATCATCGAGAAGGAGCGGCCCGACGCGCTGCTGCCGACCATGGGCGGGCAGACCGCACTCAACTGTGCGCTCGATCTTGCCCGGGAGGGCGTTCTCGAAAAGTACGGTGTCGAAATGATCGCCGCGTCCCGTGAGGCGATCGATATGGCAGAGGATCGCGACCTGTTTCGCCAGGCCATGACCGACATAGGCCTCGAGGTCCCGAAGGCCGAGATCGCGCATTCGCTGGAGCAGGCACTCGAAAAGCAGCCGTCGGTGGCTTTTCCGACCATCATCAGGCCTTCGTTTACGCTCGGCGGCACCGGTGGCGGCATTGCGTATAACCGCGAGGAGTTTGAGCGCATCGTATCGCACGGTCTTGAAATGTCGCCAACGACGGAGGTGCTCCTCGAAGAGTCGGTTATCGGCTGGAAGGAATTCGAGATGGAGGTTGTGCGCGACCGCAACGACAACTGCATTATTGTCTGTTCTATCGAGAATTTTGATCCCATGGGGGTGCACACGGGTGACTCCATCACGGTTGCACCGGCGCAGACGCTGACAGACAAGGAATACCAGCGGTTGCGTGACGCTTCGATCGACGTTCTGCGCAAGATCGGCGTCGATACGGGTGGTTCGAACGTACAGTTTGCGGTCAATCCCGCGGACGGCCGGGTGCTGATTATCGAAATGAATCCACGCGTCTCACGCTCGTCGGCACTGGCGTCGAAAGCAACGGGATTTCCAATCGCCAAGGTCGCTGCAAAGCTGGCGGTTGGATACACGCTGGATGAGCTGCAAAATGATATTACCGGCGGTGCGACGCCGGCGTCGTTCGAACCCAGCATCGACTATGTCGTTACGAAGATACCTCGCTTCACATTCGAAAAGTTCCCGGGTGCCAATGACCGTTTGACGACGCAGATGAAATCTGTAGGTGAGGTCATGTCAATCGGGCGAACTTTCCAGGAGTCGCTGCAAAAAGCGCTAAGGGGCCTCGAGACCGGCGCTACGGGGCTGAACGAGATTACGCCGAAGGTGGCGACTGACGCGGACAGGGACCGGCTGCGGCGGGAGCTGCGGATTCCTGGTGCCGAACGCATCTGGTTCGTTGCCGATGCGATGCGCAATGGCTTCTCCTTTCACGAGGTAGCGGCACTGACGGGCATCGATCCGTGGTTTCTGGCACAGATTGCCGATCTGCTCGAAGCGGAACGAGACGTGCGTGGCGCGGGGCTTACAGGCATAGATCCCGCGATGATGCGCATGCTCAAACGCAAAGGATTTTCGGATGCGCGGATTGCGGAACTCGTCGGTGCTGAGGAAGCAGCGGTGCGCGAGCGACGCCACGAGCATGATGTGCGTCCGGTCTTCAAACGCGTCGACACCTGTGCCGCCGAATTTGCGACTACTACGGCTTACCTGTATTCGACCTACGAAGACGAGTGTGAGGCGGAGCCGAGCGACCGGCCGAAGATCATGATCCTCGGCGGCGGGCCGAATCGGATTGGGCAGGGTATCGAGTTCGACTATTGCTGCGTGCACGCCGCTCTCGCACTCAAGGCGGCTGGCTACGAGACGATCATGGTCAACTGCAATCCCGAGACCGTGTCGACTGATTACGATACGTCGGATCGTCTGTACTTCGAGTCTCTCACCCACGAAGACGTGATGGAGATCATCGACAAGGAACAGCCGAAGGGCGTTATCGTGCAGTACGGTGGCCAGACACCGCTGAAACTGGCGCGGGATCTCGAAGCTGCGGGAGCACCGATTATCGGTACGACCCCGGACTCGATCGATCTTGCCGAGGACCGCGAGCGGTTCCAGAATCTCGTGGAATCGCTGCAGCTAAAGCAGCCGCCAAACAGCACGGCCCGCAATAAGGAAGAGGCGCTGGAACTCGGCGCCGTCGTTGGCTATCCGCTCGTTGTCAGACCGTCTTACGTCCTCGGCGGGCGTGCGATGGAAATCGTGCACGGCGACGATGATCTGGCCGCCTACATGGATGCCGCGATCAACGTTTCGAACGACAGCCCGGTGCTGCTCGATCGATTTCTCGATCTGGCTACCGAAGTCGATGTGGACTGTATTTGTGACGGCGAGCACGTGCTGATCGGCGGCATCATGGAGCATATCGAGCAGGCCGGCGTCCACTCGGGCGACTCGGGATGCTCGCTGCCGCCATTCAGCTTGTCGGCCGACCTGCAAAAGGAGCTCTCGGCACAGGTCGTGAAGCTCGCCAAGGGACTGCAGGTCATTGGGCTTATGAATACGCAGTTCGCGATTCAAAATAACGTTGTCTATCTGCTCGAGGTCAACCCGCGTGCATCGCGCACGGTGCCGTTCGTCTCGAAGGCGATCGGCGTACCGCTCGCGAAAATTGCGGCTCGGGTCATGGTCGGTGAAACGCTGGCTAAGCAGGGCTACGTCAATCAACGTACGCCCGGGTATTTTTCGGTGAAAGAAGCCGTATTCCCGTTCATCAAGTTCCCTGGTTCGGACCCCATTCTGGGGCCCGAAATGAAGTCGACCGGCGAAGTTATGGGAGTCGGACGCTCCTTCGGTGAAGCGTATGCCAAGGCCCAGCTGGCATCGGGAGTAACCTTGCCGCGGCAGGGCGCCGCGCTATTGAGCGTCCGTGACCGCGACAAGGCCGGTGCCATCGAGCTCGCGAAAATCCTCGATGCGCAAGGCTTTGATATCGTTGCGACGCACGGTACGGCGCGTGAGCTCGCCGCCGCTGGGGTATCATGCCGTCGTGCGAACAAGGTTCGCGAGGGCAGGCCACATATTGTGGATATGATCAAGAACGGCGAAATTGACCTGATCGTCAACACGACCGAGGGCAAGCAGGCGATCAACGAATCGCATTCGATTCGTGCGGAGGCGGTACGTCGCGGCGTGACCTACTACACGACGCTCGGTGCCGCGATTGCGACCTGCAAAGCCATCGAGCATCTGGATGACAGTGACGTGAATCGCTTACAGGATTTGCACAACGAGGTAGCGGCGTGACCAAGGTGCCGATGACGGTGCGAGGCCATGAGCTGCTGCAGGCAGAGCTCAAGAAGCTCAAGAGCGTGGATCGGCCGGCGGTTATTCAGGCGATCGCGGAAGCCCGTGCGCACGGTGACCTGAAAGAAAATGCCGAGTATCACGCGGCCAAGGAACAGCAGGGGTTTATCGAAGGCCGAATCAAGCAACTGGAAGGCAAGCTGTCGCACCTGCAGGTTATCGACGTCACGGCCATCGACGCCAAGGGAAGAATCGTATTCGGCTCAACGGTTGAGTTGATCGATGAGGAGACGGGCAAGGAGATCGTCTACAAGATCGTTGGCGAGGATGAGGCCGATATCAAACAGGGGCTCATCTCCTACACGTCGCCGATTGCGCGAGCCTTGATTGGCAACAACGAGGGCGACATCGTCACGTTTTCGGCACCGGCCGGTGAAAAACAATACGAAGTGGTCGAAGTTCGCTACGTCTGACGAGCACGGGGCGGTGATTTCTGCTTCTCCGGGTTTTGCCGATACAGCAATGCCATATTGCCGATGCGCTGCACGAGCTCGGCCGAGCCAAGCTCGCAGAGTTCCCGAATGATCGCGTCCCGTGCTTGGCGGTCGCCCAGTTTGACGCGCACCTTGATGAGTTCATGGTGCACCAGGCAGGCTTCATATTCCGCAAGGACCGATTTGGACAAGCCCTTTTCGCCGATCATCACGACGGGTTTTAGCTGGTGGCCGCGTCCGCGGAGCTGCTTTTTTTGTGCTTCACTGAGTGGCATGGGCATGAAGTGTAGCAAGACGCGCCGCCTGTCATCGTGCCGGCGAGCGCAGCTTGAACCAGGAGCCATACCCTGAGCAGGCCGCGAGGCACTGGACGCAGCTGGCGCGAACGTCAGGAGCGCGATCCGTACGTGCAGCGGGCGCGTCGCGACGGCTGGCGTTCCCGAGCCGTCTACAAGCTCCAACAAATCGACCAGAAAGAAAAACTGCTGCGTCCTGGCATGTTCTGTATCGATCTCGGCGCGGCGCCTGGTGGCTGGAGTCAATACGTAACCGAGCAGCTCCACGGGCGCACGCGCATCATCGCGGTCGACCTGCTGGACATGGACGCACTGCCGGGAGTTGAATTTGTGCAGGGCGATTTCAGCGATGAGGCGGTATTGGCGTCATTACGTAAAACGATCGGCGCAGCTCGCGTCGACCTTGTAATGAGCGACATAGCCCCCAATATCACTGGCCACAGGGCTGTTGACCAGCCACGATCGATGTATCTTGCCGAGCTGGCGCTCGATTTCAGCCGCCAGATTTTGGCCACGGGCGGGGCTTTCGTCTGTAAATTGTTTCAGGGCGAGGGCGTGGACGAGTTTGTTGCCGACGCCCGACATTCGTTCGAGCGCGTTAAGCTTGTAAAGCCACGGGCTTCGCGACCCGGGAGTCGCGAAGTGTACTTGGTAGCGAGAAACTATCGATTGTAGTAGTGTCTAACCCTTAGAATTTGTCTAAATTCCTCAACACTTCTGGCGCTTTTCGCCGCGGATTCCGACTGTGAATGATCTGACCAAAAACATACTCGTCTTTATCGTCATCATCGTGGTGCTGCTGTCTGTAGTGCAGGGGCTTTCCGGTGTCAGCGGCGGCCAGCCGCAGGCGAAGGATTACTCGGATTTTCTCGAGCAGGTGCGCTCGGGACAGGTCGCGATGGTCGAAATCGACGGCCAGCGTATTCGCTTCGGCAATCGCGAGCCTTTGCCGTATTACACGATTAGCCCGGAAACGGACAACAACACGCTGATTGGCCTGCTGGATACAAATGATGTGCAGTTTGGCGCCGCTGAACCGAAATCACAGAGCCTCATCGGCCAGTTGCTCATCAGCTCGTTTCCGATTCTCCTGTTGATCGGCGTCTGGATCTACTTCATGCGCCAGATGCAGGGCGGCGGCGGCGGGCGTGGCGCGATGTCGTTCGGTAAGAGCAAAGCGCGACTGCTGGGCGAGGACCAGGTCGGCGTTACGTTTTCCGATGTTGCGGGAATCGACGAGGCAAAAGAGGAGGTCGGCGAAATCGTCGAGTTCCTGAAGGATCCGAGCAAGTTCCAGAGGCTGGGTGGCAAGATCCCCAAAGGCGTTTTGATGGTAGGTCCACCGGGTACCGGTAAGACGCTGCTCGCGCGTGCTATCGCCGGTGAAGCCAAGGTGCCATTTTTCACGATTTCGGGATCCGACTTCGTCGAGATGTTCGTCGGTGTCGGTGCATCGCGCGTGCGCGATATGTTTGAGCAGGCGAAAAAGCAGGCGCCGTGCATCATCTTTATCGACGAACTCGACGCCGTTGGCCGGCATCGTGGTGCCGGCCTGGGCGGCGGACATGACGAGCGTGAGCAAACGCTGAATCAGATGCTCGTCGAGATGGACGGTTTCGAAGGCAACGAGGGCATCATAGTCATTGCCGCCACCAACCGACCCGATGTGCTTGACCCCGCATTATTGCGTCCCGGACGATTCGATCGCCAGGTCGTGGTGCCGTTGCCGGACGTGCGCGGCCGCGAACTGATTCTCAAGGTGCACATGCGCAAGGTGCCGCTCGATGACGACGTCAAGCCAAGCCTGATCGCGCGCGGCACGCCGGGTTTTTCCGGCGCGGATCTCGCCAATCTTGTTAACGAAGCCGCGTTGTTTGCAGCGCGGGCAAATCGCCGCGTTGTCAGCATGGAGCAGTTCGAGCAGGCTAAAGACAAGATCATGATGGGCGCAGAACGGCGCTCGATGGTGATGTCCGAGCAAGAGAAGCTGAACACGGCCTACCACGAGGCAGGTCATGCGATTGTCGGCTATGCCGTTCCCGAACACGACCCGGTGTACAAGGTTACGATCATTCCACGTGGTCGCGCGCTTGGCGTGACGATGTATCTGCCCGAGGAAGACCGCTACAGTATGTCCAAACGGCGGCTGGAGAGTTCGATTTCGAGCTTGTTCGGTGGTCGTATCGCCGAGGAAATGATCCTCGGGTCGGCGGGCGTGACAACCGGTGCCTCGAACGACATTGAGCGGGCAACCGAGATCGCGCGAAACATGGTTACCAAGTGGGGTCTGTCCGAACGTCTCGGGCCCCTGACGTACAGTGAAGATGATGGCGAAGTGTTTCTCGGACGCTCGGTCACGCAGCATAAGCAGGTGTCGGATGACACCGCGCATGCAATAGATGAAGAGGTTCGCAGGATCATTGATGCTAACTACGCGCGTGCCGAAGAGATCCTCAAGGAAAACATCGACAAGCTGCACATGATGGCGAAAGCGCTGGTCAAGTACGAGACGATTGACGATTCGCAAATCAGGGACATCATGGAAGGCAAGGAGCCGCAGCCGCCGGCAGACTGGGAGGACACATCCACGCCCGGTTCTGACGATGGTGGAGCGACACCGAAGCCTGAAACGACGGGGCCCATAGGCGGCCCGGCGAGCGAACACTAGGCGGCACGCTCTGTCGCCAGCCGTGCGACTTGTCAGGTTAGCAGCATGCTGCGACTAGGACGGCTCGAACTCGATTGCCCGGCGGTCATGGGCGTTCTCAACGTGACGCCGGACTCCTTTTCCGACGGCGGTCATTTCCTTGCGGTTGATGCGGCTTTGCGCGAGGCCGAGACCATGGCGGCCGAAGGTGCGGCGCTCGTCGATGTTGGCGGTGAGTCCACCCGGCCAGGGGCCCGGGCCGTCAGCGAGCAGGAAGAACTCGATCGCGTCATGCCGGTAATCGAGGCCGTGGTGGCCAGAGTCGGGCTGCCAGTCTCGATCGATACGGGTAAGCCGGCCGTAATGCGTGCCGCAGCGGCGGCCGGGGCCGCAATGATCAACGACGTATTTGCATTGTCGGAGGATGGGGCGCTCGCGGCCGCGGCGGAATTGCAGCTACCGGTCTGCCTGATGCACATGCAGGGCAAGCCGCGGACGATGCAGAGCAAGCCGCAGTACGACGATGTTGTGGCCGAGGTCACGCAGTTTCTCGGCGCTCGCGTGGCAGAATGCGTTCAGGCGGGGTTGTCCGAGGATCTTGTCGTTGTCGATCCTGGGTTTGGATTTGGCAAAACGGTTTTTCACAATATCGAGTTACTCGCTAATCTGCGACAATTGCGGGCGATTGGTCGGCCGCTGCTGATCGGGATTTCGCGCAAGGCGACATTGGGTGTTATCACCGGCCGCGATGTGCACGACAGGCTGCCCGCCAGTATTGCGGCAGCCGTGCTGGCTGTCCAACAGGGCGCGGATATCGTCCGCGTTCACGACGTCGGACCCACGGTCGATGCGATGAAAGTAGCGAAGGCCGTGATAGAGGCAAACAACAATTCGGCAGGTCAAGAATGAGCAAGCAATTTTTCGGTACCGACGGGGTTCGCGGCAGAGTCGGCACAGATCCGATGACGGCCGATTTCGCAATGCGTCTGGCCAGCGCCGCCGCCCAGGCGCTGGTGCCGAACGGCGGCACCGTATTGATCGGCAAGGATACGCGCTTGTCGGGCTATATGTTCGAGTCGGCGCTCGAAGCCGGATTTGTGGCGGCGGGCGTCGATGTGCTGCTGCTGGGTCCCTTGCCGACACCTGGAATTGCGCAGTTGACGCAGCAGTTCAACGCAGATCTTGGTGTGGTCATCAGCGCTTCGCATAACCCGTACGAAGATAATGGCATTAAATTCTTCGACCGCGACGGTGCGAAGCTCAGCGACGATGTCGAGCGCGAGATTGAAACGCACCTGGCGCGACGAGCAATTACCCGGGAATCCGGTGGCCTCGGCAAAGCCAAGCGAATCGATACAGCGCGCATCCGATACCAGGAGTTCTGCGCGTCCACGTTCCCGAAGGATCTTGACCTGGCCGGCGTAAAGATTGTGTTCGATGGCGCCAACGGCGCCGGCTACAAGGTCGGTCCGAGAACGCTTGCCAATCTCGGCGCCGAAGTCATTCCGATAGGTTGCTCGCCGAATGGCCGCAATATCAATGACGGCTGCGGCTCCACCAGTCCTGAGCTGCTGCGGCTGACAGTTCCCGCATTGCATGCCGACGTCGGTGTGGCGCTGGACGGAGACGGCGATCGCCTCGTCATGGTGGACGAAAAGGGCAATCTCATCGACGGTGACCAGTTGTTGTATATCCTTGCGACGGCGCGGCAGCGTGACGGACTCCTGCGGGGTCCGGTCGTAGGCACCGTAATGAGCAACCTGGGCCTCGAACACGCGTTGGTCGAGGCCAGTATTGAGTTTCGCCGCGCGAGCGTCGGCGATCGCTACGTCCTGGAGACCCTGCGAGAGACGGGTGGCATTATCGGCGGCGAGACCTCGGGGCACATGATCGTGCTCGATCAGACGACGACCGGGGATGGCCTTGTGTGTGCCTTGCAGGTGCTGGCCGTGATGAAGCAGACGGGCAAGACATTGTCGGAATTGGCCGCCGGTATGCCCAGATACCCGCAGACGATGGTCAATGTACGCACCGAGAAGCGCTTCGATCCTGATTCTTCGCAGGAAATTCGCGACGCGGTCCTGGCGGCTGAAGGCGAGCTTGCCGACACCGGTCGCGTCGTTCTGCGAGCCTCGGGTACCGAACCGGTCATTCGCGTCATGGTCGAGGGTCGGGACCGGGACCAGGTGGTCATGCTGGCCGAACGTCTTGCGGCTGTCGTCGCTGCAGCGGCAGGCTGACCGGGGAGACCTCATGTCATTGATTTGCGGGGTTAGCCCCGGTATCCTTGCGCGCCTTTTGGGCTTGGGATTTTTTCATCATGCGTGACTTTGTGATCGCCGGAAACTGGAAGATGAACGGCAGCAGTGCAGACAATGCCGAGCTCGTGGCAGGCATCATCAAAGGGGCGCCGACCACCGACCGGGTGCGCCTGATGGTGTGCCCGCCGTTTCCCTACCTCGCCGCAGTCGCAAACCAGGTCGCGGGCACCAGTCTGCTCCTCGGAGCACAGAACGTATCCGAGCATGCGGCCGGTGCGTACACGGGCGAGGTTGCGCCCGCCATGCTCAAGGAGGCTGGCTGCGAGTACGTGATTGTCGGGCACTCCGAGCGACGTACGCTGTATGGCGAGACCAGCGCGGCAGTGGCGGCAAAGTTCAAATCGGCACTCGATGCCGGCCTGAAGCCAATACTTTGTGTCGGCGAGACGCTCGAAGAGCGTGAAGCTGGCAAAACCGAGTCTGTCGTCGACGAGCAGCTGCAAGCCGTTATCGATACAGCAGGTGTCGCCGGGTTTGCCGACGCGGTTATCGCCTACGAGCCGGTTTGGGCGATAGGCACCGGCATGACCGCAAGCCCCGAGCAGGCACAGGATGTGCATAAGCACATTC
>Ga0224508_10003932_pt1 | contig 12234 bp, 13 predicted proteins | sample SF_Jan12_sed_USG_4_FD_170157 | JGI IMG/M metagenome (GOLD analysis project Ga0224508, IMG submission 170157) | Sediment microbial communities from San Francisco Bay, California, United States - SF_Jan12_sed_USGS_21 | ecosystem: Environmental > Aquatic > Marine > Sediment | place: USA...
TGAAAATGTCGATTCATTACGCATTGCAAAAAAGAGATTTGTATACCAATTTGGCATACAAGCTTGGTAATGAAAGATCATCTATAACAGAATATGCAATAGTCACATTGATTAATGTCCCTATAAACTCAAATGAATTACTTTTGATTAGTGTGGAACCTAGGGCAGACTATTTAAAAATAATTGATCATGTGTATTCTTTGCTTGATTCTCAGAAAGATACTGAATAGAACAATTTTATCAAATTAGTCTGAAATTATGCCTAAAAATTATGTTTTTTGAAATTAGCTTGAATTGCTAGAATAGTGGAAGATAGTTGCTATACCGGATTGTGTTCTATGACAAAATTACAACGCATGCAACGTTTTTTCCCATCAATATTTTTCAACCCGCAACTATCACAAACAATCATGAATAAGTTGGCGGCTCACCAGATAAGAACCAATTCAATTCGCAAACTGTCAACCGATATCCTTAATGGAATCACACGCAGTCTGTTAACCATGAAGTACAAGCAGTGTCCAAAAAGTGACAATGAGTTTGACGTGGATATCTATGAGACCAATGACATGGGCTTTGATGAGGTGGTGCATTGCTGTACCGAGGAAAGGGTCAGGAAATCCAGGAGGTAAAGCGGTATTGAGTTACTATAAGAAAGGATTCATGCTGATTCCTGAAGAATCTTTAGGACCGTGTGAAAGTTGCGGGAATGGGACAATCATAAAGTTCTGCAGGATGTACAATGGTTACATTGGCAAGTGCACCTCATGCAATGTCAACTGGAGGGAATCTTAGATGACAGAAAATAAACAATGTCATCATGAATGGAAGCCAGATGGTTCTCCAGCAATTATATGTTGTATTAAATGTGGTATGAAAAAACATGATAGTGGTTTTGGGTGGAAAGAAATACAATGACAACTGAATTAGATTGTACAAATTGTACACATTCAAAAGAGGATCATCATTTGATACTTGGTCGCTCTGGAGGCGGGGATTTTTTGCCAGGTACATCAATGCCAAGCGGAAAATTGAAATCAAATATTTCCTGCACCAAATGTACTTGCAACAATTATGCTCCAATTGGAGATTCCAAAGAGGAATGACAGAACAATCGCAATGTCTCATGTGTAACGGTTTAGGATTACATGATGATTCTACTTCATGTGATGTTTGCAACGGTACTGGAGAAATTGATAATGTCTAACCATAATAAATCACATGGTAGAATGATGATCTCACGGATGTAAAAATAGTGCCAAAAGGAACCAACATCAGAGATAAACAAACTCACATGACAATGAAAGACGAATGCAATCCACAAACCCGTCTATACACGAAGTGAGTTAATTGGCCTGGGTTTCTATGTTAAAATGGCAATGAGTGCATTGTTGATGTTCATAATCATTGTATTCTAATCCACAGTTGGAACATTCCATGATCTTAACTCTATCCAGATGATATAACCGATGAGAGGAAATTATGAGAAAAGATAATTACATAGTAGAAAAATAATCCCCAAACCCGTCAAACCAATATTATTAACAATTCACTCTATTCTTAATAATCCTTTATATACTAGATCTATTCACTATATATAGTATTTAAATGACTGAGAACGATGAATATCTAAAGGCCCAGACCAAGATTCTCGCAGAAATGGCAGACCTTGAAATCAAAGATTTCACGACAAAGAAGGATTACATTACAAATCTCAAAAACGTTACAAGGCCGCTGGTCGTTTCAGGATTTTACCAGGACAAAACAATGTCAGACTTTTGTTCCCTTATACAAGATATGCTTGAGAAGTATAACATCTCATATCAGAGAACAAAGCTAGCAGAACTGTTCGATGATAATGAGAAGAGAAGTTACAACAAGAAAGACAAACCAAATGTCACCTCAAGTGACAATGAAATAGTCCCCCCCTTACAAGAAGAAGTTACATCAGGAGACATTGCAGGAATTTTAGATCATCTCGAAAAGAAAATAGGCAAGAGTTATGATACCATGCAGAACTATGAAGCTGCAGACAAACTGCAAACGTTAGAAAACATTGCAAGCAAATCGGTATCGCATGTGAAAACATTTACAAGAAAACTGTTACAGGCAAACTATTTTGTCGATGCATTTGAGAAACAGTTTGCAAATGAGAAAGCATGCAACGAGGTAATGCAGGGCCTGCCAAGAAAGCAAAAGGCCCGACTTGAAAACCTGCTTGCAATATACGATGCGTCTGTCTTGTTGATTTCAGAAATGGAATCCAAGCTTGCAGAAATAAATGACATCAAGGAAATTCAAGTAATGCAAGATGTAACGTCAAAGGACGTTGATGAACGCTCCAAGCTTACCAACTGGGAAAAACTTTCTATCTGGCTTGTAATGAAGGTAGGAGACATTGCAAAGAACCAGTGTGCAAAGATAAACGGAATAGACAAGAAGCACATCACCAACAACATCTGTCCAAGGAATCGCCGACTGAAACTAAGACAAGAAACAAGCATCACGATTATGTCTCGTGGTTCAAGTGCATCACCGTCAAGCAAGGGTGTAATCTTTCCCGCCAAGACATATCAAGATGGTTTGACGAGCAGGTGGAACGCAAGAAACTGAGCCTGGAATTCAAGCCTTTGGTGGTTGCTACGGTGAGGGTGGAATGAAAATTATAAAATTCATTAATCCATTACTCTATCTGCTAGATCTGTAATGCAGGTATATGCAACATTAACTCCAGATCCTAATGCCGTTTGAGCAATAACATATGTTCCTATCTCTGTTGATGTTTCAGATAGCATTTTTTCACCTTTCGACCTATTACCTGATGTATATTCATCATAAGAATTTGTATAGTGTTTTAGAGCTTTCTCCCACGCCCTCTCTGTCTGTACAATTGCGTCTTCTAATTGTTTTTCAAGTTTGGGTGATATCCTTTTGATAATGTCAATTTGTTTTTTCCAACAATTCATCACCACGTTAAAATGTTCATCTGCAATTTTTGGACTAACAAATGGAAGTTTATTTTCATCCTGTAATGATCGTTGTAACGTATTACTAAATTTATCAGCTTCCTCAATTCTAATTTTATCCTTTTCAACTTCAACTCTTAATTCTTCAACATCTTGGAAAATCTGGTGAAGTGTTTCTTCAATATTTTTCATAACAATTTGTATTTTTACTCGTTAATTACTCCTCTTAGCAAATCCTCCGCCAACTCACTCCATGAGCTCATTAGAAGGCCCAAAACGTGACATGCAACTCGTGGCAATCTCCGTACTGATTGGAATGCCTATCGTCCTTGTGGGGGGATATGTACTGGTCAACGGCTTTGCAGACGAGTTTGTAAAAGAAATTGTAATTGCATCATGGGCAATCGTATTGATTTCCATCGGTGCTGCGTTCAGACAGGTTGGTTTAGGCAAGTCTGAGGTTTCACAACCCGTGACAAAAAAGTCAGGCCCACCTGTCTAACCAAATTTTTTTCTTTTTTTAAAATCAACTGATTACACATCTGAGAATATTGTAAATACTAGTTTTTCTTTAATTTGCTAATGTCAAGTAAAAAAATAATCTCAACTAAAAAAATCAAGAATATCAAAAGAATCCCAAGATCCCCTGGCAAGGCTGGTAAAATAGGTCCACGAGGTCCGCCTGGCAAGGCTGGTAAAATAGGTCCACGAGGTCCGCCTGGCAAGGCTGGTAAAATAGGTCCACGAGGTCCGCCTGGCAAGGCTGGTAAAATAGGATTGAGAGGCCTAGGAAAAAGAGGCCCGCCTGGCAGAAGGGGTCCACCAGGACCAAGAGGTCCAAAAGGAGAACGAGGGCTACCAGGCTCACAAGGAATACAAGGTCCATCAGGACCCGAGGGACCTATGGGTCCACCAGGACCAGTAGGTCTCAACAAACCGTTCATTGGTGAAGTAAGATTATTTGCCGGTAATTTTGCACCAAGGGATTGGGCCTTTTGTGAAGGACAACTTCTTTCAGTAAATGACAACCAAGCACTCTTCAGTATTTTGGGTACCATTTATGGTGGAGATGGACGAACGACATTTGGACTTCCAGATCTATGGGATCACCAACCAGGAGATGTACAATACATAATTGCGTTACAGGGAATTTATCCTTCACGCAATTAGCCAAATACAATTCCTATCTTCTTTTTCTAATCAGTCATGGTCATCTTCGTCAGAATTGCGTCTTGCAGGCCTGACCGGGACATACATAATTGTCAATGTAACATGTTCTGGAATTTAGTATTTAGCACTCACTGATGATTCCTCCGTTTATGTTTTATACAAATTTTGAAATCTCAAATCGTGACAGAATTTCATTATGAACTAAGTTGTGGGTGTCTGATCCATGACGACTCTGGCGAACTGCACGAAGAATGTGTCTCTCATGAACAGATGCATTTCATGCATTAACCGCCACCTCTCTTTTTCTAATTCCAATGACATTAATCTAATGTATGATTTCATTTCCTTAATGGATGATAAAGAATGTCCAATATGTAAAAGCAAAAACTATGATGATGTCAAGGGCTGTAATGATTGTGGTTTTGCAGGTTTATGTTTGTCTGATAAGGAATAATTTTTTTATTTTCACAATAACCTCTCTCTCTTAAATCAAAATCACCAATCAACAGTAACAAGTACCCTGCCATGATCATTACCTGCATCCTATGCAAGAGACACCTTCCGTTTGACGAATGCAGGATCAGGAATGCTCACTGGTATCATCGCAGATGCGTGTGGCATGTGACCCACCTGGTGCGGTTGGACAGTTTCTTTTGAAAATTAAAATTCGGTATAAGTTGTGCCCGATCAACCTGAGATTAATTAGGATCAATTGATCTTACCAAATTGTTAACAGAATTGATTGATCCGATACTTGAGGGTGGAAATCAGACTGTTAACTGATAAGTGAGAGCGTACAATCACCAGTGTCAAGTTCTCGCGAGAACTGGTGACTTTCTCTTATCATCTTTTCATCTAGATGGAATAAAACTTTAAGATTGACAATATTTTACAAAAACGGTTCTTTAGATCCAGTTTGTAGACGAAAAATACATCACAATAACCCCTCCCCTTTTAGGCTCAATCCCGCATAGTCTATGATCTCATGATTTGTAACATGCTGGGCTGCGATACTGAGGCATTTACACAGGTCATGTTCTGGCACTTTGATGGGGAGAAAGGTGACAGAAAACCCGCACGCAGGCAAATCATGAGGTTTTGCATCAACCATGCGAAAATAATATCCTCGGATGGGAATCACATCCGGACGCAACTGCTGAATTGAGAAAGATAAATCTTGATCTGAAGGACAAGGATTACCTGGACTTTCTTACGCTGTGCATCGAGGACGAGCTGTCCGTCGAGGAGAAACTGAAAAGCATAATACGATATCACGTCATCACGTATCGCAACAGGGTCAAGCTGGGAAACCGTAACTTCAGTACACAGTGCACAAAATCCGTTAACTGATATTTCAACTGCAATGAACACCATTGTTGGTAATCACTTTAGACCTGACACAGTAGCATTTGGTTCAAGAGGTTCGACTGCTTATACTTCAAACGACTTTGTCAGAGGCCATAATCCTCCAGGTGCACAGACCGTAGAAGGCATGTTCCCATTACCCCACTATCCGGGAGTAACAGGAATTGTTGATTTTGGTTTTACGAGTACCGAGGCAATAGTATACGATAAGGCTGGAATGTTATTAGGTGAAGGTCCAACTGTCGCAGAATCATTCAGGGATCCACACAGTGGTGCTGATGGTTACGTGATCAGACAATGGATGGAAACAAAACTGACAACTGCTGATATCGGAAAAAGAATTACGGGCATTCACGCATAGATAATTCAAATCACTTTTTTTTATTTTTTAAAACAATCTTGAAATTTATAAAAATATGATTCACACTTGCGTAAAAAGCTGACTTTAATTAGATATTATTAATTGAGTTATTGTGCATCAGAATAAACTATTGGCAGTAGCTGTTGTAGTAGCTGGAGTTTTAGGTTCATTGGTAATTGTCGCTAACATGAGTCTTGATCCAGGTGAATGCATTGCAGTAACATTACCTGGAGGAGGGAGTGTAGAGCGTTGTAAAAAATCCAATTCAAATCTTGATGCCCAACAAACCTCTGATTTTAAAAACATTATAGAAGAAACAACCAAACTTGAAATCCAAAAACTTGAGATTGAAAAACAAAAAATAATTCTCAGTGAACAGCAAGACAAGGAACAGATATCAAAAATAGATCAAGAGATTGAAAATCTAAAAACAAGAGGATCTGAAAATTTGAAGGCAGTTCCATATTTGGAACCTCCTGATTATGAGTTATTCAAGCAAGAGATTGAGGAAATAAAATCCGCAATGATTTCCGAAACATACACTAAGATTATCTCGGAACTTGTTATTGATGCTGACGAAACATTTGTTGTAAACAAAACAGATTCCATACAAATTATAGGCAGAGTGGATAACTATGGAACCATTGAGAATTATGGGTATCTCGAATTCAATGGATGGGGTACTGAAAATAATGGAAGATTGGTTAATCATGGACAACTTTCCAATGACGGTATAATTTCATTTGACCGAGGCGGTTTTGATAATAGCGGCAATGTAAAAAACAATAATACAATCATCACTAATTGGAAATTTAACAACAGTAATTCCTTTGAAAACAATGGGGAGATTCGGCTAGATCCAGGTGCTGATTTTGTTAACCGTGATAGCTTTGTAAATAACGGCCATGTTTCCAAAGACTGTTTGACAACAATTGAGGGTAATCGAATTAGTGGCACAATCTCTGAAAACTGTGATATTTCCACTTCCCCGTAACATCTTTTTTTATTTTACTAATACTATCTAGATATTACATTGTGTATGATATTGCTCATCGAGAGTAATACTACAATGTGTGCATTCAAATTTGTTTGGCTGTGAACATAATGAGCATGTATGGGTTACCTCGAGCGTATCACCGCATTTTTTACATGAATCTATTTTCATGTCTTTCGTAGAAATAACATGATATTAAAACGCGCTGAAAATTAGACGAAACTAATTAGCTTGTTCTAATTTTTAAGGTTCTCATTCCATAGAATCAGAATCAAATGGTTCTTATTTCTTTTAGTGTTGTGGCTATCTTGACACACTCGTATTAAGGGTATGCAATTCATAAATTATTACAATGGGTTAAGTACTCCCAGAATTTAGGTGATTAATGTACGATTTTTACATGAAGCACAATCGCACCATTAGAGGAATTGAGATTTATGAACATCTGATGTCACTTAATAGGGAACTCATTGCCGGTGCATACTAGCATTATTAAAAATATCGTTAACCTAAACACAACACCAAGATACATCTCAATTTTTATTTCTTTTAGTGTTGGTCGCTGCCAGTAGATCATGGTAGAATTTGTTGCACCTTCATTGAATGGAAATCGCAAGGCATTGTACAAGAAACTCAAGAAAACATTACCGTTCAGACTGGACGGAGAACATACGCAAAATTCCGAGTCATTAAGATATTCATCCTGAAAAGTTCTCTTAGATTTTATTTCAACTCATATCTTTGAATGTCATTTATCGGTGAAACCAATGAAAAAGTAACAGGAGTTCATGCCATTCTAAAATTAGGTGCAAACTCATTTCGATTAAAAACAGAATTCAGATTACATATTGGCAGGCCAAAAGACAGACAGGCAACCAGTGCAGGTCCATGTCTGACCTTTGGTGCAGGTGATCACTTCCTTGACGGTACCATTCTAGGCACAACTCCTGACATTACGACGCTCAATGCGCTAACTGAACGTGATGCAAACGGTGAGCTGACTTCAAGCTCGTGGAGTCTGCATCTGCGGAGACCAGGTGGGTGACATACAGTATGTAAGGAATGCAGAAAAGTTTGCAAAAGGTCAGTACTATTCCTACATTGGAACCTCAAAAGTTGAGAAACTAGGAATTGCAGATCTTATGGATAATTGATGCCCCAAAACGCGTTCCCGTCACAGAAGATGGATCTGTCAGATACTTTGAGATAAAGATACACATGGAATCAGGAGCCATGCAAGATGAGATCAATCAGATGATCATCAACGGCATTAGGGTTTCAATCATAAATCTAAAGGTCGGCATAAGGTGCGATCATGTCCGGATTTATGATTCTCTGATAACGTGGTAATCAGCAGATTCAGAAAAGATACCTGGACGAATGGAATTTTTAGTAAGACTCGCGTGCTGGAAAGCCGGAGACGTCAAGGCGACATGAAATTATTCCCGGACTGGAATAGGTGAACTAAGTATCGCTCTTCTTGCTAATATTGTAAAATTGTTGTAAATCATCGCCTTTAAACCCCTGACACCTAAAGCCTCATTGTGGAAATCGCAATAAATGCAATACTAACTGTAGTTGGATTGGTGATGCTGTGTTTTGGCGGTAATTGGTTAGTCAGCGGTGGTGTTGCAATTGCCCGAAGATTTCGTATAAGTAATCTTGTAATTGGTATGACCATTGTGGCCTATGGCACTTCAACTCCTGAGCTTGCTGCCAGTGTCGCAGCAGCTGGAGAGCACAGTGCAATCATTCTTGGAAATATTGTTGGAAGTAATGTTGCAAATGTAGGTATGGTCATTGGTGTTGCAGCAATTCTTGTCCCACTTGCAGTAAGCAAATCTGTATTGCGAAAAGAAATTCCGATTATGCTGGGTGTTTCTTTTTTGTTAGTTTTGATATCTGTTGATGGGGAGATTTCTCAATATGATGGAATATTGTTGCTTGCTGGATTGGGAGTCTTTGCATATTATACATTCAAAGACGCGATGAAACAAAGAACAGAAAATAAAGAAAAACCTCCACAAGGTGCGAATAATCTTTATCTTAAATCTGCAGGATTAATTGGAGTGGGTGTAGTTCTTTTGTATGTCGGTGCAATACTTACAGTCGACAATGCTGTAGTTTTGGCTACTGAATTTGGATTATCTGAAAAAATAATCGGATTGACTGTTATTGCAATTGGAACATCACTTCCAGAACTAATCACGTCAATAATAGCAATTAGAAAGGGTCATGCCGATATTGGCGTTGGAAATATCATTGGAAGCAACATCTACAATATTCTGATGATTATGGGTGTTGGTGCAGCCCTTGGCGGAGTGATAGTGGGAGCAGATGTTTATGTTGATTATGCAATAATGATTATCTTTAGTTTATCCTTGCTGATTGCCCTGAAAACTGGAATCATTGGTAGGGCTATGGGAGTATGTCTTACAATTGGGTATGTTGCCTATCTTGCAGTCACGTTTTTCAAGTAATTTGTGCCTAAGATGATATTAAATCCCTAATGAAATTAAATTGAATTAACTGAGACGTTCTCGACCTGAATCGATGGGGTGATTGACGGGAGAGATGCCCATTGGATGACATTTCTTTGATTGTTTCCTATGGTTGAAATATTTTTCATCATTGTTGGCAGATTGTGAATTATTCTTACTGATTTTCCTGGACCTTTTATTTCTCCGTTTTCAATAATCCTGATTCCACTTCTTGCAGTACATGAAAAGTCTCCTTTGATTGGATTTACTGCATAGGTATACCATAACCTCCCTACTAGTAATCCGTGTTTTGTTTCTTTAATCATCTCTTCTTGGGATTGATCACCTGGAATAATTTTGAGATTGTGTGGGGCTGTTATTGGAATTGGTTCTGCACTTCTTCCCATCGGTGATCCTGGACGTGATGCATTGCCTGTTGACTGTTCTGCTTCTTTGTAACTATCAAAAAGATTTGAATATGTATTTTTGAAAATACCTTTTTCTATCAAACTTTGCTTCTTAGTTTTAACTCCTTCATCATCTACTGACTTGGTTCCAATTCCTTCTGAAACATGTGGATCATCAACTAAATTAAGTTGTTTCACTGCAATTTCTTTTCCATGATAATTTGAAAAACAACTTTTCTTTTCTGAAAAAGTTTTGAAATTAAAATTGGCGGCCACTACAAATGCTAACAATTCTCCAACTGAATACGGCTCAAAAATTATAGAATGGGACCCTGAATCAACTTTTTGCGGATTTATTGATTCTATGCTCATTTTCTTTGCGTCATTTCCTATTTGCTCTGCAGAAAAATTTTCTAATGTCCTTCCGCTTGCATGCCCTATTCCTGATACTGGAATCTCTCCAAATTCTGACTCTGCGTTAATTATTCCTGAAATGTATGTGGCTTTATCATTGAAATTTAATCCGTTTGAATTCAGCAATTCAAAATTTTCTGACACTATGTTAAGTGATCCTGTAATCGTGTTAATTTTATCATTAATTGATGAATTAATCATATTTTGTGCGATATCCATGCTTTTTGAACCTGAAATGTGATCAAGCTTTTCATCAAATGTACCATCCAATACCTTGTGCTCCACTCTATGTGGTAATCCCTCCCAAAATCCTCTTGGTTTGAGATTTGCTAATGTTCTAAAAGTATTGTCTATTGTTTTTTCTATTTCCTCTTCATTTGTTGTTTGCATTGATGCAATTTTCTTGTCTTGAATTAATCTAATGCCGAAACTCTCATCAAAATTCTGCTTGATTTCGGCAATTTCTGAATCTGTAATTCTAACCGTTGTAATTTTTTTCTTGATTTTGATAATGTCACATTCATCAATTCCAACTTTTTTTGAATAACTAAGTGCCTTTTCTAAGGCCGACAAATTATTGCTTCCTTGGATTTTTGTAATTGAATTTGTTTATTTTTATCAATTCTACATAAGAGCCAAACTGTGTATTCGTAACATTATCTAATTTGTCTTCTACCTCTTCTTCACCATCAAACTTTTTCAGAATATTATAGTGGGTATCTCTCTCAGCTGGAATTCTTCCAATTTCTTTTACCATTCTTTTAATTTCTTTTGGTTTTAGTAATTGGCCATATTCTGAACCTGCAGAAGTTGAGATGCTTTCATTGATTAGAGTTCCACCAAAATCATTTGCTCCCCACATAAGTAATAATTGAGACATTTTTTGTCCTTCTTTTACCCATGACATCTGAATATTGTCAATGGAATTATTCAGCATTATTCTTGCAACGGCATGGGTGAGCAATACATCGTTTCCACTACCACCTTGTCTGATTCCTTCATGCAATTCATGTTTGTACATTGGTGCTTCTGTGTGGATGAAATTCAAAGGTACGAATTCTGTAAAACCTCCTGTTTCTTTTTGAATCTCTCTTAATTTTGCAATGTGCTTTACTCTGTCTTCAAGTGTTTCTACATGGCCAAACATCATAGTCGAGGTAGTATTGATTCCCATCTTGTGGGCACTTTTGATGACTGTTTCCCAGTCCTCTACGCTAATTCTCCCAGGAGATATCTTGTCTCTTAATTTTTGATCTAGAATTTCAGCAGAAGTTCCTGGGAGCGTATTTACTCCTGCTTCCTTCATTCTTTTCAAAAATTCTTGAATTGATATGTTTGAGCGAGTTGCCCCATACAGTATTTCTTCAGGAGAAAATCCGTGAATATGGATTTCTGGAATTTCTTTTTTAATTTCTCTGCAAATATTTTCATACAAATTCCCTTCCATATCTGGTGGAAGTCCTGCCTGGATACAGACTTCGGTTGCTCCTAGATCATGTGCTTCTTTTGCTCTACGGACAATCTCTTCAGTGGGTAAAAAATATCCTTCTTCTTCTCTAAAATCTCTACTAAATGCACAAAATCCACATTGCTTGATGCAGACATTTGTAAAATTGATGTTTCTATTAACTACAAATGACACTGTGTCTCCTACTCTTCTTTTCCTTAACTCATCGGCGACTAGACCTACTAGATGGAAATCTATTCCTTTAGTGTTGAATAATACTAATCCGTCATCAGAAGATATTTCCTTTTCTGATAGTGCATTGTTTAGAATGTCTGAAACTATGGGGTCTGCATTTTTAAAAAGTGAATCTATGTTGACTGTCATCTCCAATACTCCTCTTTTACGAATCCTTCCTCATTTTGAATAACAGATATCTTGTCTCTTAACTCTTTGCCAACAAAAGAAAAGAACTCTGGATATACTGGGAACCTGCATTTTAAATTAAATCCTGCCTTTTTTGAATTCTGATCCACTTTGTCAATTTCAGGCCATGAAAATTCTGGATTCACAAAATCCGGTGTTAGTGGTGAAATTCCTCCCCAATCATTTATTCCAACTGACAAGAAACTC
>Ga0224508_10003933_pt1 | contig 12234 bp, 12 predicted proteins | sample SF_Jan12_sed_USG_4_FD_170157 | JGI IMG/M metagenome (GOLD analysis project Ga0224508, IMG submission 170157) | Sediment microbial communities from San Francisco Bay, California, United States - SF_Jan12_sed_USGS_21 | ecosystem: Environmental > Aquatic > Marine > Sediment | place: USA...
TTATCAGGCCATGTCGTGAGCTCGGGCGATAAGCGTTTGAAAGAGGGAGACGCTGTAGTGGTGTGCGGTGCGGGGCTTTCAGAAACCCACGACGGAGGTTACGCCGAGTACGCTCGACTGCCGGCAGAATTCATCGTCAAGCTGCCCCAGGGCTTGTCGGTATTTCAGGCGATGGCGATCGGCACCGCTGGTTTTACTGCGGCGTTTGCGGTGCAGCGCATGGAGGAAAATCATCAGTCACCGCAGTTGGGCTCGATTGCGGTTACTGGGGCAACCGGTGGGGTTGGGAGCATTGCTATCGATATTCTGAGCGCGCGCGGATATGACGTGGTCGCTTTGACTGGGAAGATTGAACAAGATGAATACTTGAGGAATTTGGGTGCAAGCCGGATCTTGTCTCGACATGATTTGGACATGGGTAGTCGACCTCTAGAGAAGATCCAATGGGGTGGGGCGGTAGATAACGTCGGGGGTGATGTGCTGTCGTGGCTCACTCGAACGGTCGCGCCGGGTGGAAATATCGCATCGATCGGGCTCGTGGGCGGAGTTAAACTTGAGACCACGGTGATGCCTTTCATTCTTAGAGGAGTCTCCTTACTCGGCATCAATTCCGTGTTGCTGTCTCCAGAGGTTCGCGATGCGGTGTGGCAGCGGCTTGCAGACGATCTGCGCCCGCGTCATCTTGAGCGTATTGCCACTCGGGAGATACCTTTCGCTGAATTGCCAGAGGTATTCGATGCCTACATTGCCGGCGAGGTGGTAGGAAGAGCCGTCGTAAAGATCGAAGGATGAGGGTCGCGGCCGAATAGCTTTAGTCTTGATGCGAAACGTTCAGGATAAAACGCAAGCGTTGAATCAGCGTCACACAGCTAAGTATTAATAGTACGTAGATGGCGATTGCGAGTTGGTCGAACAACATACCGAGACTGAGGATCAAGACTCGCTCTGGACGCACCACGCTACCGACAGTGCATTGAATCCCGACTGCTTCGGCTCGGGCACGCACATAGCTAACCAGGAACCCTGTCAGGGCGGCACTAAATACCAGGACCATGTCCAGCAGTTGTCCACGCTGGGCAAACAGGTAGCCAATAGCTATAAAGACTACTCCCTCAGAGACTCGATCCAGCGTTGAATCGAGTACTGCTCCTGTTTGTGTGCTTTGACTTGTGGCGCGGGCTAGGGTCCCGTCGAGGAGGTCCAAAGAACTGCCAAGCAAGAATACCAATGCCGCCCAAATCAATCGGTCTTGTGTGATGAGCCATCCTGATCCGAGGCTGAGCGCTGCGCCCGCGAAGGAGACCTGATTAGGAGTGATTCCAAGTTGGTCTAGCGATATCGATATGGGAATTAGCCAACCCCGAAGTATCTCTCCAATCTGTTCTCTAAGTGCCTCCATAAGCAATCGTCGTGTCGCCCCCACCCTATAACGTGTTTGAGCACTCAGTAGCTGCGCCTAATTTTATCCTATCTGCGTTGGTCTCAAACATCTTACAGGTAGAGATGGTTATTTATACGTTCCAGGGCTGACATCGAAGCTTGAGTTATTCGCCTAGTACGTCGATCGGCACAGTATATTGTCACGTCACACGAGTTAATTTACCTTAGTTTGCAATTTGCCCCTGTAACGCTTCAGCATCAGTGGTGTATATATAGTTTTGAAGTGTCAGACGATTATCTCCTGTTATCAGCCATCCCATGGGAGTGCTGATTATTCAGATTTGTCGATTTCCATCTATAATTTGATTAACGGAAATGTTTTGCTGCGACGTTGCTAGGGTTATAACGACAGAGAAGGGGGTTGCTGCACTATGTTAAGCAATCATCATACCGGTAAGTTGATCGCCAGTGGCGATGTCAAAGGTTTCTTTAAAGACTCACTGTCTGAGGTGGTTTACGGTCGAAATATTGAGGCCAAAGACGACACTCTTGCGTACTTGGTCAATCTTCTTGTTGCATTTACACGCGTTGATGCAGGATTTCATCGGAATTTCGATGGCGCAACGCTTAAGCCTCTAGCACTGCTCTACGCTGAAGCGGTAGAGGCTGCGTCGGATGAGGAACGACGCCAGGCATTGAGGCAGCTGGGTGATCTATCGCTATTTGTGGCAGGTGTATTCGCAGATTGTCTCAATCGCAAACTGGTTGACGTGGATTATTTTATCGCAATGGGCGGTAATGCTTACAGCTACCTCTCGGATACCATGCCAGACTCAGTTCGTGGTCGCACCTATAGCGAAATCTTCGAGGAACTGTCTTTAAAATTCTCTGAGTTTGTCGACGTGCTAAACGAATTTACCGACAAAACTAAACTAACCAGTAATGTCGATATTATGCGTCTTTATGAGCTTTGGCTCCGCACCGGCAGTAAGCACGCTGCGCGTAAGTTGCGGCGAGTAGGTATCCATGTCATGGAGGGCTCGATAAGCCGCCTTCATCACTAGTTCCGTTACCTCTGGGGATACAGCTATTCAACTAAATACCATCCAGAGAAAGCTCGAAGAGATCTACGAGCTTGACGTCAATCATGACGTGGACGATTTTCTGATCACTGACCGTGAGTTGGCTCGTCAACTCGACACTAGCGAGAATGTCCGTGAATCTCGTGAGAAGTTGTTAATCCAGTCGCAGGGCGACGAAATCGGTGTTTCTCTGTTTGTGGATGAGGATGTGATCACAAGCCTGGATCCGACCGATCCAACAATTGGATTGACCATCCAAAATATTGAAGAATTTTGTTTGGCATTGGAAGGCGTCAGTCACTTCTTGTATTTGGCATGGAACGCGCACCATCAGCGTAGCGTGACGCTTCTAGAGCTTGAACTTCAGGCGGAAGTTGACAAATACATAACGCTGGTCGACCTCTTGCAGCAAGAAGGCGATATGGAGGCGTTGCGCAGATTAAGAAATTGGCTGTTTGAGAAAGTAAGTTTCGACCCGAATCTCAGCGAAGAGCAACTCACACGCTATCGGGATGCCAACCATTACGCAGGGAAGTATTGTATGAACTTGGAAAGTCTATGTTTGAACGGTTGTGCGGATGAAGAATTGTTGCGACAACTAAGACGATTCTATCGGCTGACACAGGGGGAAAAGATCCACCTAATTCGATCGTCTTAAAGATTATCGAGTTAGAATTAACCAGTTGGGTTAGCCCCCGACTTGCCGCGTCGGGGGCATAACTGGTGGAGGCGGCGGGACAGCAATTCCACTTCTTTCGAAATGGGCTGGACTATGCCTTCATCCCCGAAGCTTCCGAGGATGCGGAGCGTATTATCCGCGGTTGCGAATCCTAGTACCCGCTCATCCATCCTGGACCAGCAGGCCTATGAGTCTCTACAGGGCAGGCCTGAGGTTGGCCCTCTTCCTACCCCTCGGCGTTACCATGCCGTCCTCTGTTAACCTGCGAGAACGCCAGCAGGCTTCACCGATGTGAGCCCCGTGTTCACCCTGCTCTTGCGAGCAGGGGCGACCCTATGATCGAACCCGCGTCCGAGAATCCTCCACGCACCGGTTCTACATGCTTAGTCTGTCTTTAGTTTTGACCGACCGTGTCTCGACAGACGGAGGCACTAGTCGGCGAGCCCGCTTAAGGTTTAGCGAATTGGTAACGGACGCACTTCTTCGCGATCCTGTGTGTGTCGACCCCTCGATTCCTACCCCACAGGCAAGCCAGGTGAGAGGCTAGCGGGATTAAGCCGCTAGAGCGTAGTTGTCGTCGTTGGCAACTAATAGTTTGCAGTTGGATTTACGAGGAACTCTGCACCTCGGCATGCTCCGATGGTTTCGCGATCCACGTCGAAACCATGTCGCCCCCTTTTACTACATCTCCAATGAATACAGTATACCTCTAATACTATTCCAAACAATAATTATATGGGTCTATTTCTTGGGAATTCAATAGATACAAAGCGCCGCTGAGATGCGAAGCGTGTGGATTCCCCGGCGGTTAGGTGACATTGAGTTCTTGCCTAAACCAACTTGCAGTTTGGTCAAGGCCCGCTGAGAGCGGCGTAGGGGTGTCGATGCCGAGCTCTTGCTGGAGCTTCCCTGAATCGATGGACGAGCGTTTCTGTTCTCCGGGTTTGGCGGAGCCGTGCCTCGCCTTACGATTACTATCGACTGCTTTAGTCAGTGCCGAATAAAGTTCGACAACCGAGGTCTCAATACCGGTTCCAACGTTATAGATGCGAAATCCGGACTGTCCAAGCGCTGCCATATTGGCCTTAACGACATCTTTTACGTGGACGTAGTCTCGAGTCTGTTTACCATCCCCATTTATCGTGCATTGTTTGCCGGACAATAAGCAACTCAGGAAAATGGCGACGACCCCAGCTTCACCATGGGGGTTCTGTCTTTCACCATACACATTGGCGTAACGCAGGCAGGTCGCGTCGAGACCATACTCACGATGGAAGTAGTAAAGGTATCGCTCAGAGGTGAGTTTGCTTACACCGTAGGGTGACAAGGGGCGAGTGGGGTGGTCCTCAGCGGCCGGAAAATACTCCTGGTCACCATAGATTGCCCCACCAGTAGACGCGAAGATTACTTGCTTCACATTGCAATCAACCGCAGCACTGAGGAGGTTTAGCGTTCCGAGAATGTTTACCTCGGCGTCAAATATCGGATCTTCAGTAGATCGCCGTACATCCATCTGGGCAGCCAAATGGTAGATAACGGTTGGCGCTTTCTCCTTGATGAGTTGTGACGCATCTTTCGAACGAATATCTATTTCATAGAACTCTGAACCATCGGGGATATTTTGTCGCCGCCCCGAGCTCAGATCGTCCATGATGACAGTGTGGTACCCCGCTGCAAGGGCAGCGTCTGCAAGGTGGGAACCGATAAATCCTGCACCGCCGGTAATCAACACAATTCGCTCGTGAGTATTTTCCATGTTTCGTCTCGTGATCAATCAAGCAACCCATATCCACAGAAATAAATTTGTTTAACGTATCGCATCATTTCATGATAGCTCAAATATAAGATCATGTCGTTGTGGCGGTGGATGAGGTTTTCATGCCCGTATACCGTAATGGACTTCTTTACAAGACCATCTGTCCTGATGGATAGCGCATCTACTGATTTTCTGTTTGCACCTCGAAAAGACTGGATGTGCAAGACTCAGCGGTTTAATTTCATAAGTCGTTGCTGTTCACGGTCCCATTCACGCTGTTTTAGTGCCGCCCGTTTGTCATGCTGCTTCTTGCCTTTGGCCAAACCAATTCCTAGCTTGACTCGACCAGACTTCCAGTACAGCGACAGCGGGACTAGTGTATAACCACGGCGCTCCACCGCGCCGACCAGATGGTTGATTTCTTTTCTGTGCAGCAACAATCTACGGGTGCGGGTTGGGTCTGGGTTGACATGTGTGGAGGCAGACGCCAACGGCGAGATATGTGCACCGAATAAAAATAGTTCCCCACTGCGGGCGATCACATAGGCCTCTTTCAACTGTGCCCGCCCTGATCGAATGCTCTTCACCTCCCAGCCTTGTAGTTCTACCCCCGCCTCGAATTTTTCCTCGATGAAATAGTCGTGTCTCGCCCTCTTGTTCAGCACGATAGTATTTGGGCGATTCTTTGCTTTGTTCATATTAGTGGCAATGGTGGTAGTGTTCCGAGATTAGATTCAAGCACAATAGGGTAATGGTTAAAACTCTGGCTATGGAGTTGGTCATAGTTCCGCGGACACGAGATTTGCCGGGAGCCCTGGACATAGAGAGTCTGCTTGACCACAGGTGTAGCATATAATGCGCTTCGTTGATGGTATTCGAGCGCGCATTTGGCACCGTTAGAGAAAAAGGAGCAGATTTGGTCGAGATCTTTTTTACTCTTGAGACAGTAAGGTTTGGTGTGTTTGACTGTCTCCATGGCGAAGCTTGCGATCCTCTCTAAGTTTCCATTTTGGCATACCTAATAGTTTGCTTGGGGATATTGTAGTGCGTTACGTTGCGCGTTCCGCTTCGGTTCCTTACGCCGCGAGCCAAATGTATGCGTTAGTGGCAGATATCCCCTCCTACCCATTGTTCTTGCCCTGGTGCAGAGATTCCCAAGTGCTATCGACGGATGGAGACCAGGTCGTCGCGTCGCTTGAAATCTCGTTTAAGGGGTTGAACAAGACGTTTACCACACTTAATAGGACCAAGCCCTTCGAGCTAATCGAAATGGAGTTGGTTGCCGGGCCGTTTAGTCACCTACAGGGTTACTGGAAGTTTATCGAGCAGGATCAAAACACCAGCAAGATATCATTGAACATGGAGTATGATTTCTCCTCTCGTTTCCTATCTGCTGTTTTTGGACCGGTATTCGGCCAGATCGCCAATAGCTTGGTAGAAGCGTTTCGGCGGCGCGCCGGCGAATTATACGGTTAGCGGGTCCGTGTTCAGAATCCTCACAGCTGCAACCATCACAACGTCTGATGCAGGCGAGCACTGATCAAATCCGTGTAGAGATTGTCTATGCTGAACCCGAAGAGCAGCTCGTGCTTACGCTAGATGTGCCGCGGGCAAGCACGGTTGGTGATGCGATCAGACGCTCAGGGATACTCGAGCGTCGTCCAGGCATTGACCTGAGGCGGGTCGGAATCTATGGACGACGCGTTACACTATCGCACACGCTGCAACCGGATGATCGTATTGAAATCTATAGGCAGCTTAAGGTTGAGCCCAAGAAGGCGCGTCGCTCCCGCGCCTCGGCACTGAGCAAGCATTAGTTTCTGGTCCTTTCTCAGAACCGACGAAAGAAGCCCTCGCCTTTCTTTTTCAATTTGGGTCTCACCGTTTGAGAGTCGGTGGCGTCAGCTAGGGCGCGCTAGCTTGCTCGCCAAGATGGCCCTCTAGCCGAATAAATTTGTCATTCTCAAATACTACAGTTATTCGATGCTGCTTTTTTTTGGATAGTCTTCCTGAATGATAGCCGTAATAATAGTCCCACCGGTCGGGGTGAAAAGCGTCGATCAGCATTGGAGTACCCAACACGAACCGAACTTCGCCAGGGGACATTCCTACTTTGAGCTCGTTAAGCATCTCCTGTGTCACCACGTTGCCTTGTTGTACCTCTACGCGGTACGGTTTGATGCAGGCGCTGGTGATTAGCATTACGAGCGCGATTGTTAGCGTCCCCCTCACTACATATGTACCGTTAGGAAATATTGTCATCGTAAGCTTGACTGCGTGGTGTGAGTCAGAAACAAGGCGGTGATCATATCCAATGTGCGAGTATGAGTATAGCGGGCAGACATGGAATAACTCAACGTATAGAAAAAAATACTGATGTCGATCTCGAGGGACTCACAGTCTGCGCAACATCGCTGTTTCGTCGCAGCGATGGAACTTGTAGCAGGTTATACATACGCCCCATATTTTCTCCGGTAAGCTTTCCTTGGGCACGATCTCAAATCCCAGCTTTCCAAAAAATTGCGGCACATATGTGAGTGCCATTAGCCTGCGAAGCCCTAGATCACGGGCCTCGGTCGCGATCCATTCGACCATTAGCTTACCAAACCCTCTGCGCATGTACGGCTCTGATACTACTAGGCTGCGAACTTCACCTAGATCTTCAGTGAAAACTTCCAAGGCACCACATACCACTGGTTCGCCATTGTGGTCTAGTACGAAGAAATCCCGCAGATGTCGAACAATTTCAGAGGGAGGGCGAGGTAGTAGATTGCCTTGATTGGCATTGGTATGCAGTAACGTATGGATGTAAGCAACGTCATCGACGGTCGCCGCGCGGATCACCGGAGCATCTTGCTGGGATGAACTATATTTGCTCATCCGGCGGCACGATGTAGCATCTCTTCAGCATGCGCCAGGGACTGATCGGTCAACTCTAAGCCTCCCAACATTCTAGCGATCTCTTCCACCCGTTGTGTGTCTCCGAGTTCATGAATTGTCACCTCTACATCATCGTCGGTGCGTTTTGTGACCAACAAGTGATGGTTGCCTTGAGAGGCGACCTGGGGCAAGTGGGTTACACAAAGAACCTGGCTACACGATCCCAGTTCGCGCAGGCGGTTGCCCACGATCTCGGCGATGCCCCCTCCGATCCCGGCATCCACTTCGTCAAATATGAGGGTTGGCACATTGGCTACACCCGCGGCGACCACTTGAATCGCGAGGCTGATGCGTGAAAGTTCTCCCCCGGACGCGATTTTCGACAGCGGGCCTATTGCCTGGGCGCGGTTTGTGTTTACCTGGAACTGAATACGGTCCTTGCCGTGGGAAGTGGGTTGCGCTGTAGCTTGCAGTTCAACAGAAAATTTGCCTCCCGCCATGCCAAGTTGGTGCATTTGCTTGCTGACCTTTCCACATAATTTTTTTGCCGCGCCTCTACGTTGCTGCGATAGCTTATTGGCGAGGGTATCGTACTTAGCTTGCAGTGATTCGATCTCATGTTGCAGTTGTTCCAGATCAGTGTCTGTGCTTTCGAATGAGGTCAGCTCTGTTTGCAGCTCTTGGGTTAAGCGAACCAGCCCATCTGGGGTTGTACGATGTTTGCGCGCGATGTCATGTAATTGTCCAAGACGCTGCTCGACCCAATGTAGACGCTCGGGATCCAACTCCACGTGAGACAGATGATGGCGCAGATGGGTTACTGCGTCTTCTATTCTTACCGTGGCCTCTGCAAGCAAGGCGACCACCTCCTCGAGACTGTGGTCGAAATTTGTGAGCGCCTCTAGACGTTGAGTGGCCCTCGCTAGTAGCTGACCTACGGTTCCGTCGTCGGCTTCATATAATGTTTGTGAGGCGTACTGAATGCCTTCGAGTAGTTCGTTGGCGTGGGCCAGACGCTTGTGTTCGTTTTCAAGTTCGACCACATCGTGCGGACCAAGCTGGAGCGCAGCCAGCTCGGCGCACTGATGACGCAGCAATTCAATTCGTGCGCGCCTGTCGGCCGACTCGCCAGATAGGGTTTCCATCCGGGTCTGCAAATTCCTGAGTCTAGCAAAGCACTGTTCGAGTTGTTTGATCGTTGCTCCATGACTGCCATAGGCATCGAGCACTTGTCGCTGCACTTGACCTTGTAACAACGACTGGTGCTCGTGCTGACCATGGATGTCCACTAGCTCGGCACCCAACTCACGCAGCATCTGAACTGGCACCGGGCGACCATTGATGAATGCTTTGGTTGCTTTGTCTCGGTACAGGATTCTTCTGATAACACAATTCCCGTCGTCATCTAATTCGTTATGCGTGAGCCAGGAGCCGGCGCTATGCTCCGGTTGCAACTCGAAGGTGGCAATAATCTCGGCCTTGCTGCAATCGGGTCGGATGGCCGTCGTGTCTGCGCGTGCGCCCAACAATTGGGACAGTGCATCGATGAGGATGGATTTTCCCGCTCCGGTCTCGCCAGTAAGTACAGTAAATCCTCCACGTAGCGATAATTCTAGATGGCGGACGATGGCAAAGTCCCGGATATATAACCCTGTCAACATCGACCTGGTCGTTTTTCGCTCCCCCAACCGAGCTTTGAGCGCAGCACGTCGTAGTGGTTATGCCCGAGCGGGCGAACGAGGCGCAGCGTGCGTTTAGCACGTTTTACCTCAACCCGTTCGTGGCCGGTGAGCGCATACTTAGTATGACCGTCAACGGAAACATGAGCGCTTTCATGTTCTCCATCGACAGTATCAATTTCAAAGGTAATAGTGCTGTCGCTATTCAGCACGATTGGTCGATTGCTCAGCGTGTGTGGGCAGATCGGTACAAGGGTTAGCGCGGGAATAGTCGGATGCAGAATGGGTCCCCCCGCTGAAAGGGCATATGCCGTTGAACCGGTGGGTGTAGCGACGATGACACCGTCCCCGCGCGAGCTGGTCACAAATTCACCGTCGATATAGGTCTGGAATTCCAGTAGTCGGGCGAGCTCCCCTTTGCTGACGACAACGTCGTTAAGGGCGGTACCCGAGTGAATGGACTTGTCCTGGTGAACCACGTTGAGATCAAGCATTATCCGCGCTTCAGTGTTGAACTCTCCCTCAAGAATGCGGTCGATTTCCGGGTACATGTCATCTGCGGCGATGTCAGTGAGGAACCCCAGTCTCCCAAGATTGACCCCGACTAGGGGGATGTCGTGTCTTGTCAACTCCCGCGCAGCATGCAGCATAGTGCCATCGCCTCCTACCACGATGGCGAGGTCGATCGAATCGTCGCTATCCCAACCGCTGCCGGATTGTCCGCGGAACACTTGCAACCCACGTTTTTTTAGGTGGATGGACAGATCGGCCAATGTTTGGCTAACGTTTTCGTCGTTGTGTTTGCCATACAAGCCGATCGTATGAAACGCGGATGCCATGGATCTCGTTCGTATCATTTGGCGGGTAAACCTAGCACGGGCGGGACGCCAGGCCAATCTCTGGTGAAACGATTCTTGACAGTAGATATGGAGGTTGATAGCGTGAATACTGGCACTCCGAGAGGGGGAGTGCTAGTCTGGTCGTACGATTTGATGGGTGCACTCTTATGACTCTTAACGCGCGCGCGGAGATATTACTGAAGACACTGATAAGGCGTTACATCAGTGAGGGTCAACCGGTGGGCTCCCGCACGTTGGCAAAACAGGCCGGATTGGAGCTCAGTCCGGCCACTATACGCAATGTGATGGCTGATCTTGAAGAAATGGGGTTGGTGAGCTCGCCGCACACGTCGGCCGGTCGAGTCCCTACCGAGCTAGGCTATCGGGTGTTTGTAGACACCATGCTGAAAGTGAAACCGCTCACCGAAGAAGCCTTGGGGGAGATGGAAGAGAAGCTAACGTCTAAACACGATCCGCAGCAACTACTCACTGTGGCGTCAGATCTACTGTCACAAGTGACAAGGTTCGCTGGTGTGGTTCTTGTGCCGCGCACCGGTCAAGTTAAATTCAAGCAGATAGAATTCCTCTCGTTATCACCCAATCGGGTTCTCGCGATACTGGTAACTGAAGATGGACGTGTGCAGAATCGGGTAATTGCTGGAGATCGAGGTTATGCCCAGAGTGAACTGGTACAGGCCTCGAATTACTTCAATCGAACCTACTCAGGAGATTCTTTGTCGGAGGTGCGTCGCCGGCTGTTGGGCGAGATAAAGCGGGAAAGTGACGAGATGCACAGCATCGTGAAGACGGCGGTGGAAATGGCGCAAGAATTATTTGAAACAGATGACTCGGCTGATGAAGATTTGCTTGTAAGTGGTGAAGCCAATTTGTTGGATTTCCCGGAACTGTGTCAGATTGAAAAGCTGCGCCAGCTCTTTGACACCTTTCAAACTAAGCAGGATCTTCTCGATTTGCTGGATAAAAGCCTGAAGGCCAGTGGCATTCAGCTCTTTATTGGCCACGAGTCTGGCTATGAAGCACTGACAGAGTGTAGCATCGTCACCTCTTCCTATGAGGTGGATGACCAGCTTATCGGCACCTTGGGCGTTATCGGACCCACACGAATGTCTTATGAAGACGTGATCCCGGTAGTCGATGTGACCGCCCGCCTGCTTGGTAGCGCACTCAGCGCTAAGTCAGGAGACCGACTACAATAACGCCGCACACACCCTTGAAAGTGGTGCTGTGACCCCCATCTGTTGGCATAGTGCACTACGCGCGGGGTTGAGGTGGTGCGATCACTGCACTGGCTCGCGTGAGTGAGCTTACTTATGTTGCGTACATAACGTTCATGTGAGTATTGGGAGGCAACAGCGGAAGTATGAGTACTGCACAAGATTCTAACACCCACGACGCAAAGCTCGCTGAGGACGAATCGGCGAGCGCCTCGACCACAGGACAGCGCGAGGACGTTGCAGACCAGAGCCAGCAGCAGCCCGACCAGCAGGATCAAACCGCGACAGTATCGGAACTCCAGGCTCAGTTGGCGCAGGCCCTTGAGCAAGCCGAGCAACACAAAGAGCAGTTTTTGCGAGCCAAGGCTGAAGTAGAGAACATTCAGCGCAGGGCCACCAGCGATGTCAGCAACGCCCACAAGTACGCGATTGAGAGGTTTGCTACAGAGATGCTATCGGTTAAAGACAGCTTGGAGTTAGCGCGCGCGGTAGAGCTTAAAGGCGACAACAAAACTGCGGTGAAGAACATGCTGGAAGGCCTGGAGCTTACGCTAAAGCAGATGGATAGCGTATTCGAAAAGTTCTCCCTAGAAGTGATTGACCCGGTCGCAGGCGAAAAATTTGATCCCGACAAGCACCAAGCGATGACCATGCAGGAATCGCAAGAGGTGGAGCCCAATCACATCTTGTTGGTGGTGCAGAAG
>Ga0224508_10003934_pt1 | contig 12228 bp, 11 predicted proteins | sample SF_Jan12_sed_USG_4_FD_170157 | JGI IMG/M metagenome (GOLD analysis project Ga0224508, IMG submission 170157) | Sediment microbial communities from San Francisco Bay, California, United States - SF_Jan12_sed_USGS_21 | ecosystem: Environmental > Aquatic > Marine > Sediment | place: USA...
TTCCCTCTTGTGGCGCTTCGAAACCCGCCACCGCCCGGAGCAGGGTCGTCTTGCCGCAACCACTCGGGCCGACCAGAGCGGTTATTCCGCCGGCAGCGACCCCCAGGTCTACACCGTTGACAGCACCTACCCGACGCTCGGCACCTCGAGCCCCGTCGTCGTAGTGGACGACCAGATCGCGGATCTCGAGCAGACTCCTTCGATCGCTCCGATCGCCGCGATCACTCACTCGGCTTCTCCTACGCCGATTGCCTCGAGCAGGTCGCCCATCGCTCGCGTGGATTTCCGCGGAGCGAGAGCGGGACGGATCACCAGCCAGTACATCGGCAAGGCCGACATCACGAGCAGCCACAGAGACGGGACGGCCGCCTGGGAGTAGATCCCCTCCGATGCGTTGCTCCAGATTCGTGTCGCCAGCGTCTCAAAGCCGGTCGGTCGCAAGATCAGCGTCGCCGGAAGTTCCTTCATGGTGGTCAGAAAGACCAAACCCGCGCCGGCCAGCAAGCCGGGCCGAACGAGCGGAATCGTCAAGCTAGAGAGTATCGCCATCGGGCGGCGCCCGAGGCTACGCGCAACCTCTTCGAAGTGCGGCGACACCGTCACCATCGCCGCCCGCGTAGCCGCCAAAGCCTCAGGAAGAAAACGCACTACATAGGCGACCACAAGGAGGGTCAGACTCTGGTACAGCGGCCGTGCCATCCGTGTCGACATAAAGACCAGAGAAAGGGCCAGCACCAGACCGGGCAACGCAAACCCCGAATGCGCCAAACGCTCCACCCAGCGCCCCAACCGCGACGGGTAGCGCACCGCCCAGGTCACGATCGGCAACGCCAGGGCCACGGCCACGACCGCAGCGGCCGCAGCGACCCCAAGCGAGCGAACCGCGGCGACCCCCACGCTCTGTCCGGAAGGGCCCGTCAGCGGGTTGTCGGCGAGAAAAGCGTGCACTCCCCACACCGTGACCGTCAATAACGGCAGACCCAGGTTGAGAAGCGCCACGGCCGCCAGAAGCGTCGTGGCCGGCCATTTCCACTTCCCCAGCCGCACTGGCGGCGAGGGCCGCGCGACCCCCGTGCGGTGCGGGCGGATGCCGCGTATGAGCCGGGCCTCGGCAAAGATCAGCACAAACGAGAGAAGCGCCAGCAGCATGGCGAGAGAGGCCGCCACCGTGCGGTCGAGAAGCGCCTGGTAAGCCTGAAAGATCGACAGCGTAAACGTGTTGAAGCGGACGATCGATACGCCACCAAAATCCGACAGGGTGTAGAGGGCAATTAACAGTATCCCGGAGTACAGCGCCGGCCGCAACTGTGGAACGACTACCCGGAAGAAGGTTCGACGCCTTCCGATACCGAGGCTGCGGGACGACTCCTCGAGCGCCGGGTCGAGGTCGCGAAAGGCAGCGACGAGAAGAAGATAGAGATAAGGGTAGGTGAAAAGAGAGAGAAGCAGCAGAGCCCCACTGTAACCATAGGCAAGATCCGGCAGCCGTTCGACGCCCCAACGCGCCAGTAACTGCTGCAGACGACCGGTAGGCCCCAGCACGGCCACCAGGCTAAAAGCGGCGACGTAGGAGGGAAACACCAGGGGCAGCGCCCCCACCACGGTCCAGAGTCGGCGGCGTGGAAGGTCGGTGCGGGCGACCAGCCAGGCCATCGGCAACGCCAGCGTCGTGGCCACCGCCACGACCCCGACGACCAGTCCAAGCGTACGGGTCAAGAGGGCCAGCACCTGACCCGTCACTACCGTGTCGGCGAAGCCGGCCCAACCCCTCTCGAACGAGCGAATCACGAGATAGACGAGCGGCAGGACGGCTGCGACCGCAGCTCCGAGCGCTGCCCCAGACATCCAGAGCGGTGGTCGTCTTCGCGACGCCCACAGAGCCTTCACTGAACGAGACCACTCGCGGCAATTGCCGCCAAGGTCTCCTCGAAGACCGCTGAGACTTCCCCGAAATCCACCGATGCAGAAGCAACCTCGGTCAGCGGCGGCAACTCGACCGCAGGGTCCACACCTCCCGCGAGCGGGTACTCGAAGGTCTCTCTCGCAAAGTAGCTCTGCGCCGTTTCGGACACCAGAAAGGCCACCAAGCGGTGCGCTTCGGCGCGCTCGCTCAACACACCGGCACCGGCCGTGTTGACGAAACCCGATGCCTCGCCCACCGGAAAGAAGTAGTTTTCGGCGACGGCGGCGGGAGTCTCTTTGCGGGCGCGCCACAAGTAATAGTGGTTGACCAGACCCCAGTCAACCTCACCCGCGATCACGGCTTCGACGATTGCGCTGTTCTTGGGGTAGCGACCCGGCTCGTTCCGCGCCATCGCGGCCAAAAGGGCGTCAAGTGCCTCGGCTCCGTGAAGGGCGCGGAAGACCGCCATATGGGCCTGAAAGGAACCGTTGGTCGGTGCCACACCGAATCGGCCTCTGAAACGGCTGTCTCCCACTTCCTGCAGGCTCCGTGGCAGCTCGCCGAGACTCACACGCTCGGTGTTGTAGACGATCGTCCGCGCGCGACCGGAGACACCAACCCATTCGCCGCTGGGGGACCGAAACCTCTCGGGCACACGGCTCAGGATCTCGTCGTTCAACTCTCGGAAAAGCCCCGCTCGGGAGACCGCACCGAGAGCCGCGGCATCTTGCGAAAGAAAGACATCGGCCGGGGTGTGAGCCCCCTCTTCGAGCAGGGTCGCTGCCATCTCGGTCGTCGATCCGTAGCGGACTTGAACCTCGACACCCGTCTCCTCTTCGAAGATCTCCAGAAGCCCTCCCACCAACGCCTCACTGCGGCCGGAGTAGATCAGGACGGGGTCGGTGGTCTTGTCTGGCCCCTCCTCCACCCCGCAGCCCAAAAGCACTCCCAGCATCAGGACTCCCGCCACGACGCCGGCAAACGTTCGGGCTCGACTCTCTTCCCTCATTCTTCTGGGCTTACTCGGTTGGGGCTCGGCGGCGCCAAACGCGCGGATTGTGGACTGCTACGGTCCTAATTGTCAACACGCCCCGGAGCGTGCCCAGACCTCAGAGAGACGGATTCTCGGCCGTTTCGCCTATGCTAACCTTCCCGCGTTTCCCGTTGAGGGCTTCTACACCTTTTCGTCGGCATCTTCTCCACCGTACAGATCGACCGAAAGACCGACGAGGCTACAAGAGCCATGGTTGTATCCAGCCCCCCGCGTCACAAGACCACCGATTTCGAGATTGCCAACAGGCAGTTCGATCTGGCGGCCGACGCCATGGGACTCGATGACCAGATTCGCACGCTCCTGAAGAAACCATTCCGAGAGCTCAAGGTGTCGGTACCGATCCGTTTGGACAACGGCTCGACCCGCGTCTTTCTCGGTTATCGCGTCCAGCACAACGGTGCCCGAGGGCCTTTCAAGGGGGGGTTGCGGTTTCACCCCGATGTCGATCTCGACGAGGTGCGCGCGCTCGCGGCGCTGATGACCTGGAAGACCGCGCTTCTTCACGTGCCGTTCGGAGGAGGCAAGGGCGGCGTCAACTGCTCCCACAAGGAGCTTTCACTCGCAGAGAAGGAGAGACTGACCCGGAAGTTCATTGGGCGAATCTCGATCATTCTCGGCCCGAACCGGGACATCCCGGCTCCCGACGTCGGCACCGACGCCCAGACCATGGCCTGGATCATGGACTCCTATGGCCGCAAGAGCGGCTACACCCCGGCGTGCGTAACCGGCAAGCCGCTCGAGCTCGGCGGCTCCGTCGGTCGAGACTCGGCCACCGGTCGCAGCACCTTCCTGGTCCTGGAGGAAGCCGGGAAGGCGTTTGGCGTTGATCCGGGAGCGTCCACGTCGGTTATCCAAGGCTTTGGCAACGCCGGCCGCTGGGCGGCTCATTTCATCCACGCGACGGGCGCCAAGGTGCTTGCGGTCTCGGGCAGCAAGGGCGGCCTCTACGATCCCCAGGGGCTCGATATCCCCGCCCTCGTCGAGCATGTTCGGACAAAGCACCTTCTGGACTTCCCGCAGGGCAAGAAAGTCACCAATAAGGAGTTGCTCGCTTTGCCGTGTGATTTCTTGATTCCAGCGGCGCTTGGTGGTGTCCTCCACGAAGAAACCGCCCGCGCCGTCAACGCCAAGTTCGTCATCGAGGCGGCCAACGCGCCGACCACGCCACGGGCCGACGAGGTGTTCGAAGAACGAGGCATCATCGTGGCTCCCGACATCCTGGCCAACGCAGGCGGTGTCACGGTTTCCTACTTCGAGTGGGTCCAGAACCTGCAGCAGTTCTTCTGGGACGCGGATCAGGTCGACCGCGAGCTGCGCAAAAAGCTCAAGGCTTCGTGGGATGCCGTCTACGCCACCCACCGCGACAAGGGCGTTGCGCTGCGCCGAGCGGCATTCATGATCGCGATCGACCGGGTGGCACGTGCCGAGGGCATGCGAGGCCTCGAGTGACGAGGACACCGGATGAGCCCCAAGGCGAGTCCAACGCTCCCGCTCCCCGCAAGCCTCTTCACACCGATCGTCTTCGCGCCCGTCTCAAACGGACCGACCTTTCGCTCACCACGCGGATTCTGCTCTTTGTCGTCGGCTGGAGCCTGGTGCTTATCGGTGTCGCCGGTCTGGCGCTTCCCGGGATCCAGGGCATCCTCACCATCCTGGTTGGCGCAGCGGTTCTCTCCGTCGCCAGCGAAACCGTCTATCGGCTGCTGAGAACACTCCTCCGCCGCTGGCCCTGGGCCTGGGACAAGATCGAGCGTTTTCAGCACCGCGTACACGACCGGCTCAGCCGCAAGTAGACTGAGGGATGTACCGGTCGACCTCCGCATCGACCGGAAACCCCACCGGCGCAACCACGGTCGAGACAGAGCTCGACCGCTACACGATACTCGCAGAGTCGAAGCGCAAGATGTAGCGGTCGATCTCCGTGTCGACCGAACCGGACCGATCTCCGTGTCGACCGAACCGGACCGACCTCCGTGTCGACCGGAGGGTGTGCATCACATTCGGGTGTAGCGGTCGACCTCCGTGTCGACCGAACCGGACCGACCTCCGTGTCGAACGGAGGGTGTGGATCACATTCGGGTGTAGCGGTCGACCTCCGTGTCGACCGAACCGGACCGACCTCCGTGTCGAACGGAGGGTGTGCATCACATTTGGGTGTAGCGGTCGACCCGTGTCGACCGAACCGGACCGACCTCCGTGTCGACCGCTGACGCCACCGCCGCAAGGACGGCCGAGACAGAGCTCGACCGCTACAACGTCTCTACCGCTCGCTCATCGGCTGAACGTCGCGCTCGGTCTTGCCGATGTAGACCTGCCGTGGCCGGTGGATGCGGGACGACGGGTCCTCACGCATCTCCTTCCAATGAGCGATCCAACCCGGGAGTCGGCCAAGGGCGAACATGACCGTAAACATGTTGGTCGGGATACCCATGGCGCGATAGATGAGACCGCTGTAGAAATCCACGTTGGGGTAGAGCCGACGCGAGACAAAATAGTCGTCCTCGAGCGCCACCTCCTCCAGGTGTTTGGCGATATCGAGGAGCGGATCATTGACCCCCAGCTCTTCGAGCACCCGGTCGGCGGCCGTCTTGAGAATCTTGGCCCTCGGGTCGTAGTTCTTGTACACCCGATGGCCAAAACCCATCAACCGAAAGTCCGAGGTCTTGTCCTTGGCCAGGTTGACATACTTCTTGTAATTGCCGCCGTCATCCTGGATCCGCTGCAGCATCTCGATGACCTTCTGGTTGGCACCGCCGTGGAGTGGTCCCCAGAGTGCGTTGATCCCCGCCGAGATCGAGGCGAACAGGTTCGCCTCGCTCGAACCGACCATCCGCACCGTCGAGGTCGAACAGTTCTGTTCGTGATCGGCGTGCAGAACCAGCAGGAGGTTCAGGGCGTCGTCGAGCACCTCCGGGACTTCATAGGGCTCGGCTGGCACCGCAAACATCATGTGGAGAAAATTCTGCGTATAGGAGAGGTCGTTCTGCGGGTACACAAACGGCTGGCCGATCGACTTCTTGAACGAGAATGCCGCGATCGTCTTGGCTTTGGCCAAGAGTCGGATGATGTTCATGTCCACGTCTTCTTCGCTCTGCGCCGCTGGGTAGTACGACGACAGCACCGAAACCATCGACGAAAGAATCGCCATCGGGTGTGCAGTGATCGCATAGCCCTCGAAGAACTTCTTCATATCCTCGTGGATCAGCGAGTGGTAGGTCAGCTTGCGCCCGAACTCCTCGTACTTGGCCTCGGTGGGCAGGTCGCCGTAGATCAGAAGGTGGCAGACCTCGGTAAACCGAGTCGTCTCAGCGAGCTGTTCGATCGGATAGCCGCGATAACGCAGAATCCCATTCTCACCGTTGATAAAGGTGATGGCGCTCTCGCATGAACCGGTATTGCCATAGCCGCTGTCGAGCGTCACGGCACCGCTCTCCTTGCGGAGCTTGCCGATATCGATCGCTACCTCGCCTTCGCTCCCCTCGGTCACCGGCAGTTCGTAATCCTTGTCCCTGAGACTCAACTTGGCGATCGTCATCTCACCTCTCTCTTTCTTCGGTTCCCCACCCTGACCGAAACCAGATCCTACCGCACCGGCATCGCTTCAGGGCGTCAGAAACTCGACCGTCTCGGGCAATCCTTCGGCCAGCGACCGCGGGCTCCAATCGAGCTCGCGGCGGGCCTTGGCGTCGTCGAAATACCAGTGTCGCCCCACACTGGCGAGCTGCTCCGGCACAAACGGCGAACGGAAGCCGCGCAGTCTGAAGTATGGGCGCGTCACCCATCCCATCACCTTGGCTACCCCCACGGGCAAGGCCAACCGCGGCGGTTTCACACCCGCCAACCTCGACGCCTCGCCGACAATCTCTGCGATCGTCACCCCATCACCGGCAAGAAGATAGTTCTCACCCGGGGGTGCCATCTGCATCACTTTCTCGATCCCTCGGGTGAGGTCTTCGATATGGATCCACGAGCTCTTGCGGTCGCCGCCCACCACGGCGGGAAGCCGCCCTTTGACAATCGTGCGTAGGATCGCATTTGCGCCCGACTTCTTGGTCGGTGGACCGTAGACCAGGCTCGGATAGACCGTGTTGACCGCGAGTCCCTTTTCCGCCCAGGCCTGAATGGCTCGCTCGCCTTCGCGCTTGGTGGCGCTATAGAGGGTCGGCATTGGTTCAACCGGCGGTGACTCTTCGTCGCCGGCCGTCCCGTCCGCGAAGCTGCCGCCAAAAACGGCGATCGACGACACCGACAGTAAGCGTCCGACTCCCAGCTTGTAAGCGAGCGACGCGACATTCTCCGAACCCTCGACATTGACTCGGCGCATTCTCTCGGCCGGCCCACCGAATTCGAGATCGGCGGCCGCGTGGATCACCCAATCCGACCCGGACATTGCCTCGCGCATCGAGTAGCGGTCGGTCACATCGCCGAGAAAACAACTCACGCCCAGTTCGTCGAGTTGCGAGCGATCACTCGTCGGCCTCACGAGCGCTCGCACTTCGTGTCCAGCCCGCATCAGGCGATCGCTGAGAACCGTGCCGACATAACCTGAGGCGCCCGTCAAAAAAACCCTCATTTCGCGTTTTCTCTCCTGAAATTCGGTTGTACGCCTTGCCATCAAGTTATAACAGGGCCGGGAACGGGGGTTGGGCTCGTTCCGCGGAGTTTTTACTCCGGAGCCCATCTCTCAGACCTTTCCCCGTGTCGTATCCCTCCACGGCACGGGGTTCTTCGTTTTACGGGATAGGCTAGGCCCATGAAGGGAATCGTCAAACTCGCCGTCTTCGCCGCTCTTCTCTATCTTGGCTACACGAGGGCGATGCCCTGGCTCGAACGACTGCAACTGTCGAAACAAGAGGAATCCGTGGCCCAGGAGCAGGGCACCGCATCGGCGGACTGTGTGGCTCTTGCTCGAACCGCCGCCAACACTCTGGGGTCGGAGCTCATCCCTCTCGCCGCCCCCACGGCGGACCGCGGAACCTGGGGCACCGCACTGCTCCGAACCGGCGCCGCGCTGAGCGATGCCGACGACGCCTGTCGCTGCGGCACGGAGTCGTGTCTCCAGGCTTCTGTCGCCATCTCCGAGATGCGTCGAACGGTGGATTCGCTCAACAGCGCCGTGAGGGGTTCCGGACCTCCGATGGCCAGCCTCGCGCACTCGCGCGAGCGCGTCGATCAACTGCTCAACGAAGCTCAACGGCTGGTCAAAAACTGACGCGGCCGGCGTCCCGGATCGCTCTCACTCGTCGTAAATCTCGAGCAGGCCCCGGTGGTGGCGTCGGAACACCACCCCCACAAGGTGCGCGGCGGTGAACCACCCATACATCCCGGCCGCTGCCGACAAGATCGTCCCGACAAAGGGAGCAAACAAGAGCGCCACCGCCAGCACCTGCCCGACGATGATCAAGACCGTGGAGAGGACGGCGGCAATCCACAGATCCGAGCCCAACCGACCGATCGCGGCCAGATGCAGATCGAGTCGCACCGCCAGCCAGTTGCTGCGGAATCTGGCCACCGCACCGAACATCGGCACCCAGAGAACAAAAGCCACCAGCCAACCGACCACCAAAAGCCACCAGCAGTGGGTTGCCATCGTCAGCCTGCAGCCGCCGAACTTGAGCAGCAGAGCCAGCGGCAAGCAGGCGATCGCGAGCGTCAGCAGAAAGCCTACGATCTCCGAGATCCGCGTTCCGAGATTGACGATCAGTTCCGGCCAGTCGGGCAGCTCGTTGCCACCGTCCGCGGTCGTGCGGACGATCTCGTAGAGCGTCCCCGGAACCAAAACCAATACCGCGATCATAAAGAGCAGCGCCACACAGCTCGCCGCACTTCCTACGATCGGCACCAAACCGAGGAGAGCCAGAACCGCAAGGGCGCCGAGATAAGAGCCAAAAACCGCAGACCCCTTGCCGCGGAACACATAGAACAGAGCCTCGCCCCACGTGTACGCGGCGGCGCGGTTGTGCTGGCGCACGAGTTGTGGCGCGGTTGTCGCCCCCTCCGCGACGACAGGTGCCGCCATTTCCCCACAATGCGGGCACAGGAGAAGCCGGTGGCCTCTCTCCAGACAATCGGGGCACAGGAACTTACGACACTCTTTGCAGCAGTGGGTCGCCTCGATTTCGGGGTGCTCGAAACAGTGGCCGCTCGGCATGCTGCGGCGAGTCTACCGGTCCCGAGACACCGGAGAGCTTCAGATGATGGCGGGAGGAAACCCTGCCGACGTGCCCATTATCGGGTCATGCGCCAACGCCGAGCCGTCCGCAGCCCAAACCAAAAGAACGCCGCCGCCACCAGAACAAACAAACCGAAAACCGAGGTGCCCAAGGATTCTCCGATTCCGAGTATGACCATCTGCGGGTTGACCGCACCGTAGTCGAGAATCGCGTTCGCCCCGCGGTAAAGCCCCACCCACTGTCCCAGAAAGCCGAAGATCGCGGTCAGGCTTCCCCAGAAGAGGATCGCGTCGATGCTCGCCCCAAGTCGAGCGGCCCGAGCGCCCTTGTAGAAAATCAGTCGCACCGAATTGAGAAGGGTCAAGACAAGGATGGCCAGGGCCAGGAGGAACTGCAACCAGATGAAGGGTCCCGATTGGTAGATGAATCGAAGCATGAGCCGTGCCCTTTCTGTTCTTGGCGCTTAGGCGTCCGTACCGATCAATTCGCCAGAAGTGCGTCCGCCTCTCGGTTCTCGATCCCGGCGATCAAGTTGGCCAACACAAACCACACCATGGCCGCGAGGACGGCGGTGAGCAGGCCGATGATCGCCATCGACGAGATCGCCAGCGTCCAGGTACCAAACATCCGGAACACCGTTTCGGGAGCTCCCTCGAAGGTCTGAAACGCATACCAACGCAGGTGATAGAGGAACCCACACGCCGAGACCATGAGGCTCGCGGCGGCCAGAAACAGCAGCCCACTCAACCCGGATCTGAGCCGGCGGACATCGAGCCGCTTCTTGACAAAGAGTTGGTAAAGCTTCCAAACCCCTAGCGCCAAGACAGCTACCGCGAGGATCATCAGCGGCCAAACAAACGGGCTCCTGACGAGGAAGAGTCGCTCTTCGGTCGCGGCCTTGCCCACCAGCAGGATCACCGCGACGAGCCAGAGGACGAGAAGCGCTTTCTCCCAGAGTGTTCGCAGTTGTCGGGTCAGCCGATCGGCCCAGTCACCGCCCTTCTCGTGGATCCGCGCCAGGCGCCTGAGCGCCTCCTCCGAGGCAACAAATGCCTCCTCGGCGCGTCGCGCGGCCTCCGCCTCGTCCAGGCCCTCGCTCAAGTGATGACGATAGAGGTCTTCCAGGTCGCCGGCCATCTCGAGGAGAATCCGAGAGCGTGTCGGCTGCGGAAGGTCCAGCGTCCGGTTGACTTCCTTCAGAACTCCGGCAAATCGGTTCATCTTCCTACCTCCCCAATGACGGCGAAGAAGCGATCGAAGAAGCCGAGCCACGCGGTCGCCTGCTCGGCCAGACGCCTCCGCCCCGCCTCGGTCAATGAGTAGCGCTTGCGCTTGCGCTTGCCGGGCTCATCGAGCCAGTCTCCGGCGATCTGCCCATCCTGCTCGAGCTTGTGAAGAATCGGATACAGGGTTCCGTGGTTGAAGCGAAACGCGCCGCCGCTCTTCTGCTCGAGCTCCAGCGCCAGCCGGTAGCCATGGAATCCCTGCGTCGGTCCGCCCGCCAGAACCGCCAGGATCAGGGCTTGATGGCACTCTCGAGGCAGGTTCTGGATCTCGATTGTCTTGGGTTGAGCAGGCATCTCGCGTTTCGATATATCGGGCTCCGATATATTGTACATCTATATAACCACGGCGTCAAGGGGCGCGACTCTCACAGGCTTGAAGGCAGGTGGCTGTGGTCGCGGGGAGGCCGGGTCGGAGGGCTCCCGCCGGCGCGCAGGCCCCAGCGCCGCCGCGGCGCTGCTATCTAGGGGCCGAGCACCGCGGGAAACCGACCCGTAGCCGGGGCCCCGCGACCTAGCCCCCTTCTCTAGCCCTTCAGCAGCTGCCGGAGCACGTACTGCAGGATCCCACCGTGCCGGTAGTACTCGACTTCCTGCGGGGTGTCGAGCCGGAGGACCGCCTCGAAGGTCTTCTCGCCCGCCCTCACCGTCACGCTCGCGCCCTTCCGGAATTCACCATCCCCGCCGATCGCCTCACCGATGCCCTCAATCGCGAACACTTCCTGCCCGGTGAGTCCAAGCATCTCCGCCGAATCGCCCTCGCAAAACTCGAGCGGCAGGATCCCCATGCCGATCAGATTCGATCGGTGGATGCGCTCATAGCTCAAGGCCATCACCGCCCGCACGCCCAGGAGCATCGGCCCCTTGGCGGCCCAGTCGCGCGACGACCCGGTCCCGTATTCCTTGCCCGCCACCACCACCAACGGCACCCCGGTCTCGCGATAGCGGAGCGAGGCGTCGAAGATGGACATCGGGGTTTCCTCGCCACCGTCCCCAAAGTGCAAAGTGAAACCGCCCTCGAGCGACGGCACCAACCGGTTCTTGAAGCGCACGTTCGCAAACGTGCCGCGCATCATCACCTCGTGGTTGCCACGCCGTGAGCCATAGGAGTTGAAGTCTTTGGGAGGCACGCCTTTGGATTGCAGATACTCCCCGGCTGGTGAGTCGCCTTTGATCGCGCCGGCGGGGGAGATGTGATCGGTCGTGATCGAGTCACCCACCAACGCGAGACACCTCGCGCCTTCGAGGTCCGTGATCTCGGCCGGCTCCTGGGGCATACCGACAAAGTAAGGCGGCAGCTTCACATAGGTCGAGTCCGGCTCCCAAGCGTAGGTCTCGCCCGTCGGTACACCCATCGAACGCCATTGCTCATCGCCGTCGAAGACCTCGCCATACTCCTTGGTGAACATCTCCGCGTGGAGGCTCTCGCGTACAACTCGGTCGATCTCCTCCTCGTCCGGCCAGATATCCTCCAGATAGACTGGCTTGCCGTCCGTGTCCTCACCCAGCGGTTCGCTCTGAAGATCGACGTCGATCCGACCCGCCAGGGCATAAGCCACCACAAGGGGCGGCGAGGCAAGGTAGTTGGCTCGGATGTCGGGTCCGATCCGGCCCTCGAAGTTGCGGTTCCCCGAGAGCACGGAGCAAGCCACCAGATCGCCGACGTCGATCGCCGCCTTGATCGGCGCCGGGAGCGGGCCCGTGTTGCCGATACAGGTCGTACAGCCGTAACCCACCAGATGGAAGTTCAGCTTCTCCAGATACTCGGTGAGTCCGGCCTCGGCCAGATAGTCGGTCACCACCTTGGAGCCCGGG
>Ga0224508_10003935_pt1 | contig 12227 bp, 11 predicted proteins | sample SF_Jan12_sed_USG_4_FD_170157 | JGI IMG/M metagenome (GOLD analysis project Ga0224508, IMG submission 170157) | Sediment microbial communities from San Francisco Bay, California, United States - SF_Jan12_sed_USGS_21 | ecosystem: Environmental > Aquatic > Marine > Sediment | place: USA...
CGGTTCCGAGCGACGCTCGTGATCGATAGCCTCCCCCCCGAGACACCACCCGCGTGGCGCCGAGCATGGCAGCACATCCGTGGACTGTTCGCCAGCGTCTGGACCACCACCGGTTTCGAGGACTCCGACGTCACCGACTACGCCCAGGAGATGATGCTGGAGGAAACCCGCAAGGGAATCGCCATCATGGCGGCGTTGTCTTTACTCACGCAAGGCTCCGCGGTGCTGCTCTACTACCGGCTCGGCGTCGACGGTAGCTTCCTCTACACCTACGGGCTGCTGGCGCTCCTGTCGGCGCACATCGTCATGTCGTCCCGATGGGTAAGCGATATCGGCTCGCTGCACCTGCTCGGCACGATACTACTGGTCGTAACCGGCGTCGCGATCATGGCGGTCGCCCACCGCACGGGGACCGTGAACGCAGGGCTCCTCACCAGCGTCGTGTTGTTGTTCATGGTGATGCCGCTGACACCGTGGGGTCTGCGCGAGGCCTTCATCGTGGCGGGGCTGACGTACCTGGTCTTCACATTCTCGGCCTTGAGCGTGGAGGGGCGCTTCGATCCGGAGACCCTATGGACGCTCCAGTTCCTGATCCTCGCGTCCGCGACCATCGCGATCCTGACGATCATGCGCAATACGGCGGTGCGCCGCGACGACATACGCGCCCGTTACGATCTCGAAAACGCACAGCGCCGACTGGAGCTCATCTCCACCCGCGACCCCCTCACCGGCGCCTGGAACCGCCGCTATCTCGAGCAGAACTTTGTTCCCGTCGCCACTGTTGCGCGAAAGGAAGAAAAGGTGCTGCACTTCGCTCTGTTGGATGTGGACGCGTTCAAGCAGCTCAACGACAACCACGGTCACCAGCACGGCGATCACATCCTGCGCAGACTCGTGCAGGTACTGATGGACAACCTGCCCGGCACCGCCCACGTGCTGCGGCTGGGCGGGGATGAGTTCGCCATCCTCGATTCCACCGAGGATTTCGTGGCCTCGGTGAACCGTTGCCTGGTGCACCTGGAGACGGATCCGAAATTGATTCAGATCAGCGGTGAGCCCGTGCGCGTCAGCGTTGGATTTGCCACGATCCAGCCCGATCAGACGGCGGATCTGGACACCCTCTACAGCCAGGCCGACAGCGCTCTCTACGAGCAGAAAGCCGCCCGCAAGCGGGCGCTCGATACGGAAGGTCTCTCGGTCCCCGTCTGATACTCCGCATTCCGGAACCGCGTCACAGTTTACCCCCCGTATGCTCAAGAACCGGGCGTTCTTGACGACATAACGTACGATAATTATCAGTTTTTTCAGACAGTTATGGAGGTCGCCACGTGAGTGGTATGACCAGTTTTCGCCTGTACCGCGGATCACAGGCCAAGCAGCGCGCGCAGCTCTCGCCCATTGGGCTCGAGTTCGCGGATCAGTGCATCAATCTCGTGCAGCTTGAACGTGCCCACCCGCCAATGATCAAGGCCTATGCCTCGCTCCCCTATCCGCTTGAACGCGCGGAGCTCCTGAAATCACCGGCTGGCCTGAAGTCCTTTCTGAAATCGACGCTCGCCTCCGGCGCGTTCAGCGGCCGCAGGATCGTCACGGCGCTCCCCGCCGAGGACGTGCGTATTCTATCGGTGACCTATCAGGTCAAACCCAACGAGTCCGACGACCATGCCATCGCCAAGCTGATGCAGGAACGCGTCGGGGATGATCTCGGGCAGTTCGTGATCGACTACGTGCCCGTGCGCACGGAGTCCCGCGACGGTGACCGCCTGGCGTTGGTGCTGCTCAGCGAGCACAGCATCGTTATGGCGCACCTGGAGCTGCTGCGCAAGGCGGGCCTCGAGGTCCTCCACATGGAGGTCAGTCCGGTCGCGGTCAGGCGCCTGGTCTCCACTTTGATTGCAGCGGGCAGCGCCCCGCAGAACGTGCTCGTCATCAACGCCGGCGAGCGCAAGACGTACCTCACTATGGTGTCGGGTCAGCGACTGCTCTCGGATCAGGAGTTTGATTTCGGCGAAGGACCGGTACTCGAGCAGATCTCAATTGCACTCGATGCGCCGCGTGATGTCGCACGCGAGATCGTGTTTCGTCATGGCCTCAACCCCAGCGGCAAAACCCGTACCGCATACGAGGAAATCGACGAAACCTCGAGCTCCAACACGATACTCACTATCGCGCGACCGCATTTCTCGAGCCTGGTGGCAGAGATCCGCCGAGCGGTGCTATTCGCATCATCGGAGACCCGCGGCGGGCAGATCGGTCACGCCTTCCTCATGGGCAGCATCGCGCGTTGGCCCGGCGCGGCTGCGCTCTTGAGCCATCTCGCTGACATGCCGGTCACCGTCCCCACACCGCTCCCGTTCGCCACGGAGCTCGGCGTGGACACCGACGCCGAATCGCACCCCGAGCTGGTGGTCGCGTCCGGGCTCGCGCTGCGGGGGTTCATCGACGATGCGTGAGATCGATCTGGTCCCGGAGAGCTATCGACGACAGCGCAGCCAGCTGCGCTGGATCAAGCTGCTCGCCGGACTGACCGCAGGCCTCCTGGCCACCACCGCGACCGCGCGTGTGTGGCTCGGTTATGTGGTCAGCGGAGTGGAGAGCGAGATCGAGATCCTGCAGGCGCAACAAACCATCACCACTCTGGAACGCGACGAGCTCGCGGCGCTCAACGAGGAGCGCAACAGCCTGCAGGAGCAGCTGCATCTACTGAGAGGGCTTCGGAGCGGCACCGCCGCCACCAATCTCTTTCGAATCATCGACGCTGCGCTGGTGGAGGACGAGCTCTGGTTCCGACGCTGGGACTTTCGTCGCGCCGGTGTCACCGATGCCGCCGGTCAAGCCGTGGAGACCGGCTACTTCCTCGTGGTCCCTGACAACGCCCAGCAGGCGGAAGCCTGGCAGGTCGAGACCCACATGACGATCACCGGTCAGGCGCAGGACCACGCCACGCTGTCGGAGTTCGTGACACGTCTGTTGGACCGCACCGAAATCGAAGACGTGCGGATCCGACGCACAGAGTTGCATCGTTATGACGCCCGCAGCCTGGTCGATTTCGACCTGGCCGTGGTGATCAACAGCAGGGTACTGGAGTAATGATCTCCAATCCGTTGGAAAAGCTCGATCCTCGACAACAGCGCCTCTTGGTCGGCGGCGGACTGGCGTTACTGGTGGCGGTGCTCTTCTCCTACGTGCTGCTGCCGCAGGTCAAGCTCTACCGTCAGGGCCTGGAGTCCAAGGGCGTGCTGGAGGCCGCCGCCCGTCAGGGTCAGGAGGTGAGCCTGCAGCTCGAGACGCTTCGCGGCGACGTCGAGGGCCTCAAGAGACAGCTCCACGGGGACATGGCCAACCTCCCGGAGCAGCAGCTCGAGGCCTTCGTGATCGGCCGGCTGCAGGGGATCTCCTGGCGCAACAACGTCGAGCTCCTGAGTATCGAGCCGGGGACCGGCGAGTCGGTACAGATGTTCAACGAATCACTCTTTAAGGTGGCGCTGAGCGGGGACTACCGGGCTCTCTATACCTGGCTGGGCGACATCAGCGAGGAGCTCGGTTTTGTCGTCATCAAGGAATACGAGATGCGGCCCGTGGAAGACGTCGCCGAGGACCCGCGACTCACCGTGGCACTAACCATTGCCTCTTACCGAGTGGCGGGCTCATGAGCGCGCGCGCGCTCGCATGCGCACTGGGCGTTATCGTCTCTTGTGTCGCGTCCGGCCAGGAGCGCCCGGACGGGCTCACGAAGAACCCGTTCAGCCGGCCAGGGTACATGGTCCAACTCCAGGAGGCTCCAGCAGCAGCCGTTTTCTTCACCGAACCCGTCGAGCTCCAGCTACTCGCGACGCTGGTTTCCAGCGGCCGATCGCTGGCCAACCTCAACGGTGAGGTGCTCGCGGTCGGCGAGAGCTATGAAGGCTATCGACTGTTGCGCGTCGATGAGGGTCGCGTGGTTCTGCTCAAAGACGGCGAGCGCACGACGCTCGACCTGCACGAAACGACGGACAGGGGTGAAATACGTGACTAGAACGCGAACAATCTCAGCGGGTCGAAACCCCGCGACGCCCTGGCTCATCGGCGCGATCGCTTTCGCGCTGGGCACCGTCGCTTTCGGTCAGGATCCCGAGGTCAGGCTTTCGCTCTCCATGAACGAGACGCCGCTGTCGGAGGTCATGAACATGATCTCCATGCAGGAGCGCGTGAATATTCTGATGAGCGAGGATGTCGACGCGACCGTCTCCTTCAATCTCTATGACGTCACCGTGGAAGATGCCATCGAGGCGATCGCCAACGCCGCCGGCTACGCGCTCGAGCGCCGGGACGGGAACTACTTCATCATCGATCGGGCTGATGCGGGACGCTACTCGACCAGCAATCTCACCCAGGTCCGCACCTACAAGCTGCAGTACGCGGACCCGACCCTGGTCGAGACCATGCTCTCACCGTATCTCTCCGAGTACGGGACTCTGTCCACGCTCCCCGAACGCATGCTCGTCACGGTCGAGGACGCGCCGGATTTCCTGGCACGCTTCGACGGCTTGATCCGGGACATCGACCACGAGCCCACGCAGATTCTCATCGAGGCCAAGATTCTCGAAATCTCGCTGAACTCCGAGGACTCCTTCGGGATCGACTGGTCGGATCTGTTTACCTTCGGCGGCGACGGCGACGGCGTGCTGGGCACCCAGGGCCTGGCTGCGGCGGGCTCTGCCGGCTCCACGGGATTATTCCTGACCCTGTCGAACCCGGAGGTCGAGCTGCTCTTCAACGCGCTGGAGGCCCGGGGCCGGGTGCGGACCCTTTCCACGCCGAAGCTCCTGACGCTCGAGAACCAGGAGTCCTCCGTGATCATCGGCGACCGCAGGGGTTACCTGGTCACGACGACCATCAACCAAGTCACCAGCGAGACGGTCGAATTCCTGGAGTCAGGTGTCATATTGCGAGTCACGCCCTACGTGGACCAGCAAGGCAACGTGCGCCTGGATGTTCATCCGGAAGTCAGCACGGGTAATGTGGACGGTAACGGGATCCCTTCCCAGGTCACCACCGAGGTCACGACGCAGCTGGTCGTACCTTCCGGTCGCACGGTGTTTATCGGCGGCCTCATCAAGCACACGTCGAGTCTGGGTCAGGAGGGAGTACCGGGGCTACGCCGCGTGCCCCTCATCCGGCGGCTCTTCAGCAATGAGGAACGAACCGAGGCCAATACCGAGACTATCGTCCTCATCACGCCGAAGATCGTGGAGGACCTGAACGGGCGCTGGAACATGGCGCCCATCGAAATAACCGAGGAACACGAACGTGAGGCGGACGCGGAGCTCGAGCTGATCGAGGTCGACATCGACCGCTTCAGACGAGTCGACGTCGAAACAGACGCCGGGGCGGAAACGGACTGAGCAAGCGCCTTCGCGATGAGCCGCCGCTACTGCATCTGCGCGACTTGGAGATCCTCGATCACGTGGAAGGGTATGCTGCGATTGCGCCCCTGCAGCTTGGCCGTATAGAGGGCTTTGTCTGCCGCCTTCACGAACTCATCAACCGAATCGAACGACCGCCCGTCACCCAGGGTTGCCGTGCCGACTGAAATCGTCACCGCGAGCGCCTCGGTGGCACCCACGTCGTGGCGCGTCTCTTGAAAGGCTTTGACGATCCGCTCGCAGATGATCTTCACCAATTCACAATCGGTACCCGGATACACGATGATGAACTCCTCGCCGCCGTAACGCGCAACCAGATCATCCCCGCGCACGTTGGCCTTCAGTATCTTCGCCGTGGTCTCGAGGATCTGGTCCCCGACCTGATGACCATACGTGTCGTTGATGCTCTTGAACTTATCGAGATCCGCAAAGGCAATGCTCAGGGGGCGTCCCTCCGAGATCGCTTGGTGGTAGGCGTCCTCCAGAAACTCGTCCAGGTGGCGCCGGTTGTAGAGCCCGGTGAGCGCATCGCGGCGGTTGGTCTCCTCTAGCTCCTTGGTGCGGCTCTCGAGTGATACCGCCTGATCCTGGAGGTTGTCCACCGTCTGCAGCGCATGGAGGCTCCGGAGCATCAGTGCCTCCCTGGCCTCGTCCATGATGCTGTCGTCGGCGCCGCCCACCAGGATCTGAGTCTCGAAGACGCCCTCCGCCTCGGGGATCAGGGTCCGCACCTCTTCCAGCAGCTCACCGACCCGTTCCTTGTCGATGCCGAAGTGCTTCCGGGCGGCGTCGGCCAGGGTCTTGAAACGGTCCTCTCCGGTCTTATCGAGGAAGACCTCGGCGACCAGGCTGGTGAGTGCTACGCAACGGGCGAACGAGCCGTTCTCGTGACCTGCGGGTACGATCTCCGGGTCGTGGCTCCCAGCCACGGCCTGCTGAATGCGGTCCGGGAAGTTCCAACGCTGCAGGAGCCACCCCCCTACGACCGCATGATCCACGCCCAGCTTCTCGGTCTCCCGCGCGGTGATCACGGCATGTTGTGTCTGCCCCTTGAGATTGTCGTAGACGCCCGGGACCGACTGGTCCAGCGCCAGCATGCCGATGTCCTGGATGAGGGCCGAGAGAAAGAGCTCCTCCGCATCCGTGATGCCCGCGACCTCGGCGAGGACACGGCTCACCGTCGCGCACAGGAGAGCCCGACGCCAGTACAACGGATAATCGAGCCCGTCGGTCTGGTCGTCTGATTGGAAGGACTTCAAGAGCGAGAATGACAAAGCCAGCGAGATGGTGGCATTGAGGCCCAGCACGACGACGGCCTGACGAAGGTTTTCCGTTTTTCGCTGCTGCGCGTACATCGGCGAATTGGCGATGCGCAGAATCTTCGCGGTGATGGCCGGGTCCATGGCGAGGACCTTGGCGATCTTGTTCATGTCGGCCTCGGGATCGTTGGCGAGGCTGATGATCTGGGTGGCGACGCCCGGGGGGCTCGGCAGGGTCTTACAGGCTTCCAGTTGCGTGGTTAATTCCGGCGTCATCGACGAGCTCCCTAAAAAAGCTTTCTCCCGCGGGCTGTCCTGATGGGCACAGCGCCCCACAAAGCACGAGCGGCAGCCGCCCGTGCCGGTCTATTTATCGGTCGGAAACGGGGAGAACTTTAGGGAAAACGACTAATCCTGGGCGGGAGTCGAGGGGAGATCGCGGGAGATGAAATTTGACATAATCAAACGTCTTCGCGAGCCTCCAGGAGCGAGGCAAGATGGCTCAGCGCCGCCTTGATTTGCGTTAGGTCGGCCTCGAGCGCTACCGTCAACTCTTCCACGGCGTCGATAAATGCTTGGTCCTTGGGAAGTGCATGGTTCGCCTGGGCCCTGCAGCGCTTGAGGTGCTCGCGAACGCTCTCGTAGGACATTAAAGAATCGCTACTTTTTTCCCAAAAACCCCGCGACCCATCGTAGACCGATCGGTACGCCTGTCAATAACCAGCTGATATGGTTGGGAATATACTCCCAAAAGACGCTTCTGCATGAATCGCAACAAATCGGTAACTCGCTGACGTGATAAGGACAAATGGCCAGATCCAGCTGAAGGGCGTCACCAAGGCTTACGGCGCCCACGTGGTGCTTTCAGAGTGCGACCTGACCATCCAGCGCGGTGAGTTCCTGGTGATCGTGGGTCGAAGCGGCTCCGGCAAGTCGACGCTGTTGAACCTGATCGGCGGCCTCGATCGACCCACGAGCGGACTGATCGAGGTCCTGGGGCGACCGTTGTCCGGGCTCAGCGAGGACGAGCTTTCCCGGCTGCGCTGTCGCAAGCTCGGGTTCGTGTTTCAGTTCTTCAATCTGATCCCCACCCTGACCGTCGCCGAGAACGTGCGTCTGCCCATGGCGCTCAACGGCGTTTCAAAAGTGGAGAGCCTGGCGCGCGCCAACGCGTTATTGGAGGAGCTCGGGCTCATGGACTGCGGCCCTCGATTTCCCGAGGAGCTCTCCGGCGGCGAGCAGCAGCGTGTCGCCATCGCACGGGCCATCGCCCACAACCCGGACATCGTCCTGGCGGACGAGCCCACGGGCAATCTCGACCTGGATACGGCCAACGAGGTCCTCGAGCTCCTGAACCAGACCTGCCGGCGACACAACGCCACACTCATCATGGCGACCCACAGCCGCGAGGTGCTCGGCTCGGCGGACCGGGTATTGACGATTCGCGGCTCCCATCTGGAAGAGGAAGCGCCTTGAACGGGCTGCTGGCCCAGGCGGGGCGCCGATTCTACTTCAAACACCCGTGGCAACTCGGCCTCGCCATCACGGGTATCGCGCTGGGGGTCGCGGTCTATGTCGGGGTCGATCTGGCGAACGACAGCGCACGCCGGGCGTTCGAGGTCTCTGCCGACCTGATCACCGGGCGGACCACACACCATCTCATGGGTACCCGCGGCGAGGTGCCGGATTCGCTCTATCGAGCGCTGCGGGTGGAGCACGGCCCGTTTCAGGCCGCACCCGTGATCGAGGACGAGGTAGAACTCGCCCGGATTCCGGATCGAGAGCTCGGCCTGCTGGGCGTGGATCCACTGGAGGAGACGGGTTTTCGCGGGTTCTCCGGTCTCATCCCCGGTCGCGGCACGGACCTCACACGCCTCATCGTCGAACCTGGCGGGGTGCTGGTGCCCGAGGCCCTGGCCCGGGAGCTCGCGCTCGACATCGGCTCGAGCCTGGACCTGGTGGTGGGAGATGTGAGGCGGACCGTCCGGGTCGTCGGCACCGTCCAGGAGTCGGCGGGTCCGGAGGGCGCCAGCGCGCCCATCGTCGCCGATATCGCCACCGCGCAGGAATTGCTCGGCAGGCGCTCGATCTCTCGCGTTGACCTGATACTCAGCGAGGCCGACGTCGCCCGTCTCCAGGCGCTGAACCTCGAGGGCGTCACCCTCGTGCCGGCAAGCGGCAGGAACGCGGCCTTCGACCAGCTCGCCCGGGCATTTCGAATCAACCTGACCGCGTTGAGTCTGCTGGCCCTGCTGGTGGGCGTCTTCCTGATCTACGCGACCATGTCGTTCGCCATCGTCCAGCGGCGAACGACCTTCGGAGTCCTCCGGGCTATCGGGGTCAGTCGGGGGCAGCTGCTCTTCGGCATCCTGACCGAGGCACTCGCGATCGGCACCGTCGCGACCGGGCTCGGCATCGTCGTCGGCCATCAGCTCGCCAACGGCCTGGTCGATCTCATCCTCGGGACGGTCGGCGACCTGTATTTCAGGTCGAGTGTGAGCGCGGTGACGCCATCGGCACTGATCTACTGGAAGGGCCTCGCGCTCGGGCTGGGCACCACCGTGGTCGCCGCCGCCGCGCCGGCGCTGGATGCTGCCGGCACCGCCCCCCACGCGGCCATGAGTCGCGCCGCACTCGAGCGATCCGCGCGTAAGCTCACCGACCGAGCTGCCTGGATCGCCGTGCCCGCGGCTATTGCCGCCGTCGTACTGATTCTGCTCTCGCCCAGGAGCCTGGTGGTGGCCTTCGCGGGACTCTTCTTCGTCATCACCGCCGGGGCCCTGCTGGTACCCACCGCGACGCGGCTGCTGGCGAGACTCCTCGAGCCGGTCATCGAGTCCGGTTTCGGCATCACCGGCTCGCTGGCCGCGAGGGGCGTGTCCGCGTCCCTGAGCAGAACCGGCGTGGCGACCGCGGCGCTCTCGGTGGCGGTGGCGACCGTCGTCGGTATCGGCCTGATGATCGGGAGCTTCCGAATCAGCGTCCAGGAGTGGCTCGCGGGTACCCTGACTGCGGACCTCTATCTGAGCACGGACGTCGCGGACGTGTTCGATGACCAGCGGCTCGAAGCGCTTGGCGAGTTGCCCGGGGTGCGCGGCATGAGCGTCACCCGATTCGTGCGACTGCCGACGCCGGATGGCGAGCTGAGTCTGCGCGCCCAGCAACCGGGTCCCCTGGGCTGGGGGCTCGCGCTGACCGAGCAGGCTTCGGAGGATGCCGTCGAGCGGATGGCTTCCGGGGAGGGCGTGCTGGTGTCGGAGCCTCTGGCTTTTCGCCGCGACCTGAGTCCGGGTGACCCATTGACGCTGCCGACGGCGAGCGGAGAGCAGTCATTCGCGATTCTCGGCGCCTTCCGCGACTACAACACGAACGCCGGCACTGTGCTGATGCCCCTGGCGCTCTACCGCGCGCACTGGCAGGACGACAGCGTCAGCGGCGTGGGCGTCTATCTCGACAACGATGCCGACGGAAGCGAAACACTCGCCGAGATTCGGCAGGTCTTCGGCGCCGACGCAGGGATCCGGGTCCGATCCAACGCGTTCATCCGTGAGCGCTCGCTGGCGGTTTTCGATCGAACCTTCAAGATCACCGAGGTGCTGAGGATCCTCGCGGGACTGGTCGCGTTCCTCGGTCTCGCGAGCGCGCTCATGTCCATCGAGCTCGAACGCGCTCGAGAGGTCGCTATTCTCCGGGCGCTGGGCTTGAGGCCCCGCCAGATTCGCATCCTGACGATCTCCCAGACCGGCCTGCTGGGGTTGGCCGCGGGACTCTTCGCGATTCCCCTGGGAATCGTGATGGCGGCGCTCCTCATCTTCGTCATCAACGTTCGCTCCTTCGGCTGGAGCATGGAGCTGATCGTCGCGCCACGGCCCCTGCTGCTCGGTGTTGCGCTCGCGCTCAGCGCGTCGCTCCTGGCCGGGATCTATCCCGCCACCCGCGCAGTCCGGACCGGCGTCGCCACACAGTTAAGAGAGGAGTGAGGGTTGCTTCGAACGCTCCTTATCGTCCTGTTGCTCGCCGCATGCGCCGAGCCCGCGGAAGAGCCCGCGGCGCCGTCGCCTGGGGAGGCCAGCGGGACGCGGTTCCTGACCCAGACGAACACGCAGGGCTACGCCCGTGTGGTCGAGAGCCGGGCGTTCGAGTTCCCCGCGGATCACGGCAGCCATGATGAGTACCAGAGCGAGTGGTGGTACTTCACCGGCAATCTGCAGACCGAACGAGGACGACACTTCGGGTTCGAGCTGACCTTCTTCCGCTTCGCGCTCGACCCCGTCGCCGCCGAGCGGCCTTCGGCGTGGGGCACGAATCAGGCGTGGATGGGGCACCTCGCCGTGACGGACACCGACGGCGGGGAGTTCATCGCCGTGGAACGGTTCTCCAGGGAGGCCCTGGGTCTGGCAGGGGACCAGGCGGATCCGTTTCGAATCTGGCTCGAGGACTGGTCCGCCTCCGGTGACGGCCCGGACATACCGCCGCTCGACCTTCGCGCCGGCACCGACCGGGCCGGGCTCGCGCTGACGCTCAGCGGCGGCAAACCCCCCGTCAGTCAGGGAGACAACGGACTGGACCGCAAGGGTCCCGAGCGTGGCAACGCCTCCCATTACTATTCACTGACGAGACTGGACGCGAGCGGCACGGTGCGCATCGACGATGCGCAATTCGAGGTGAACGGCTCCGCGTGGATGGATCGGGAGTGGAGCACCAGTTCGCTGAGTGTGGACCTGATTGGCTGGGACTGGTTCGGCCTTCAGCTCAATGACGGGCGCGAGCTCATGTACTACCGGCTGCGCGGGGAGGACGGCGGCTCCAGTCCCTTCAGCGGCGGCTCGCTGATCACACCGACTGGCGAGCGCATCGCGCTCACCGTGGACGAGGTGTCCTTGACGCCGCTCGAGCACTGGACGAGCCCGGAAACGGGCGCGCGCTACCCGGTGAGCTGGGAGCTCAGCCTCCCTGGCAACGAACTCACGCTGCGGATCGAGCCGTATCTGCCACAACAGGAGCTGAACCTGACGGTTCGGTATTGGGAGGGCGCTGTCAGGGTGACGGGTACCGAGGCCGGGAGGGCGTTGACGGGACACGGGTACGCGGAGCTGACGGGTTATTGAAGCGTGCGCCCGTCGAACCTAACAACGCTTATTCCGCCGTGGGTCGCCGCCGGGCTTTAACAGATTCTGCGGTCTTGACATAACTGTATTCCATCTATAAATCAGTATGTTAGAGTTCTCTCAGTTGCCCCTGGACGGCGACATTTTGAGTAAGCAAAGGGAACAGCTGCTCATTCTAGAGACATGAAGCAAAACGCGAAGAAGAAAGAGTGGGTTGTCGGCAAGGACGATGTCGGTCGTGCCACGTTGCAGTGGATCGTAGATTCGCACGAAACGGCCCAGGTTCAGGAAGACAACGACCCGCTGGCTCAGACATATAACTTTCTGAGGCGCCTGGAACTTCCCGACCTTCACCTGGAAGGCGAGTCCGAGGAGGAAGGGCACAACCCGTATGACAGCGGTGTCTATCCCACCGCCAAGGTTCGGTCCGAGCCCTGAGTCAGTCCGCAGCCAGC
>Ga0224508_10003936_pt1 | contig 12224 bp, 6 predicted proteins | sample SF_Jan12_sed_USG_4_FD_170157 | JGI IMG/M metagenome (GOLD analysis project Ga0224508, IMG submission 170157) | Sediment microbial communities from San Francisco Bay, California, United States - SF_Jan12_sed_USGS_21 | ecosystem: Environmental > Aquatic > Marine > Sediment | place: USA: California...
GGTACTGGTAGGCCGCAACCATTGGCGCCGGCAATGACCAGTTGCGTGCAAGTTCCGCCGTCAGGATGCGGTGATCCGTATCGAGTTCGGCGGCAAACATTGCGTCGAGATGTCCGGTCTGCCCATTCTCGCGGTACGCCGTCAAGACAGCACTTGTCCGCTCCGGGTCCATGTGTGCAAGCGCCATGAGACCGAGGTTGTGACACAGACCTGCTGAGTAGGCAAGATCGCGCACATCGTCGTCGGCTTCCTGATCTGCACTGGCAATCTTTTTGCAGCATTCGGCGGTCAGCAAAGACTGAGTCCAGAATCGCTCGGTACTGAATCCCGGACACTGCTTGCTGTTGAAAGATTGTTGTATCGCCATCGCAAGAACAAGCGAACGAACAGTGTCGACACCGAGCACACGGGATATCGCTTCCTCTATACCGTTAACCGGTTCCGCCAGCCCGAAATATGCGGAATTGGCAAGGCCCAGTAATTTGGCACAGATTCCAGGGTCGCCTTCCACGACTGCAGTAACCTTGCTGGCATCGATAAATTCGTCGCCAAAGCAAGTCAGAATTTCCTGCGCGGTTGCCGGTAGTGGCGGCAATGCTGCAATTGACTGCGCCAGCCTGGCTGCAGTTTCCGTTGTTTTCGCTGCAACACTCATAATCAGTTTCATCCTGTCCTGTAATTTAGCTCTACCGATTCCGCCCTGGACGCTGTTTGAAACGGAAAATTCGGGGCGAGCACAAATGGCCTGCCAATTCCAAATCCCTGCGCATAGTCGGCGCCCAGGTCACGAATCAGATTAAGCATATCTTCGTTTTCGACAAATTCTGCGATTGTTTTAATATTCAGCGAACGGCAAATGTCGATAATTGATTTGACGAAGATTCGATCAGCTTCGTCGCGCAAGATATCCCGAATGAACATGCCATCAATCTTGACGTAGTCGACGGGTAGCTTTTTCAAGTAACCGAATGACGAAAGACCACTGCCGAAATCATCGAGCGCAAACTGGCAACCCATTTCCCGGAGTTCGGTCATCAGGTTCCCGGCTTCTGTGACGCTTCGAATAACTGCCGTTTCGGTAATTTCAAAATTTATTGTGCCTTCCGGCAATGGTGACCGTCGGATGGCATCTTTGAGAAAGGTGGCAAACCGCTTGTCGCCGATGCTCGAGCCGGAAAGATTGATCCAGTATCTGCGCGGCGTTGCCTGGAACGCCTGGTGAATAAAAAGCGTATCGAGCAGGCTTTTAACGACCCATTGATCAAGCTCCATGCTGAGCCCGTATCGCTCGGCGGCGGGCAGGAACGCTCCCGGTGGAATGAGTTTGCGGGACTCCGGGTCTCTAAGCCTGAGTAGTATCTCGAGTCGCTCAGGTTCGTCGATTCCTGCAACGAGCGGTTTGATGACCTGGCCGTAAATCGCAAAGCGATTATTGTCCATTGCGTCGCGGATTCGCTGTACCCAACGAACCTGCCCGCGATGTACGCGGGCCGAATCTTTGTCACCCGCCACCATATGCACACGATTACGGCCAGCCTCCTTGGCTGCGTAACAGGCAGCGTCTGCGAGTTGCTGCAATTCGCTTATGTCGCCGACCTCGGCCTCAATCGGCAGGCCGCCGATGCTTACGCCAATACGGTAGGTTTCCGACTCCCAATGGAATCTGAAATTCTCGATTTCCGCACGGATCGATTCGGCGATTCTTGTCGCGACCTCGGTAGGGCACTCCCACAGAATGATGCCGAACTCATCCCCGCCGAGACGGGCAACGATGTCGTTTGCACGGACGCAACTGAGCAGAATCTCGCTCACGGCAACCAACAACCTGTCGCCAGCGACGTGTCCTGATGTGTCATTGACGACCTTGAACTGATCCAGATCCATGAAGATCAGGAAACTCGGCCCCTTTCCACCGGAGCCGCGCGCCCAGGCACGATGCAATTCTGTTTCAAATGCACGTCGATTGAGCAGCCCTGTCAATTCATCGTAACTTGCCTGATATTCCAGTTGCACCGTAAGTTTCAGTGATTCTGTAATGTCCTGTACCTGCAATACCGAATACAGGAATTCGCCGGATTCAGAGCGCACCGGCGACAGGTTCACGACGGTCTGCACGGTGTTTCCCGCCGCGTCGTCACATGCGAGTTTTTCGTCCAGGCTTTCGAATTTGCCAGTCGTTAACTTGTGATAATCAGCCGTGAACCGATCACGGTCTTCTTCACAGACAATATCCGCGAAGTGTATTTCCGGCAGTTCCGACTCGTCTGCCCAGAACATGTTTTGCAGCGCCGGATTAGCATCGAATAGCGCGCCTCCGGCGTCCAGCAGGCCCATGCCAATCGGTGCATTCTCGAACGCGTGCCGGAATCGCATCTCGACCTCAGCGCGCGCCTGATCGGCCTTTTGTCTCTCCTCAATCTCGCAAGACAGCTGCCTGTTGCTTTGTTCAAGTTTCCGCTTTGCACTTTCAATCGATCGCGTACGTTCCTCGACCTGCGCTCGAAGACTCTCATTCGACCATTCGATGTTACGGGTCCGATAAATCATCAATGTCCTGAATGCGGCCAGGACTGCAAGAATAGCGGCAAGGACAAAATAGGGTTGCTGCCAGAAATAAGGCAGAACAGCAAAGCGGCGATTAGCGAATTCACGACCCCACTCGCCGCCCGTAAAACGAGCCCGGACCATAAATTCGTAGTCGCCTGGTGGAATATTCGGGTAACTGACACTTCGGTTTGTGGTGGCGGGAGACCACGATGAATCTGTGCCTACCAGCTTATAACTGTATTCAATGTCCTTTGGGCTGCGCAGCGAAATCGCCGCAAATTCTACATGCAGACCGAGCCGATCGGGATCTACTTCACTGCCATCGGGAATCTGTTTGCGATCGACATCGGACTCCATGCTGATAATGGTCGGCGTCGGTTCGATGTATTTCGGCATCGGTTGCGAAGTATCCATGCGGGTCGCACCGTCAACAGTGCCGATCCACAAGCCGTTGTCGGAATCCCGATAGGTTGCATGGACATTTGTTTCCAGCCCAATGAATCCAACCAGTTGATTGTAGTGTGCGACCCCTCGGGTTCCGGGGACAAACTGATACAGGCCCTGCTCGCCACCGACCACCACGGTTGCGTTATCCAGCGGCTCCACGAGATAAACGGTCTGGTCGACTACAGGGGTTTCCGCACCAAAGTCCGAGAATTTGCCGTCTTCGAATCGGTACAGGCCGCCTTCTTCGGTCGCGACCCAGCCTTCTTCAGGCCCGGTCAGCCGGATGTGATCGAACAGGAGATGTTGCAGTCCGTTTTCCTGGTTGTAGAGTCGCTGGCCATAAGCGCCATCGTCCTGCGGATAGAGCTGAACCAGTCCCACCTCGTCGGCCCCGTACCAGACATTGCCGTCGGGCCAGGTATCGAGCGAGTACACGGATGTCTTTTCGGGTACGTCAAAACTTGTGAGCAGATCGCTGGCTGGTAGGTATCGAAAGACACCGGACTCCGCTGTTGCAATCCAAACCGCATCGTCGGCCCCGGCGCCAATGTCGAGAATATCCGTTCCACTCGTACCGGCAATTTGCTGGCTGGTCATCGAATCGACGTCGAACCTGAAGAGTCCCTTCTTGCTCACGCTAAGCCACAGATATCCCAGGTCATCAGCGACCACATTGCGGACGGGTCCGTCCGGAATACCAAATTTGTGATCGATGACGACAAGCGATTCGTCCGCTTCACGCATGAGCAGTCTCGTCTGTGTGCCGAACCAGAATCTGCCGCGCTTATCTTCGGCGATCGCCCATACCGTTTGCGGTTCGGTCCCGGTACGTAAACGATAGTGACGGAATCGGTCACCGAGGAATCGAATCAGGCGGGAACTGCTGGCCAGCCACACCGAGTTTTCACGATCGACGAACAGCGCTGATACTTCGTCAACTCCGACAAACTTGCGTACGTTCTCTCGTATATGGCCGATGTTCGGGCTCAATCCATCGAATCTGAATAGCTCACTTTTCGTTGCTAACCACACCATGCCATTTCGATCGGTCGTAATATCGACGATAGCGTTTTCTGTCTTGATGATAGCTCGCGTTTCAAAAGTGCCTTTTTTCCAGATGCCGACCCGATTGTCTTTGTCGACCACCCATAGCGTGCTTGCTGCATCGGCGTGCGCGAGCGTGATGTCGTCCGATATCTTCTCAAGCGTCGGCTCGCCATTGAACAGCAGTTCGTATAGACCTGTGCTCGCTACGATCCAGGCGCGGCCGTCAAAAGTAAGGATTTTCGTTGCACCTACCGATTCGTCCCCAATGACGTCGATGCGAAACCCTGATTGATGAGAACTGATATCGAGGATGCCAATGCCTTCGGCAATGGCCAGCGCGCGCTCGCCGAAGACTTTGATGTCGAGAATCGGGGTGCTTTTGTCGCCCAACTGTTCGATCGTTTGAATCACGCGCGTGCCCTGAAGCAGCGTAATTCCTCCTTTCGCGTCGCCAACCCAGATCACATTGCCGGAATCTACATCCAGGGCCGTCAGTGTATTGGTGGGCAAGCCATGGGCAATCGTGTAGTGATCAAAGTCGATACCGTCGTAGCGGTTCAGACCCCGGGCAGTGGTGAACCAGATATAGCCGGCCTGATCCTGCGCAATATCATAGACCTCGGACTGTGTCAGTCCGTCGACTACCGTGTAATAGCGAAACGGCGGTTCCACGGAGCCTTCTGCCGCCAATGCGCCAGGGATAGCCGCGCAAAAAAACAGCATCAAACAAACCGCAGGAATTCGATAGATCAGATTCACCCGGACACTCATAAAAATCAATAACTTACCAATCTACAAATCGGCAGAATCAGCGAAAACTTTAGCCAGGGGCGGACTCTACGTCTTATCTGATGCGGCTTTGCGCCGATTCCTTGAAGCAGGTCCGGCCGCAGGTCCTGACCCGGTCGCGCACGGATCCGGTCGATGCGGCTCAAAAACCGTCATTTCTCAGGACAACCAGGCTATTTGACATCGAGACTTATCGATAACCGTAATTAGCTAATCATTCCCATAAATGGCGATGAAATCTCGGTAAATGTGATTTGCATCTCATCTACGTGCGCTGCTTCACAGTTCTGTGTTGTCACTTAAAGACGGTGTATTTCAGGCCGATTCAATACCTAGACGGGCTGTTAAGCAGGTCGCTGACCTGACTTCCGTCGATTCGTTTTTGGGAACAGGAATTTTCGTGGCTAGTTCAAAAGTCATCTCCCCGGCGGCTCTGGAATGTCGTGCATACATTCAAGCCAGATGGTCAGTCCGATTTCCAGCCACTCGGTGAGTGCAGGACGTACGCTGTATGGTTAAAAGACAAATTTGTTCTATGGTTGCCTGCGCGCTGTACACGGTCGTGATGCCGTGGTCCATCGTGACCGCTGAGACCTCGCAACCGGAATACAAGGTCAAAGCCGCCACCGTCTACAAGATTGCCAAATTTGTGAGCTGGCCCACGGATTCTTTCGGTTCCCAATACGCACCACTGGTCTTGTGCATCGCCGGTCAAGATCCGTTTGGCCAGTACATTGACAACCTTGATGGCCAGCTCATCCTCGGCAGGCCGATGTTGGTGCGACGCGTAGCGGATCGGGACCTGATGGTACGTGGTTGTCACATCGTTTTTGTATCCCAACACTCGGAAGAAGTCGCAATCCTTCGCGCACTGGCACGCCTGCCGGTGCTGACAATCGGCGATTCCAGTCAATTCGCGAGAATTGGCGGCATGTTGGGTTTGGGAATCGTCGATAACCGGGTCACCTTCGAGATCAATCTCGAAGCCGCGAAAAAAGCGAGGCTGGATATCAGTGCGAGCCTTTTGCAATTGGCGACCATCGTCACGAGTCCGCCGAGCTAGCTATGTTGAATTTCGCCGACCGACCGCTAAGCAGCAAGCTAATGACGATTATTCTGTCGACATTGGCGGCGGCGTTAATGCTCGCCATGTTAATCAACGTTGCGACGGAAGGCTTGTCATATCGGGCTTCATACACGGAACAGATCGCAACGCTGACTAAAGTCGTTGGTGCTAACAGCGTCGCTGCACTTACGTTTGGCGATGCCGATCTCGCGACACATGTCCTCAAGTCACTAGACGCAGAACCAGGCGTAATTGCGGCGCAATTGCTGGATACCGAAGGTAACTACCTTGCGTTTTACCGAAATAAGAATTTTCCCGATAAATCTGAAGTCAGCTTTCCGGTCGACCAGGCACTGGTCGATACTGCGGTTGCCAACCGGGTTTCCGCACACGCAATTAGTGGACTGGACTACATCGATATGATTCGGCCGGTTGAGTTTGACGGTGATGTCATCGGATATGTCCAGGTAAGGGCCAATCTCGACAGACTCGTGTCACGCCTGTCCAACGTGATTGGAGCGTCTTTTATCGCGATTTTCATCGCTGTTGCCATCGCATATTTCTTCTCCAAGCGTTTACAGGGCGTTTTTTCGTCGCCGATTCTCGCGCTGGTAGACGTCATGCGCCGTGTCACGACAATGCAGGACTACAAGATTCGCGCAGAGAAACAGAGTAATGACGAAATCGGAGTTTTAATCGACGGATTTAACGACATGCTCGAAGAAATGGACTTGCGGGATACCCAGCTTGCAGCAACTAACGATGAGCTGGAACGGACCGCAGAAGCGAGTAAGCAGGCGAAGGAAGCGGCTGAAGCCGCGAGCATTGCGAAGAGCGAATTCCTGGCCCGGATGAGTCATGAAATCCGGACACCGATGAATGGTGTTCTCGGCATGACGCGATTGCTGGCGCGCACAACGCTGGACACGGATCAACAACGCCTGGTGCAAACAGTTGAAAATTCCGGCGAGTCGTTGCTCGATATTATCAATGACATCCTCGATTTCTCGAAGATCGAGGCAAGCAAACTCTTACTGGAACAGGTAAGCCTCGAAGTGCGCCGCGTCGTCGAGGACAGTGTAGAACTCCTGTCGGCACATGCACTGGAGAAAGGGGTAGAAATTGTTGTCTCTATAGCCCCCGAGGCCGATGTGTCCTTGCTTGGCGATGCAACCCGAATTCGCCAGGTTCTGCTGAATCTTATCGGCAACGCGATCAAGTTCACCAATGAGGGCGAAATCCTGGTCAACGTACTGGCCAAGGAATCGCGGGCCGGCGAGAAGGTGCTGCATTTCGAGGTTCACGACAGCGGTGTTGGTATCCAGGAGGATAGTCAGCGGCTGATATTTGAGTCGTTCTCCCAGGAAGACGGATCAACCACCAGGCGCTATGGCGGTACCGGGCTGGGGCTTGCCATATGCAAGCAGCTTGTTGAACTTATGGGTGGCCGAATTAATGTACGGAGCCAGCCGAGGCTGGGCTCCGTCTTTTGGTTCACATTGCCGGCTGGTGACTCAGCACTCGTGCCATTCAATCACGATCAGACAACGGTCGCCGGGCTTGCCTTGCTTCTGGTCGAATCCAGCGCGACGACCGAGAGGGCGGTTCGGGATCAACTGGAGCGATGGAACGTTTTCGTTTGCTGTCGACGTGATGTCAAAAGCGCACTGCAGGAAATCAAATCCTCCGATGCGAATAACAGGCCATTCGATGTTTTGCTCGTCAATGAAACTGTACCTGATGCCGATGCACTGATAATCGCCAGGATGATTTCAGCCAACCCCGGTATTAGAGATCTGAAATTGGTGATTGCTGAATGCTCGGCGGACAACGGCGAAGCAGCGATGTCCGGAATTGACTACAGAATCGCCAAGCCAATTTTGCGACACAAGCTTTGGGACTGCCTCGTAGATGTGGCAGGTCGTCGTCTGCGCACTGTTCCCAATAATATCGAAGTTATCGAGTCAACCGCCGCAGCAAATATTGAGTTCAGAGTATTACTCGCGGAGGACAATCCGGTGAACCAGGAGGTTGCCAGGGGCATGTTGAGTTCATTCGGGTGTGATGTGCAAGTCGCCGAGAATGGTAAGGATGCCATCGACCGGATAGCGGACGGTGAGTTTGACATCGTCCTGATGGACTGCGAGATGCCGGTTATGGATGGGTTTGAGGCGACAAAAATGATTCGGGAACGTGAGGTCGAAGAACTTGCTTCGAGGATCCCGATTATCGCGGTAACAGCTAATGCGATGCCCGAGGACCGGGAAAAATGTCTTGCTGCGGGAATGGACGACTTTCTCAGTAAGCCCTACACAATCAAAAAATTGCAGGAAATGATTGAGCAACATATTAATGCATCCTCGGTAGGTCTCGCCGTATGAGTGAGCGCAAAAAAACGCCACGAGCGCTGGTCGTCGACGATGATCCGACGCAGCGCAAGCTGCAGTCGGCGGCGCTCGAACAGGCCGGGTTGATCGTTTCCGAAGCCGAGAACGGACGGGTCGCGCTTGATTTGCTCGACGACGTACAGCCGACATTGATCCTGCTGGATGTCGAAATGCCGGTCATGGATGGCTTCGACACCTGCAAGGCAATCCGTCAGCAACCCGATTACAGGGATGTCCCAATCATCATGATTACGGGAAACGGTGACACGGAGTCCATAGACAAAGCTTACAAAATGGGTGCGACGGATTTCGTGGCAAAACCGATCAACTGGTCACTGCTATCCCACAGAGCCCGATACGTTCATCGGGCAGGCGATGCCAGTTTCGGTTTGCGCGAAAGTGAAGCAAAAAACCGGGCTTTCATCCAGGCAATTCCGGATACCGTCCTTGTGATCGATCGTCGCAGTGGGGAGATCGAAAGGGTCGGGGGTGGCAGCAACCAGGCTGGCGACAGCCTGATTATGAATAAGAGTCGTCTGACACTCGACGATCTTCCGAAGAAACTGGCCGCGTCGTGGCGCCTACAGTTCGAACAGGTGTTGGCAACCGGCCAAACTCATCGTGGAGAATTCAGCCGGACTGAAGGCGATGAGACAAAGCATTATGAGACGCGCATCGTGCCATTTACGGCGAATCGTTTGCTGGTCATGATTCGGGATATATCTGAGCAGAAACAGACCAGCGCAAGGGTTTATCAACTGGCTTATTTTGATACTCTGACCGGACTACCTAACCGGCAGTCTTTCTTGACCGAATTGTCCACCGCAATTCGCTGCGCCGAAAAAAACAGCACAATGTTGAGCGTCCTGTACCTGGATCTTGATAATTTCAAGCGCATCAACGATTCGCTCGGCCACTCGCTCGGCGACGAACTGTTAAAGACGATCTCACAACGAATCGAAAACTGCATTCGCGCCGATGACTATGTCGCACGCCTGGGAAAATCTCAGTCCCACCTGCATCTGGCGAGGCTCGGCGGAGACGAATTCACAATTTTGCTTACTGATCTTAAGTCACCGGATGAGCCAGAGGCGGTTGCGAACAGAATCACGGATGCAGTGTGTGAGCCGATTCTGCAGGACGGACATGAATTCGTCATCACACCGAGTATTGGCATCGCAAATTATCCGGAAGACGGCCAGGACATCGATACGTTGGTCAAAAACGCGGATGTGGCAATGTACAGCGCGAAAGAGTCGGGTAAGAATTCCTGCCGGCAATACTCCGGAACTATGTCGGTGCGCTCGCTTGAGCATCTGGAACTGGAGCATTCTCTTCGCCGGGCAATCCTGAACGACGACCTGGAGCTTCATTATCAGCCGAAACTTAGTCTGGACAATGGCCGGATAACCGGTGTTGAAGCATTGCTGCGCTGGACGCACCCGGAGCGCGGTGCAGTATCCCCGGCCAAGTTTGTCCCGGTCGCTGAGGATGCAGGCCTTATTATCGACCTCAGTGACTGGGTCCTGCACACGACCTGCAAACAAATAAAGGCTTGGGAGAGTGGGCCGCTCAGAAATCTTCCAATTGCGATCAATCTGTCCGGAAAACAATTTAAGCACAGCGATATGTATCGCGTTGTAATCAACGCAATTCAACAATATTCGATCGATCCGAGTACGCTCGATCTGGAGTTGACAGAGAGCGAGTTGATGCGCGATGCCGACGGCACAATCGGGACATTGACAAAGTTGAAAGAGGCCGGCCTGTCACTGATCGTCGATGACTTTGGCACGGGTTATTCCTCGCTTAGCTATCTGAAGAAATTTCCAATCGATGCGCTAAAAATAGACCGGTCTTTTGTCATGGACCTGGACAAATCTGACGACAACCTGTCTATCTGCGCGGCGATCGTGGCCCTGGCACACAGCCTGAATTTAAGAGTCATAGCGGAGGGCGTGGAGGCGGAAGACTACGTCTATTTGCTACGACAAATAATGTGTAATGAGATCCAGGGGTATCATTTTTGCCGGCCCTGCAATGCAGAAGACGTCGCCAGATTCGTGATCGAACACATGCAGCAAGAACGCTCGCCTGTCTCGATTGAGCAGGACATTGCCTGACATGCATGCAAACTCTGGAGAGGAATTATGAACTCACCAACAACAGTTATCGACATAAAAGCCATTGAGCAGATTCGGGCGCTGCAGCAGCCGAATGGAGAAAACCTGCTTGGTACCATCATCAGCCTGTTTATCGACGAATCTGCCAGACTCCAGGGTTGCATCGCAGAAGCGATCGACAATTCGGACTGCGACGCGGTGCGGCAATACGCCCACTCACTCAAGTCATGCAGCGCCAATGTCGGCGCGGTTGAAGTGACATCTCTTAGTATTGCACTGGAATCGGCTGGCCGGGACGGCGAGCTCGCGAGTCTTAACGAACTGATGTCTAGGCTACAGTCAAATCTGAAAACGGCGGTCTCTGAGCTACAACTGCTCATCAGTCCCTGATTAGCGGGGATACGCTGTCTTTCAAACGAATTCGCACGACTTTTCCCAGGGATTGGTTCGAATATTGCCGAAGGCGATGTTTTGCGGTATTCGAAATTGTTGCATCTCCAGTCGCTTCATCTCGCCGCGTCATCTACTATTGTTGCAATTGAAAAATCAAGAAAAAGTGATTCCGTCGATCGTGGTCTCGAAATTGCGCGCAGCCCGGTAATCAGCGGGCGATTACATTCAAATTTCGTTTCACCAGGAAGGCGAGTATTACGGCGCTATCGATTTGATTTGTGCAAATGCAAAGGGGGAACAACTGATGAATATACACAATATGCCGGTCATCGCGCTTGCTGCACTGACTATCTTCTCTTCATCCATACTGTTCGCGCAGGAGAGGACCTACATCGACGGACGGTCAGCGACCGATTCAAATGTTCCTCCGTTCAGCGGTGCCGTGAAAGTTGGCGATACGCTGTATCTGTCGGGAACGATTGGTCTGGACGATGAAAACAAGGTACCGGACGAAGCCAGTGAAGAAGCGCGATTGGTACTGAATTCGCTTAAAGGGACGCTCGAGAAAGCGGGTATGACGATGGACGACATCGTGTCCGTGCAGGTCTTTTGTTCGGACGTTAAGCACTACCAGGAATTCAATGACGTCTATCGAACCTTTTTCACAAAGGAATATCCGGCGCGGGCATTTCTTGGCGCCGGCACGTTGCTTTTCAACGCGCGGTTCGAGGTTCAAGCCATCGCAATAAAGAGATAATCGAGGACCTCGAGCGCGAGTATCGCTGTCGAGTCGGTACAAACTGTTGGCGACATCACGTACAAGAATCTGCGATTGCACACCGATGAATCATCGGTGTGTGGCTCGCTTGCCCGGATACGTACTCCTGCTCACGCTCCTCGCTGCCTGCACCGAGTCTTCCGGTATTTCCCTGAACTACTCGGATCACGACCCGCTCGGCGGCATGCGTACCCAGTTTGTCATGGATGTATGGTTACCGGAGATCGTCGCGCAGAGCGGTGGCCAGATCCGGATTCGTGATTTCTGGGGTGGCGCTTTGCTAAGCTCAAAGGAGATCCTGACCGGCATCGGTGACGGCGTGACCGATATTGGAATGGTATTCCCGGGCCACTATCCCCGGCAGTTGATCGCCCACTCCGTATTCAGCCTGTTTCCCCGGGGGCCGACAGATTTCGACGATATGGTCTGGCTTTATCGCAAAGCCTATGCAGAAATTCCGGCCTTCGAAGCCGAACTCAGAAAAGCCAACGTACTGCCGCTCATGATCACGGCCGGATTGCCCGGCGCATTTTCGAGTACGCACCCGTTAAACAGTTTCGATGATCTGCAGGGGGGCAAATGGCGCGCGGGCGGAAAATGGATGTTGCGTTATCTTGAAAACGTCGGGGCGGTTCCCGTGGCAGTAC
>Ga0224508_10003937_pt1 | contig 12224 bp, 10 predicted proteins | sample SF_Jan12_sed_USG_4_FD_170157 | JGI IMG/M metagenome (GOLD analysis project Ga0224508, IMG submission 170157) | Sediment microbial communities from San Francisco Bay, California, United States - SF_Jan12_sed_USGS_21 | ecosystem: Environmental > Aquatic > Marine > Sediment | place: USA...
GAACTGGGTTAACACGACTGGTGAATATATCCTGGCTGAAGTCGTCATACGCTACGCCGACGCGATGATCAGCGCGGATCCGGGTCTCGACAAAGGCGAATTGATCGCGCGATTTTATGGCGGCTTTTATTTCACGGTGAACCTGTGCACGGTACTGATTCAGCTACTCGTCGTTGCTCGCATGTTCCGTTGGCTCGGCCTCGGCGGCTCGATACTGGTGCTGCCTGTCATTGTCCTGATCGGCTATGGGCTCATCGCTTTCCTGCCGATCTTCGCAGTGATCCGCGTCTTCAAGATCGTTGAGAATTCGACCGACTACTCGCTGATGAATACGGCAAGACACGCGCTGTACCTGCCACTCAGCGCAAGCCATAAGTACGAGGGCAAGACCGCCATTGAGACCTTCTTCTGGCGGCTCGGCGACCTTATCCAGGCCGGCGTTGTGTTTGCCGGTTTGCACTGGCTCGCTTTTGGCGTGGAGCAGTTCGCGATGCTCAATATGGCTTTGGCGCTGATCTGGATGCTGGTCGCGATGCGGCTTGGAAAGCTGTACGCACGACAGGCAAAACAGCAAGTCGCGGTGCAGCAAGATGTCTAGGCTGATGCTCTTCCTGGCACTGTTGCTGGCTTCGCCCGCGCTAGTCGACCCAGGGAGTACACGAGCTGCGCCATTGTTTGCCGACGATGCGGCACTCGAGATGGAATTCGAGCTGGACTTGAGCCGCTTGTGCCGAAATCCGACCTCGGGAAAATGCAAGGATCTGCCGGCCGCTATCGCCTATAACGCGGACGACGGAACTCGCGTGCGTCTCGACGTCATGGTGCGCACAAGGGGCCGCTGGAACAAACGCACGAGTAACTGCTCAGTTCCGGCATTGTTCATCTATTTCGACGCTGCGCAGACTCAAGGCACGCTGTTCGAGGGACAGTCGATGTTGCCGTTCACGAGCCATTGCCGACATGGCAGGCGCCAATATCACGCGTACATGATGAAGGAGTACCTGGCCCACCGTATCTACAATTTCCTTACCGTTGCGAGCCTGAAGGTCCGCCTCGCGCACATTGCTTACATCGACAACGGTTCGGATGTGCGGTATCGCCGCTACGGTTTTTTCGTCGAGCACTTTGAGAGTGCGGCTGAGCGGCTGGACGCAGAATTGTACAGTGTCGACTCGCTCGACCCGCGCGAAACCAATCCAAACGAGCTGGCTACGCTGTCACTCTTTCAATACATGATTGGCAATCTCGACTGGTCCGTCACCAAACAGCACAATATTGTCCTGATGCGCCGCCAGGACGGAACGGTACTGGCACTGCCGTTCGACTTCGACTATTCCGGTCTGGTGGATGCCGAATATGCCGCACCTCCCAGCGAGTTCCACTTGCGCAACGTACGGGACCGGCTGTATCGGGGCTATTGCCGGCCCGGCATCGATTGGGAACAGCTGTTCGCAGATTTTCTTGCGGTGCGCCCGGATATTTCACGCCTGGTCGACGAGCTCAAAGAACAGTCGTCGAGCACCGCGTTTTCCAGGGCCAATTATTTCCTCAATCGTTTTTGGCACATCATCGAGTCGGATGCGAAACGCGAGCTAAGAATCGTCAACGCGTGCCGGCGCCTGCCGGCGCCGTCAAAGGCTCAGCAACCGTCGGCATAGAGTTTGCGCAGCTCGTCCTTGGCCTGTTCGAGAACGCGCTTCTGGCGTTCATCAAGGTTCGTACCCGCACGATTGATATAGAACACCAGCATCGACATCGCGGAACGCAGCGGAGGGGCTTTACGGTTCTTGCTAGCATCCGCCGATTGCTGGAGCGAGCGTGCGATTCGCTTCGGGTCCTTCCAGGTAAAGACGCCTTCTTCCAGATCCAGGGCATGGCTTTCGCGCGTGACACGGCCCGACCAGTTTCGCCCTGAAGTTGCAGTCTTTTTTATCATGGCCGGAAAGCGTCAGGCTTTCTTGTACGTCCCCATCACGACCGCCTCCGCCAGCACGTGACCCTGCATCGCCTGCGCAAGTTTCGCTTTAGTGGGCTCCGCCAGATCAGGAAGAACCGTGTCCAGCGCATACAGTTTGAAAAAGTAGCGATGCCGCCCTATCGGTGGGCAGGGTCCGCCGTAACCGGTGCGCTTCCAGTCGTTTTTACCTTCCAGCGTGCCGGTCGGAAGCGCCGCGGATGTGACGGCTTCAGCCAAACCTTGACTGTCTGCCGGCAGGTTGTACAGCAGCCAGTGCACCCAGACCATTTTCGGCGCCTCCGGATCCGGGGCGTCAGGATCATCGACGATCAGCGCCAGGCTCTTTGCCCCGCCCGGAATTCCGGACCAGTTCAATGGCGGCGATACGTCTTCGCTGTCACAGGTGTATTTTTGCGGAATTTCGCCCTCGTGATCGAAGGACTCGGTGGAAATCTTCATTGCCATATTCAGGGCCTCCCATGCCAGGGAAAAATCATACTTTGTCGCCGCGCCGACCGCGTTACGTACTTCTGCTTAGCTGCATGCGCGACCGCCGCGACGCTTGCACTTCAGAGCGCCAGAAAGTCATCGGGCAGCAAACTGGTTGCCAGCATCACCGCGCTAATATCGCGATGCTCGAGCCAGGTCGTCGCTTGCTGATTGGAGGGTTTACGCCAGTAGTCTTCTATTGCTTCGCCGAGCCGCACGTGTTTAGAAAGTTCTTCGAGATTTCGTTGCACGCTGTTCGGAAACAGTTTGCTGTTACTGTCAACGATGCGCCGCATTGTCGCAACGCCACGCAAGCCGATCGATAAACCCAGTTCGCGAAACGCGAGCCGATACTCTGCCGGACGATGCAGGGACCTTTGCCCCGCGAAAACGCTTAGACTCTCTTTTACGGCGCTCAGCAGTTCAGACGCAAGAACCGAATCCTCGAGTTGTCCTGCCGCCGTCAACTGGGTAGCCCTGCAGGCATCAAAGAGCAGCCCACCTATCCCGAGCGGGTCATCGGTTGCCCAACGCTGCCCAACAATCATTGCAGCGGTGTCGGCAATTTCCGCATCGAGGCTGGGCAGATCCGTGTGACCGCGATACTGCGACGCGCAGCGACCCAGTTCGTGGTAAGTGATGTAGCCGTCCAGCGGGTCATGGAGGCCGCTTGACGGCACCAACGCACGCGTTAGATCGATGCTCATTTTCCACAGCAGGCGCTTGTCGCCACTTATTGGGTGCTGCGCAGTAAATCCGGCGTGTGCGGCCTGTGCGAGCTCCCGGGACCACCGGCAATAGCGCGCTTCGCCCGCGACGATGCTCGCCCGGTAAAGCGCATGCATCCACTTGGTCAGGTAATGAAAATATTGCCCGTCCCGATCCCATTCCAGGCGCTCGTCGAGAGGATCATCCAAGCCACGCTCATTGTGTTTCTTGCCGATCCGGAGTCCACCAGCCGTAGGATGGTTGCGTCCCTCGTTCTCACCGAGGCCGCTGATCCAGCCGCTGCGTGGGTCATCGTCGCGGTGCCTGCCGAGGACGTTGTGCACCTGATCGATGAGCTGCATGGCCAGATCCTGGTAGTGATCGTCGCCGGTCCGGCGATAGAGGCTCAGGAAATTGCAGACCGCATGCGCATCGGTCCACAGATAGCGCCGTCGCGAGTGCGCAGCCGAAGACAGCCCGGTTTGTTCGGCGAAACCGAGCATGATCTTCCGCACCGCGGCCGTCGTTGTGTCTTCTCCCATTTTCCCGCCTTGATGACTAGATGCCGAACGGATACGTATCAGGAACGCCGCGAAGTTCGCCGGTCGTCAACGGCGTGACGGCCGTGCTGCAATCGACCCATATGTACTCATCGAACTGCCGCGGCAGTTCAGCCTCGAAGTAGTGGCTGGCCAGCTCGGACTCCGGCCTGTAGATGACACCGATTGCCCGCTCCAAGCGCCGCGCAGCGAGTTCGCCGATGACCTCGAGGTTCTGGTTGTGCCTGAGCGGCAGAATGAGTCCCGGCTGCCGGGTGAGATGGAAAACGCGCTCATAGCTCTGCGCGTGAGACGGACGCACCCGCTTGACCTCCATCGGGCCATCCCAGTCCGACGCCGCCGCCACTGTGCCGCGGTCGGTACCGAAACCGATGCGATAAGAGTCATCGCCAAACGCCTGTCGACACAGCTGCCCGATATTGTGTTCACCGCGCGCCGACATTTCCGTTGCCGCGGCGTCACCGATATGCGAATTGTGCGCCCATACGACCGCCTTCGATCCCTCCCCATGCGCTTCGAGAACCCGGTTCAAGGTATCGAACATGTGCGTGTCACGCAGATTCCAGGAGGCGCGTGAGCCGTAATACATGGTGCGGTAGTAGCGCTCGGCGTTCGCAACCAACGCGGCGTTCTGCGAAGCATCGAGGAATCGCGTGCCGTCCTTGTGCGCGTAGTCCTGGCGTTTCTCATACAGCTCGGCCAGCATCTCTGCGACATCCTGTTCGCAGTTGCGGTATTTACCGGTCAGGGCTGCGTAACCGTAGGCCGCCGGGTCGGCTTCCCATGGACTCAGACAGCCATAACGCCAGCGCGCAACTGCGGCGAGTCCAGGATCCACGTCTTCAAGGAATTCGATGACGGCACGCGCCGAATTGTAAAGGCTGTAGAGATCGAGCCCGTAGAAACCGGTGCGCTGCGACTCGTCCAGCGGCTTGTTGTGCTCATGCAGCCAGTCGACAAAATCGCGTACTTCCGCGTTGCGCCACATCCAGGTCGGGAAACGGGCAAACGCCGTCCATTCGGATGGCGTGGTCTCACGATGGCGCACGTAATGATCGATTCTTGCGGCATCGGGCCAGTCAGCCTCGGCGGCGACGATCGTGAATCCCTTGTCCTCGATCAGGCGCTGCGTAATAGCAGCACGCAGCCGGTAGAATTCGGAGGTGCCGTGACTCGCCTCGCCGATGAGGACTACACGCGCATCGCCGATACGCTCAAGGAGTGCATTCAGTCTTGCCGCCTCGGGCGCGTCGAAGGACTCGCTATTACGCACAATCAGGCTGGGCAGGGTCTCGCTGGTCTTCGGTCGCTTCTGGATAACGCGGGCCGGCGTTGCGGCCGGCCCCGGGTTGTCCGATTCCCAGCCCTGTTCGCCGATCAGGGGCACAAAACGGACGTCAGCCAGGTCCTCGCGATCGAATTTCTCGTCGGCCCGGCGTGTGATGCGCAACAGTTCCTGGGCGCGCTGGCTGCTGCCGACGGGCACCACCATGCGCCCGCCGATGGCAAGCTGGCTTTTCAGGCTTTCCGGCACGATCGGGGCACCGGCCGAGACGAGGATCGCATCGAATGGCGCTTCTTCGGCCCAGCCTCGTGTGCCGTCGGCGTGCAGAATGTGCACGTTCTCATACCCGGCTTCGCGCAGGCGAGTGGCAGCATTGCGTGCCAGTTCGCCGATGCGTTCTATGGCGTAGACCTCGCTGACGAGTTCGGCGAGAACCGCGGCGGCATAGCCGGAGCCGGCGCCGATCTCGAGCACCTTGTCCTCAGCGTGAAGCGCCAGCGCTTCGGCCATGTACGCCACGATGTAGGGTTGCGAGATGGTCTGCCCGGCCCCGATCGGCAGCGGCATATCGTCATAGGCCAGGTCACGCACGTCGGCCGGCACGAAATCTTCCCGCGGCACCTTGAGAATCGCGTCGAGAACTCGTTGATCGCGCACGCCGCGCGCCGCGATCTGGTAATCGACCATGCGCTTGCGCTGTTCTGAGAAGTCAGGCATAGCGAAATCTCGTGCAGGCGATGTCCTTGAAAACTAACCCTTTACATCTTGGTTTACTATCAGGGCTAATCCGTATTTGATCGCAATCGAGCATTGAGCAACGATGCTGAGGCGCGCAGCCCGGATGACTCGCCATGCCCGTCCATAATAGTGAAATCGCCGCTATCTTCGAAAGGCTCGCGGACTTGCTTGAGATCGAAGGTGCCAACCCGTTCCGGGTACGCGCTTATCGCAACGCGGCGCGCACCGTGCAGAGCCACACGAAAAGCATGGCTGACATGCTGCAGGAAGGTCAGGATCTCTCCGCACTTCCCGATATCGGCGATGACCTGGCCGGCAAGATCGCGACCATCGTCGATACGGGCAAGTTACCCTTACTCGAGGAAGTCGAGGCGCGTACACCCGGTGCGCTCAGTGACCTGATGCACATCGAAGGCCTCGGTGCGAAACGCGTCAAGAAACTCTACAACGAACTCAACATCCAGACCATCGAGGACCTGAAGCGCGCCGCCCGCAGCGGGAAGATCCGGGCACTCGAAGGCTTCGGCAAGAAAACGGAACAGATGATCGAAAAGCGGCTGGAGCGTTTCACAGGTAAGGAACAGCGCTTCAAACTGATCGAAGCCGAAGGCATCGCCAGGCCCCTGCTGGACTACCTGCAAGAGACAAAAGGCGTTAAAGAGATTGTCATCGCCGGCAGCTATCGGCGCCGCAAGGAGACCGTCGGTGATCTCGACATCCTCGTCACCGCCAGCAAAAACTCACCCGTGATGGACCGGTTTACCGCTTACGACGAAGTGGTCGAGATCATCTCGCAAGGCAAGACACGTGCCGCGGTGCGACTGCGCTCCGGCATCTCCGTCGACCTTCGTGTCGTGCCGCAGGTCAGTTACGGTGCGGCGCTCGTCTATTTCACCGGCTCCAAAGCGCACAATATCGCGATTCGCAAGCTGGGCATGAAAAAGGGCCTCAAGATCAACGAGTATGGGGTTTTCAAAGGTGACCGTCGCGTTGCGGGCAATACGGAAAAAGCGGTCTATGCAAAACTCGGCTTGCCCTTGATCGCGCCCGAACTGCGACAAGACAAGGGCGAGATCGAAGCAGCGCGCAAGGGCAGGCTGCCCAAGCTCGTCACTTTGCAGGACATCCGCGGCGACCTGCATTGCCATACCAGGGCAAGCGACGGCCGGCACTCGCTCGAACAAATGGCGGACGCCGCGAGGGCGCGCGGTTACGAGTATTTTTCAATCAACGATCACTCCCAACACGTCACCGTGGCCCACGGCCTGAACAAAAAACAGCTCATCGAAGAGATAAAGGCCATTGATCGCCTGAACAAAAAACTGCGCGACATCGTCGTGCTCAAGTCGGTCGAAGTCGACATCCTGGAAGACGGTTCACTGGACATGCCGGACAGCGTGCTCAGGGAACTCGACTTCAGGGTGTGCGCCGTGCACTACAAGTTCAATCTGCCGCGCAAGCAACAAACCGAGCGCATCCTGCGCGCGATGGACAATGCTTATTTCAATATTCTCGCGCACCCGACGGGCCGGCTCATCAACGAGCGAGCGCCTTACGAGATCGACCTCGAGCGCGTGATGCAGGCAGCTCGAGAGCGCGGCGTTATGCTGGAACTGAACGCTCACCCCGACCGTCTGGATTTGACGGACGATGCCTGCCGAATGGCGAAAGACCTCGGTGTGAAGATCACCATAGCAACAGATGCGCACAGTACTGACGGACTGGACTTCATGCGCTTTGGCATTGACCAGGCGCGGCGCGGCTGGCTCGAGGCCAGCGACGTCGCCAACACCAGGTCGCTGAATCAGCTTCAAGAATTATTCAAACGACGGTAATACCGGCGGCGGGACAGACTATTCGCGGCGGCAGTCAGGATAAGAAACAACGCGCCAAGTATAAGCGGAATCATTGTCGGACCGAATGCGTCGCTCAGCGCCATTGATTCTCGCTGATCATTTACTCTGCTGCATAACCAATGCCTTGCAACGCCTTGCGGATATCGCCCAGCACATCCGGGTTTTCGATTGTTGCAGGCGCGCGATATTCCTCGCCATCGGCAATCTTGCGCATCGTGCTGCGAAGAATCTTGCCCGAGCGTGTCTTGGGCAATTGCGCAACTACGGCGGCCGTTTTGAACGCGGCAACCGGACCGATATGCTCGCGCACACGCTGCACGACCTCGGCAACGACCTCATCATTGCTCCGGTCGACACCCGCCTTAAGTACGAGCAAGCCGATCGGTAGCTGGCCTTTGAGGTCGTCCGCAACCCCGATGACCGCACATTCGGCCACGGCCGGATGGCCGGCCAGTACTTCTTCTATCGCACCGGTCGACAGGCGATGGCCGGCGACATTGATGATGTCGTCGGTGCGGGACATGACGAAAACATAGCCGTCCTCGTCGATGAAACCGGCGTCACCGGTTTCATAAAAACCGGGAAAGTTTTCGAGGTAAGCGCTCCGATAACGCTCATCGGCTTGCCACAGGCCCGGCAGTGTTCCCGGCGGAATGGGCAATTTGCAGGCAATGGCACCAACATCGCCTGGTACCACGTTCTTGCCCCCCGCATCCAGCACGTGCACGTCCCAGCCCGGGGCCGGGCGCCCTGCCGATCCGGGCTTGACGGGCAGGCGCTCGATGCCGAGGCAGTTCACCGCGATCGGCCAGCCCGTCTCGGTTTGCCACCAGTGATCGATCACCGGAATACCGAGTTTCTCCTCGGCCCAGTGCAGCGTGTCCGGGTCGCAGCGTTCGCCGGCGAGAAACAGGGTGCGCAGACTCGACAAGTCGTACTCCTGCATGAGGAGGCCGTCAGGGTCCTGCTGGCGGATAGCACGAAAGGCCGTCGGCGCCGTGAACAAACACGCTACGTTGTGCTCCGACACGACGCGCCAGAATGCGCCCGCATCCGGCGTGCCCACCGGTTTGCCTTCGTACATGACGGTCGTGTTGCCGTGCAGCAGCGGCCCATAAACGATGTACGAATGCCCGACGACCCAGCCAACATCCGATGCCGCCCAATACACTTCACCGGGCTCGACACCGTAAATGTTCTGCATCGACCAGTGCAGCGCAACGGCGTGCCCGCCGTTATCACGCACGATGCCTTTCGGCTGCCCTGTCGTGCCCGACGTATACAGTATGTACAGCGGGTCGGTCGCATCGACGATGACGCAATCGTGCGGCTCGGCATTGGCGACCGCATCGTGCCAGTCGAAATCCCGGCCGGTCTGCAGCGACGCCTGTACCTCGGGCCGCTGCAGAATGATGCAGCAGCCGGGTTTATGCGAGGCGAGTTCGATGGCGTTGTCGAGCAATGGCTTGTAAGCAATGATGCGGGTCGGTTCGATACCGCAGGAGGCCGATACGATGGCCTTCGGTGCTGCGTCGTCAATACGCGTCGCGAGTTCGTTCGCCGCGAAACCGCCGAATACGACCGAGTGCACGGCGCCGATGCGCGCACAGGCAAGCATCGCCACGACCGTCTCAGGCACCATCGGCATGTAGATGATGACGCGGTCGCCTTTGCCAATGCCGCGCGCGGCTAACGCGCCTGCAAACAGGGCCGTCTGATCACGGAGCTCACGGTAGCTCAGCGTGCGCTTTTTGTTCGTGACAGGACTGTCGTAAATCAATGCAGGCTGGTCACCGCGACCCGCATCGACATGGCGGTCAAGAGCATTGTGGCAAGTATTGAGCTGAGCACCTTTAAACCAGCGATACAACGGCGCGTTCGCATCATCGAGGACGCGGTCGCAACTCCGGTGCCAGTCAATGCCTGCGGCCGCCTCGGCCCAGAACGTATCAGGCTTTTCGAGGGAGCGGCGATAAATGGTGTCGAATGCGCTCATGATCCGCACCATTCTACGCTGTCTCGGCCCGTGCGGCCGGCCGGGATCAGTTCTCGAACTGCACCTCGTTGGCAATGATCGTCGAGCCGTTGAGTGTGCCGGTCGCTTCGACGATCTGACCTTCTGCCTGTGCGAAGAACTCGCCTGAGGAAATCAGCGCACCGGTTAGGTCCCGAAATTCAGTTCCGCCTACCGTCATCACGTCGACACTCAGAATCGTGAAATTCGGGTCGTTGGCGCTGCCCGCGTCAACGAATCCACGCAGAGCGACTTCGCCATCAAAATCCTCACGTTCGAGCAATGTCGCAACGACGCCGCTGGCGTCCTCGAAACCGCGGATCTCGACGTAATCACTCACGTTGATGTCGCCGAGATCGAAGGGTTCCAGGTTCGCCGAGCTCTTGTCCTCGATTCGGGTTGCTGCATTGACCGTGACGACAATGCCCAGCACGGTAAGCTGATCCGACTGCACGTCCTCGACGAACGATTCGATGCGCATGAAACCCGAAGCCTTGATTTCCACGTTCGTGGCGACCAGTACGCCGCTGGCATTGATGTCACCTTCAACCTCGACCTTGCGGTTCAGGGCCAGGTCGACACTCGTACCATTTTCGAACACGGTTTGAGCATTGGTCATGACGGGTATGCCTTCGACATCGAAATCCGTGGCCGAGCCAAAACGCGTGATAAAGCCTTCGAGCTCACCGCGATCGCCATCCTCGCCGAAGCCGCCGCCTTTAAACTCGACCCGCGTTGCCACTAACTGGCCGGATGCATTCAGCATGTCGCCTTTGGCCTCGACGCGCTGGCCGTTTTCGGGAGTTCCGTTCGGGAAGCCGATTATGTCATTGGCATTGCTGAAGTCGACAACGAATCCGTTGATCTCGAACGTAGTCCCTGACGCATTACTCACCTGCCCCGTTAGCTCGAACTCGTCGGCAACCGACCTGAGTTCGATACGCGTTGCACTGATGCTGCCATCCGCGAGGAAAAAGCCGCTGACCTCGACAACGTCGTCAACATCCAGGCCATCGAGCGAAGCCGGGGTGATACTGTCGTCAAACGACGTATCCGCGTCGACGCGCACCGTCTGCCCGAGAACCGTCAAGGTACTCGCGATAGTGTCGATGGCCAAAATCGGGCCTTCGACGGCATCGTCGAACGTCACGCTGTCCGCCGTGCCGGTTGTGGTGTCATCGCCCAACTCGCCCTGCACGACAATCACCTGGCCAACGGCCAGATCCGACTGCGAACCAGCCGTGCCATCAATCGTGAACGTCGCGTTGCTGGTATCGAAGGTGACGCCATTCAGGATCACGCTGCCGAAGCCGGTGATCGCGCCTTGCGACACCACGCCGGCCGAGGGCGCTGGAATGCCACCTCTGTCAATGCCGGCGACCTGCTCGCCGCCTCCGCCGCCGCATGCAGCGACCGCCAAAGCGCCACAAACTGTCAGAAATGCATTTGGTTTCATCATCATTCCTCTCTTTTGCGGCCTTCGATCCAATAGGCACCCAGGCCGAGCCGGATACTCTTCTTGTCGTCGCCGTCCTTGATTTCGTGTTCGGTTAACCAGGCATCCACCTGTTCGAGAAACGCCTGGCCTTCTTTTTCGACAAATTCGCGAAATTCCGGCACCGCACTTGCCGGCATCGCCGTGTTAATTGCGCGACCCTCGAATCGACTCGGGCCTGTTCCCGACCGATGCAGGTTGTGCGCAACCGTGTAGCCCAGGTCCTCCAGTACGCTGCCCGACCGCAGCATGTTCTCGGGATCCGTCGTGCTCGGCATGTAATAACGCGTCTTCGTCGTCAAGGTGCCATCCGCGGCTTCTTCTACGGCGCCGACGTGCTTCAGCTCTTTCAACATTGTTGTTGCAGCAACGTCCCCGCTGTACTTGCCGCACAGTGCTTCGAAGGAACGTTTCTTACCGGTCGGCGGCAGTGGTGCTGGTTGACCACTGCTATCCAGAAACTCGTCATCCTGGTACCAGCCGCTAAGCACCCGCGTCGCGTAGTTCATGCGACTGAAGATTTGCGGGTCCTGTTCCTCCAACAGCGTGCGCAGGCGCCGCACCTCGCGTCGCGTCAGGCCGGTCAGGATCGCAACGCGCGATATGTTGGTCGGCCGCCCGCGAATGCCAAAGTCCTCGGTCGCGACCTCCACGTAGGTCGCTTTGCAGACATCGGCCAGCTCGCGCCAGTTCACGCCGGCACGCAACATTATGCGTGCGATCGGACGAAACAGGAGACGCAAGGCGGCTGTCGCAGATCCTTTGCCATCGTTCATTACTGAGACTCACTATCCCATATACGTATAGCAGTCAAGCTTTTTGGCCGGCCAATCGGGCAGGACTCGCGCTCCGGCGAGCCCTGCCCCGCTCCGTCCAGAGAACGGATCGGCCCAGGCGAAGCCGTCCTAGCTGCCGTCCGCGGGCTCAAACTCGACTTCCCTGGCATCGAGCGCACCCGTCATGCACGACGCGCCGGTGTCGAAGCTCTCAGCCTCCACCACGACACCCTCCCGCAAGTCGGCAAAGAAAGCCGCACGGCCGATCGGCTGATCATTCACTCCTTCGAAGTTGTTCTCGCTAACGCCGTCGGTCGACACTGTCACGCCCTGAATGTCCAAGCTG
>Ga0224508_10003938_pt1 | contig 12222 bp, 12 predicted proteins | sample SF_Jan12_sed_USG_4_FD_170157 | JGI IMG/M metagenome (GOLD analysis project Ga0224508, IMG submission 170157) | Sediment microbial communities from San Francisco Bay, California, United States - SF_Jan12_sed_USGS_21 | ecosystem: Environmental > Aquatic > Marine > Sediment | place: USA...
CAAGGCTGGCGACGCGTATGTGATTGAACCGGGACACGACGGTTGGGTTGTTGGGGATGACCCCGTTGTCATGTACGAATTTGACCATAGTGCCGCCGAGACTTACGCCAAAGAATGAATACGAATTGGCGCTACATCGGCTCCAAACCACATCAAATGGAGGCAATTCCATGCCAAGATATGTAATCGAACGCGACATCCCGGACATAGGCTCGGCCGAGCGCGAAGATTTGCGTGCAGCGGCAGAAAAGTCCAATAGCACCCTTGCCGCGATGAGGGCGGAGCAGAAGAATGTCCAATGGGAACATTCCTACGTGGCTGGCGACAAGACCTTCTGTATCTACATAGCCGACAGCGAGGCACTGGTGAATGAACACGCCGAAAGGAGTGGCTTTCCTGCGACCAAGGTAACCGAAGTTCGGAAGATGATTGATCCCGTTACCGCGGAAGCTTAGCAATACTGGCGAACAGGGTCCTACAACGGATCGTCCAAAGTAACCTCGGTTCGCTTCGGGTGATCGCCTGGCGGGCGTTATGTTTGCGGGGGAATCGAGTAGGTGCCGGTGGCGTGCGCGACGATATCCTCGTCGCTATAAATTGATACCTCGACGACCGCGAGCCGTTTGCCGAGCTTTATGATATTGCCTCTCGCAACCAGGTCGCATTCGCTCGGTTTGCGCAGGAAGTTGATGTTGAGGCTGGTGGTCACCGCAAGCTTTATCTCCCCGAGCAGGCTCAGCACCACGGCGAACATGCAGACGTCCGCGAGCATCATCATGAACGGACCGGCAATAGTCCCTCCAGGGCGAAGCGAGATTTCGTTATAGGGTAGAACCAGCTCGGCCTTGCCTGCTTCGATTGCGCGCAGGTAAATACCGGTTTCTGCGGCCGAGGGTAACTCGGTCTGTATTATCGCGTTGAACTTCTCGGTTGTGACCTTGCTCATGGATTGTCATCCCGCGGCCTGACCGCGGATCAGTTACGTTTCTTGAGCCAGTCAGATATGGCCGGAGTTACCGTTGCCTGGGCCTTGCCGCTCACGTAGATGCCGATATGGCCGCCGGGAAAAGCCAGTTCGGTGTAATCCTTGCTGCCGATCAACTTTTTCAGGGCTTTCGACGCTGCGGGTGGTACCAGGTGATCCTGCTCGGCGTATATATTCAGCACCGGAATTTTTAAATCCTTGAGATCGACGGCATGCTCGCCGATTTTCAATCCGCCTTCGACCAACTTGTTTTGCTGGAAGAAGTCCTTGATGAACTGGCGAAATGCTTCACCCGCCTGGTCCGGGCTGTCGAATATCCATTTTTCCATACGCATGAAGTTTTTGACATTTTTTTCATCGCTGATGATATCGACCATGGAGACGTACTTTTGTCCCATTAACTGGAACGGTTTCAGGTTCAAAAAGGTCCAGTTCAGCATTTCACCGGGCAGGTTGCCCATCGCGTCGACGATTGCGTCGATGTCCATTTTTTGTACCCAGTGACTCAGCATGTTGTCCGGGGTCTTGCAGTCGACAGGCGTAACCATGGTTACCAGGTTGGCCACCTTGTCCTGGTGCAGCGTGCTGTAACAAAGGCTGAAAACGCCACCCTGGCAAATGCCGAGAATATTGATCTTGTCGATACCATGGCGCTCGCGGATAACATCCACGCAGCGATCGAGGTAGCCATTGATATAGTCGTCGAGCGTCAGGTACTTGTCGGCGCGATCCGGGTAACCCCAGTCGATCAGGTAGACGTCCTGCCCCGTATTCAACAGTCCCTTGATGGTAGAACGATTTTCCTGGATATCGGCCATGTAAGGGCGGTTAACCAGTGCGTAGACGATCAGGGTAGGGACTTTGTTTTGCACGACACCGGTCGACGGCTGGTAGCGATAAAGCTTGAGCTTGTCCTCGGCATAAATTTCTTCACGCGGGGTAACGCCAGCGGAAATCTCGTCGGCATCGAGCAGGTTCTTGACGCCCTTACTGAGGTTCTCATTGAACTGCACCAGTTCTTCGACAACCTGGTCTGAACGAAACGGGATATTATTCATCGGATCAGGCTCCTGCTCTGGTTACTTTGGCTTTTTTGGACACGTTTTTTTTGGCCGCGGTCGCTTTTCTGGCTGCGGTTTTCTTAGCTGTGGCTTTCTTGCGGGTTGACGCCGCCCTGGCTGCGGGTACCGTCTTCGCTGTCGGTGAGGTTGCGGTATTCATTTGTACCAGCATAGCCTTGATTTCCTTGATCTCTTTTTTCAGGGCGAAGTTTTCGCGACGCACTTGCTGCAAACGCTCCTGCATGGTGTCGATTTCGCGAGTGTTGGGCAGGTTCATCGCGCGCAGGAAATCGTCGGCAATTTCACCGTAGTGTCGGCGCATGATCATCAGGCGGTTGACCATGTCGCCGTAAAGCGCCTGGTACTCTTCACTCATCGCGAATTCGGCGTAGTGTTCTTCGCTGATTTCGACCCAGAGGTCGTAAAGTTCGCGCAGAGATTTCGGTATCTTGTCCCCGTCGAGACCCAGCAGTCGGCTCTGAAACCCCTGGATCGATTCGAGCGCAACGCGCAGGAAGGCCTGGTTGAATTTAAAATTCGCTTCCTGGTATTCAAGCGCCAGTTGCAGGCCTTTTTGCTGCTTCTCCTGGGGCTCACGAAAATAACCAACCCCGGGTGCTTCCAGTACTTTGCCGAGCGGGTCGATGGCTTCACCCAGGTTGAAGACCGAAGTGTTCATACCAGGCATTTGCCACATCGCCTGGTTCATCGGCGTCAGTCCGGCCACCATTTCCTGCCAGCTGGCATTTGGAGCAAACCACTGTTTCATAAAGTCGCTGACGCCGGCGCCGTTGAACCCGGGCATCGCGCCAAACTGTTGAAGCGATTGTTTCATCTGCTCCAGCCATTGATTGATCGCTTCGACAGGATTGGATCCCTCGGTGAGACCCTTGCTGACCTGTTCGGCCATGGCGAAATATTCCTTGCCCATATCCATACATTTGCGCATGGCCAGCTCCATATCGGGTTGCGTCTTGCCTTCGCAGGCCTGGCGCCACAGATCGAAGCTTTGTGCCCACAGTTCAGACTGACTGGCGTTGTCTCCACCGCCAGTTTTAGCCATATCGCTCCAGGCATCGACAAACTGCTGCTGTGCCTTGAACCATTGATCGGCCCAGGAATTGTCTTCGCTCATTTTGGTAACTCATTAAATAATATAAAGAATTTTAGCTTAGCATAATTAATTGTGCACTGCAACATAATCGCCTTTTTGCTGACCTGTATCAATAAAAAACGGACCAGAAGCCCGTTATTTTTGTTCAGAGTCATCACGCTACGATGACAATCAAGTCATGTACATACCACCATTAACCGGTAGATTGGCACCGGTCATGTAGGTATTTCGATCGTCGGTCAGGAAACTGACGACATAGGCGATTTCATCCGGTAATGCCATGCGTCCCATCGGCACCTGCTGGATGATGGCGTCGCGCACGTCTTCCGGAATGGCATCGGTCATGTCGGTTTTGACATAACCCGGAGACACCGAGTTAACCGTGACACCCTTGGCTGCCAGTTCCTGGGCTACGGCCTTGGTGAAACCATGCAATCCGGCTTTTGCTGCGGAATAGTTGGCCTGGCCAAACTGACCCTTTTGTCCATTGACCGAAGAAATATTGACGATACGACCGAAGCCGTTTTGCGACATGCTTTCGACCACGTGCCGGGTGACATTAAAAGCCGAGTCAAGATTCGTGCGTAATACCGAGTCCCATTGATCGGGTGTCATCTGGCGCAGGGTTTTATCGCGGGTAATGCCGGCGCAATTGACCAGGATGTCGACTGCACCAATAGTGTTTTCGACATCGTGCAACATTTTCTGGCTGGATTCGAAATCGCTGACATCGCAGGCAACGATTTCAAAATCATATCCGTCCAGCTTGTGATTTTGCTGCCAGGTTTCAGCCAGTTCTTTTTCCGGAGGGAAGTATCCTGCGATGACTTGGCGACCCTGGTCGGCCAATGCGAAACAGATCGCGGTGCCGATTCCGCCGGTTCCACCAGTGACGAGTGCAATTTTCTGATTATTCGTATTCATGTCATCTCCGTCTGTTGAAAGGGGAGTGCTGCATCGCAGCAATATATTGCACCGCACAAAATATTGCTTTAGCCACCGACTGTCAAGTCAGGAGCAGGATAATCTTGAAAAATACAATTAAATCAGAAGCTTAGTTTTTACTGGAGTCGTCTTTTTCAGGTCCCAGGCCCATCATCTGACGCCAGGCATCGATGTTTTGCTGGGTCATATCGGTCCAGAATGTCATCGGATTAGTGCGTGTCATGCCTTCCATTGCCTTGCCGAATTCGCGCTGTTGCTGCTGGAAAAAATTCATCCCCTGGCCGATGAAATCCGAAAATCCCATATGCGTCCCGGCATTGTAGAAACGGATGAAGCGCTCCAGGTTGTCGTTCGAAAATAGCGGGTTGGTTTCCGATTCCTGCTCAAAAATAATCTGCAGCAGAATACTGCGGGTGATATCTTCCTCGCTTTTCTGATCGATTACGATAAAAGGTACCTCGGCTAGCACCAGGTCGCGTATTTGTTGCAAGGTGATGTATTTACTCTCCTCGGTATCGTACAAGCGACGATTGGGGTATTTTTTGATAATTCTGGATTCGACTTCTTCGCTCACTTCGCCATTCCTGCAAGTTCTGGTTGCCGCAAGTGTAACCTATTTTTCGCGGGGCACTCGTCCCATCAGGTAAAACTCTTCGTTGGTACGCATGCTCGACATGTTGACGATCCGGTTGGAGAGTCCGAAGAAGGCACTGATCGTACCGATGTCCCAGATGTCTTCATCGTCGAAACCAAGACTATTGAGCCGTTCGTAATCGGATTCGTTAACGGTTTCTGCCTCGCGCGATACTTTCAGGGCATAATCGAGCATCGCCTTTTGCCGTTCCGAGATGTCAGCCTTGCGATAGTTGGTTGCGAGCTGGTCGGCAATGTAGGAATTTTTGGCGCGGATACGCAGAATCGCACCGTGGGCGATCACGCAATACTGGCACTGGTTGCGCGCGGAGGTTGCGACCACTATCATTTCCCGTTCAGCCAGGCTGAGCCCCGGCGTTTCCTTTTCCATCAATGCGTCGTGATAAGTAAAGAAAGCACGAAATTCTTCGGGCCTTCGCGCCAGGGTCAGAAAGACATTGGGCACGAAGCCGGCTTTTTCCTGCACCTCGGTGATGCGTTGTTGAATATCATCGGGCAGTTCCTCGAACACGGGAACCGGAAAACGGCTGATCGCCTGCTTGGTCATAATAGAATTCCTTTGGCTTGGACTCGATTATTGTAATATAAAAGATGTTTGCGAAATTTGACCAGCAGTTAATCTGAACAATGAAACCTGAAACCAGTAATTCGGAAAGCGGCCGGATTTTCGACCTGCTTGCGCGTTCGAGGCGCTCGACTCGAGGATTTCTGCCGGATCCTGTTGATCCGATGCTGCTGCGGCAGATCTTCGAGACCGCGGCCTTCGCACCATCGAACTGCAACACCCAGCCCTGGCAGAGTCACGTTGTCTCGGGTGAAATGCGCGATCGATTAAGCCACATTTTCATGGAAACCATTGGCGAGGGAAAATACTCGATGGATTATCCCTACGACGCGAAGTACAAAGGTGTTTTTCGCAAGCGCCAGCTCGATGTCGGCATCTTGCTTTACCAGGCACTCGGCGTGACCCGTGAAGACAAGGAGGGCAAACGCCGGGCATTCCTGCGCAATCTCGAATTTTTCGATGCGCCGCATGCGGTTTTTATTTTGATGCCGGAGTGGTGTGGCATTCGCGAAGCCTGCGATGTTGGCATGTATGCGCAAAACCTGATGTTGGCGATGCGCGCTCACGGTATCGCTAGTTGTCCGCAGACGATACTGGGATATGATGCTGACTCGGTACGACGAGAATTGAACATCGATTCTGAAATGAAGCTTTTGTTTGGGATTTCTTTCGGTTACGAAGATCCAACTTTACCCGAGAACCAGATTGTTCCCGAACGCGCCGCGCTCGGCGAGCTGGTTCATTTTCACAACTAGGTTATCACTATGTCCGACTACTATGCCCCGATTCAAGATATGCAATTCGTGATTGATGAAATTGCTGGCCTTGACTCCATTTCCAGGCTACCCGCCTTCGAGGATGCCACGCCCGACCTGGTCGAGGCCGTGCTCGAACAGGCCGGGGTACTGGCCAACGAAGTTTTCTCGCCACTGAATCAACCCGGTGATGAACATGGAACCCGCATCGAAAACGGTGCCGTGGTAAGCCCGCCTGGCTACGCGGAGGCTTATCGGCAGTTTGTCGATAACGGCTGGCAGGGCATTGGTAAGTCGTCGGCAATCGATGGCCAGGGCCTTCCTTTCCTGGTGCATTCTGCAGTGGCGGAAATGTGGTATGCGTCGAACATGGCGTTTGCGCTGTGTCCGCTGCTAACGTCGGGCGCGATCGAAGCAATCGAAATGCATGCCGATCCCGGGCTGCAAGCGCTTTACCTGCCGAAAATGATCAGCGGTGAGTGGACCGGTACGATGAACCTGACCGAACCCCAGGCAGGCACCGACCTGGCTGCGATCAGGACTCGTGCTGAACGTGAAGGCGACAGTTACCTGATTTATGGGCAGAAGATATACATCACCTGGGGCGAGCACGAGATGAGCGATAATATCGTGCACCTGGTATTGGCGCGCCTGCCCGACGCACCCGCGGGTGTGAAAGGGATTTCACTGTTCCTGGTGCCCAAATACCTGGTCAACGAAGACGGTTCCAAAGGAGAGCGAAACGATCTCAAGGTGGTGTCGGTGGAATCGAAGATGGGCATCCATTCATCGCCCACCTGCGTCATGTCCTATGGCGACAATGAAGGTGCTATCGGTTACCTCGTTGGCGAAGAGCACCATGGCCTTGCCTGCATGTTCACAATGATGAACAACGCGCGCCTCGAGGTGGGTATGCAGGGTGTGGCAATTTCGGAGCGTGCTTACCAGAGAGCGGTATTGTTCGCCAGGGAGCGGGTGCAGGGCATTGCGCGTGGACATACCGAGCGCAGCACGATTATCCATCACCCGGATGTACGCCGAATGTTGATGCAAATGCGCGCCATCAGCCAGGCGGGCAGGGCATTGGCCTATTACGCTTCTGCCCAGACTGACCTTGCCCATCATGCCGAATCCGCGGAGGATAAAGCCTCCCATCAGCGCCGCGTCGACTTGATTATTCCCATCGTCAAGGGCTGGTGTACCGAGATGGCGCAGGAAGCCACCTACCTGGGCGTGCAGGTGCATGGTGGCATGGGATTCGTCGAGGAAACCGGAGCGGCCCAGTACATGCGCGATGCCAGGATCCTGACCATTTACGAAGGCACGACAGGTATCCAGGCACTTGATTTAATGGGTCGTAAAATGTTGCGTGACAAGGGACAGGCGATGGCCGAATTGATCGATGAATTGAAAGTCTTCGGCCGTCAGCTGGACGACGCCGAGGTAAATATCGGTGCGCTCGCCGCGCGTTTTACGGCTGCGCTGGCCGCGCTCGAAGACACGACCAACTGGTACCTGCAAAACGTTACTGACGATCCGGATCTTGGCAGCGCCGTGGGTGTTGATTACCTGATGCTCGCCGGTAATGTCGCTTGCGCCTGGTTGATGGGTAAATCAGCGATGGTGGCGCAGGGACATATCGATAACGGCAGCAGCGATCATTTCTATTCCGACAAGATCAACACGGCGTTGTTTTTTGCCGAACATATTCTGCCGCGTAGTGAGGCGCAGGCGTTGATGGTCAAGGCTGGCTCCGGCAGCGTGATGGCAATTGACGTGGAAAATTTTTAGCCGGCTTCACCCGGGATTCGTAAACTATCATGGCAGCATATTCTCAAACCGGGCTACAGGGTTATGCGCGTGACGAGTTTCGATTTTTTACGTCGACGCCGACACGCTGGGGTGATTGCGACATGTTCGGTCACGTCAATAACGTGCAGTTTGTGCGTTACTACGAATCCGGCCGACTCGATTATTTTCACCGGCTGCTCGATATGAGTGCCGGTCCCGAGGTGCACAATAGTCTTATCATTGCCGATATCCACGTAACTTTTCTGCGCCAGATTCATCATCCCTGCGCGCTGGAAGTGGGTTCGCGTATCAGCCGGCTCGGTAATAAAAGCTTTGATTTCGAGGCGGCGATTTTTGCGCCGGGTGAAGATGAACCCTACTCGACGGCAAAGGCCGCCTGCGTCTGGTTCAATTACCGTGAAAATCACAGTACACCTGTGCCGCCGACCGAGCGGGAAATCATTAAACAGTTCGAGGGGATCAAATCATGAGTGAATTACAGTACCTGGAAGTCGAAAGGCATGATGCCGTGGCACTGGTCAGGCTGAATCGGCCCGAAGTCCTGAACGCCTTGTGCATGGGCTTGATGGAGGAACTCGCACAAACCTTAAACGACCTCGATACGGACGAAGCGGTAGCGGTGATTGTGCTTACCGGCAACGACAAGGCTTTTGCGGCCGGCGCCGATATCACCGAAATGAAGGATGTGAGCTATCAATACATGCTCGAACACGGTGGCCTCACGCGGCACTGCGACAGTATTGCCAGTTGCCAAAAACCCATCATCGCCGCGGTTGGGGGCTATGCACTGGGTGGTGGTTGCGAGCTGGCGATGATGTGTGATTTTATTATCGCCGCCGATAATGCGAAGTTCGGTCAACCGGAAATCACCATAGGCACCATCCCGGGTTTTGGTGGATCGCAGCGGCTCACCCAACTGGTTGGTAAATCAAAGGCCATGGATATGTGCCTGACAGGACGCATGATGGATGCTGCCGAAGCCGAGCGCAGCGGTCTTGCTGCGCGGGTCGAGGCGTTGGATTCCTATCTTGCTGTGGCCCTGGATGCGGCGGAGAGGATCGCGAGCTTCTCTCGCCCGGTGGTATCGATGGCCCGGGAGGCGGTTGATATGGCGCTCGAAACCACGCTGACGCAGGGTGTAAAATCCGAACGTCGGATGTTCAAGTCGACCTTTGCACTGGATGACCAGAAAGAGGGTATGACCGCATTTGTGGAAAAGCGCAGTCCGGAATTCAAACACCGTTGAAATTAGCCAGGACGGAACTATATTATCTTTTCCCTGGATAAAATCGGGTTCGGCACTATCAGTTTCGTGACAGTGTGTTAGAATATGCGCCGGCAGAAACCTGGCCTCAAAATTTTTCTTTGTAAATCAATAATTTACAGTAGCTTTAGCGTCTTTAAATGTAGTAAAGACGGGGTGTTTTTTTGTTGGGAATAACGGGGTTATGACTCCGCAGCAGACAGAATTTTTACTTTACGATTTTTTTTACTTAAGTGGATACCACCATGGCAGACCTGAATAGTTATCGGAACATCGGCATTTTTGCGCATGTCGACGCCGGTAAAACCACGACCACCGAACGCATTTTGAAACTCACCGGCAAGATTCACAAAATCGGTGAAGTGCACGATGGCGCAGCCACGACCGACTTTATGGATCAGGAGCAGGAGCGCGGGATTACAATCCAGTCCGCGGCGACCAGCTGTGAGTGGAACCAACATCGTCTGAACATCATTGACACTCCCGGGCACGTGGACTTTACAATCGAAGTCTACCGTTCGCTCAAGGTTCTCGATGGCGGCGTTGGTGTTTTCTGTGGATCAGGCGGTGTCGAACCGCAATCGGAAACCAACTGGCGTTACGCTAACGATTCCGAGGTCGCGCGCATCATTTTTGTCAATAAACTCGATCGTCTGGGTGCTGATTTCTATCGCGTGGTCGAGCAGATAAAAGATGTGCTTGGTGCTAACCCGTTGGTCATGACCCTGCCGATCGGTACCGAAGAAAATTTTACCGGTGTCGTTGACCTGCTGACGCGTAAAGCCTGGGTCTGGGACGATTCCGGCGATCCGACCAAATACGAAGTTCAGGATCCGCCCGAGGATATGGCAGACCTGATCGAAGAGTACCGCGAAAAAATGATCGAACTCGCACTCGAGCAGGACGATGACTTGCTGGAAATGTATCTCGAAGGCGAAGAACCGGAGCTCGATGCGATCAAGGGTTGCATTCGCAAGGGTTCTATCGCGCTCGATTTTTTCCCGACCTACTGTGGGTCGGCCTTCAAGAACAAGGGTATCCAGCTGGTACTGGACGCGGTCGTAGATTACCTGCCGAATCCGACCGAGGTCACGCCCCAGCCGGAAATTGATTTGGAAGGTAACGAAACCGGCGAAGTCGCAACTGTCGATCCTGCAAGACCTCTGCGAGCACTGGCTTTCAAGATCATGGACGACCGTTTCGGTGCGCTGACCTTTACCCGGATTTACTCGGGCAAGTTGTCCAAGGGTGATACTGTAGTAAACACCTACACCGGCAAGACCGAGCGTATCGGTCGTATCGTTGAAATGCATGCCGATGATCGCATCGAACTCGATTCTGCGGAAGCCGGTGACATTGTCGCCCTGGTGGGTTTGAAAAATGTACAGACCGGTCACACGCTGGCGGATGTCAAGAATCCGGCTACGCTGGAGCCAATGGTGTTCCCGGATCCGGTAATCTCGATCGCGGTCAAGCCCAAGGATCAGGCTGCCTCTGAGAAAATGAGCATCGCGATTGGCAAGATGGTCAAGGAAGATCCTTCATTTTATGTTGAAACCGATGAAGAGAGCGGCGAAACCATTATCAAGGGCATGGGCGAACTGCATCTCGATATCAAGGTTGATATTTTGCGCCGCACGCACATGGTCGATGTCGAGGTCGGTAAGCCGCAGGTTGCCTACCGTGAAACCATTACGCAACGTATCGAAGACAGTTACACGCACAAGAAGCAAACCGGTGGTTCAGGCCAGTTTGGCAAGATCGACTATATTGTCGAGCCTGGCGAAACCGGCAGCGGCTACCAGTTTGAGTCCAAGGTAACCGGTGGTAATGTGCCGCGGGAATTTTGGCCGGCGATCGAGAAGGGATTTGCCAGCTGCATGGAAGAGGGTGTATTGGCCGGATTTCCGTTACTCGATGTCAAGGTCACGTTATTTGATGGTGCTTTCCACGCGGTGGATTCTTCCGCAGTTGCATTTGAAATTGCGGCCCGGTCAGCCTATCGCCAGACTATCCCTAAAGCCTCGCCGCAGCTGATGGAACCGATTATGAAGGTTGACGTGTTTGTCCCCGAGGATCATGTCGGTGACGTTATCGGTGATCTTAACCGCCGCCGTGGCATGATCAAGTCACAGGAACCAACCACTACAGGCGTTCGCGTCAAGGCTAACGTACCGTTATCGGATATGTTCGGCTATATCGGTGATTTGCGCACCATGACCTCGGGTCGTGGACAGTTTTCGATGGAATTCGAGCACTATATGCCGTGTCCGCGCAATGTTGCCGAGGAAGTTATCAAGGAAGTTAATGAACGACGTGCAGCAAAGTAACTAAGTTGTTGATGTTGTTGGGTGAATTACGATTCATCGCTATTGACATGACCTGGGGGCGTGTAGAGAATACGCACCTTGCTGGAGGGGTTCCCGAGTGGCCAAAGGGGACAGACTGTAAATCTGTTGGCACTGCCTTCGGTGGTTCGAATCCACCCCCCTCCACCATCTTTCCTGTACGGGCGATAGCCCGTACAGGAAAGATGGTGTCGGGAGGTTAGGATTCGAATCACTGGTTCGACCAGTTTGCCGGGAGCAAACTGGCACGGCCGAAGGCCGCCCGCAGGGCGACATACATGGATGTATGTCGTGAATCCACCCGTTGTTGGTTTGGCGGAAATGGCTCCGATATATATAAGGAGTCAAAAGAGGTGGTAAAATTTAATGTTTTTCGCGGGTGTCGTATAGTGGCTATTACCTCAGCCTTCCAAGCTGATGACGCGGGTTCGATTCCCGCCACCCGCTCCAGACTTGATTTTGAGCTGCAGGGTTTAAGCTCATATAGCTCAGGCGGTAGAGCACTTCCTTGGTAAGGAAGAGGTCACTGGTTCGATTCCAGTTATGAGCACCATATTTTTGGATAGTAATGGCCGTGACTGGCCGGATAAAATGAGAGAAGACGATGTCAAAAGCAAAATTTGAGAGAACCAAACCCCACGTAAACGTGGGCACCATCGGTCACGTTGATCACGGTAAGACGACCTTGACGGCGGCGCTGACGAAGGTCATGGCGGAAC
>Ga0224508_10003939_pt1 | contig 12222 bp, 11 predicted proteins | sample SF_Jan12_sed_USG_4_FD_170157 | JGI IMG/M metagenome (GOLD analysis project Ga0224508, IMG submission 170157) | Sediment microbial communities from San Francisco Bay, California, United States - SF_Jan12_sed_USGS_21 | ecosystem: Environmental > Aquatic > Marine > Sediment | place: USA...
ATGGCTCGGGGTTTCGACATATTCGGCCGCGACTTTGTCAGGACCGGCGACTTCGACCGGGTGCTGCTGCGCCCGCGCAGCACGGTCCTGCAGCTGGCGGGTCACGAATTTCAGATTCACCGGGTCGGACGCCTCGCCCAGGGAATCGTCGTGCTGGGGTGGTCGATGTTCGTGCTCGAGATCGACTGGAACGTGGGCAAAGGGCTGTTGCTCGCCTATACCATGGTGGGCGGCGTCATGTTCTTCTATGCGCTGTTTATCCTCCAGGCCACGATCTCGTTCTGGGCTACCGAGTCGCTTGAGATCATGAATACATTGACCTATGGCGGCGTTGAAACCGCAACTTATCCGCTGGCCATTTATCGCCGCTGGTTCCGGCGTTTCTTTACCTTCATCGTCCCGCTCGGCTGCATCAGTTACTTTCCGGCGGTGGCCATCTTCGGCATCGAAGATCCGCTGGGAACCGGGTTGGCTTTCCAGGTGTGTGCGCCTGTGGCAGGCTACCTTTTTTTCGCCGTGGCGTTGCTCGCCTGGCGATTCGGTATTCGCCATTACACGTCCACCGGCAGCTAGCGGTGAAAACAGGAGTAAGCATGCAGTTCAAGAATCGCGTAACCGAGATGCTCGGAGTGGAGATTCCAGTGGTCCAGGCCCCCATGGGATGGATTGCGAGATCCCCGCTCGCCTCGGCGGTGTCTAACGCCGGTGCCCTGGGCATCATAGAAACATCGTCGGGTGAGCTCGACGCCGTGCGCGATGAGATCCGCAAGATGCGTGACCTCACCGATAAGCCGTTTGGCGTCAACATCGCCCAGGCATTCGTGCGCGATCCGAACATAGTAGCGTTCGTGATCGACCAGGGCGTCAAGTTCGTGACCACCTCGGCAGGAAGCCCCGAGCGCTACACAGAAGAACTCAAGAAAGCGGGGCTTACCGTGTTTCACGTGGTTCCGAGTCTGAGTGCTGCGCTGAAAGCCGTGGAATGTGGCGTGGATGGGCTTGTGGTGGAGGGCGGAGAGGGCGGTGGCTTCAAGAACCCTCGCGAGGTTTCCACGATGGTTCTGCTGCCCCTGGTGCGTTCCAAGGTAGACGTCCCGATCATTGCCGCGGGTGGATTTGTAGACGGCGCGTCTATGGCGGCCGCTTTCGCCCTTGGCGCCGAAGGGGTGCAGCTGGGCACGCGCATGGTCTCGGCGCTGGAATCTCCAGTGCATCAGAACTGGAAGGACGCGATCGTGAACGCCAGAGAAACCGATACCGTCTTTCTCAACCGGCAGCACCCGCCGGCACTGCGAGCACTGCGCACTGAGAAGACGTCGCGGCTGGAGAACGAGCCTGAAACCAACGCCATGACCGAATTCGGCACCGCGCTCGATCTGTATTTCGGCGGCGACATGGAAGCAAGCATTGCGCTGTCTGGTCAGGTTGCCGGCCGCATCGACTCTGTACGCCCGGTGGCCGAGGTGATTGCCGAGATCAGGGATGAGTTTTTTCAGACCATCGGTGGCCTGCACGCTCGTTACCCGGGGTGATCGCGTACCCCTGAGCCCTCAGTTGCGATCAAACTCCAGAGCCATGCCGTTTGGTCCGTCGAGGATCCGACCGCCGTCATAGCGCAGATAGCCGTTGACCCAGGTGGCGCGAACCCGGCCGTGCAGATCGATGCCGGCGAAGGGGCTCCAGCCACATTTCGAATGAATTTCGTCTGGATCAACCGTGGCGTTCGGATCGATCAGCGTGAGGTCGGCATGGTAGCCCTCGCGGATGAAGCCGCGCTCTCTCACTCCGAACAGCCGTGCCGGGGCGTGCGCCGTTTTGCGCACAACAGTTTCAATGTCGAATACGCCGCGGTGTACCTGCTCGAGGAGGCTTGGCAACGCGTGTTGGACCAGCGGCAGGCCCGCCGGCGCCCCCGGGTATGAGCGGGATTTTTCCTCTACCGTGTGCGGGGCGTGATCGGTGGCGATGACGTCGATGCGGTCGTCGACTACTGCCTGCAGCAGCGCCTGCTGATCAGCGGCGGTTTTGATCGCCGGATTGCATTTGATCTGTGCGCCTTTTTCCGGATACCAGCTGTCGTTGAAAAAAAGATGATGCACGCAAGCCTCGGCGGTAATGCGTTTGTCGTTGAGGTCGCCGGCGGTGAACAGCTCGAGTTCTCTGGCAGTCGTCAGATGCAGCACGTGCAGTCGAGTGCCATGGCGCCTGGCCAGCTCCACGGCCATTGAGGAGGACAGGTAGCAAGCCTCCTCGGAGCGTATTTTAGGGTGCTCGGTGAACGGGATGTCCTCCCCGTAGGTAGCCGTTGCTGCAGCCTCATTGGCCAGAATGGTGGGGGTGTCCTCGCAGTGGGTGGCGATGATGAGCGGCGTGCCCGCAAATATGCCCTCCAGGGTGTCGGGGTCGTCCACCAGCATGTCGCCGGTGCTGGCGCCCATGAATACCTTGATGCCGCAGGTCAGCGACTGATCGACGGATTTGATGGTCTCGAGGTTGTCGTTGGTTGCTCCGAAGTAGAAGGCGAAGTTGGCCTCGGAGTGGTCGAGCGCACGCTCGTGTTTGTCTGCCAGAGCATCGTGAGTCACTGTCAGCGGATTGCAGTTCGGCATTTCCATGTAGCTGGTGATACCGCCGGCGATGGCGGCCCGGGACTCGGTGGCGATGGTGCCTTTGTGTTCGAGACCCGGCTCGCGGAAGTGCACCTGGTCGTCGATCATTCCAGGTAGCAGCCAGGCGCCAGCGGCGTCGATTGTTGGGGTGCCCGGGGGTGCGGCCTTGCCGACCCCGGAGATGCGCCCGTTTTCGATCAGCAGGTCACCCTCGGTAATGGTGCCTTCGTTGACGATTCGTGCGTTGGTGATGAGGTAGCTGTTGGTCATGGTTTGCTCGTCGATCGTGATTACGGTTTCAGCTTCAGTTCTGCTTCGATTTCTACGGGCACGCCGAACGGCAACTCGGCCATGCCGACCGCGGAGCGCGCGTGGGCGCCGCGCTCGGGGCCGAAGACGTCGAGAATAAGCTCCGATGCGCCGTTAATGACGCCCGGCAAAGCGTTGAAGCCGGGGGCGACATTGACCATGCCGAACAGCTTCAGCCAACCTGCCACTCGATCGAGATTGCCCACCGCGGCAACCAGACTCGCAAAGAACGCGAGCGCCACCCGCTGCGCGGCCTGATAGCCCTGTTCAGGGGTCACATCGGTTCCGACCTTGCCCAAAGGCCTGGCTATGGAGCCGTCGTCAGCCAGCGGTACGTGGCCGGCCAGATAAGCGTGGTTGCCGTCAATGCGCACGAGCTGAAAAGGCAGGTTGGCTGTCTGCATGGGCCTGGGCAGCTTGAATCCGAGAGATTCGAGCCGCTGCTCGGGAGATTGCGCGTCGGGCATCAGGTTCGTCCGGTGAGGTGCTTCACACATCGGCTACTTTAGCGGATTTGCCGGGTGCGTTGTGCGCTGGGTCACCTCGGCACCTGAGGGCTTACCTATACTCGAGATGAGCCCTCTTTTCGCAAAGAAATCGAAACGGAAACCGAACATCATGATGAGCAAGAACATGGTCATCCCTGTCGCCATATCGGCGTTGTCCCTGCTGCTGTTGGGGGCGCCGGCGCAGGCGGACACGGTCTTTGGCGTCTACGCGGGCGCCGGTAGCTGGCAGCAGGAGTACTCGGGTGAGGTTACCTCCGGATTTTCCGATATCGATGTTGAGGACGACCTCGATCTCGATGACGAGAACAACAACATGTTCTACGCAGCCGTAGAGCATGGTGTGCCCGGGTTGCCGAACCTGCGCTTCCAGCATGTCGATATCTCCGTCTCGGGCGAGAGCGTGCTGACCCGGCCCATCGACTTCAATGGATCCGTTTACAACATCGCCGACCCGGTCGCCACCGACCTCGACCTGACCCAGACTGATCTGGTGCTCTACTACGAGGTTCTCGATAACGTGGTCTCGCTGGATCTCGGCGTCGCCGCTCGCTGGGTCGACGGTTACGTCGAAGTTGTCTCCACGGCGGAAAGCTCACGGGCGGATTTCAAAGGCGTGTTGCCGCTCTTGTACGGCAAGGCGCGGGTCGATCTGCCGCTCTCCGGGTTCTGGCTCGGTGCCGAGGCGCAAGGTCTCGGATATGACGGCAACATGCTCTTCGACGCCACCGCCCAGGTGGGCTGGGAATCCAAATGGGGTATCGGAGCGGAAGCCGGTTGGCGGATGTTTCACATGGAGCTGGATGAGTACGACGAGATCACGGGCGCCGACTTCGATGTCAGCGGACCTTACATGGCGCTGAACTTACACTTCTAGGACGCCACCAGCCCTCCTATACTGCCCGGCCATGAGTCGGGCAAAAGCACTCAAACAGTTGCAGGCGGTTTTGCCGCCCCGTGCTGTCATCACCGAGCCCTCGGCGCTCAAGCCTTACGAAACCGATGGCCTCACTGCCATACGCGAGCTGCCGTGGGCCGTGGTGCTGCCCGAAAACGAAGACCAGGTGCGTGAAGTGCTGGGAATCTGTGCGCGGCACGATGTACCCATCGTTGCCCGCGGGGCAGGCACGGGCCTGTCAGGTGGCGCCCGACCGGTTGCCGACGGCGTCGTGCTTGGTCTGGCGAAGCTCAATCGAATTCTCGAGATAGATCTCGACAACTGCGTGGCCCGGTTGCAGCCGGGGGTGCGCAATCTGGCGATCAGCGAAGCGGTTGCCGAGCACGGGCTCTACTACGCACCGGACCCATCCTCACAGATCGCCTGCAGCATTGGCGGCAACGTTGCCGAAAATTCGGGCGGCGTTCACTGCCTGAAGTACGGCCTCACCGTGCACAACGTTGTCGGGCTGAAGGTGTTGACGATCGAAGGCGAAGAGCTGGTCCTCGGCGGCAAGGTTCTCGATGACCCGGGTTACGACCTGCTCGCACTCATGTCTGGATCAGAGGGCATGCTCGGGGTTATCACAGAGATCACCGTCAAGCTGCTGCCGATCCCGCCCGAGAAAAGAGTGCTGCTCGCCGCGTTCGCGGATCTCGAGGCGGCCGCCGACGCGGTGAGCCGGATCATCGCTCAGGGGTTGGTGCCGGCGGGGTTGGAGATGATGGACAGGCTGGCGATTCAAGCGGCGGAAGACTTCGTGCATGCGGGATACCCACGCGAGGCCGAGGCAATCCTGTTGTGCGAGGTAGACGGCATTGGTGCGGAGGTCGACGCCAATGTTGCACTGGTGACGCGCGTGGTCGACGAACTCGGGGCGTTCGAGGTGCGACTGGCCACCGACGCAGACGAGCAGGCGAACCTGTGGCGGGGCCGAAAAGCGGCATTTCCGGCGGTGGGGCGGTTGGCGCCCGACTACTACTGCATGGATGGCACCATCCCCAGATCGCAGCTCAGCCACGTGCTCAAAGAGATCGGCACCCTGTCAGAAGATTACGGCCTGTCCGTGGCCAACGTCTTCCACGCCGGCGACGGTAATCTGCATCCATTGATTCTTTACGACGCTAACCGCAGCGGCGAGCTTGAGCTTGCCGAGGAAATGGGCGGACGGATTCTTGAGCTTTGTGTCGCTGTTGGTGGCACCGTTACCGGCGAACACGGGGTCGGGGTCGAGAAGCTCAACCAGATGTGCGTGCAGTTCTCGGCGGCAGAGCTTTCGCAATTCTTCAGGGTGAAAGCCTGTTTCGATCCAGACGAGATGCTCAATCCAGGTAAGGCAATTCCCACCCTCGCGCGCTGCTCGGAGGTAGGGGGCATGCACGTGCATGATGGCCAGGTGCCATTTTCGAACCTGGAGCGCTTTTAATTGGCTCACGCTGAGCACGACGACCGCGAGCGTTTGATCGACGCGGTCGGCGAGGCCCATTCCCACGGTAGAACCCTCGCCATTGTCGGTTCGGGCAGCAAGTCGTTTCTGCTGCCGGAACTGGAGGATGCGGGGGCGAGCTTGTTGTCGGTGGCCGAGCATGCGGGTGTGATCGAGTATCGGCCAGATGAGCTGGTGATCACGGCCCGGGCCGGAACGCCGTTGCGTGAGTTGCAGCAACTGGTTGCGCGAAATCAGCAGATGCTGCCGTTTGAGCCGCCGATGTTTGTCGGCGGCGGAACGCTGGGTGGTGCTGTTGCTTGTGGTCTCTCCGGGCCCGGCAGGCCGTGGTGGGGATCGGTGCGTGACTCGGTGCTCGGTGTGGAGCTCATCAATGGTCTCGGTGAAGCGCTGAGCTTTGGCGGCCAGGTGATGAAGAACGTGGCCGGCTACGATTTATCGCGGCTGCAGGCCGGCGCTTTCGGTACTCTCGGGGTCATCTTGTCGGTGAGCATCAAGTTGCTGCCGCGGCCGCCGGCCGAGCGAACCTGCACCCTGGCGATGTGGGCTGCCGAGAGCGTTCGTTGTGTGCGCGCGTTCGCCCGCCAGCCGCTGCCGCTCAGCGCAACCTGCTTTGACGGCCGGTTTCTGCGCATCCGTTGTTCGGGGGCCGAGGCTGCTGTGCTCAGCGCTTGTGAGGTGATTGGTGGTGAGGTCAGCGAGCGCGATTCCTACTGGTCCCATCTCCGCGATCACGATCTGCCGGAGCTGCGCTTCGGTGATGAGCCGTGGCGGGTTTCGCTGCCGCCGGCAGCAGATGTGCTGGTGGACAACGCCGTGATTGAGTGGGCGGGTGCGCTGCGCTGGGTGGCGGGGGCGTCCGCTGATGTGGCGGGTATTGCTGAGCGGGCCGGCGGCACGGCGGTGCGGCTGGCGGCCGGATTCGGCCAGGTAAGCGGCGCCGCCACGCCGGGGTCCTTGCGCCTGTATCAGCAACGGCTGAAAGCCTCTTTCGATCCCGACAACCTGTTCAACCCTGGTCTGGTAGACGAGCATGCAGACTGAGCTGCACGAGACGTTGCGTGATACGGCGACCGGCAGGCGCGCCGAGCAGATCCTGCGCACCTGCGTGCATTGTGGCTTCTGTAATGCGACCTGCCCTACCTATGCCATCACCGGCGATGAACTCGACGGTCCCCGCGGCAGAATCTATCTCATAAAAGAGGTTCTCGAGTCCGGGGAAGGTAATCCTACCGCCCAGCGCCACCTGGATCGTTGCCTGACCTGTCGCGCGTGTGAGACCACCTGTCCCAGCGGCGTCGCTTACGGCGAGTTGCTGGAGGTGGGGAGGGGTCTCGTCGAGGAGTCGCAGCGGCGCGGTTGGTTCGACCGCGCTGTGCGTGGCTGGTTGCTGGCCGTGGTGCCCAGGCCGCGCCGTTTCCGGCGCTGGGCACGGCTGGGCGGCTGGTTTCGGTGGTTGTTGCCAGGCCGGTTACGCGATGCGCTTCCCCGATTAATGCGCGTTCGACTGGGTGAACTCACTTCTCATTCGCGCAAGGTGCTGGTGCTGCAGGGTTGCGTGCAGCAGGTAGCAACACCCCAGGCTAACGCGGCCCTTACCCGGTTGCTCGATGCAAGGGGGCTCACGGTGGTCCACGCCGAGCACGAGGCCTGCTGCGGCAGCTTGAATCTGCATCTGGGTGAGCACGATCGCGCGCTTACGAACATTCGGCAGAACATCGATGCGTTGACGCCGCATCTGGAAGACGTCGAGGCGGTCATCTCAACCGCCAGCGGATGCGGAGTGACGATCAAGGACTATCCGCGGCTGCTGGAGAATGACGCTGAATACGCGCCGCGGGCGGCGGCGCTCGCGCGCAAGTTTCAGGACGCTGCCGAGTTCGTCACCGGCGAGAGCCTTGGCTGCCGGAAGGTCGAGGAATTCGAACGGGTAGCCTGGCAGGCGCCCTGTACTCTGCAACATGGTCAGCAGATAACGGGCGTTGTGGAGCGATTGCTTGCCGGCGCCGGATATGTGCTGGTGAACGTGAAAGAAGCTCATGCATGTTGTGGGTCGGCGGGTACCTATTCGTTGCTGCAGGCCGAGCTATCCGCCGAGCTCCGTGACCGGAAGCTGGGTGCTCTGTGCGCAGAACGGCCGGATGTTATTGCCACAGCAAACGTCGGCTGCCAGACGCATCTGGCGAGCGCTTCGGCGGTACCCGTGCGCCACTGGCTGGAACTGCTTCAATAACCGGTTCTAAAGGGAGTTGAACGTCAATGGAATCTGAACAGGTTGCGCCGCGCCACTATGGGTTTCTGATGTTTTTGACGTTGCTGAACGTCATGAACTTCGTGGATCGTCAGTTGCTTGGCAGCTTCGCCAACTTCATCGTGCCGGATCTGGGGCTTACGAATACGCAGTTCGGACTCCTTACCGGATTGTTCTTCATCGTATTTTATTCGGCCATGGGTTTGTTCATGGGTGCGCTGGCCGACACGGTGAATCGAACCCGCCTCATCGCCGCAGGTCTCGCGCTGTGGAGTGTGTTGACCGCTTTGTCTGGAGCCGCGCGTGGATTCTGGACGCTGGCCGCGCCTCGCATGCTCATAGGCGTCGGTGAGTCGATCATGACCCCCACCTCCATGTCGTTGCTGGCAGATAGGTTTCCTGCGTCGCGGCTGGGGTTTGCGTCGGGTTGTTACTACATGGGTGTGCCCATTGGCGTTGGCGTGAGCCTGTTGATCGTGGGATATCTGGGTCCGGCCATCGGCTGGCGCAACTGCTTCTACCTGCTCGGGGCGGTAGGCGTGGTGTTGGCGATTGTCATGTTGTTCGTGCGCGAGACGCCGCGGCGTCATCATCTCGAGGCGCCGGCGAGCGCGCAGAAGCAGAGCTTTGCCAAGATTCTGAAAACGCTGGGCGGGGCGCTCAAGTCGTGTCCGGCGCTCGGCTACACCATCGCCGGCGGAGTGACGTTGCACTTCATCCTCGGTGCGGCTGTATACGACCAGCTATGGTACGTGCAGGAGCGCGGCTTCGAGCGAGCCGAAATTGCTCGTATGACCGGTTGGATTGCCATGGTTGCCGGCGTGCTCGGAAATCTTTTCGGCGGTGCTGGCGGTGATGTTTTCATGCGCCGCACGGGCCTCGGTCGGCCGATGTTCCTGTTCTGGATTCTGTTGGTGTTGGCGCCGATTAACGTCGTCTATCGCGTTGTGGATGCGGCCAGCCTGTGGTTCTGGGTTGGGATATTCGTTTCGTTCTTCCAGCTTGGCTGCTTCTACGGCCCGACCTTCTCCACGGTGCAGGAGCTCGTGCCCCCACAGATCCGAGCGACGGTCGTTGCCTTCTACATTCTGCTATTGAACTTCGTTGGGGTCGGCATAGGGATTACTGCCGGCGGGATCTTCATCGATTGGCTGATCGGCATGAACGTCGCGCAGCCCTATACCTGGACGCTGCTGGTGTTCACCTGTATCTCGTTGAGCGCGATACCGCTGTTCTACATTGCCGGACGCCGTTACACGAAAGATCGCGAGCAGATGTTCGCGGCGATGTCGTGAGGCTGCGTCGATGAGCCGCCTGCCCGAGCTGCTGGAGACGCCGCGTCTGCTGCTGCGTGTGCCGGAGCCCGGCGACGCCGAGCCGCTCAACGCGGCAATCACTGCTTCGTTTGCAGAGCTGACGCAGTGGATGCCGTGGGCGGCCGAGCAGCCTTCGGTTGCCCAGACCGGCGCGTTCTGTGCCGAGGCGCGCGAGAACTGGGAGAGCGATCTGCGCTACGGGCTCATCATGGTCGAGAAGGACGGCGGCGCCATAGTTGGTGGCAGCGGCTATCCGAACATCGACTGGAGCGTGCCGAAGTTCGAGATCGGCTACTGGTGTCGGACCAGCATCGTCGGTCGCGGCTATGCCTCCGAGGCTACCCGGGCGCTGGCCAGGCTCGCGTTCGATGAGATGGACGCGGTCAGGGTGGAGCTGCGCATGGACGACGGCAACCGCGGCAGCTGGCGCGTCGCTGAGCGCATGGGATTCGAGCTCGAGGGGGTGTTGCGCGGCGACTCGCGAAGCAATTCCGGGAGCCTGTGCAGTACCAGAATCTATTCGCTGGTTGATCCGACACGGCTTCGTGATGTCGGCTGATGCCAGCTTCGCAATCTGTACGCCGCGACTGCGTTTGCGACAGTTTGTTGACGACGATGTCGAGTTTCTGATTGGTCTGTTGGGCGATCCGATCACAATGAGCCACTGGTCGGCGCCATTGACGGCCGCCGAGGCCACCGCGTGGCTGCAGCGTGCGCTGGAATCGTATACCGAGCACGGTTTCGGGCGCTGGCTTGTCGTCCGCCGCGTAGACGACCAACCCATTGGCGACGTCGGCATCGCGCGCCTGCGGATTCTCGATCGGTTGGAGAATGATCTGGGCTACATCATTCACCGCGATCACTGGCGACACGGTTACGCGCTGGAAGCCGCCGCCGCTTGTGCGGATTGGGCGCGCGAGCACGATCTGGGTTCGATGGTAGCGAGCATGGCCGAAGACAATGTGGCATCCAGCCGCGTTGCTGAGAAGCTCGGCATGGCGCTCGAGAAACGCTTCGACAACCCGCGCAACCGCAACAAGCCGACCCGGCTCTATCGCCTCGATTTCTCGCGGGATGGCGGATGACCTGCCGGCAGACCCAACCACAGATTCTGGCGCGCAGGCTCCCTCGCATCCTGTGTTTGCTGCTGGTATCGGCCTGCAGCCATATTCAGCCGTATCCCGCGCTGGACACGCCGGACGTCGCAGCGGACCCGCAGGTGCAGGCGCGGCTCATTCTCGTTGGTGATGCCGGGCGTCCTGTGCCCGGGGTGCTGGCTGCGGTGCGAGCGTGGAGCGACAAAGCGCCGGAAAGCACCACCGTGGTCTACCTCGGTGACAACATCTATGAAGACGGGCTTCCCCCGGGACCAGCGGTTGCGGAAAAGGCGGTGCTCGATCAGCTCATCGCCGCGGTCGGCCCGGCACGGGGAATATTCGTACCCGGCAATCACGACTGGCGCGCTGGTCGCAGCGGCATCGAACGGCAGGCCGACTATGTACAACGCAGCGGTGCGTCGATTCGGCTGCTGCCGGCTGCGGGCTGTCCGGGTCCGGCGACAGATGATGCTCTGGATGGCGTTCGGCTGCTGGTGCTCGACACCGACTGGTTGTTGCAGCCGGCGGCCGATGCGTCGGGTTGTGATCTGGGCGCGGATGCATCGTCGACGATATCTCGGCGGTTGGGTTCGGCGGTTGCTCAGGCCGGCGACGATGTGCTGGTTGTGGTTGCCCATCACCCACCGAGAACCTACGGGCCCCATGGTGGCTTCTTCGACTGGCGCGATCATCTGTTCCCGCTGACGCGAATTGCGCCCTGGGCCTGGCTACCGTTGCCGCTGGTTGGTTCGCTATACCCGCTGGGACGGGCGCGGCTGGCCCACGACCAGGATGCCTACTCCAAGCACTATCGCGCCATGCAAGCCGACCTGGCCACCGCGTTTTCCGGCTATCGGGGCGCGCGGCCGCTGATCTTCGCCGGCGGTCACGATCACAGCCTGCAGGTGCTCGCCCGGCGCCAACCCTCGGACGTATGGGATTACGTGCTGGTGAGCGGGGCGGCATCCGTTGACAAGCTCACGGCAGTTACCCACGGACCGGACACGATGTTCGCCCATCTCGCTCACGGCTTCATGACGCTCGACGTCTACAGCGATGGTCGAGTGCTGCTGCGGGTGATTGAGAGCGAGCCGGTCGGTGTCGCGTTTACCCGCTGGCTGACCGCCCGATGAGGCTCGCGCTATGTGCGTTGCTGGTGCTTGGCGGCTGCGCGATTCGGGGGTTACCGGCCAGCGACGCACAAACCTGCCCGGATTGCGACGCGACGGCTTGCGAAGATCGCGAGACGCTGGTGGTCGAGTATCTCGGCTCCGGCGGCTATATTCTCCGCCGTGGTGCAGAAGTGATTCTGCTCGGGCCATTCATCTCCAACCCGGGGTTGCTTGCAGCAATGAGCATCGGCCGCCTCAGGCCTGACGTTGCTGAGCTGGAGCGTTGGTTGCCGGATGTGTCGGCGGCGCGCGCGATCATCGTTGGACACGCTCACTACGATCACCTGCTCGATGTGCCGTGGATCGCCGTGCATCGGGCGCCCGATGCGCTCATCTATGGCAGCAACACGGTTGCCCACGTCCTTGCGGCCGTGCCAGACGTCGACGGACGGGTTAGATCTATCGAAGCTGCATACGACCAGGGCAGCGATGAGCCGTGGGTTTCGATTCCCGGAACTCGGGTTCGCTTTCTGCCGATCGTCTCAGAGCACGCGGCCCATGTTGCCGGAATCAAGCTGATGAAGGGTAGGCTCGAGAACGATCTGGATGAGCTGCCGGCTCGTGCCCGCGGCTGGGTC
>Ga0224508_10003940_pt1 | contig 12221 bp, 12 predicted proteins | sample SF_Jan12_sed_USG_4_FD_170157 | JGI IMG/M metagenome (GOLD analysis project Ga0224508, IMG submission 170157) | Sediment microbial communities from San Francisco Bay, California, United States - SF_Jan12_sed_USGS_21 | ecosystem: Environmental > Aquatic > Marine > Sediment | place: USA...
CGAACGACCTGTACGCACAGTATCTGGCTGATCTGCAACGCCGCCTTGGTGTCGAGATCAATGAGCGGGTACTGGCGAATGCTGGCGGCCAGTCAAACCAACGGGGATATTGATCATCTGCGCCGGTCGGCGGTTACCAGAAAATTAGTGATCTAGAGTACGCATATGGCGATTTCCCCGACATCCCAGGAATTTGAACAGGCCTACGCCAATGGCAGGCCACAGGTGGTGTTTACGCATCTGGTGGCCGATCTCGAGACACCGGTTTCCGCCATGCTGAAACTGGCGCACGACGCCCAATACAGCTTTCTGCTGGAAAGTGTCGAAGGCGGCGCTGTGCGCGGACGCTACTCGATGATCGGCATGAAGCCGGACCTGATCTGGAAGGTTGAGGGCAACCAGGCTTCGGTCAACCGCAAGGCGCTGTTTGATGCCGAAGGACCTTTCGAGAACGATAAGGCAGACCCGCTCCAGTCGCTCCGCAATCTCCTGGCAGAGACACGTATCGAACTGCCAGAGACATTGCCGCCAATGGCAGCCGGCCTGTTTGGCTATATCGGCTATGACATGGTGCGCTTGATGGAAGAGCTGCCACCGGCCAATCCGGACTTCCTCGAAGTACCCGATGCGTTGATGATCCGCCCGACAGTGATGGCGATCTTCGATGCGGTAAAAGATGAAGTTACGGTGATCACGCCGGTCTATCCCAGCGCAGATGTCAGGGCAACCGCAGCCTATGCCCGGGCCGTCGAGCGGCTCAATGATGTGATCGATGCGCTCGAGCAACCCCTCGACCCACGCGCCGGTGCAGATGTCGATCTGATCAACATCGAACAACCCGGCTCGAATACCAGCCCGGAAGAATACAAGGCCATGGTCGAGCGGGTCAAAGAGTACATAACGGCCGGGGACATTTTTCAGGCGGTGCTGTCGCAACGCTTTGAAACCGACTTTCCCATGCCGAGCTTTTCGCTCTACCGGGCGCTGCGGCGGGTGAACCCCTCGCCGTTTCTCTACTTCCTCGAATTCGGTGGATTTTCGGTGATCGGATCGAGCCCGGAAATTCTCGTCCGGGTGCGCGATGGCAGGGTATCGATCCGGCCGATTGCCGGCACCCGACGGCGCGGTGAAACACCGGCAGAAGATCGGGCACTGGCTGAGGAGTTGCTGGCCGACCCGAAGGAATGCGCCGAACATCTGATGCTGCTTGATCTCGGGCGCAACGATGTCGGGCGGGTGGCCGAGATCGGCAGCGTGACCGTGACGGATCAATTCATCCTGGAGTTCTACAGCCAGGTCATGCACATCGTCTCCAATGTCGAGGGCGATCTCGATCCGAAGTATGACGCCATTGACGCGCTGGCTGCCGGGTTCCCGGCCGGCACCGTTTCAGGTGCGCCCAAGGTGCGTGCGATGGAGATCATCGACGAGCTGGAGAGGGACAAACGCGGGCCCTATGCCGGCTGTGTCGGCTACTTTTCAGCCAACGGCGACATGGACACCTGCATCGTGCTGCGCACCGCGGTCGTCAAGGACGGCAAGATGTACGTTCAGGCCGGCGCCGGCATCGTTGCTGACAGTGTGCCGCAAAGCGAGCACGAGGAGTGCATCAACAAGGCCAAGGCACTGTTCCGCGCTGCCGAAGAAGCCGTTCGCTTTGCCGGCCAGGCTACCCGGGGGCAATAGACCATGCTGATCCTGATCGACAATTACGACAGTTTCACCTGGAACCTGGTGCATTACCTCGGCGAACTCGGCGCCACGACGGTCGTTCATCGCAACGACAAGATCAGTGTTGGGCAAGTGATGTCGTCCAAACCTGAGGCCATTGTCCTGTCGCCCGGTCCGTGTACGCCCAATGAGGCCGGCATCTGCCTGGAACTCATTGAAAAAGCGGCCGGTGACATACCCATATTCGGTGTCTGCCTCGGCCATCAATCGATCGGCCAGGCATTTGGCGGCGATGTTGTTCGCGCGCCCACACTGATGCATGGCAAATTATCGAAGATCAAACACACCGGCAGCGGCGTTTTCGCTGGCATTCCCGATGAATTCGAGGCAACGCGCTATCATTCCTTGACCATCGAGCCGGATAGTCTGCCCGATTGCCTGGAAGTGACCGCTGAGACGGATGATGGCGTCATCATGGGGCTCCAACACAAGGAACTGCCGGTGCACGGGGTGCAATTCCACCCCGAAAGCATTGCATCACAGCATGGACACACGCTATTGCGGAACTTCCTGTCTTTAGCAGGCGTTGTGTAGGGGACGTTATGGCTGACTTGAAACCCATTATCGCAAAGGCGGCAAACGGCGAAGCGCTGACCCGTGACGAGGCCAAAGACGCCTTCGATGTCATGATGTCAGGCGAAGCGACGCCCAGCCAGATCGGCGGCCTTTTGATGGCGCTGCGGGTGCGCGGCGAGACCGTTGATGAGATCACCGGCGCGGTCATGACCATGCGCGAGAAGATGACGCGTGTGGAAGCACCGGCCGATGCCATGGATATCGTCGGGACCGGCGGCGATGCCTCGGGCAGCTACAATGTTTCGACCTGTTCAGCGATTGTAGCGGCGGGAGCAGGCCTCAAGATCGCCAAGCATGGTAACAGGGCCCTTTCGTCCAAATCAGGCGCTGCTGACACCTTAGCGGCGCTTGGCGTCAATATTGAAGCCTCACCGGGCCAGATTGCCGCCTGTATCCGCGAAGCCGGCGTCGGTTTCATGTTTGCACCGGCCCACCATGCCGCCATGCGTCACGTCGGGCCGAGCCGGGTTGAACTGGGCACGCGTACGATCTTCAATTTGCTCGGGCCCTTGTCCAATCCCGCAGATGTAAAGAGACAAGTTATTGGCGTCTTTTCAAAGGCTTGGGTCGAACCTCTCGCCCATGTTCTGAAGAACCTGGGTTCTGAGCGCGTCTGGGTCACTCATGGCGAGGGTGGGCTTGATGAGATCACGCCAACCGGCACGACCTGGGTATCTGAGCTAAAAGACGGCAAAGTCACCAGTTTCGAGCTGACGCCCGAGGATGCGGGGCTAAAACGGTCCAATCTGGAGGATTTGCTCGGCGGTGATGCCGAATACAACGCCGCGGCCCTGCGCGCCGTGCTGGAAGGCGAAAAAAACGCCTTTCGCGATGCTTCGATCATGACCGCCGGCGCTGCCCTGGTTGTGGCCGGCAAGGTCAGCGACCTCAAATCGGGCACCGAACAGGCAGCTGCGGCAATCGACAGCAATGCGGCGCATAAGGCGCTCGACAAGCTTGTTGAAGTCTCAAACATCGAGGAAGCCTAGATGGCGACAATTCTGGACAAGATCGCCGACTACAAGCGCGAGGAAGTCGCCGCTGCCAAGGCAGAGATGAGCGCTACCAATCTGGAATTGCATGCGCTCGAGTCACCACCGGTGCGCGGTTTCAAGGCTGCGCTGGACGCCAAACAGGCTGCCGGCAAGTGGGGCCTGATCGCCGAAATCAAGAAGGCGAGCCCGTCAAAAGGCCTGATCCGCGAGGATTTCAACCCGCCGTCACTGGCAATGGCCTATGAGGCAGGCGGTGCGGCTTGCCTATCGGTGCTCACCGACACGCCATCATTTCAGGGGGCGCCGGAATTCCTGCTGGCGGCGCGCCAGATGACCAGCCTGCCGGCCCTGCGCAAGGACTTCATGCTCGATCCCTACCAGGTGCCGCAAGCACGGGCCTGGGGCGCCGACTGCATTTTGCTGATCATGGCGATGATCGATGATGCGCTGGCGGCCGAACTTGAAGCCGCCGCGGCCGACTGGGGTATGGATGTACTGGTCGAGGTGCATGACCGTGCCGAACTCGATCGGGCGCTGAAGCTCAACTCACGGCTCATCGGCATCAACAACCGCAATCTGAAGACCTTTGATGTCTCCCTTGAAATCAGCGAAACACTGTCGACACATGTGCCGGAAGGTTATCTGGTCGTGTGCGAAAGCGGGTTGTCGAGCGCCGATGACCTGGCCCGCATGAGCGCTTCAGGCATTTCAAATTTCCTGATCGGTGAAAGCCTCATGCGCCATGAAGACGTTACTGCAGCGACAAAGGCGATCCTGACCCAGCCGGCCGGCGTCCGGGCGGCGGAATAGGCGCCCATGGCCAAGCCCCCTACCCTCAGCCATCTTGATGACCAGGGCGCTGCCCGCATGGTCGATGTCTCGGACAAATCGGTCACGACACGCACGGCCAGCGCAGCCGGGTCCGTGTGGATGCAATCTGCAACCTTTGAAACACTCATCGGCGGCACGGCCAGGAAAGGCGATGTGCTGGCCACGGCCCGGATTGCCGGTATCATGGCGGCAAAAAGGACCCATGAACTGATCCCGCTGTGCCATCCCTTGTTGATCTCAAAGATCTCGGTGGAGTTTGCACCCGTGGCAAGCGAAAACCGCGTCGATGTCACCGCAACCGTTCGCGTGGAGGGCAAGACCGGGGTTGAAATGGAAGCCCTGACGGCTGTTTCCACCGCCTGTCTGACGCTTTATGACATGCTCAAGGCCATCGACCGGGGTATGCGCATCGGCGATATCCGTGTCACTGAAAAGGCCGGCGGCAAGTCCGGCCTCTATCAGGCCTCATGAGCCTGCTTTCGGTCAAGGACGCCAAGGCGCGTATCCTAAAGGGCGTCAAACCGCTCTCGGGTGAGCTTGTCGACCTCTCACAAGCTCCAGGACGGGTCTTGAGCAAGCCGGTGACGGCAAAGCGCGACCAGCCGGCCTTTGCCTGTTCTGCGATGGATGGCTATGCGGTCCGGGCCGCAGACGTGACCAGCGTGCCGATTGACCTTGAGGTGATCGGCGAATCGAAGGCTGGCGGGGCTTTTACCGGCAAAGTCGGCACTGGCCAGGCGGTCAATATCTACACCGGCGCGCCGGTTCCCAGAGGCGCCGATGCCATTGTCATCCAGGAAGACACCAGGCTGGATGCTGGCACCGTGACCGTACTGGAGGCCGCCAGACCCGGTAAGTTCGTGCGCCCGCAGGCCTTTGACTTTCGACGTGGCCAAACTCTGATCGAGCCGCCACGACTGCTCACGCCGCGTGACATTGGCGTTGCCGCGTCTGCCAATTGCGCCCGCATCCCGGTGCGCAAGCGGCCGGTCATTGCACTTATCGGTACCGGTGATGAGCTGGTCTTGCCGGGCGACAGGCCGCGCAGCGATCAGATCGTGTCATCCAACAATGCATCTCTTGCCAGTTTCATCCGGCATTTCGGCGGCGAGCCGATGGATCTGGGCATCGTCCCTGACCGGCTTGGCGCCATAAAGCGGGCAATTGGCAAGGCGCGCGATGCCGATATCATGGTCACCATCGGCGGTGCCTCAGTCGGCAAGCACGATCTGGTGCAGCAGGCGTTGACCGAAAGCGGTATCAAAATGAATTTCTGGCGCATTGCCATGCGTCCGGGCAAGCCGTTGATGTTCGCAAGACGCGCGCGCCAGCGCATCATCGGCCTGCCCGGCAACCCGGTCTCGGCGCTTGTCTGTGCCCGCATCTTCCTCAAGCCGCTGATCGATGCCCTGCTTGGTCTGGCGCCCGAGGAGCCGATCATCAAGGCAAGGCTCGGCGCACCCCTTGCCGCCAACGATCAACGCCAGGACTATCTGCGGGCGCGCCTTGCGCGTGATGCCAACGGCCACCTCACCGTGACCTCGTTTGCACACCAGGACAGCTCCATGCAGGCAATCATGGCCAATGCCGATGCACTGATCATCCGCCCGCCGTTTGCCAGGGCGGCGCGCAAAGGCGCGGCGGTGGATGTTTTGCCGATCGACTTTTGATGGCCGGCTAAGTAAGCACATGACTGGACCCGGTGGCCGCGGCGGAGATTTTGGATTGGCAAGACGTATAATTGTGCTTTGTGCGCTCTTCCTCGCCGGCCTCACCGATCCGGGCCCGCCGGCGCGGGCGCAGACGACTTCAAACACGCCCACCGTTGCAGCGGCCACCCAGGACGCCAGCCGGGTCTTGAAGACCGTGCGGCCGGCAATTATCCAGATCAAAGGGTTTTTCGGCGCTAACACCGCACAAGCCTTCCATGGCACCGGCTTTGCCGTGGCCGAAGGTGGTCTGTTCATAACGAACTACCATGTCGTTGCCGAGCAAGTGCACGAGCCGGACAAATACCGTCTGGAATACCGGACAGCGGACGGCAAGACCGGCAAGATATCGGTGCTCGCGGTGGACGTGCGAAACGATCTTGCCGTCGTGCGCACCGACGATCACACGCCCGCCCCGCTCAAGGTCATCCCGACGATCCCGGTCAAGGGCGCGCGGGCCTATTCGGTGGGTTATGCACTTGATGTCGGGCTGACCATTACCGAAGGGGTTTCAAACGGCAAAGTCGAAGATGCCTTCACGCCGCGTATCCATTATTCAGGCGCCATCAATGGCGGCATGTCGGGTGGACCGGCATTGAACGCCAACGGCGATGTAATCGGCGTCAATGTGTCGGGCTATCTGTTCAGTCAGCTGGTCAGTTTTCTGGTGCCGGCTGCGCCTGCAGCTCTTTTGAGAGACCATGCCATCAAGGTGACGGGTGAAGCTGCGCCGTTGAAGGACACCATCACGGAACAAGTGAAAGGCCATGCGGTCGATCTTCTGGCTGCGCTTGATGGTCCGGTGACGACACAGGCCTCGTCCGGTTATGTCCTACCGGCCAAAATGGCGCCATTTATCGATTGTTCCGCCTCGGTGGTACCGGCACAGGACCAACCGGTACAGTTGACCCGGATCGAGTGTTCAGCCAAGGCGGGCATTCATCTGCAGCAAGGTTTTACCAGCGGCAATCTGCATTACCTGCACAAGATCCTGACAACGGAAAAGCTGGATGCCTGGCGATTTGCCCACAAGCTGTCTTTGCTGACCAATGCCGATGGCCGCTTCGGGCAGCGTAAGCATGTCGGGCCGTTTGCCTGCAAGAACAAGATCGTCGCCCTGAAGGGCTTCGATGCCAGCCTGGTTGTCTGCGCGCGTGCCTACCGCGATTTCGCCGGAATCCATGATTTCGTCGTGCGTGTCAGCAGTCTCAATGGAACGGCACAAGGCTTCACCAGCCACCTGGACCTGTTCGGTGTGGAGTTCGAGGGCGGCACAACATTCATCCAGAGCTTCGTTGAGGCGATGGAGTGGAAGCCATGACGGGTGATATCATTCTGATTGAATGCTTCGATGAACATCACAGGGTGATTGTCCGCGAGCGTCTCGTTTTGAATGGCGACAATCGCACGCTGACCATCGGGCGCAGCCTGCATGCTGACGTGATCCTGGACGATGAACATGCCGCCGAAATGCATGCAACCATCGAAATCATGCCGGACGGCACCGTTGTGGCCAGCGATCTTGGGTCCTTGAACGGCCTTGTTGTCGAGCGCAAACGCCACTACCAGGCTGAAAACCTGGCGCTGCCCAACAAAACACTTCAAATCGGCCGCACGACGATCAGTATTCGTACGTCTGCAGACAGCCTGGCCGCCGAAAAGCCCGACCACATACGGCTGGCCAAGTTTTGGCACAAGCCGGCCTGGATTGCAGGGGCAAGCGGGCTGATTGCCGTTGTGATGACGGTTTATGAGAACTGGCTCACGGCGCCAAATGATCTGGTGGTCGCTGTCATCACCGGGCTTGCCTGGCTCACGCTGTTTATTGCCTGCTGGGTCGCGCTATGGGCGCTGTTGTCACGGATCATGCTGGGCAGTTGGCGCTGGCTTGTCCATGCGGCGATCATTCTGGGGGTTGCGGTCATCTTCGATATCATTCTCGAAGTGACTGATCTGGCGGGGTTCGTATTCACAGTGCCCGACATTCCCGGCTCGCAATTGCTGCTCAGCGCGACGGCGTTGGGAGCGGTGCTTTATCTGCATCTGCGTTCTGCATCACGCCTTGGCATGAGGCGCGCTGCACTGCTGGCCTGCATTTTGCCGGTTCTGGTCTTCGGCTTCGGGCAATGGATCACGATCAGGTCAGCGGCTCAGAACGTCAACGCTGTTGGCGCGGTAATGCGCATCTACCCGCCGGGGTTGAGACTGCGGCCCGCTGCGCCGCCCGCCACCTATTTCGACGATCTGGCCGGCCTGCGCAAGGCTGCCGAAAGCAAGCGTGACGCATTGCCGGCATCGGAAAATGGCGGCGGATTGGGGCTTTTCGGCCTGTAACAGGCGGCTCGTGACAGACATCACATCGTCTCAACGTGGCCATGTGGCAGAACCTGCAAAACGTAAATCTAGACGCAAGGACTTGCCACATGTTCTGGGACGAGATTGAACCCATTATAACTGACCGCCTCAAGGTCGCAGTGGATGAGGCTTATAAGGTATTCGCAAGCTACCCGATGCGGGCGCCCCTGATATATTGTGATTGCAATGTCTGCATGACACCTGAGCAGGCCCGGGCACTTGTCTCGACGCCGCTGAGGGAAATTCCGCAAGGGCTTATGTCGGAGTACACGAATTCTGCGCATGGCTATGACCGCGAATTGATCGAGCCGCAGTTCAAATACCTGCTGCCGCGCTATCTGGAGCTGATCGCGGACTGTAAACCACCAGGCCAACTGGACATTGAGACCTGTCTGGATCGCCTTGGCAGCGCAGGCTACAGAACGTCCTGGGCTGCCAGCGAAGTCGAGGTCATAGACGCGTTCTTCGATGCTTTCGTTGAGGCAAATCTCGGCAATCTGTACCTTGATAAATGGCCGGTTGGGCTTCGTCTGGAATTCGACATGATCGATGTGCTGGTCATGGTCGTGCGGGCCAGCGGTGATCTTGAACGGGTGCTGGGCGTTTTTGACAAAGCGCCCGATCCGGAAGCGGCGGTGCATATGGCGAGCATGCGCGCAGGCGTGGAGATCCGTGATGGCCGCCAGCTTTATCGCAGTGCCTTCCTGGACGACTGCCCGGCGCAAGCTGCCCGGATAGGTGAGTGGCTGATGCGCGACAGTGTGACGGAGCGGATCCTGGAGGCTGCCGATCTACTGGACGATCCATCTTATGATGATGTCCTGGAGTTGGGCCTCAAACAAATCTGAATCCCCACACACCCTAGAGCACGATCGGTTTAGATCGGATCGATCTAAACCGTGAATCGTCCTCTAACTCATTGAAGTCAATCAGGTTTATGATTTTTGGTTGATTCAACCAAAAATCATCCTGATCTAGAGCATCGCCTTGCGGATGAGATCGTAAACCGAATGATCGTTGGGAATGGGCAGTTCCAGCAATCGTTCATCACCGTCGGCAACAACGAGCACGATGTCACGCCCGAAACACAGGCGGTCAACGACAGCTTCTGCATCTTTGGCCAGGGTACTGGTAATATTCAAAGCCCGGTCGGCGGTGTTCTCGATTTCGACCAGCATGACCAAAAATGGTTCATCGGGTTCATCGGCAAACACGGCATGGGCATCAAGGTGACCATCCTCCCAGTCCGTCAGGGGGCTGGGCTTGACAGTGATCGTGAACGCCGGTTCGAGAATTCTGGTTATGCGCGAGGGTTTGAACTCAATCTCGAGTTGCGCGGTTTGTCCGGACCATCGGTTACCGTGCCCAAACAGGTTGTAGCGCTTGGAAATGGTTCGTCCACGCAGGATCCACTGTTCGCGGGATGCTTTTGGCGTCGCCATCTTTACTGGTCCCCGACCTCACCGTAACCCGGCACTTATAGCACAATCAGGCAGTGGCTGATGTTGACCATCCGTTTTGCAGGTATCTGGGAATGTTTAGTTCGCCGGTCGGCCATTTCGCAGACATTTGCCATTTTTCGATGTTGATGTCTGGAGCAGGCATTCAACCTTGTCCATTGCGCGTTCAATAAAGTTGGTTCTGTGCGGCGCAGCATCACCGTCGGGACTGCTGCTCGCCTTGCTCAGTTGCACCATGAACTGACCATTGGCGCCTGTCCGCACATGGCTGTAATCCTTAATCTGCCACATGGCGACACCTGCCACGATGACCAATGAGCTGGCCATGGCTGCAATCAGTTGGTTCTGACCCTGCCGGGGCCCGGCGCCGTCAATCTGATACAGATCGTCGGGATCCAGTTCGTCCAGATCTTTTTGAATGCCTGGAATGTTGCGGGCGCGCAGCGCATCGATCGGATCGGGCACCCAGGATACAGCATCATCATCTGACGGTAGTGGTTCGGGCGCTGAAAGCTCTCCGGTTTCCTCCGGCGCGTCTTCGGCTGCCACAGTGGCCGGTTCAGCAGGTGCATCGTCAATGCTGTTGATCTCGGCATCATCCACGACATCAACATCCGCGCCCGACAGATCATCTTCCTCGTCAGGCACCAGAGAGGCCAACAAGCTGTCGAGCTCGTCCTGGTTCAACACTATATCGTCGCTGCTGGCCGCCTTTGGCGCAGCGGTCTCAAGGCGGGCAGGTTCTTTTCGGACAATTGGTTTTTCTGTCTCAGGCGCACTGGCTAGAACAGCGGGCGATGTCTCAATTGAAGCGGCACTGGTCGGTTCAGATATTGCCGGTGCCGGTCCATGCAGCCCCGGTGCAATAGCCGTTTCGATCGCGGCAGGCTTTACTGTATCTGTGGGCATCCAGACCAACGGGACAGCTACCGGCTCCAACTGCGCTGGCGTCCACGACTTCTGCAGCTTCGAAAGGGACACCGGCACGGACCTGGAACTGCGGGACACGGTGGCTCTTGCCGGTTCGGCGGGCGATGATTTGCGGCGTGCCCGTTTCCTATCGAGTGACGACCGTGTCGATAGATTGCCGCCGGTCGCGCGAACTACCTCGCTTGCCTGAATAAACTGCACATGGAGCATTGTAGGTTTGGGCGCAGTGTATGGGCGGCCAAACGTCCAATTCTTTGCCTCGGAAATTTCGGCCTTGGTCAACAAATGCTGTTCGGCATAACCGGCATTTTTCCACCTGCGAGCCTTGGCGAACAACTCGGTATGCAGCCGAACCCAGTCGGCATCGGCATCCAGCAAGGTGGCAAGCAACTCGAGCTTGTTCTTGAATAACGTTTCCTGGTCGAACCTTCTGTGCTTCAGACCGGCGAGTGGCTCTGGCACATCGGCAATACGCATCGGGCTGGCGACCAGGGACAACATCCGTTTGGAAAACTCGGCGGCCAGTTCCGCCTCGCATACGAACGCCTGGGATGCGACAGCCTCGGTCGACAGCACGAACAGAACCGTGTCTGCTTGCGCGATTAACTCGCCAATACGGTCTTTCCAGCCTGTTCGCTCCGCCTGCTGCTTGGGCGTCACGGACACATTGAACCGGCCATAACGCGTCAGTCCGGCCACCAGCTTGTTTGCAAAGCCGATGTCCGCGTCACAGCACGACACATGCACCTTGAGCCTTGACGGCTTTCTGTCAACCAACAACATACTCGGCTGCCTCCCAGAAACACCGGCACGCCAATAATCCATTGCGGATCGCAAACCACAGATGGCACCAGTTTTCGGTAACAGCGGATACTCAATCCACTTACACCCACTAGCGTCACGTCACATTAGCATGGAACAATCGGTTGTAAATACCCAATGGCCAATTGGCGCATACCGACTGACCGCCAAGCCGTTGCTTTCACGCACAGATTCGAATTACTCACCAACCGCATGCAGGACGACCTGGCGCCGGTGCGGCCGATGACGGTGTTCGAACAGATAGATTCCCTGCCAGGTGCCAAGGACCATAGACCCATCAGCAATCGGGATCGTTAGCGCGACATCGGTCAGCGCCGCCTTGATGTGGGCCGGCATGTCATCTGGGCCCTCTGATGTATGGCGCAGCCAATCCATGCCTTCGGGCACGAGACGGGCAAAAAAACCGGCAAGGTCAACCTGTACATCGGGATCGGCATTTTCCTGTATCGTCAGCGATGCTGACGTGTGCCGGCAGTAAACCGTTATCTGGCCGGTCTCGATACCGCTTTGATGGACCATAGGCGCAACCTGGCCGGTAATTTCATAAAGACCCTGGCCGGTCGTTGCGATCTCAATATGTGATTGAAGCTGTATCACGCCTGCAATTCTATCGGTCAAAACAGCGGATTCGCTACATTATTGTGCTGTATTCCGGCCAAAAGGTGCATGAAACAAAGCTTTCTGCTGCATTGTCCGACTTTGCCTACTTGATGAACATAACCAGAACGTGTATCTTTGTTTTGGGTTTGTTCTGATTCTGTGCCGGCGCTTCGAAGGCGCCACTACCATGGGGACCAATTGAGGCCATGCTG
>Ga0224508_10003941_pt1 | contig 12219 bp, 10 predicted proteins | sample SF_Jan12_sed_USG_4_FD_170157 | JGI IMG/M metagenome (GOLD analysis project Ga0224508, IMG submission 170157) | Sediment microbial communities from San Francisco Bay, California, United States - SF_Jan12_sed_USGS_21 | ecosystem: Environmental > Aquatic > Marine > Sediment | place: USA...
CCGGCAGGGGATGCCCTTGGGCAGGCCGAGCCTGCCGTCGCCGACCACCCGGTCGTAGATCGCCTCGCCCATGCCGTGCAGGCGCTGGAACTCGAAGTCCGTGCTGCCGCCCGCGGCCTCGAGCACCGCGGCGACGCTGTGCGCGTTGTGCGTCGCGAACTGCGGATAGAAGGCCTGCGCGTCGGCGAAGAGCCGCTTGACGCAGGCCAGATAGCAGACGTCGGTCGAGACCTTGCGGGTGAAGACCGGATAGCCGTCGAGCCCGCGCTCCTGGCTCAGCTTGACCTCGGCGTCCCAGTAGGCGCCCTTGACCAGGCGCACCATGAGGCGCCGCTCGTGCCGCCGGGCCATGTCGGCGAGCCAGTCGAGCGTCGCGGGGCCGCGCTTCAGATAGGCCTGCACGGCGAGCCCGAAGCCGTTCCAGCCGGCCAGCGCCGGGTCGCCGGAGACCGCCTCGATCACGTCGAGCGAGAGGTCCAGGCGGTCGGATTCCTCGGCGTCGATCGCGAAGCCGATGTTCATCTGCTTGGCCGCCCCGGCCAGCGTCTTGAGCCGCGGCACCACCTCGCTCATGATCCGCGTCCTTTGCGCGTATTCGTAGCGCGGGTGGAGCGCCGAGAGCTTGATCGAGATGCCCGGCGCCTCGATGACGCTGCGCTCGCCGGCGGCCTTGCCGATCGCGGCGATGGCCTCCCGGTAGGCGGCGAAGTAGCGGTCCGCGTCGGCCATGGTGCGCGCCGCCTCGCCCAGCATGTCGTAGGAATGGCGGTAGCCGGCCTTCTCGGCCGGCCGGGCGCGCTCCAGCGCCGCCTCGATGGTCCGGCCCATGACGAACTGGCGGCCCAGAATGCGCATGGCCTGGGTCACCGCGCCGCGGATCAAGGGCTCGCCGCTCTTGTGCACCATGCGGCGCAGCACGCCGGCGAGGTCCCGCGTGTCGGCCTCGTCCAGCTGCACGACACGGCCGGTCAGCATGAGCGCCCAGGTCGAGGCGTTGACGAAGAGCGAATCGCTGTGGCCCAGGTGGCCCTGCCAGTCGGCCTCGGCGATCTTGTCCTTGATCAGCTTGTCGACGGTCTCGGCGTCGGGCACGCGCAGCAGCGCCTCGGCCAGGCACATCAGCACCACGCCTTCCCGGCTCGACAGCTCGAACTCGTTCATGAAGGCGTCGATGCCGCCCTGGGCGCGGCGCTTTTCGCGCACCTCGACGACCAGCTCGCGGGCCCGCTCGGCGATGCGGTCGAGCGCCGCGGGCGCGAAGCGCGCCTCCTCGGCCAGGCGCCGGACCAGCTCGGTCTCGTCGGCGCGGATCGCCGCGCGCAGGGCGGCGCGCAACGGCGTCGGCGCGGGCAAAGCTTCGCTGAACAGCATGGCGGTCCCCCGGCAGGACGTGAGACGGGATCTCACCCGGACTTTATACGCGAAGTCCCGTGTTGCCTATACGGCCCCTTGGCTTTGCCGGCGGTTACCCCGGGTTATGCTCGCCGCGGCACGGTCAAGAGTGGGCAAAGCGTTGCGAATACCTCCCCCTCCCAAGCCGCGCGGCTCGGCCGGCTTACGCGGCGCCACGGTCCTCGCTTCCCACATGGGGAAAGCCGCCCGCTTAAGGTGTGGAGAACTTTTGCTATCCGATGCAGTCCCCACGTTTTCAAGGACTGGCCAGTTAGGCGATTTACGGCCAGGTCCGGTCATTCGAAATTTCGATCACAAGCCTAAAATCGCTCAAGGCAAGCATCGAACTTGTCGCTCAATTCTTGGTCATCGATCCCGGCGCCGATGGCGACAATCTGGCTCCGCGGCGTACGTCCGCCCCACGCGTCCAGTTCGGAGATCTCCGTCCGGCGCCCCACTGCCTGCAAGGCAAGGCGCTTTTCGGAGGAGTCCGCGGCGAAGATGATGCCTTTACAGCGGTAAACTGAAGCAGGAAGGTCCCTGCGCACCATCTCGCGCAGTTTATCGAGGGAAAACGGCCGGTCGGACTCGTAGCTCCAGGTCTGGAACATCGAACCGGCTTTCGCATGTCCATGTTGATGCTCATGCTCATCGGCGCTGGAGCCATTGCGTCGCGCAACGACATTCACCGGATCAAAGCGCCCCACTGCAAGCAGGATCTCCAAGGGAACGTCGCAGTGCACGGCCTCGATCATGCGAATGCGGTTAATGTGGTGATCAACCCATTCCTTGATCACCTCGATGTGCGTCGGACCGACGAGATCGGTCTTGTTGATCACGACCAGATCCGCAAAGCCGATCTGCCGCAGCTTCAGCATGTTCAGCTCTTCGTTTTCGCCATCCGCGAACACGGCCTCGGCGTCGATGATGCAGGTGATGCTGTCGAGCCGAAGGAGCTTGTCGTACCGCTGATCCAGGAAGGTCATGACGATTCCCTCCGGATCGGCCACGCCGCTCGCTTCCAGGATCACGTAGTCGATCGCGTCGGCACGCGTGAGAAGCTGCTCGAGGGAGTTGACGAGATCGTCTCGTATTTCGCAGCAAACACAGCCGTTGGTCAGGCTGATCGTGTTCTCCTCGACACCGTCCACCAGCTCGGCATCGATGTTGATGGCGCCGAAGTCGTTGACGAGGACACCGACGCGCAGCCCGTGCCGGCCGTTGAGGATTTGGTTCAACAAGGTCGTTTTGCCGGCTCCGAGAAAGCCCGTGAGAAGCGTGACCGGAACGGGGCCGCGCCCTGGAATCGCGATCGGATCCGTGCGTGGTGCCGGCGCGAGGATCGGGACAGGCGCTTCAGTCATGATATTCCCCGTGTGGTAAACGGGACCGGTGAAAGGCCGGTCGGCAACACGCCCCTTGGCGTCGCGGCGAGTTACCCGTCGTCGACCTCAATGCCGCGAGCCTTCAGCATTTCGCGTGGGTTGAGGGTGACACCAGGCCACGTCTGCACCGGCTTGCGATAAACGTCGGGCGGATAGTACAGCTTCGGATCGATTTCGAGGTCGCGCAGGAACTGCTCCTGCTGAACCTCGCGTGGCTTCCTCGGTGTGGGAAACTTGATTTCTTTGGGGAGCTTCTGTCCCGGTTTTACGAACCAGCGCGGGTCCATGGATGCGGGCGCCGCTCCACCTTGGTTGATCACCGCATCCCGCGCCCAGATGGCATCCTTCGTCACGTTGATAACCCTGAGATCCATGCCAAACATGAAGAGCCCATCCCAGTTCGACCGAACCTGGGCGATGGACTCAGCGGCGAGCTGATCACCCGACCATTCGAAATGGCAGATGGCGCCCATCCGAGGTTGTGCCTGCTTGAACAGGTAACCAGCGGCGTAGTACATCGTGTGGAAGATGTCGATCACGTATTCCCACAGCTCGGCGGGGGAGCCGACCTTTAGCGCGGAAAGTGCCGGTGTGTCGATCGTCCCTTCTGTGACGAAAACATCCGCGCCTTTGCCGTATTCGGCGGACAGTTCGTCTGGTCGGCCGTCCCCGGTCCAAACGAAGGAAAGGCCAGCGTCCTCCCAGTCAAGGCGAAAGGCAGAGGCGCCGTCCTTGACGTGACTGCGCGGCCAGTGCCGCACTTTCACACCGTCATTGTCGTAACAGATGCCGTTACGCTCTTTCCAGTCAAACTCAGTGACCTGGATTTCGAACCCGTCTCCGATAGGGCAGGAGTCGAAGTTCTCTTCGTGCCAGCGGCACATCTCCTTCATATGCTTGACCAAGTGCTTGGTGCCGAGTTCGGGCGTTCGCCCCGAAGGGCCATATACCCGCAAGGGCGTAAAGCCGCCCGAAAATGCCCGAAACGGATACATGTAGGGGAGGTCGGCGAAATGATCGGCGTGCAGGTGGCTGATGAAGATGTCGTTGATCAGAGCTGCCGGCACTTGAAGGGCGATCGCATGACCGACGCTGCCATTGCCCAAATCGAAGAAGAAACGCCGCGGTTGTGGACCACCGGTGCCAAGCTCGACCAGCATGGAGGTGCCTTTCTGCAACGGATTCGGTGGCCACGGCGAGCTGCCCAGGAAAGTGATCCGCATCTCGTTCTTCGGCAGGACTTCCGTGCCCGGCAGGTACATGTTGCGGTTCTTGATCGCGGGCCAGGGCTTGTAGTAGTCCGGCAGGCTGATGCCGCCGCCGGGGCGGGCCCCGTAGGGGTTCTCGGGTTGGCCTTGGGCCGCGGCGACCGTGGACGATCCAGCGACCGTGGCGGCTGCTAGTCCGCCTGCGACCGCACCACTACCTTTGAGGAAATTGCGTCGTCCTTGCTCTACGTGCTCTTGATCTTTTGACGGTCTGTCCTTTTCGTACTCAGCCATCACACTCTCCCTGATCCGCAGCTACATCACTCATATTTGGACTAGTTTAGTGGGAGCGTATTACAGCCATTGATTTCGCGCAATCTAGGTTGGGCTCCCCGGCGGCGTCGGCGCGGGTAGAGCTTCGCTGAACAGCATGGCGGTCCCCCGGCAGGACGTGGAACGGGATCTCCCCCGAGACTATACGCCAGGATCCCGATTGCCTATACGGCCGCATTCGTCTCTTGACGGCAATGCGTGGGATGGCAGTGGTCCGTCTTCCGCTGAAAAAGCCTCTGCCGGCGGCGGGGTTTTCACCACGAAGACACGAAGACACAAAGAGATTCGATACGTTCTTCGCGTCTTCGTGCCTTTGTGGTGACTCCCGTCCAATTCCGGTCAAATCGGTGGTGCCGGCCTTCGAAAGGCGGTCAAATGGGACATCCCGGGTGGGGCGGTCGGTCGAAGGGGGCCCGATGTTTTTTGTCTTCTATCTGGACGCATGCAATACCGCTCTCTGGAAGGTGTTCTTTCTCAGCGTCTGGGCGGCGAGCCTGCTGATCTGCTATTGGACGGGGATCAAGCTTCTGGGCTCGCGAGGCGAGGAAAGGACCCTGCGGGAGTCCGGCATTACCGGCTCGACCTATGAAAAGCTGAAGCCGAAGTTGGCGAAACGGCTACAGCGCTTCCTGCTGAGCGCCGCGGCCTCGATAGCGGTGATCTCGTTTTACGTCTGGTACTACCGCATCGATCGCTGCTCGCCGGAGTCCATTTTCTGGACCGGCTGAGAGGTCTTTCGGCCCGACCGGCGGGTCACGTTTCGGGATAGATCGGGAAGCGGCGGCAGAGCTCGGCGGTCTGGGCGCGGGCGGCCTCGGCGGCGGGGCGCGGTCCCGCGGGGTCGGCGGCCAGCTCGCCGAGGACGTCGGCGATCAGGGTGCCGATCAGGCGGAACTCTTCGGAGCGGAAGCCGCGGGTCGTGCCGGCCGAGCTCGAGAGGCGCAGGCCGGAGGTGATCCAGGGCTTCTCCGGGTCGAAGGGCACGGCGTTCTTGTTGCAGGTGAGCCCGGCTTCTTCCAGGCGTTCGCTGGCGACATTGCCGGTCAGGCCCTTGGGCCGCAGGTCGAGCAGCATCAGCGCCGTGTCGGTACCGCCCGAGACGATCTCCTGGCCGCGCTCGATCAGCGCGGCCGCCAGGGTCCGCGCGTTGTCGAGCACGGCCTGGGCATAGGCCTTGAACTCGGGCCTCAAGGCCTCGCCCAGGCAGGCCGCCTTGCCGGCCATGGCGTGCAGCAGCGGGCTGCCCTGGACGCCGGGGAAGAGCGCGGAATCGATCTGCTTCGCCAGCGCCTCGTCGTCGGTCAGGATCAGGCCGCCGCGCGCGCCGCGCAGGCTCTTGTAGGTCGTGGTCGTGACGATGTGGGCGTGGGGCACGGGGCTCGGATGCGCGCCGCCCGCCACCAGCCCGGCGAAGTGCGCCATGTCGACCAACAAGCGGGCGCCCACGCTCTCCGCGATCTCGCGGAAGCCCGCGAAGTCGATGACCCGGGGATAGGCCGAGCCGCCGGCGATGATCAGCTTGGGCTTGTGCCGCGCCGCCAGGTCGGCGACCTCGGCCAGGTCGATGCGGCCGTCCTCGCGCCCGACGCCGTAGTGCAGGACGTCGAACCACTTGCCCGACTGGTTGGGCGGCGCGCCGTGGCTGAGGTGCCCGCCGGCGGCCAGCGACATGGCGAGGACCGGGTCGCCGGGCCGGAGCAGCGCCAGGTAGACGACCTGGTTGGCCTGGCTGCCCGAGTGGGGCTGCACGTTGGCGAAACGGCAGCCGAACAGCCGGGTCGCCCGCGCGATCGCCAGGCGCTCGATCTCGTCGGCCAAGTCCGCGCCGCCGTGGTAGCGCTTGCCGGGATAGCCCTCGACCGTCTTGTTGGTCAGCACCGAGCCCTGGGCCTCGAGCACGGCGCGGCTGACGATGTTCTCCGAGGCGATCAGCTCGACCTGGTCGCGCTGGCGCGCCAGCTCCCGGCCGATCATGCCGGCGAGCTCCGGGTCGCTTTCGGCGAGCGGCGCGGTGAAGTAGCCGGCGTGCGGCTCGCCGCATGTGTTGGGTTGCGGAGAGTTCTGGCTGGGCGTCATGGTTCGCTCGCTCCCTGCTGATTGCTGCTGCATTGCCTAGCAGCCCAGGCGCCGGCACGCCAGAGACTCCCGGTCCGGCTCCTGCGGTGGGGGCGGCGATGTCGCTCCCTTTGCAATATGTTGCATGACATGGTATTATATTGCATTACGAACTTTGGATGAGGGCGTAAGATGGGTAAGGAGACGGTCACATTCCGCGTGGACAGCGAGAAGAAGGACGCGCTCGACACGATCGCGACCGGGTTGGACCGAGACCGGAGCTATGTCCTGAACCAGGCGATCGACGCCTACATCGAAACCCACCGCTGGCAGTTCGAGCACATAAGGGAGGGCGTGCGCCAGGCCGACGCGGGTGAATTCGCCAACGCCGAGGACGTGGCCGCCGCCTTCGCGAAACCGCGCAAGTGAAGCTCGTCTGGACCCGCCTCGCGCTCGAAGACCTGTACCACGCCCGCGCCTTCCTCGAAGCGGTCAATCCGCCTGCCGCGCAAAGAGCAATCGATCGCATAGAACGGGCTACCGAAGGCCTCCTGGTCCACCCGGAGATGGGGCGGCCCGGCCGTTTCGAGGGAACGCGGGAGCTCGTGGTCCTCGGCACGCCCTTCATCGTTCCCTACCGCGTCCGAGGCGACAGGATCGAGATCATCGGCGTCATCCACGGCGCGCGCCGCTGGCCGGGGAATCTCTAGCCGGATCTTCAATGGAAGTCCCGTGATCGCACGAGGGGGCGGGCGCCGCGGTTGTCGGATTACCGAGAGTCCTGGCTGGTCGTCATGGTTCGCGCGCTCCCTGCTGGTTGCTGCTGCCTGCCTAGCAGCCCGCGCGCCAATATGCCAGGGACTCCCGCTCCGGTTTCTCCGATCTGGCGTTGCGCCGGTCAGGGGAGCTCGCTGGGCGTCGTGAAGACGTAGTCCCGCGACTCCACCGGGGTGTGGCAGCCGAAGCATTCCTGGACGAAGGCCGCGTCGTCGCCGTAGGGCTTCTGCTCGGCGCCGAGCCAGCGGGCAAAGCCCCAGCCGCCGGTTTCGCGGTATTTCTTCGCATCCTTGAACATGAACTCGGCGTGAACGAAACGCCCGGGCACCGTGGCGGCGTCCCAATTCTCGTCGTTGCGGTCCTTCCAGACCAGCTTGGCCAGGATCGCGCCGTCGGGCCAGGGGTTGGTCCGGCCGACCCTGGCCGCCTCGATCGCGCGGTCGTTGCCCAGGATGACCCGCAGGGTGTTGTTGTCCGTGCGGTGACTGGAGGCGATCACACGCCAGTCCTTGTAGCCTTTCGGCAGCTCGATGCCGTTGGGCGCCGCCGCAGGCCCGTGCCCGGCGGCCCAGGCGAGCCCGCCGGAGAGTCCGAGACCGATGGTCAAAACGATTGCAAAGCGTGTCATGTGCGCTGTCCTTTTCTGTCGGTAGTGTTCTGCCGGTAGTGCTCTGTCGGGTTGAAGACGCTCAAGGTTAACGCCACTGCGAGCGGTTTTAATCCCGGACAATGGAACGGCATGTCCCGCCGAGCAGATCTCGAAGAGGACCGCTGCGTTCGCTCAAGGCGCCGCGCGTCAGTGGAAGTCCCGCGACTTGGGCAGGGGGTTGACGTTGCGCGGGTGGCGGCCGAGCTGGCTCGGCGCGCGGCCGGGCAGCACGGGATCGGGGCCGGGGCGCTTGACCTCGTCGGCGCGGGCTAGGGCGGGCTCGAAGGACGGGGCCGCGGCGTCGTGCGCGGGTTCGGTCAGCTCGCCGAGGCGCGCGGTCAGGTCGATCAGGCGCCGGGCGACCACGTGGATCACCAGGCCCTCGCGCTGCAGGCGACCCTCGACGGCCAGCAGGCTGGCCTTCAAGACGGCGCTCCGATAACGCTCGAAGATATCCGGCCAGACCACGATGTTGGCCACGCCGGTCTCGTCCTCGAGCGTGGCGAAGATGACGCCGCTGGCGCTGCCCGGGCGCTGGCGCACCAGGACCAGGCCGGCCACCTTCAGGGGCTTGCCGTCGGGCAGGCGGGCGAGCGCTTCGGCCGGCACCATGCCGTCCCGCGCCAGGCCCGCGCGCAGGAAGGAGACCGGGTGGGCCTTGAGCGAGAGGCGCAGGCTGCGGTAGTCGTCGACCACGTGCTCGCCCAGCGCCATCTCCGGCAGGGCGGCCGCCGGCTCCGTGCCCCGCTCCTCCTCGCCCGCCGCGGCGAAGAGCGGCAGGGGGTCGGCCGGCAGCCCCTTGACCGCCCAGAGCGCCTCGCGCCGGTCGAGGCCCATGGAGCGGTAGGCGTCGCCCCGGGCCAGCGCCTCGAGCGCCGCGGGCCTGACCCCGGCCTTGCGCCACAGCACCAGCGGGTCCGGATAGCCGTTGCCGCGCGCCGCCGCCACGCCCCGGCCGTCGGCCTCGGCCAGGCCCTTGATCTGGCGCAGGCCCAGGCGCAGCGCCGGGCCGCCGCCCCCGCCCGGCTCCCCCCCGCCGGGCTCGAGCGTGCAGTCCCAGTCGCTGGCGTTGACGTCCGGCGGCAGGACCTCGACGCCGTGCTCGCGCGCGTCGCGCACGATCTGCGCCGGGGCGTAGAAGCCCATGGGCTGGCTGTTCAACAGCGCGGCGGCGAAGACCGCCGGATGGTGGCACTTGAACCAGGCCGAGACGTAGACGAGAAGGGCGAAGCTGGCGGCGTGGCTCTCGGGAAAGCCATAGGTGCCGAAACCCTCGATCTGGCGGAAGCAGCGCTCGGCGAAGTCGCGCTCGTAGCCGCGCGCGGCCATGCCCTCGATCAGCTTCTCACGGAAGGTGTGGATCGTGCCGCTCCGCCGGAAGGTCGCCATGGCCCGGCGCAGGCCGTCGGCCTCGGACGGCGTGAAGCCGGCGGCGACGATGGCGATCTGCATGGCCTGCTCCTGGAACAGCGGCACGCCCAGCGTCTTGCCCAGGACGCGGGCCAGCGCCTCCGAGGGAAAAGAAACCTGTTCCCGGCCGGCGCGGCGGCGCAAGTAGGGATGGACCATGTCGCCCTGGATCGGCCCGGGGCGCACGATCGCCACCTCGATCACCAGGTCGTAAAACTCGCGCGGCTTGAGGCGCGGCAGCATGGTCATCTGGGCCCGGCTCTCGACCTGGAAGACGCCGATCGAATCGGCCCGGCAGAGCATGTCGTAGACCGCCGGGTCCTCGGCCGGGACGCCGGCGAGATCCAGCTCCGGGCCGCCGTGCGCCTTGAGCAGCGCGAAGCCCTTCCTGAGGCAGGTCAGCATGCCGAGCCCCAGCACGTCCACTTTAAGAATACCCAGCGCGTCCAGGTCGTCCTTGTCCCACTCGATCACCGTGCGGTCTTCCATGGCGGCGTTCTCGATCGGCACCAGCTCCGAGAGCGGCCCGCGGGTCATGACGAAACCGCCGACGTGCTGCGACAGGTGGCGGGGAAAGCCGATCAGCACGCGCGCCAAGTCCAGGGCGAGGGCGAGCCGCCGCTCGCCGGGGTCGAGCCCCAGCTCGCGCACCTGCTCCTCGGAAAGACCCTCGCGGCTCCAGCCCCAGACGGCGCCGGCCAGCGCGGCCACGGTGTCGGCCGAGAGGCCCATGGCCTTACCGGCCTCGCGCAGCGCGCTGCGCGCGCGGTAGCAGATCACCGTGGCGGCCAGGCCGGCCCGCTCGCGGCCGTACTTGGCGTAGATGTACTGGATCACCTCCTCGCGGCGCTCGTGCTCGAAATCGACGTCGATGTCGGGCGGCTCGTCGCGCTCGGCGCTGACGAAACGCTCGAACAGCAGGTCGATCCGCGCCGGGTCGACCGCGGTGATGCCCAGACAGTAGCAGACCGCCGAGTTGGCCGCCGAGCCGCGGCCCTGGCAGAGGATGCCGCGCGCGCGGGCGAAGCGCACCAGGTCCTGGACCGTCAGGAAGTAGGGCGCGTAGCCGAGCTCGGCGATCAGCGCCAGCTCGTGACGTAGCGTCGCCGCGACCCGATCGGGCACGCCGCCCGGATAGCGCTCGCGTACGCCGATCCAGGTCAGCCGCTCCAGCTCCTCCTGGGGGGTACGCCCGGTCTCGGCCACCTCGTCGGGATATTCGTATTTCAGCTCGTCGAGAGTGAACGTACACCGCTCGGCGATCTCGAGCGTACGTGCAATGGCGTCGGGCCAGCGGCGGAACAGGCGCGCCATCTCCTCCGGATCTTTCAGGTGCCGTTCGGCATTGGCCTCCAGGCGAAAACCCGCTTCGTCTATCGTGCAGTGCGCGCGGATGCAGGTGACCAGGTCCAAGAGCGCCTTGCGCCCGGGTTCGTGCATGCGGACGTCGTTGGTCGCGACCAGGGGCGTACGGCAGGCCTCGGCCAGCTGGGCGAGCGCAGCGAGTCGCCGGGTATCGTCGCCGCGGCAGAGGTGCTGTGCGGCCAGGTAGCAGGCGCCGGAAAAACGTACGCCCAGATCCGCGAGCGTACGCCTGAAGGCCTCGTCCGGCGCCTCGGGCGGCAACACGATCAGCACTTGCCCCTCGCCGTGGGCGACGGCCTCGGCCAGGGTGAAGCGGCAGTCGCCCTTTTCGGCGCGGCGCTTGCCCAGGGTCAGCAGGCGGCAGAGCCGGCCGTAGGCCGCCCGGTCGCGCGGATAGCAGAGCAGCTCCGGCCCGTCCTGCGGCACCAGGCGGGCGCCGACCAGCAGTTTCAGGCCCGCCTGCTTGGCCGCCACATGGGCGCGCACCACGCCGGCCAGGGTGTTGCGGTCGGCCACCCCGAGGGCGGCGAGGCCCAACGCCTTGGCGGCGAGCACCAGCTCGTCCGGGTGCGAGGCGCCCCGCAGGAAGCTGTAGTTGGTCGTGACCTGGAGCTCGGCGTAGCCTGCGGCGGTCATGGCGGCTCATGCCTGCGATATGTGCGCCACCAAGGGCGCATAAACCGTGCCCGCGACGGCTTGGCAAAGTCTTTGGTCGCCGGTCACCACGAAGCCTTCGAACAGCTGGGCGCAGGCGATATAAAGGCAGTCATAGACCGGGTGATTGATCGCAAGGCCGATTCTCAGAGCCTCCTCGTTCAGCAGGCTCGATTCGCAAAGGTCCGGGGTGCCCGATCCTATCCTCGCGGCAATGTCGATCGCTTGTTGCTGCGTAATTTCGCCGCGAAGCGCCTTTTTCCAGGCCACATTGGTGACCTCGGCGACAATGAAATCGGGGGCAAGGAGATCGTCCTCGCGATCGGCGATCTCCAAGGCCTCTTCATGCCAGGTTTCCCGCACATACCATTTGATCGCGATCGAGCTGTCGATGACGAGGCTCATTCGTCGCGTCCGTGATCGCTGTCACGGTCCTCGCGAATCAAAAGGGTGCTGTCGGTCTGGGGCACTTTGGGCGTCATCGCCGCAATACGCCTGGCCTCCCGGATAAAGGCCTTGCGGTCGGCCGTTCTGGCAGTGGCTTCCAGAATGGTGCGCACCTCCGCCTCCAGCGATCGGTTGTGGGCCTTTGCCCGGACCTTGAGGCGGTCGACCACCGCATCGTCGAGATTGCGGATCGTCAGGTTGGCCATTGTTCCCTCCGAATGCTAGCATTTTGCTTGCAACTATACGATGCTAGCATTTTGCCAGCAACCTTTCTTTCACCCGAACAGGCCGTGGAGGAACCAGCGGCCGCCGGCGCGGTAGAGCCAGTAGCGGCGGCCGGCCTCGTCCTCGACCCGGAAGTAATCGCGCGCCGGCGCCCCGGCGCGGTCCGGATCGTCCAGCCACCATTCGGGGGCGATCCGCTCGGGGCCCTCGGCGCGGACCACGCGATGCCGGACCCGGCGCCAGCGGAAGCGCGCCGGCGGGTGGTCGGGCAGCAGCGCCACGGCCTCGATCGCCTCGGCCCGCTCGAAGAGGCGGAGCG